>Ga0160437_1000165_pt1 | contig 37652 bp, 46 predicted proteins | sample HID1975I_E0MG_FD_108227 | JGI IMG/M metagenome (GOLD analysis project Ga0160437, IMG submission 108227) | Enriched soil microbial communities from UW Madison campus, WI, USA - HID1975I_E0 MG | ecosystem: Environmental > Terrestrial > Soil > Unclassified | place: USA: Madison, Wisconsin... | reverse complement strand
CCAGCTCAGACCTCATCAATATAATGGAGGTCTGACGCCGAATGAATCAGAACGATTGTTCTGGAAAAACTCTAAAGCGGTGGCCAGTTTTAGTTAACCACTATATAAAGTTATTATGAAGGGGCTCAAGCATTAAGACACGAATATTGTGTAGCTTTCATCAAATGAGTTCTTTCACGAGTTTCTTCTCGTAAAGCCTGCAACGCATTGTCAAGGATTGCAACTGCCCAGGAAGGCATGTCAGGGGATAAACTATAGTGTACCCATTTGCCATCTCGCCGATCATTAACCAGATTAGCCCCACGAAGAAGTGCCATACTTCGGGATATTGTCGGTTGAGACACCCCTAATGCGGTGCAAATATGACATACACATAGCTCTCCAGATTCTCGAAGCAACATCACGATAGCTAGCCGCGTTTTATCTGAAAGAACTCTGAAAAGCTGCACCGGATGTGACATTGATAACCTCGCTAAGAAACGGGATAGTGTACCCTCAAAGAGACACCACAACCATCCGTCGATATTGTTCTAATAGTCAATAAACGCGCTACAAACCTATCTGTCACAGATTAAAGCATTGCGCTTAATTGCATATAATGACGCAAGGAAGCTAAACGCTCTATCAACAGAACTCATTTCCACTGTCGCCATTATCACTAAAACTATATCGCGTCAAGGTCATTAGCTAAGCGCGGTGGCGACCATGCTACTGAGCACTTTAACTAAAATACACGATGATGAATATCAGGAAAAATGGTGAGATGCATTGGAGAATACCAATACTGCCGCAAGGCGCACCAATGCGATTGTATCGGTTTTTTGATGAACAACAGGGGTTGGCTTCACACCTTAATTGAAGTGAAACTTAAAATAAATGCAGATTATATTCGTGTAACGCTACGCAGCAGTACCTGCTACCAAACCAGACATCGTTTTTAATAAAGTGTGTTCAGGTAACTGCTGCATATTTAGAAAACATTTAATTTTATTTTCACTCATCCTTTGCTTATTGAAATGAGCATAAATAAAACCATTAACATTTTCATCATGCAATGGAATAACTTGCAAGCCGAGAATACAATTTAAGTTGCCAATAAGTTCTTTTGCGCAAAGAATGAGATAATCAGTTTCACTGGCAATCATTAAAAGATTAATGAGCGAATTTCCTTTATAAATTGGTTGCCGTTCAAAACCCAACGACAAATCATTTCCATTGAAAAATCTCGACAACTGAGAGTATGACAGATAATCCTCAGCATAAATATCTTTCATACTTGATGTAGAATCAATTCTCGGATGCTTGTTCCTGCAAAGAATTACCGGAGTTAATCCAAATAAAGGGACGCTGTCTATTGCCCAATCATTATATTTATCAGGACTTAAAATGAAATCTATTCTTTGTGTTCTAAGCTGCGTCCTTTCTTTTATTAAATCGTATGGAAAATCCTGAGAAATAAATTCATAGCCGAAATTATAATTTCGTTTATCACTAAAGAGATTGGTTAAAAAAAACTCCATTTCTGTCGGTGAACAGATTCTTAAAGGTGGTTCATTGTTACTTACATTATCATGGTAAATCGTCGCTTTCATTGCAGACTCCATATGGAATAGTGCTTGTGAAAGATGCGGAGTCATATTCATGGCCAGGGCTGTTGGTTCTAAGCCATGTCGTGTTCTGATAAATATAGGATTTTTATGGGCTTCGCGCATCTTGTTTAAAGCTCGACTGACACTCGGGGTGGAAATATTCAGAACCTTAGCCGTCTCAGTCGCACTACGAGTATCCATCACTGAAAGAAATATATATATAATATCAATACTCAATGAATTCATAATACATCCTTAAAGAAGACAAATTTATATAATTAAAATACGACTTAAGTCATTGGGGCGTAGCATCGTTATCACTCAAATCCTGACGATGTAATTTTATTCTTTCAATATCCTGCACATCAGACATATCAAATGGTGCACTTTTAAAGCCGCATCCAGTTTCAACATTGAAATACTCAATAGAATAACGACCCGCTTCAAGACCCTTTATTTTAAAAGACATTTTCGCTGGTATATAAAACTCTCGCAATACACTTACCTTTTGGTCAGCAACCGAAACCAAGCGACCAATAATATTTTCTTTACCATGAGAATTATATACTTCTATCGATGGAGAATCCCTGATTATAACAGGTTCTTTTATATAGGTCGGGAAAAGTGGCCATTGACGATTCTGATATTCGTGGGCTGTGTGACCTGGACAACGAACATTTACACTTTGATTAATTGGTTGTTTTTCTTGATTACTATTTATATCACTACGCAAAGAAATTTCAGGATGTTTAACTGGAGAGGTTAACTTTGATACATTCATAAAAAACAGAACAACCGAAACAAAACCTGTCGTTGCAAAGATAAGGAAATATTTACTTTTAAATAGCTTGATATTTGAGTTTTTGCATGGCACCCATTGTATAAATTTTACTATGAAAGTTTTGCTCCAAAATATTTGCGCAGAACAATTAACACTATCATTATCTTTTGACTTCTCTTTGTAAAAACCATTTAATTCGCTGGTTAACAAAATGTCGTCATAGTTTTTTCTTTTTTCAGGGTCGGAAAGTATTTCATATGCTTGATTGAGCATTGACATCGATAAATCGGACTGCTCCCCACCACATCTTCTGTCTGGATGATACTTTAAAGCAAGTGACTTATAGGCAGATTTAATCACATGCGGTGACGCATCACGCTCGATTTTCAACAATTCGTAATAAGAAGAATTTTGCATAATTTAAGTCAGATATCGTTTATTTTAAATGCACAATGCATTGCTAACAAAATTTATAGATGAGCAAAAACATACTCTATAATGAAAGATCCATTAATTTTCTTGCAATACTGCTCATTGGCTTATTTTCTATGACTGTTTTAGTCTCATTGGTAGCAACGTTAGTCTCAAGGTAGGCCATTTGTGGTACTCCCGGCTCAACTTTATTATTACTCTTCTGTTCCAAAAGATACTCTTTTACCTCTTTCAGTGCGACTGAGTCATCATTTAGCATGTCGATTACAGTGTTAATAATATAGTCATAATCCTTTATACCCATTCGCTCTTTAAACTCACGAATGAGGCTCTCTTTAGCTGAATTACATGGTTTAAAAGCCCCTGCTCGCCACTCAAATAATTCTGAGTCTTTATAAATCACAACACTTAACAAAAAGGACTCTGGCAATAGGACAATGCTACCCTCTAAAATCGTATACAATTCATTAGAAATAGTATGAATGCCGATGCCGGGAATAATTTCAATTAACTCTTTGAGATGCAAGTGTGAGTAATCTACATCATGTTGCATCACCAATAATTTGATCATCTTTAATCTCCTGAGCTAAAATGTTTAAATCTATTGCTTATGAACTTTACTAACGTAGTAGTACATCTCAGTCACCTCGGATTTCTCGAATCGAACTTCGTTTAGTGACATGCGCGTTTTTTTGAATGGCTCTAACATGGGCTAAATTATCATTTGAACTTTTGGTATGACCACCTACCCGTACTTTAAGAGGAATAGGCTTACTATTTATACTTGCATTATTTACCCGTTCTACATAACTGGTTTTGTTGTTTTCCTTAACAAAGCCGCGAGTGAAATTCCCACTGTAATAACATGAATAGGCCGCAAGTTGAGCGTGCGAAGGATCATAGATAGCTGAAGCACGATGTAAACAATCATTATAAATTGCAATTGTGGCCTGGAGATTACTACAAGGGTCAAAAGCACTTTCTATAGACAAATTATACTTTTCAAGATTGCTATAATTAATCTGTCCCAGACCTATAGAAAAGTTCCACCCCAAAGATTCGAGATTTTTAGCTGTTGCAATAGCCTCATCAATATTTCTGGGCTGTCGCTCGAGTATGCCATTAACTACACCAATTGCATAAGGATTATAAGCTGACTCGACCTTGATAATATTGGCTATGACATCAAGATTAATTGCAATATTGCATTGGTCGGCTAACGTTGAAAAATCTAACATTGTATACTCGATGCAGTCATGAAAAACACCGACACTTATATAAGTAAGTGTCGGTGTAAATATTAATTAAAGCTTTTCAGTATTATTGATAAAATGAACAGAAGAACTTTGTGTTATTTTATTGAGGCCAGCCATCAGTTTTTCATAATCAGAGACAAACATTGCATGATTTTGCCCCACACAATAATCAGACCAGAATTGGCTACGCTGCTGGGCACTGGTGTCATCTCCAATGGAGAAGTAATAAATATCGGATGCCTTAGTTAACGTGCCTTTTGGGTAATGCTTAAGTCCATCAATGATATTGGAACAGATGTGTTTTTCTTTATGAAGCATTTGAGTCATGGCCAATGGGCCTGTTGCTGAGGATGCTGAAGCTGATAAATTTTTATCATCATTACCGGAAATAACTACAATAACTTTTCTTGGGTTTATTCCTTTTGCAATTACAGGTACCGAGCGAAGTAATCCAGAACTACTATCGCTAAATGCGCCGTTAACGATACGCATATGTGCAAATTCTTTAAGTACATTTGAATTTGAGGTTAATTCGATTAAATAAGAAGCGGGTTCTGAGTTTGTAATACTGGTAGTAGTCGAAGGTACTGGGGGATCACAATTGACCGTAGTCGTAGGACGACGACTGCCACCATCATCATCATCATCATCATCATCATCATCATCATCATCATCATCATCATCATCATCATCATCGTCGTCATCGTCGCCACCTCGGGTAACAGTACCTGTCGCACCACACTTACAAACATCAACAACATAACTCCTTCCATCATCATCATCATCATCGCCACCACCGGTGCTACCACAAGGACTTTTTATACCCCCGTCATCGTCATCGTCATCGTCATCGTCATCGTCATCGTCATCACCGCTATCATCGCCTTCATCACTGGATGAGGAAATGCTGGCTGAATTCGAATTTATGGTTTCGGATGTATGGACATAAGCTATTGAGACATCGTCGTCATCCCCCTGGTCATCGTCGTCATCGTCATCGTCACCGCTTCTACGAGGTAATGGCGTCGCAATTACTGGAGGAGGAGTTGTAGTTGTGGAATGTAGTGCAATACTGGAGCCAGCTGAAATACACATTTCAGGGAACATCTGTACATCATCTCCCGTTGCAGGAGTTTGATTTGCCAAAACACTAGTGGGTACTAAGTTCCATAGTTTTACCGCATCATCAGAGAAAAGATAACCATCGGCGAGGGTACTATCAAAATCAGTAGTTTCCACATTTTCTAATGAGTAATGTTTCTTTGATTTTAAAACGAGTGCCTGTGCTACCATTCTTGAGGTTTGAAAATAACTATAATTTTTGACTAAGTTAGCAGCAGGATCGGCATCACAACTATAATTCGCAAAACTACTGCTGGTATGTTTTACACACCATCCTTTAGATACTAAACCATCCAGATTCGTAGAAAAATATTTGGCAACGTTGTGAGAGTAATAATTTTGTAGTTGGCCGTCATGATATTTTCCTTCAGCTGCTAACGAATCTCCAAACATGGTATTTTTAAAGCCTTTGTCATACCAGAATTTCAAATTTAGATCCTGGTATGAACCGGATAATGCTCCAGCAACAGAACATGCCATCGCCTGCCCACCAAACATATTTTTATTTGGCAACTTAATGGGAACACCAATACTATACGGTACTATGCCTATAGTGCTTTTACTATTACCCGCCAAAATGGATTTTCCAAAATCCCCTACCGCTTTCTGAATTAATTGTATTTTATTTAGGCCGCTTTCAGACGATGCTCCATTCATGGCACTTGAAAAATCCACAACAAATACATAATCAGTTGGTTGATCCATATTCTGTATTTCATGCATGACAGTTCCTGCACTTGAATCAGCGGTAACATTAATATCATGTAACAACCCCATCTGATGTATATCATGCTTTTCTAATAAAATGGGATGACGTATAACAGCACCAGTGCCATGGTAAATAATGGACTGTAGCTCATTATTCGGGCCCCGATTCTCATCTGCTACAACATCTATATCATGGAAAGCTTTATCCTCTGCTGGGACATAGTATTTGAGGTATTGTTTAATCATGGTTTGATTTGCAATCTTGTGTTCAGCATTCTGATTGCGGTTATCCATTAAACCAACAGCTAGAATGCCTTGATTCATTCCATCATTAAATCTGGCACGTGTTGTTTGTATATTACTGCCATCAATCATTACAGCATAAAACCCAACAAGCATGGGTATCATCAATGAATAAAGAAGTGCATAGGCACCTTGTTCATCATGCCAGAATTTTTTTATCACATTCATGTTCTTATACCTTAAATGTTATAAATAAGTCCTAATACTAAAAAAGACGTGCAACGACTGCATTCTTAACTAAAATATCTGGCATGTCCCATTTGAATAAGCCCAAAGCTCGCATATAAAAACTTTCGGTACCTGGCATACAAAGAGTGACCTGGTAAACAGGCAACCATTGAGTGTCAGGAACAAAGACTGATAGATCTTGTAAAGTTTTACTATCGGCTTTTGGGATCGCTGATTCACAGGATTGGCGTGGGGATCTATAAGTTTGTGTTGAACTAATCTCTTTTCGAAGTTCATTTTTATCAGGAACAAAGTAAACCGCACGTATATCTATAAAATAATCTTTATTAATCTGAAAGCTACTGCTCGTTAACTTCTGGCTAAGTTGATAAAGATTATTAACATCATTTTGACTGAGTTGCTCTCTGCCATCATACAAGGCAGCTCGCTCTCTTATTATATTTGCCAGTGTTGCATTAACCCTGTTCATATAACTATTTTTAAGGATGACATTACTAAAATCTATAAGTGCAGTGCAAATCAAAACAAAAACACAAAACGACAATGCAGCCTCAAGTGCTGCCGCACCCGCATCTTTCTTCACAAAATATACAAATGAAGAAGAAAAATTAAATTTCATCATTGTTCTATATCCCTCTGAAACTCTTGCACAAAAATAAGATTCCTGGTGAGATATTTTTCAAACACCGATGTAGCAAACGTTAAAAGCATCGGATGATAATCCAGTCGTAATTCGTATTTAGCCAACTGTTTTCCATTAGATATTTGGGTGCTACAAGCCTGTGTAGTACTTATTAGCTGACTAATATTGTCGCAAAAAGTGACTGAGGTATGTAATTGATAACCAGCGCCAATTAATGGAACATTCGTAAGCTTCTCATCTAATTTTTGAGTAAATATTTCCAAGTATTTATCAGGAGCACGTGTGACAGATGCGGAATAACCAGACTCTGATAAAGCTAAATCCATTGCAGAGATAACAAATGACATGCGACATAATTCAAGAATAAAAAAAATTGAAATGATAAATGGTGTAAAAACTAAGGCAAATTCTAATGCAACACTACCTTCATTTCTTCCTATTCGTTTTAAGAAAAGTATAATAAACGCATTCACATTAATCATATAACACCCAGTAAGATACTCAAAATATTAGACTAAAGCAAAGTCAGAGTACCGAGATAACCTGCTGCAATGGCAACACCGTAAGGTACAGTTTTAATATTTTTCTTTGTAACAAAATTAAATATCAATAGACATATAGCCAGTGGCAATCCACACATGGCAACTAAAATAAGAAATAGTTGATTACTTGATTCGGGAAGAGAAAACAAAAGTACCGTTGCAAGTTTAACATCACCAGCCCCAATCAAATTCATAGATGAAAGGACAAAACCAATAATTAGAACTAAGACAGGTATGAGAATCTGTAAGTCTTTATATACGAATAACGACTGCGTCACTGACAGGAAAAACAAGACAATGATAAAATCATTAGGGATTTTTCTATACCTTATATCGGAATATGAAATATAGATTAATACCGCAGCAGTAATAAGAAAGAGAGAGTAATTTATTAATATCATATTTAATATCACAGAATAGAACTTAATAAGATGTGCATATTGGCACACTTTATTATACAGGATGTTTGATGCTAAATTTAATCTGATCAGGCATATCTTTACCAGATGTAACTCGTGCTACCTGTGCATTCACATTCTCACTTTCAAAGTGTAGAGTGATAAGAATACTGCCCCTATCACTCTGCGAAGCCGTTGACTCAAGCACACCATTCTTTCCGCTAAGATTATTTATTTTCGCTAACAGATTGCTATCAAGATGACAATTATATAATTCCAGATTAAATAAATGTTTGTCATCATCAGGAAGTACTCGATAGTTAATTTCATAACGAGAGGCTAAAGCAAACTGGAGTTCTTCTGCATTAGCATTTTGGATATTAAAAGAGATCTTTTTAGCTTTATTTACTGATTGAGGAACACTTTTTTTTATACTCTCAATGGCAGGTTTTGATGCCTGCAAAAACGAACTCTTCGGTAAAGCGAGCTTCTTGCCTGTTTGTATTAATGGAATGGGTTGTACTGTCTTAGAGTGTTTTATAAAATTTGAAGGTTCCTCGTCAGCAACAGATTCTGCAACTGGGCCGGCACTGTTAGGCTCTACGCTTGATAACGACTCAATGATTTCATCAGTCTGCTCATTGTTAGACATTTGCTGTAGTACAGATTCAGCAGCATCAAAATCCTGGAGCTTCACCAGCACATAAACAAGGTTATGATTAATCTTCTGATTACTGTTTCCTGTGCGATATAGATTAAGAAGATTGTCTCTGGCTGCGGGAAAATCCCCTTGCATGATGTTGCACATCGCTATGTTATTGACCACAATCTGATCATCAACGAATAATTCTCGAGCTTTTTCATATGCTGAATAAGCTTTATCAAACTCTCTTTTCTGGGCAAATAAAACCCCGCGCAAATTCCATGCATCTCCATTTTTAACATTCAATGCGAGAAGTTTATCTATATATTCCAATGCTCCATCATAATTTGCAGTTTCAAGATTATCTCTGGCAGCTAAAATAAGTACATTTTCATCATTACTATTCTCAAGCAATGGTTTCAGATAACGAAATGATGATTCATAATCCTCGACGTCATAATAACGTGCAGCAAGTTTATAACGAGTTTCTTCATCTTCATGTTCACGTAGATTTTCACGGTATAAATCAATTAGACCTTTTTGATTATTTACCTTCATTAAAATAAACTCTTTTTGATCATTATCTAATGAGTCTAAGCTATTATTATTTGTACAGCCACTCAGTACAAATAGCCCTACGAGGGCAACTGATTTTATTAATTTGACCATGTTGACATCATTCCTATAAAACCTGGACCAGCTACAATTAATAGTAAAGGGAACATGATAAATAAGATCATTGGCATTGTCATTTTGGCTGATAAACTTGCCACTTTTTCTTCAGTGGCTAACAATTGCATTGATCTTATTTCCCCAGAAAGTTCAATAAGTACCTGATAGACAGAGGATCCAAATTTGACACTTTGCTGTAATGTAGTACAAAACAAGCGCATTTCTTGACCTGGTATTTTTAAACTCATCTCGTCCAGGGCCCCTGCAATCCCACTAACTTCAGACATCGCAACAACGCGTTGCAGCATTACCGACATATCCTGGTTAATTGCATTAATATTAATAGCGATATGCGAGAGAGATTTTTCGACAGTCATACCAGACTGGATGCACATCGCCATAATATCAATCATCAAGGGCAAGTCATCATTAATGGCCTTAATACGAACATTAACCAGATAACCTTTCACCATTCCTGGCAGCATAATTACTGCAATGACATCAGCAAGGCCAATTATCAGTAGCATCTGCTGAGTAAGTTCGGTATGTGTAAAGCTACAAATAACCACTATTACTAATGCGATACTACACATGATAATAAATTTCATGCCAATATTTTTATCAAGTAGTGATGCTATCTGAAAAAACCTGCTAGATTTATTAAAGATCCCTTCTACGGTGTCCTGGTTATCATCTATTTTCTCACGTGTCATTGTGAAATCATCAAGCAATAATAGCTTTTCGCTTAATTGTTTCTTTTTCGACATCCCACTTAACAAACCATATAAACCTAAAGCCAGTAGTGTTATTAATAATATCAGGAGCATAATCAGCCTATATTTTATTCATCATTAACCAAACGATAAACAATCCTAAAAGGATACTCCCAACAGAATAATAAAAAATAATTTGCCCTGTAGGATGGTAGAGAAGGATATCAAAGTTTTGAGGTGAAGAAAATTTCATAAATATGATAAATAACGTTGGTATAGCCGCTAGTATCTTTACTGACATCCGAACTTCAGATGTCATAGATATTTTTTTTCTGTCAATAATCCTGCCATTTGAGATAAGTGAGGTTAATTTATTCATAACCTCTTTAACCTGCCCACCACCTTTCATATTAAGTTGTACTGTCAATATGAAAAAGTAGTATTCTTTATAGGGGAAGCGGTTAAAAGATTCTGCAAAAACACTATTTGCACTTTCACCAATCTCAAGGCGCTGGGCAATATTATTAAACTCTTCTCCGAGTTGCCCCGTTAATTTCCCGCCACATTCGCAAATCCCTCTCACTATTGAGTTACCAGCGCGTATTGAGCTATTAATAATATTTAGTGCTTCAGCAAAATCTCTTTCAAATGTTACTCGCGATTTTTTCTTGTTATTTACATAAACTCCGACCACTGTAAACACCAAGCCCAAAGGAAGAATTGTTGTAACTTTTAGATGAAGAAACTCGTGATTAACATAAAAAATAACACCTTGTAAAACTATACAAACCGTCACTGTTTTCATCCACACACTTCGTGTTTTACCGATAAGATGAAACTGTAACTCTTTTAGGGTGTGATATACACGTGGAAATGTTCGAAGCACAGCCTTGATACTTTTCTTCTCTTTTGTAAGACCTATTAATTCAGCCTTGCGTAGTACTTTTGTTCGCTGCTGTAGAACAAATAAGTTATAGCATTGTAAGAGTCCAAGAACTATCAATGAAATAAAAACAATTACAAATATCATTATTTTATCTTCGCAAATATCATTTCCAGAGGTTCGACTAATCCATGAATCATGGCTTGATTATAAACAGCTGAACGCTTCAATAAGCCATGACAAATAAAGTCACCATCAATTTTTCCTTTTTCATCGCGTTCAGCTTTTACATCGAATGTAAAAACATCCTGGAGAATAATATTATCTTCCTCCATTCCCATAATCTCCGTTATATTAGTGACTTTACGAGAACCATCGGGCAGACGCGATGCTTGTACAATGATATTTACCGCTGAAGATATATTACGCCTGATAGCATTCAAAGGCAGTGATGCACTTGACATCATGATCATACTTTCCAGGCGAGCGACTGCATCACGAGGATTATTCGCATGCAGAGTAGACATTGAACCATCATGGCCAGTGTTCATCGCCTGTAACATTTCAAATGCTTCCTCACCACGGCACTCTCCTACAATAATTCTGTCAGGGCGCATACGTAAAGCGTTGACGACCAAATGACGCATCGTCACCATTCCCTGATTTTCAGAACCCGCCATTCTTGTCTCCAGTCGTACAACATGCGGTTGTTGCAATTTCAATTCAGCTGCATCTTCCAGCGTAAGTACACGTTCGTCTTCACCAATATATTGAGATAATGCATTAAGTAGGGTTGTCTTACCTGAACCAGTACCACCAGAGACGATAATATTTACGCGACAGCGACTTGCTATCACCAGAAAATTGGCCATTGCCTCACTCATACTTCCATAATTAATAAGGTCGGCTAACGTTTTCTTTCCTTTACCGAATTTACGGATAGAAATTGAAGCACCATCAAGTGCAACCGGAGCAATAACGACATTCAGACGACTGCCGTCTGGCATTCTTGCATCGACCAGGGGTTGTGAGTCATCAACCCTGCGCCCTACTTTGCTTACAAGACGTCGAGCTATATCAGTTAATTGTTCATTATTAAGAAACTGTTTTTTAACAGGCTGTAACTTGCCAAAGCGCTCTACAAATATGCTGTCAGGACCATTCACCAAAATATCACTGACGGAGTCATCTTCCATAAGTTCACGTAAAGGACCGTAACCAGTAATTTCATCGGTGATCATCTCGCTAATCATCGATGATTCTTTTGAAGAAAGATATTGACCTAAAGAACTGCCAGCTTGATGTAATTCCTCACTGACTTCACGCATTAAACCTTGATAGTCGTTTTTTAATACCTCAATGCGCTCCAGGCTAATGTTTTTTAAAACATACTGCCGAAACGTCAGGATCTTTTCTAAATTTTCGAACATAATTTATGGCCTAAAGGAAACTCAACGAGATTTGTACGATTACTTTCCAAGAATTTTACCAAAATAAAATCTCTTTGATTTAACTTCAGCTTCATCGCCTAATCCCAATATATGATGTCTGGCAAAACCATATACTGGTGATTCTTCAAGTTGTTTATGTTTTTTGTTAGTATAAGGTAGGATTAATGATACTCGGCATTGAAGATACTCTTCAATATCTTCATTTTTCATATCATCTATTTTATTAGGAGTGTTTTCATTCAAACATATAATAATCTTTTGACCCACTACAGGGCGAGAAATGAAATTTCGCTTCTGCTCCTCAATAAGCCTTTTAGCTACACGCAGGCATGTTAAATTACGATTTAAAACTAATATTATTGTTTGAGAATTGGCAAAGATACTTTCAAGCTTGTCATTAATTGAACCAACCATACTATGTTCAAAAATTATTAAATTGAAGCGATTAAACATAGCATCATTGAAGCTCCAGCTATTTTCCGCAGTTTCCAGTCGGACGGCAGCATGGTTTGCTACATATGAGATAGAGCCATCCCTTGGGATTACCTGTTCCATAATCAGATCAAGGTCAGAACTACCACTATTACCTTGTACCAAAAGCGTTGGAATTGTAGAAAGATGAGTCAATGATTTAAATAAATTGTAGGAAACTGTGGTTGTGCCAATTCCACCTTTACACCCAAGTACACTGATCTTCATCAGGTTCGCTGCTGTATTACTGCTATCCGACATTGTTAGAAGAGCAGCAATATTCTGTAGTTCATACTTCCTATGCAGGTAATGGAAACCTGCCCGCTTCATGCTTTGTGAGAAAGAAATAGAATCTACATTTCCCAAAAAGATAACTCTCACTATATTTGGAATGAGTAAAGTGGCTCTTTTTGCTATTACTTCCAGATCTGTTTCGTCAGCAATATCGATAATCACAGATCTAGCGCTTCCAATAACAGCATTATCTTTTAAAGAAAAAAAATTGTCTTCACATACACGGTGGTCGTTAATGTTATTAATCGAAAGATAGGCGCTGACTTCCTCAATGACATCAGGCGTGTCTGAAAGAATTAGAATCTGTTGAGCCTGTTTTTTTTGGGCCTGTTGAGGCAATCCTAGATTGTTGAATCCTTGATTTTCAGCAAAGAGTTTCACAACTTACACTCGCTTGTTATGTTCAATTTTATTTAGCAAAGCCACCTTTATCAAGGAAGTTGCTCGCATCATTATGAAGATGGTTTTCGCGAAGATTACTATCACCGACATTGAAGAAAATATTTTCTACACTTTTCTTACGATATTTTGGCAACGCGACCGGAGTGTTACTTTTTGAAGAAGAGGGTTTGACCAGATTGACAGTAGCAAATACAACTAGCTCTGTTTTTTTACGTTCAGTCGTTGCATGCCTGGCAAGTGCACCAAGGATAGGAACGTCACCAATAAATGGAATTTTAGATAAAGTCTCACGGTCTTCTTCACTTAACAAACCGCCAATTGCGAAGCTATCACCATCAGCAAGTTCTATAGTTGAGTTGGAACGGCGGGTATGTAAAGTTGGGATTTGATAAATATTTGAGCCATAGGAACCAGCAATACTGCTCAGTTCGTTATCAATAAAAAGCTTAATTTTTTTGCGGCTATCTACTTTAGCTGCAACGTTTAGTTTAATACCATACTCTTTATATTCAACAGAGGTACTATCTTTATCCTGGATAATGATAGGAATCTCACCACCGACTAGGAAATTTGCCGTCTCACCTGATAAGACAGTCAAGTTTGGTTGGGCAAGAACTTTAGCTATAGAGTCATTGTTAATCGCATTGATGACAGTGCTTATATTAGCCGCGTCAAAACCACCTTTGAAACCCAGTAAATTGAAAACACCTGGGTTATTTACGCTGGTCCCGCCAGTGATAATGCTATCGAGCGTTAAACTGCTCCAGTCGATCCCCAGGTTATCTGTAAACTGCTTGCTAACCTCGACAACAGTCAATTTTACATTAACTTGATTTGCTGAAGGTAGCTCAATATGGTTAATGACATTGTCGTATACTTTGGAGCGCATAAAAGCAAGATTTTCCCTTTTAACGCCATCACCCTCCAACTTAAGCTTGATCTCGGCTGCATTTTCGCCCACCAGAGATCCAACCAACTGGTACACTCCATCACGAGTTTCCTCATCGGTCGCAGTACCACTCAAAATATAAGCCACCTTATCATCGCTTAAAAAACGTTTAATAATAACGTTACTACCTGGGTATTCTTTTGCTACTCGACTGGTTAAGTCATCAATTAATGCGTCAACTTCAATTCGAATTTTCGTGATTGGTTTCGAGTCATTATTATAAACAATAAGGTCTGTCGAGCCATTTTTCTTTGCATATACAACGATATTTTTATCATCAATAATTTTATAGTCTGCAATTTCCGGGTTTGAAATAAAAACCGTATTGATATTCTGAACAAATGAAAACGGATGAGAGTTACCTGGCTTTAGAAAAATGTTTTCCGAAGCATTTCCTGAAGTTGAAAAAAATATCGCTAGTAGAGCAAAAGACAAATGGAAGACCGCAAAAAAATTTCTCTTATTCATTTTAAGCCCTTATTTTATATCACCGCGGAGTTCATTAACATCTGTTGAAATCCCAGATGACTCTCCTTCTATTACGATTCTTTCGTTTGATACCGGCCAAGCTTCGTTTTGATGTGGATTCCCAACTTGAAGTCCCTGAGATGTTGAAGGAAATACCATAATTCGTGATTTGCCCTCAAGATTCTTCAAGACCTTTAATTCATTATCCGTTAAATCCAAAATCAACTGACTACGTAGTTCTTCACGCAGATTTTCTTTTTTATCAGATACATTTACTTCACGAACGGCAAGGATTTGCTTGTTGTACATCAGAGGTTTCAGACGACTCTTCTTAATATTTACTCCGGGTGAGATTATTTGGTGTTTGCCGTCATCTCCAATTTTGACACTGTAAGATAGATAGATGTCAATCGCGCTTCCCGTTTTCACATTCTTAAGGATGTAATTATCTTCTGGGTCAAGTTCTAATGGGTAAATCACGTGCCCCGGGCGAACTAACATGGAAAGATATTCGTCGCTACCCGACTTGACAAGTGCAGAAGGTGGAATATAGGAGTTGGCCGTGACAGCGTTTCGTAATGCCCAGTGTTCTGGATTAACATCGCCAATATCAAATTTAGTTTCTGCACTACCTTCTGGTACAGTAATATTCTTGATCACATAATCTTCAGGGCTTAATGTTGTGTATCCGTCTAAATCACGAATTGCAATGGCTACTGATACAGTTACCATTTTTTCAACAGGCAATTTTGTTGCAGCATCTTGTTGAGCGTGTCGCCCTTCATCGTTCTGTAAGTAATACACTACACCAATTGTACCCACTATGATCATGAGTATATAAATTATCATCACATGTTTTTTCATTATTTACTGACCTTCTCGTCACTACTTGTTTGCAGTCATTTATAATAATATTGCCATAGCTACCGCACGAAAATGAGTAATAACTCACTACCGTATTTATATAAACCCCACGTATAGATACAACTTATCCAACACAACAAAAGCAAATTTACTTAACATTTCCGACATGCAAAAAAACCTCATTAAGATGAGGCGTTAAATTAAATCCATATAAAGTCACCATCAATTATGAGAGACAGCTTATTATATTATTTTGATATCCTGGCCTGAACCTCACCTGTAGGTCTAAATATGACATTCACCATTATTGAGACGCCAACAACTTTTACCGTACATTCGGCTATCAAGCTGCCTTCTTGTTTACAACTCAATAAACCACAATGAAATACATTTCTATAATGACAGTGCATCCATGCACTGTTTATTTTTTAGAACATAAAATTTAAGTATTTAAATTTTACTATTTGGTATCAAACGCAGCAACTGAAGTAGTAATTTTTGCGAAAATACCTGTCAGCATTGTATTTACTGTACCGTCTTTACCGAAGATGACTGCCGCAACAGCAGCTACACCAGCGACCACGATTGCATATTCAACAGCCGTTACGCCTTTTTCGCTGACTTTAAAATTTTCAATTTTCATTGATGCGTGAACATATGCTTTAGTAATACCAGAATTAATAACTTCTAACATTTTCTTTCCTTAAACTTAAATTAAACCCAACTCTCATTGGTTTGATATAACACCACGTCTTTTTTTCCGCAGTTTGTTATTCTTCTTCGTAATACTCTTCGGCTTTTTCGCTCATCCATTGATGTGCCTGACCGCAGTCATGAATATGTTCACCTAAAGCAAGACTATAATACTCGCCTTTTTCTTCGGAATACTGACTTCCCCATCCGACATCTGGTCGACCGTCATCAATTTTGATTATCGTTTTACTGATATTGTCGTACCTGACAGGGATATATTCTTCAAATTGTTTGTTGTTTTCGCTAAACTTTGCAGAGGTGAAAAGGTCCAGCGCTCCGGTTTTATGGTTGCGGAGTCCAATTACAACCAGGTTGTTTATATTAAAAATCTCAACATCAATAGCCTTTCCACATGTCTGATGATACTGGGCTTTATGATTGGCAATCTTTGGTACTTCCATTCCCGACAGATTTACAGCTTGCGCAAATGATGAACTTGCTAATGCGAGTGAAAGAAACAGCACAATTCTCATTTTATACACCATACTTATATTGATTTTATTGCACGTTTAAAGTTCTAAATTTAACGCGGTATCATGTGCTTTATTTAAAATGTATTTAATCAGCCCGCACAGTAAATCGTGAGAGTGACTAATAATTCACAGAATAGTTTTAGGTGAAATTTATTATCAACATAATGTAAATTCCCGATGCGTCTAATTTACATTCGTTTACCTTCTAACATCAAACGATATCACTACTTACTTTTACACATTATCGTAATTTAGACTATTCTCTGTAGTTTGGCATTGATGTTCCAAGTATAAAAAATATTCATATCTTATTGATTTGATGCCCCATAAACTCATCAACCCAGAACTGTTGGTCATGTTTACTTGTTTCACATTTCCCTCAACAAACTACATTGTTATCGCGTTACAATTGAAACAACTTGGGTCACGTCATGATTTCAAAGACTGAATCGCCACGGGTTTAACAGACACCTCTGAGTCATTTAAGATGACTTAAAAGAGAGGTGCCCATGAGTGGTAAACCTTATCCCGAAGAGTTCAAAATCGAAGCGGTTAAACAGATTGTTGATCGGGGCCATTCCATCGCAAGTGTTGCCACCCGTCTTGATATCATCACGCACAGCCTCTATGCCTGGGTAAAAAAAATACGGTCCTGATTCATCAGCCACTAACGCGTAGTCCGATGCCCAGTCTGAGATCCGGCGGCTTCAGAAAGAACTGAAGGGGTTTACCGACGAGAGAGACTACTAAAAAAAGCCGCGGCTTACTTCGCAAAGCTGTCCGACTGAGGTACTCCTTTATCCGTGACAAAAGCCATTGCTGGCCTGTTCGTCTGCTCTGCCGGGTTCTGGATGTTCATCCGAGTGGATTTTATGTCAGTCTTCAGCAGCCGCATTCACTACGGCATCAGGCGCATCTGAGGCTGACAGGACAAATCAAACAGTTCTTGCTGGAGTCCGGTTACGTTAATGGCTATCGCAAGATCCATCCCGACCTGCGAGATAGCGGGCAACAGTGCGGGGTTGACGGGGTCTGGCGACTGAAGAAGCGTGCCGGGATAAAGGCTCAGGTCAGGTACCGCAGCCCACGGGCACGCAAAGGTGAAGCCAGCATCGTGGCGTCCAACAGGCCTCAGCGGCAGTTCAATCCGGACGCACTCGATGAACGTTGGGTGACGGACATAACTTAAAGTGTGCCCGGAGTTCAGGGCGAGCATGGATGCTCAAATTAACCACGAGTCTGTATGGAATATTGAACCGTTAACTCACGATGAGTAACCCAACAATCCCACCGGGTGTGACGTTGGAGAACCTGAGCGTCAGTGACCTGCGGCATGCCCGCAGAGTGATGTAACCCGCTGACAACGGGGAATGAGGCGAGATCACTAAGCCGAGATGATCCTCAAGGTTAAGTGCTGAAAGGCTGAATAACATGAACCCATTAATCCGCCTTTGTGGGCTGAAAACGTCACCACGACCTACGTGATTTGACAGGTGGTGCAGAAGAAACCGGCGATAATACGTATGTACCTGCTGGTCAAAGGTTGTTTTGACATGTATGCGAAACACCGGGGCAGCAGCGTCTATCACGCTCGCGTTGCTGACTTCTGCCAACTTGCGGCAAGCAAGGATAAAGAGTGCGACGGGCAGCCTCCTCCTCAGTATGTCTGAGTCCAGGCAGGTGAACCGGGGAGGGTCAGTGACGGATGTTAAGGGGGCATGGCCCTGATGACGCACTGGCTGGCGGAGCTTCCGTAGTAGTCCGCGATGGGGAAAGCCCATAACAACGCGAAGGGAAGCAGTTTAAATGTGTTTGCGACGTGAATTAACTGACCTAACGAGATGAAGACCTTTGATAATTAGCGAAATGCAACGCAAGCTTGCCACATGGGCAGCCACTGATCCGTTCCGTTGGATTGAATAGCTACTGCGTCTGATAACACAACCAAAATGGTTGGCTGAAGCGGCGCGGATCACGCTGTCATCAAAGGCGGCGCATACACCCAGCGTCGATGGCGTGAACAAAACAATGCTACAGGCCAGACTGGCTGTTGAGCTGCAAATCCTCAGGAATGAATTACTCTCAGGTCACTACCAGCCCTTGCCCGCCAGACGGGTTTACATCCCTATAAGCAACGGCAAACTGCGACCACTGGGTATCCCCGCGTTGCGGGATCGTATTGTTCAGCGGGCCATGCTGATGGCGATGGAGCCGCTATGGGAGAGTGATTTTCATACGCTCTCGTATTGCTTCCGGCCTGAACGTAGCGTCCATCACGCGATCCGTACGGTGAAATTACAACTCACCGACTGTGGGGAAACACGGGGTCGCTGGGTTATTGAAGGTGACCTGTCCAGCTACTTCGACACACTACATCACCGGCTGCTGATGAAAGCCGTCCGCCGCAGGATCAGTGACGCACGCTTTATGAGCCTGCTTTCAGATTGGGGTTGTTCTGGATAAGCCCGCCAAGCTGTGTTTGATTCAGCTGCCCGGTGGCATTGTTGAGGATCAGCCCCTCTTTGCCAACGTTGTAATCCTGGTACTGGTTGTGGGAAATCCCCGCCCCGTTCGGAGTGGCGATGTTTACCACCGGTACCCCGTTCCCGGCTTTATCCATTTGCGTTGCGTTATTCGCCGGCGTGGTGTCAGCAAATACAGGGAAAACCGGCTGACCCACCAGCAACGCGCAAATCGGGTAACTCAGTGTGAGTTGAGCAAAACACACAGGTTTTTGATGATTATCCATAATAGTTTTCCCTTAAATCACAAACGCGATGCGGTAATAAATGCTGACGTGGTCAGGCGCGAGCCAGTCCGGATATTTCAAAGGTGTTCCCAACGTGAACTGGCTGGAGTAATAACGGTTAGCGCCTGATAACCCTACCGCCGCACCCCACAACGTGCCGGAAGCCCACGGGTCTTTGTTGTCTTTTTGCAGCCAGCCGCCATCCAGGGCAACGACGCTGCTGACCTAGCCGATAAACGGCAAAGTGAACAGCACGTAACTGAGTTCGTTGCGCAGGTAAACGCCGTTGTCACCAGATAAATACTGCTCTTTAAAGCCGCGCACCGAGTTTTCACTGCCGATGGTCAAGCGTTCACTGCCGTACAGCTGGTCAGGCGACCATTGCCCGTAGATACTGGTCAGCCACCATAAATCGTTAGTGACCGGAAGCTGGAAGCTGCCGTTGATGCTCCATTTTTTGAATTCCGCTTATGGCATATCGCCGTTTTTACTGTTGTCGTATTCCGCGCCAAGCCATGGCACACCGTGGCTGAATGTCGGGTTAAGCGTGGCGACACCGCCGAGGATTTTTTGCGTGTGATTCAAGCCAAACAGCAGGCTGGTGAGTTTGCTGCTGTCGAGCAGCACGTCGTTAAGGTAGTTGTTGCTGATTTGATGTGTCAGACCGATGGATGCACCACTTTTAATATCACCATTGCGAAACAGCACGTGCGATGCGGTAAATCGGTGTGTCTGGCTGTCGCCCGTTGACGCCCAGCCGAAGCCATTGTTATCAATCGTGCTGAGGTAATTGCTCCAGCTATAGCTGTAATCAAACAGGTTATAGCCATAGGGAATGCTCAGCCCGGCCTGCACACTTTGAGCGTCATGGGAGGAAGAAAAATCACTGCTGCGCGCACCACTGACAAATCATTTATCCGCAAGCCCCAGCAGGTTATTGCCAGTCAGTGCCCCGTTGAGTTGCCCGGTGCCGGTACTTTTCTGGCCTCTGTTGTCAAACCCCAGCGAAACACTGAGCGGAAACTCCGGCGTGGCGGTGAGGTTGACGATGGAATAGCCCGGTTTTTCACCGGGCAGAATTTCAATCTGCACAGGTTGACTGCGCAGGCGGTTGATTTGCTCCATACCCTGCTCAATATCGCGCAGGTTCAGGATCTGCCCTTCAAGGCCGGGGAAAGCCATAAGCAACTGGCGGGAGGATGCCCCTTCCAGATCTATTTTCTCAATGCGCCCTTCCAACACAGCAATGTTTAATTCACCTCGTGATAAATCCTGCTCCGTCAGAAAGGCTCGGCTGGTGATATACCCCTTGTGGATATACCAGTCCGAAATATCACGGACCAGCTGGTTGATTTTTGGCATCCCTGACAGGCATCTAAATAGGGGGCAATCAGGCGAGCCCGGGTTCGGTCAGAAATTAACGTCGCACCATCCAGCGTAACGCGGCTCAGGGCAAAACAAGGGCCCGGGTCGGACTTGGGTGTGTGCGAGGCAGGAATGTTGGGCTGCAGGCTACGCATCAGTTCATCACGCTGTTGCTGGTTCTGCTCAAGTAGCTGTTGTTGTTGTTGTTTCAGGACCGCATCCCGATCAGACGGGCTCAGCGCACTGGCAGAAAACGGTAGCCATGCCAGAGCGAAAAATACCCCCCTGAATCTCTCAAATATGACCAGCTTCATTCATTTCATCCTTGACAAGAGCATTACCCTGGCCATGTTTGCACTAACCTGAGCAAATCATAAAATTACATAATATTACAAAATGTAATACCATCACAAGTTATGTGTATTAATCAACCATAATGATTTTTTTTCAGACTTTTAGAGCAATTTCAGGAACTGGCTGAAATGATTGAGTTCAGAGCCAGGGCTCCAAAAACGTTAATGACCAAGGGAGTCAGACTCCGTGAGTAAATAGCTGACCTTCCAGCAAAACTTCGTAGATACCCTGTTGAAAATGTTTACAGACTGATTCGAAACTCTGGGTATCGGCAGGCTTCGCACGATACCTGTTGATTGATGCCACTTTGCTTTAATGATCGATAGCCCTTGTTCGCCAGTCATGCTGCTCAGCGTCATTTCAGCACCCGAAGAAGGTGTCCATGTAGTAGCAAATTTGGAGAAGCGCCTGTGGAGATGAGCCGGGAACCGATATGGGGAAGGTCGAGTAAAGAATCTTCAAAAAAGCGGCCAATTTAGCTAGGAAAGTTGAAGATTACGCAGTATGGCATTATTCCTCGGCAGTAAGAGCCGGGCATGTCACAAGAGCTTCCCCAGCAGCTTGAGAAAGAAAAACACATCGCTGATTCTGTTGATTCTTCGGTATAAAATGACCCGCGATATATTTTCCCGGAATATGGTTCTCACACCTGGTTTATCCTGAACCTTGTTCCGTTACAGCACCAGAAAATGGCGTGTTTCCAATAGCGTATGTCTGAACAAAAAGGGTTTTATTTTTTGTTTTCTCAAGCTTCGCGAGGCGGATGATTTCCGGAATCACATCGATATAATCCAGCGCCCTGACATCGAAATAATCACGTTGGTGTGTGATAGTCGCGGTATTGCTGATATGGGTATAATCCTTCATGTCCAACACATAAAGTGACCCTTCACGCTTGGTAGCATAGTGCCGAAACCATACATTATCTGACAGGCTTTCTCCGTAAGGTTGCCCAGGGACTAGCACAACACAGTGCGGTGGTCAGTTTCAGTAGGGAGAACCACAAATGACACAGGTCCAGAAGATACCTGGTAAGAGATGGGCTTCATGAATATTGATAATCGTGTTTCGGCTGTTGTAAGGCAGGTACTCAGATGAATGAGTAAAATACCGGGAACAGAGTATTGAAACTGATGGCAGAAAATTACTGACGTGACTGAGCAATACGCTGTTGCATCCAGCTTTCTACTTCGCTCTGTAACCAGCGTGAGCTGCGGCCCAGTTTGATGGGCTTCGGGAATTCACCATCTTTGATGAGCTTATAAAACCACTTATCCGTCATATCGGTGTAGTTGGTGATGAATGTCATATCGACGAGCTGGTCGTTGAGCAGGCTGGTATTGTTATTCTGAGTTGTCATGATGACTTTCTCCATAATGGAATGTTGAGAGGTATGGAGATATGTCGTTACGGGTAATGATTAACCGTTGACACTTTCTCCTTCTCAACATCCACATGCGAGTAATAAAATAATGTATTACTGAGCTTATTTCTGAGAACAATAAAAATTACGCCTGCCGTCTGAGTAATCTTTACTGTATTCTTTAGCCAGATAAATTGCCCTTTCGGTTAATTCTCGGTAATCAGTCATGAAGTTGGGTTTATTACGATTTAACGAATAAAAACCTTTAACAGGAAGATGAATAAGTCCGTGGTGGTCTTTTTCATGGTCATCACGTTTAATTGCCCGTATCCAGGCATTAACAACTATCTGGTAGATACTTAAATAGTTAAATGACATCTCTGTTTGTCTTTTACCAGGCCAGGAATACGCATCCTTGTTGAGCAACAAAATGATATGGTAGTGGTGTTTTGTTCCTTCCTGATTAAGTTCTCGTGCCCATATATACCTCACATCACAGGTCAGCGTTCTCTTACCCGCTTTTACCTTGCGCTTAATATCTTCTTTGATCTGGGACTTCACTGATTCGAAAGCGCGGGAGATGACATCAGGAGCATCGTAGTAGCGTGTAGGACAGTCCAGCCTGTTTTCTTCATCAGGGAAGCGAAGGTCGAATCTTACAGCCAGTACACGATGATATTGATTCAGAGCTTTATCGATGGTCTCGTTGATACGTTTGACGTAGTAAGCTCTATGTCGGCATTTATCTGATTTCTTCTTGTTCATTACCTTGAGTCCTTAACTGAGTGAGTTCAGTTAATCGGATCTCTGGTAATTACTTACGTAGTGATGGGGTATCCTTTCCCTTCTTACTATTCCTATACGTATCTATGGTTATTCGTATTAGCAAACCTATACCTATACCTATAGATACTCATGTATCTATAAATTAACTTATGTCCATTATTAACAATACGGAGACAAGGGCGACTGGGTGAAGGCGATTTGCAATAGTAGAAGGGAGCGCCCAAATCAGTCTAAAACGGGTATCAAAATCTGCTGAAATCACTCGGGAGTTAGCTTATTAATATTTCAGTTTACACTCCAGATTTTCACACAAAAAATCAGCTATCCAGCCTCCGCTTATGCCACCTTCAGCCGCAAAGATAAATATGCCGCCATATGCCTACCCCGGCTCTGACCGCCCCTCAGATGACATCTCAGATGTTTTCATAACAACTACGTCATGGATATATAAAAACATCACAATGACTTCTAAAACCCACCAAAATCCTACGAATTCTAAAATAGTGCTACGTATTTACATCATAAACACTTCATAATTACACCGTAAAAATGGACATAAAACACTCAAAGCAAGATACAAACGAGGGACATCAATGACTGACAGCAACCGCCTGAACATCAGAACCAAAGATATTCGCGCCTGTCGCTTTTATTTTCACCATATCCAGATGCATATTAAGCAAAGCAGAAACCTGGTATTTGACGGTAATAACCCGGACGTTTCTCTTTCCTGCCGTATCATTAATGATGCGCTGGAGGCTTATTTCCCTGCCCCCCCGGGACGGCTGGTTTTTATCCGTAATATGGAGCTGGCCCTCAGCACCGTCATCCTTGCAGAAAAACATTTTACCTGGCTTGAAAATGACACCCGAGCAACATACTGGTTATGGGGGAGCATTTGTCTGGATCCGAAATGTAACCAGAGCATCAATCAGGGCCTGGATAATATGTCTTATATTTCCTGGTACAAAGAGTCTGGACTGACAACATCCCCAACCACTCATCATGAACGTCTCACGACACTGATTGCCTTTGTAGATTTCCTTTGTATCAAAAGTAATAATCCACCGGCAATTCGTCGCTGGCTAACGCACAACCTGAATTTTTGGCGAAAGCATGCCATTCATCTTACTCGTTTTAAATGGCTCGCCGCTGACGATACTGACACCTGCGTGTGGGCATACCGTTCTCTGATAAAATATCAGCAGGCATACCTCCCTGAGACAGAAAGTTCCTTGAGCCCAGTAAAAATACCGTCTCCGATAAGCCCGGAAGAAGCGTTCCATGCATTTTATGCCCTGCTGGATTTATGGGAAATCGATAATGAAATACAAAAGAGAGTTATCGGAAAACTAAATAAAGCGTTTTATCAGAAAACGTTTCGGAAAAAACAGTCCGTCCGTAAAGGTCGAGAAATTCTCAGTGCAGAGCACACCGAAAGACTGGCCTTTCTGGTTAATTTTTACCGCTCGGATAAAGCCTCTGTTATTGAAATGCTGATTGACGATCGTGTCAGAGGAATAGAAGCCCGAGCAGAGTCTAAGCAGATCCCTCATCGCCGGCCCTGATGGCGGTTAATGGATTTTTCCTGGCGTTCATATCCCCCACACTCAGGACAAAATTAAGTCAGAAATATTTTCAGATCTATATTACTCCAGTGAACATGGCTGCAGAGATTGCAGCCTTTTTGTTATTTAACTCACGGAGGTCAATATGTCAGACAGTATCTGTATCGGGCAGGTCCCTGATGTCCTGAAGCCGTCCTTATCCTGCCTTCCCACCTGCCTACCGGATGCAATGGTTGAACGACTACTCCAGTGTGTTCACTACGAACCAGTGATTGGCATCATGGGAAAATCAGGCGCCGGTAAATCCAGCCTGTGCAACACCCTGTTCAGCCCGCCGCCTGCCCCTGTTGATGCCGTCAGGGGCTGTACACGACGCGTTCAGCACTACCAGGTTCGTCGTGATGCCCATATTCTTCATCTTGTCGATTTCCCCGGCATTGCTGAAACCCCGGAGCTCGACCGGCTGTATCGCCGTCTCTGTCGGGCATGGTCCTCACAACTGGACCTTATCGTCTGGGGGCTTAAAGCCGATGAACGAGCCTGGAAAGATGACCTGCACTGTTACCGTGAATTGCTGAATGCGGGGGTGGAGCCGGAGCGCTTTCTGTTTGTCCTCACGCAGGCCGACAAAATGGAGCCCTGCCGCGAATGGGATTTCGTCACCCATCAGCCATCACCGCATCAGTCTGAAAATCTCACCACGAAAGCGGTGCTCGCCGGAACGCTGTTTGCCGCCGTCCACCCCGTCATCGCGGTCTCTGCAACGGAAAACTACAACCTGGAGTTGTGGGCAGAAGCGCTGATCCGGGCACTGCCGGTGAGCAGTTGCAGCGCCGTTTTTCGCCACCTGACCCCGGAGTTACGCACAGGCCTGGTCAGGGATACAGCCAGGGATAGCTTTGTTCGTGTCACTGGCGAAATCTTTGATGACGCCATCTCTGCCATACAGACGTCAGGGAAGCTAATGGGCAATTTTCAGCGGCTCCGCCAGCGGTTTCTGTCGCTCATCCGTGCCGTCTGGCATCTCCTGTTTTGATTTTCCTCTCTCAGTTTCTTTGATCTGTTTCGACGATCGAAATCATCAACAATGATAGCTAATGGCTATCAATATTTATATATTGATCGTTTCTATTGATAGGTTAGGTCGATCGGTTTCTGCTTATTGATCTTAATTAACGATTATACCGCTTCAGGAATAGCCAGTACGATCCCGGCTGAAAACGCAAAATTCGTTTGTTTATTATTTTTCAATTAATTGTTTATAAAGGAATATTATTATGGAGAAATGTAGAGCTACTCCTCCGGACACTTATCTTTGCCGGGGGATTACCTGATGAAATCCTATCCATTTGTTCCCCAGAATTTATTTGCATGGTGTCTGGCTGTTGTTCTGCCCTTCATTTGGGTGGTGCTTTATCTTTTCTTCCCTTCATCTGTTGCGCTCGTCATTTACCTGATTATTGCGCTGGTCTGGGTTCTTCTGGACCGTACAAATTTGATGAAACTGGGTATCGCGCCACCTTCATATTTATGGTTCTGGTTCCCGATAGTGTACTTGCGTCAGCGTGACCAGATGCAGTGCAAGCCCTGGAGGCTCATGCAGGCCTGGTTGCTGTGCACTGCTCTGTCCTTCCTAGCTATCTACCTGCTTCAGAAGCAATCCGGCACGGAACGCCTGGCACAGAGCGCGTGCACGACAGTGACCAAAATGATGCAACGGGAAAATATTGATGAGCGCTGTATACGTGTCACGGATATGAAGGAAGAGATAAGCGGGCGTTTTTATCGCGCGCAGGCGCTGATGAATACTGGAAATAAAGAGCCTGTCACGATTGAAATCAGAGGCAGGGATGTTTATGTCGTTTTACCTGAGTGGGAGGAATGAAAATGAAGGGTCAATGTAAAAGTCTAGCCCGTATTTTCCTGTTAAGCACAGGGCTGATGCTGTCAGGCTTACATGCTGCGCAGGCTGTCAATCTGAGCTGTGCAAAGACGATATTTTATGCACAGACGCTCAACCATAACAAAGAAATCGCCATCTGCATTGATACCCCTTACGTGTCTTACTCTTTTGGCAAAACTGGTGCTGCGCATAAAGAGATGGATATCACTGTTCCGGCGGCCAACACCACTTATGCGTACCAGAGCAATGAGCTCATCAGCATTCAGGAGTTTACCGTGCGAAACGGCGATATCCGCTATCAGGTTTCGGTGGGAACCAATGATTCGGGAGAGCCAGTAGCTTCCCTTTATGTATTTAAAGGCACACCGGACACCGGAAAACTGCTGGCAGAGATCAAGCTCGACCGGAATACGGTAGTCAACAACATCAGCCATTCACTGGCGGAAGAGGGAGTCATACAGGCAGATAGCCTATGACTTTGCCTTTAACGGACGAAATCGATACGGGTCTGTGTACCAGAATACCGGACGTTGTTTATAAGGATTGTTAATGATGTTTAAAACACAGTTTACCACCCTGCTACTTGCCGTCGCGCTTCCTGCGCTGGCGGATAATGCACCGTTGTCTGTCAATGCACAGGGAACTTATCTCCCGAAAGTTAATTTTCCAGTCTGGCAACTGACGCTGACCAGTCTTGAAAACGACATCACTATCCAGTCAATCACCCTGAACCGGGGTAACTGTCTGATTTCAATGTCGGGAAGGGGACAGAATGTGAATAAGCGTCTGGGGTACGGTCAGACGCTGTCCTTCACTACTCCCAGTAACAGCAACTTCACGCAGTGTCGCCCTCTGGAGCTAAGCGTACAAACCAGCAAAGGCGCTTTTACCTTTAACTGGAAATAACAGCTGTATTGCAGCCTGGATAAAACGGGTCCCAAACCTTCACCGACAAATACATAGCCGGTCATATGTGACCGTACTGACAGGGCTGTTCCTCCTTCGGGAGGGACGGCCCTTTTCTTTTTCTACCAGATAAGGAGTTAACCATGTGATTAGCCAGCCGCTTTGGCGCTGTCAATCTTGTCCGTCGCGATCGTCCCTTAACCCGTGATGAACTGGCGCACTTTGTGCCGAGTGTCTTCAGTGAAGAAAAGCATGAATCTCGCAGTGACCGGTACACCTGGATACCCACCATCACCGTACTTGAAAACTTGCAGCGGGAAGGTTTTCAGCCGTTCTTTGCCTGCCAGACCCGTGTGCGTGACCAGAGCAAGCGAGATCACACAAAACACATGCTGCGACTGCGTCGCGAAGGTCAGATCACCGGCAAACAGGTGCCGGAAATCATCCTGCTGAATTCACACGATGGTTCCAGTTCATATCAGATGTTGCCGGGGTTATTTCGCCAGGTTTGTCAAAATGGACTGATTTGCGGTGAGAGTTTTGGTGAGGTGCGCGTGCCGCATAAAGGCAACGTGGTGGAGAAAGTCATTGAAGGGGCTTACGAAGTGCTGGGGATATTTGACCGGGTAGAGGAGAAGCGCGATGCCATGCAGTCGCTGATATTACCTCCACCAGCCCAGAAGGCAATGGCGAAAGCTGCGCTGACGTATCGTTTTGGTGAAGAGCATCAGCCGGTGACGGAATCACAGATACTTTCCCCACGCCGCTGGCAGGATGAAAGCAATGATCTCTGGACCACTTACCAGCGTATTCAGGAAAACCTGATTAAAGGTGGACTGTCGGGGCGAACGACCAAAGGTAAGCGAGCCCATACACGTGCCGTTAAAGGTATCGACGGTGATGTGAAGCTCAACCGCGCCCTGTGGGTGATGGCTGAGAACATGCTGGAATTTCTCGACTATCCACACACGCACTGAAGAAGGGAGAACTTAATCTGTGAGCATCGAAGAATTCGCACTGCTTCCTTCCGGCCCGTTCACACGCGAACAGGCCGAAGTCATTGGCAGACAATATCTGAATGTCAGCATTGAAGACGACCAAGGCACCCATTTTCGCCTGGTAGTATGTCACAACGGTGAAATGATCTGGAGGGCATGGAATTTTGAACTGGAAGCCGGAGAAATGCTGAATCGCTATATCGCCAGCCATGGTATTCGCAATCTGTAATTCTTTATCAGTGCACTTAACCACTCACCATTCCCGCCAGCCCTTACCGGCTGGCTTTTTTATATCTGGAGCTGTTTGCCATGAAGACCTCAACAACGCCTACGACTGATACGTCCACTTTATCCCGGACGGTTAACCCGTCAGCTATTTCAGCCATTCTCGTGCCAGATGAACACCGCGCCAGTTTCTGGCCGCAGCACTTCGGCACCATTCCACAATGGATCTTGCTGGAGCCACGCATCTTTGCCTGGCTTGACTGGATGTGCGCTGACTACAGCGGCGGTATCTGGAATTTCTACACGCTCAGTAATGGCGGAGCGTTTATAGCCCCCGACAGTGATGAAACCTGGCCTTTGTTTAACGCATTCAATGGCAACGGTGCTGAACTCAGCAGTGAAGCCGCGGGGATTACCGTCTGCCTGCTGGAATTCAGTCATCATGCCTGCCGCACAGAGTGTGATGAGATGACGGAGCATTATTACCGCCTGCGGGATTACGCGCTGCATCATCCGGAATGCGCTGCCATTATGCAGATTATTGATTAAGGATTGAGCATGTCTGAACTGATGTTATCGCCAGTCTTCCCAATTAATGAGCAGCGTATTATTCGTCGTGCGCTACGCCTGCTTGAGAAATATCAGCGTCAATCGAGTGAGTCATTTACCTCCACCAGCTTCACCAAAACCTGGCTGCAACTACAGATGGCTCATCAGGAGCGTGAGGTCTTTATCGTGATGTATCTCGATAATCAACACTGCCTGCTGGAACGAGAAATACTGTTTACCGGCACGCTAAACCATACCGAGGTGCATCCCCGCGAAGTGGTGAAATCTGCCCTGAAGCATAACGCCGCTGCGGTCATTCTGTCGCACAACCATCCGTCCGGTACGACAGAAATCAGCCAGCAGGACAAACATATCACTCAGCGGATCGTAAAAGCCCTGGCACTGGTAGAAGTGCGAGTGTTGGATCATCTCGTTGTCGGGAACGAAGTGGTGTCTTTTGCTGAATGTGGCTGGTTGTGAGGTGCAGAATGAAAATCATCAGCAAGCGCCAGGCGATGCATATTTATCGTCAGCATCCCGAATCCAGGTTATCTGCCTTTTGTACCGGTCACTACCAGTGGCAAGGCAGTGTTTGCCATTACTACGGACACGAGGTTCAGGATATCAGTGGCGTACTTGCCGTTTTTGTTGAGCGCCGTCAGGACCGGGCTGGCCCATATGCCATTCTTCGCAGCGTGACTTTGAATTAATCACATCTCTCAGTCATAAAGGAACACTTAAATGAAATCTGTCGCCTCATCCGGTACATCACCGGAGAACACCCCATGCCTGCCATGGGGATTAAATCGCGAAGTAACCCCAGTTTTGGTGCGCGTCTGGTCCAGGAAGGCAACCGCCTGCATTTTCTGGCTGATCGTGCTGGCTTTATCGGTGCCTTCAGTGAGGATGAGGCGCTGCGGCTTGACCAGGCGTTTCCATTGATGCTCAAAGAGCTTGAACTCAGGCTGCACTCAGGTGAGGTCAATCCCCGCATTCAGCATTGCGTTACATTGCACTACAATGGCCTGACCTGCGAAGCCGATACCCTGGGCAGCCATGGTTATCTCTATCTCACCATTTACCCGACAAGTCCGAAATAACCCGCACGACCTTCTTCGCAATACCCATTACGTAACATCGTTAATCTGAAGAGAACCCAACCCATGCAAACTTTACCTTTAGCAACCCCGCAACGGGCGGCACAGTCCTGCCCGTCACCTGTCGAAATATGGCAACAGCTGCTGACGCATCTGCTCGAGCAGCACTATGGACTCACACTCAGTGATACCCCGTTCAGCAATGAAACCACCATCCGCGAGCATATTGACGCCGGAATATCCCTCAGCGATGCGGTAAACTTCCTGGTGGAGAAATATGAGCTGGTGCGCACTGACCGGCCTGGTTTTAACATCATGGAGCAGTCACCGTTTATCACCTCAATCGATATCCTCCGCGCCAGACAAGCCACCGGTCTGATGAAGCGCAGTGGTTATAAAGCTGTGAGTGATATTACACGTGCCAAAGTGAGTCGGCTGGAGCAACACCATTGAAAATATCAATGAATGTTGAAGCCGATAGTATTAACGTTCTGGCCCTCAATATGGGGAAAATTGCCGTAGATGTGGAGGGGGTTGAAATTGATGAGCTGATCGATGTTGTCAACGACAACGGCTACATACTCCGGATCGCCAGTACACCTGGTGAAATCATTGTCGAAGATCCTCTGCCAGTGACCGCCAGAGCTAACGGTATTCAGTGCAGTACAGCCCATATCACTGATAAAGATAATAGCCTTCTGCACGTACTTTCTCAGCAATATCAAGAGTATGGTGATGCGGAATGGATCCATTACACGGGCTCAGGCTACCTGATCCGCCTTGATGCATGGGCATTCCCGGTACTGCACCTGAAACGGCGCGGGCTATCAAAAGCTTGTCGTCGGCTACTTGTGACGCTGATGCGCCGCTATGCCATCAGCACCATTCACCTTGATACCTTTGGTGACATTCTCCCCGGCTTTGCCACCTTCGACGGGTAGCGCGTATCACCTCATTATCAACCAACCGGAATAAAAAACCTCTACTGACCACAGGCGACATCCCCCAACCAGACAACACAATACGCATAAGCGCCAGCCCTGATACGGCTGGCGCTTTGCATTTGTATATAAAGGAAAGAAAATCATGTCAGAACAACACTGCGTAGAAGCGGATGTTTTAACAGACCATACCAATGTCATTTGCTCCACCAGCATTGAACGTATCGTTACAGGCCGCAATGCTGCGCTGGTACAGATTGAATCCCTCATTCGACAACTTGATGACATCTCGACACTGACCCGCAGTCTTGGTGGTGGGATGGCAAAAGACTGGGGCATGCGACAAGACTTTCGTTCGGGTTGCTGGTTAATGGAGAAAATGGCAACGGCCATGGACGTCATTACCCGCAATCTTGATCGCAGTATATGGCGAGATTTGATGAAAAAATCAGGAATGCTCAGCCTGATGGATGCCCAGGCCAGAGAGCAATGGGACAGAAATCTTGAGGGCGAGAATATTCCAGCTATCAGCGAAGCCAATATACTCAGTACTTTTGAGCAGCTACATCTGAACAAAATGGACGTCTTCGAACGTGGCGTTATCAATGTCTTCAAAGGCCTGTCGTGGGATTACAAAACCAATAGCCCCTGCAGCTTTGGTAAGAAGGTCATCATCAACAATCTGGTTACGCATAACCGCTGGGGATTTAGCCTGAACAGGAGCTGGCGCCGGGATCAACTGGCGGACCTGGAGCGAATGCTGTTTCTGCTGGATGGAAAACCCATCCCTGACAATCGTGGCGATATCTCTACCCGATTGATGGAGCATATCCGAGATAATCCGGCTAAGGACGTTTATGAAGATGAGTTCTTTAGCATTCGTTACTTTCAGAAGGGAACCGCGCATCTGATATTCAAGCGACCTGAGCTGACTGAGAGAATGAATGATATAATTGCCAAGCATTATCCGGGCATGCTAGCCCAGCGATAATAGACTGTATTTCCTAACAAATTTATCTGTTGGTATAAATGTTGGTACAAATTTTATCGAACACGATTTTATCTATATAAAACATGTCAGTACTTGATGTGTTCGAATCCTGTAGGGACCATTTCGATTCGAAGAGAAAAGACGCCCGAAGGCGTCTTTTTTTATGTCTGAAATTCACAGCAACAATTATTGCGCCCCAATCCTCAACAACCCGTTAATTGCTTGTTCAAGATAGCTGCGCGGGCACCCCAGATTGATACGGATAAAACCAGAACCATAAGGGCCAAATCCGCTGCCCATGGAAGGCGCGATTCCGGCGATATCAGTCATGACATGTTTTAATTGTTCATCGTCTAACCCCAGCGCCCGGCAATCTATCCAAACTAAATATGTGCCTTGCGCAGGAACAATCCGCAACCAAGGTAAATAACGTTCTACCCTTGAAACAAACCAGTCACGGTTAGCGGCCAGATAAGCCAGTAATTCATCAAGCCATTGTTCTGCCCCGTTATATGCCGCAGTTGCCGCCTCCATTGACAGCGCATTAAATACATCCAGACCATGGGCATTTAAACGATCAACAAATTGTCCTTTTAAACCTGAATTGGGAATCAGGAAATTTGAAATCCGCAGCGATGAAAGGCCAAAGGTTTTACTGGCTGATGTTGCGGCAATCACTCTTGAATGCCAGCGAGCGTCAAGATGCAAAACGGAGGTAAACGTTGAGCCAGGTAATAGCAAATCAGCCCAAATCTCGTCTGAAAGCACCATGACATCGTACTTTTCGCACAATGCCAAAAGCTGGGTTAGCTCTTCTTTACTCCAGCAACGCCCAGTAGGATTGTGGGGATTGCACAAAATAAACAGTGGCGGGCGATATTCACTAAAAAGCATTTCAAGCTGCGCGAGATCCATCACATATCCCGCTTCCAAATCTTCTTGCAGCGGGTTTTCGAGTAGCTTTCGCTGATTGAGCTGGATTATTTTGGCAAACGATCCGTAATACGGCCCCTGAACAACGACGTTATCCCCCACCTGACTCAGCATCTGCACCAGCAGCGAAAGCCCAGGCACCACGCCTTCAATACTGCAAATCCATTCAGGCTTAATCGTGAGTTGGTGGCGGCGCTCAAACCATCCGGTCAGCGCCGAGTAGTATTTTTCGTCCCGTTCGCTGTAACCAAACACACCGTGGTCAACACGTTTGTGGAGTGCTTCCAGTACATTAGGTGGGCATGCAAAATCGTAATCAGAAACCCACATCGGGAGTAAGTTTTCAGTGTCCATATTCTGATAACGGTCGATAAAATCCCATTTTACCGAGCCGGTCGCATGGCGGTTAATTACCTGGTCAAAGTTTGTTTTCATCGTGCGACTCCCTGCTCAGAACTCTCTACTGGCGCGGTTGCCAGAACCGGTGCTTTTGCGATTCCAAATCCGGTAAAACCGTAAATCAGCGCAAAGAAAATGGCGGAGTAGCACTGAACAGCCCACGGTAAAAAATCCAGAGTGCTCACGCCAAGCGTGGATGCCATATAGACACCAGCCGCTGTCCACGGAATCAGTGGTTCAATAACGGTGCCGGCATCCTCGATGGTACGGGACAAGTTTTTGGTATCTAACCCCATGCGGCGATAGGCATCTTGATAAAGCTCAGCAGGAACCAACAGCGCCAGTTTGCCGTCGCTCGTTGCCGCTGTAACCAGAATCGTCGTGCCGATAGTGGCCGCGATCAGTTGCCCTACACTATGAATCACCGTCAATAAGCGGTTGATAATAATGGTGAGTGCGCCCGTGAGCGTGAGCGCTCCGGCAAAAGAGAAGGCACAGAAAACCAGCAAAATTGTGCTCATCATCGAGAACAAACCACCGCGATTCAGCAGACGAGGAACATCCGCGATAATCCCGTCAGTCCCTTGCGGGAACATGCTGATGTTAAAGCCGTCCATAAACGCATCCAGCCCTTGCTTCAGGCTTAAACCCTGCAACAAGATGCCCAAAATAATGGCTAAGACGCAGGCAATCAGCATCAATGGGATCACTGGCTTTTTGCTGATAGCCCCCCAAAGCACAATAATCGGCGGCAAAATCAAGACGATATTGAAATTATAGAGGCCATCTAACGCGCTGATGATATCTGTTACACGCTGCGGAGTGGCAACTTCACCCATCATGCTGCTGTGTCCTGCCACAAGGTAAACAATCGTGGCCAGAATGAAACTCGGGATGGTGGTGTACATCAAATGCTGGATATGCTCGAACAGCGTCGTATCCGCAACAATCGCTGCAAAGTTGGTTGAGTCTGAAAGTGGAGATATTTTATCTCCGAAGTAGGCACCGGAAACGACGGCACCTGCGGCAGCAGCCAGCGGAACATCAAGCCCTGCAGCAACCCCCATCAGCGCCACCCCTACCGTTCCGGCCGATCCCCATGACGTTCCGGTACACACTGAAACCACGCTTGTCAGGAAAAACGCCGCAATCAGAATGTATTGGGGACTTATCAGTTTAAGCCCCCAATACACCATATAAGGAATGGTGCCACTGAACATTCAGGTGCTGATAAGCCCACCGACGCAAATCAAAATCATAATGACGGGCATCGCTTTAGCCAGTTTTGCCACGATGGACGTAATCACATCGTCCCAGCTGTATCCCTGCCACCAGGCAAGACCTGCGGCAATGGCCGCAGAACAAAGCAGCAGCGGTTCAATGCGTAAGCCCATCACGCCGTAGCCGACGATAAGCAAACCCAGCATCATGACGATGGGGAGCAAAGCCAGTCCAAAAGAGAGCGTTTTTTTATCGCTGTGTCGTTCATTCGCTTTCATGATTATGTTCCAGGTATTGTTGGTACGCTCAGAATAGGGGGAACAGTGCGAGGCAAATGTGACGGGCGGGATGCTGCCATGTAACCGCATACATGGCATATGAAATTACGACATACATCACAAAAATGCCGTTGACGATCTGATTTCACTTTCGATTCTTAATCACTGAATCTCGTTCGATAAGTTCGGCATCAAAGCGTAATGAGCGCGGCGGCGGCGTATGTTGCTGATACAACTGAATAGCGAGCAGTGCCGCACGCCGGGCCATGCGCTCAACCGGATAGTGCATGGTGGTTAACGCCGGGAACAGGTAACGCGCAAGAACGACATCATCAAACCCCACCAGCGACAATTGCTCAGGGAGCTTAATCCCACGCTGATGAAGGGCGCGCATCATACCGGCCGCCATCACATCATTGAAGGTAAATGCCGCAGTAAAAGGAACACCACTGTCGAGCAACTTTCGCGCGGCGCTTTCCCCGCCCTCTTCGTTAAACGGCACGCTAATAATCCAACTTTTCTCAGGCGTAATTCCATATTCAGCCAGTGCTGAACGATAACCGTCCAGACGCTGCCGCCGATCATCAATCGGTAAATCGGAGGTAATACAGGCAATGCAACGATGACCATTTTCCAGCAAATGCCGCGTCGCTTTGTGCGCAGCACTTTGGTTATCGAGCCATACACAGCGTGGCGCTATCGAAGGAATGTAGCGGTTAACAATAATCATGGCCGGGGTATGAGCGCTGTAGCGAATCAAATCTTGATCGGGCAAACGGGTGGCGTGAACAACAATGGCTTCGCACCCCTGGTTAATCAAAAAGTCTAAACCTGACTTTTCCAGTTCAGCCTGATGCCCGCCACTGCACACCATTAAGCGAAAACCCTGATGACGGGCAATTTCTTCAACACCTCTGGCAAGCCTTGCAAAGAATGGGTCGGCAAGATTGCCGGTTAACAAACCCAGCATGTTGCCGCTGCGTTTGGCGAGAGCCAACGCCGCAGCATTGCGCCGATAGTTCAGCTCACGCATCGCTTTTTCCACACGTTCCTGCGTAACAGGTTCAACGTATGAAGTTTGATTAATTACTCGGGATACCGTCGCCGTTGACACACCCGCCAACAGCGCCACCTCTTTCATTGTCGCCATATATTCACTGTATTGAGATGAGGAACGTAAATTCTTCGTGAACAACAACCCAGAACCACGCCGAGCATATCACTAAACTGGACTACCTTTATCAGATGTACCAGGGCAGAACGTGGGCGATTTCGCTGAGTTTCCCTTTTAATGGATGATGAAAAATGACTGATTCACTCCACCTTCCTCAAACATTCCCGATGCCTGAGATCCCAGGCGTGACCGTCCCACATGGTGGCCTGCATTTTCTGCAACCTGAGTTACTGCTGGATTTTATCAGCGTATCCGAACAGCCTCTGGCCTCTGTCACACCGGTTGCCGTCCTCTACTCCACGGTTGGCGTGCGCCAGTGCATCGATCTGCGAAAAATCCCTGTCGCCATCAAAGGGCGAATTGTCTATCCCGTCAGTTCTCTGAGCATGCCAAGTTTGCGCGCAAGGCTCATCATCAATGGGCCATTTAAGAAGCTGAAATTTCAAGGGACATTGATAGCAGCGACCGGAGAGCCTTCGGTGCAAAATATGACTCTCCTTGGCCTGGCACTGGAATTCACGACCGTTTAACTCAAAAACACCTGGCTATTGTCTGCCACAAATAACGCGTTCTATGGTACAAAGTACCAGCCATTTATTTACCATTTCCAGGGACGCGCATGCCTGTTTCCATCGACATTATCTCCTGTATCACTGACCGTTTTGTGGAACTGACCGCCACAGAAAAACGTATCGCGCAGTTTATTCTCGATGATGTGCAATCCGCTGCAACGCTGCCGATTGCAGAAATGGCGCGGCTTACCGATACCAGCCAGGCATCAATCACCCGCTTTGCACGCGCGATTGGCTGTAAAGATGTGCGCGAGCTGAAGGTGAAACTGGCCCAGTCCCTG
>Ga0160437_1000163_pt1 | contig 38124 bp, 33 predicted proteins | sample HID1975I_E0MG_FD_108227 | JGI IMG/M metagenome (GOLD analysis project Ga0160437, IMG submission 108227) | Enriched soil microbial communities from UW Madison campus, WI, USA - HID1975I_E0 MG | ecosystem: Environmental > Terrestrial > Soil > Unclassified | place: USA: Madison, Wisconsin... | reverse complement strand
TGCCGTGGTCAACATCAAGGAGGCGGCCCGGACCAGCGACCAGAACGCAAAGCTCTGGGCTATGCTCTCCGACATCGCCCGCGCCAAGCCGCAGGGCCGCGTCCTGACGACCGAAGTCTGGAAGGCGCTTTTCATGAACGCCGCGGGCTTCACCTGCACCTTCGAACCGACGCTGGACGGGCAGGGCGTGATCCCTCTCGGCTTCAAGTCGAGCCGTCTCAACAAGGCCGAGTTCTCGGATTTGATCGAGGCAATCCACTGCTTCGCTGCCGAAAACGACATCCAGTTCACCGATCCCATCGAAAGGAAGGCCGCGTGATCTCGCCGGAAACTGCCACCGACATCGCCGTGATGTATCGCGATATCGAAGCCGCTGAAAAGCTGCTCGACGACGTCAAGAAGGCGATCGACAATTTCGAGAACGTCGACATCCGCGACGTTTTCGGCCGTCGCCGCCATACCCTCGAGATGGGCATCCCGTCCGGCGAAAGCAGCCGCCGCATCCTGCACGTCCCGTATCAGCTGGCTATCCCGGTGATCGAAGCGACCATTGCCAGCCATAAGGCACGGCTCACCGCTCTGGCCGATAAGGCTCGCTTCGAACTCAGCGGGCAGCCCGGCAGCCTTGGCGGTCCTATCGGAGGAGATCTTTGATGGCTGAGAACAGCGCAATCGAGTGGACCCACCACACCTTCAACCCGTGGATCGGCTGCACCAAGGTCGGCCCCGGCTGCGACAACTGCTATGCTGCCGATCTCGCCACCGTCCGCCTCGGCGTGAAGTGGGGGGCGGGTGAAGATCGCCGCCACACCGCCGCATCGACTTGGAAGCAGCCGCGCGCGTGGAACCGAAAGGCGGAGGCCGCCGGTACCCGGTACCGCGTGTTCTGCGCTTCACTGGCCGACGTGTTCGACAACGAGGTGCCCGCCGAGTGGCGTGCTGATCTGTTCCAGCTGATCCGCGAGACGCCGCACCTTGATTGGCTGCTGGTTACCAAGCGCATCGGCAACGCCGCGAAGATGGCCCTGGCTGCTGGCGGATGGCCCGGCAACGTCTGGCTGGGAATCACGGTCGTCAACCAGGCGGAGGCCAGCAGGGACGTTCCGAAGCTGTTGGCCGTAGATGTCGGCGTTCGCTTTCTGTCGGTTGAGCCGCTGTTGGGACCGATCGACTTAACCGAAGTCTCAGACACCAGCACGGCGCTAGATCCCGAGTGCTGGGGTGATTGCGCGTGCGACAGCCTCTATGGGCGTGATCCTGGTTGCCGCCGCAATGGCGGAGACGGTGGCCTCAAGCGCAAGATCGATTGGGTGATCGTCGGCGGAGAGAGCGGCCCACTTGCCCGGCCAATGCACCCCGACTGGGCCCGCAGCCTGCGCGACCAATGTGCCAATGCCGGTGTGCCATTCCTGTTCAAGCAATGGGGAGAGCACCTGACCATCTTCGATCGCGACATCGAGGATCCGGACTGGCGACGGTGCGGCCACTGGGAGCGCGAGTACCCGAAAGGCCGCTGGTGGAATCTCGCAGGCGGAACCGGCTTCCATGGCGAGCGCGTCGTCTACGTAGATCGCGTCGGCAAGAAGGCTGCCGGGCGCTTGCTCGATGGCGTCCAGCACGACGGATATCCCGAAGGAGCATCGGCATGACCGACACCCGCACTGAGCATACACCTATAAACCTGCTGCTGGCCGATGTTCGCCAAGCGCTGTTCGATGAGGCGAAATCCGACCAGGGCGCCGGAGCAGGGCTTCGCTATGAGGCTGGGCGCGCTGTTGGCCTGATGGGTCGGGCGATGGATGAGATTAGCGCCGCGCAATCCGCCCTGCCTACCGCACCGGAAGAGCAGAAGTACCTCGTCTGGTCCAACGAGCACAAGGCTTGGTGGGGCAAGGATCGCTGCGGATACACGCGGATCATCGCCAATGCTGGTCGGTACGATCGCGACGAGGCCCTGAACATAGCAGGCACCCGCGACGGTGGCTGGCGGCTCAACAAGGGAAATCCCGATGAGATCGCCATCCCCGAGCAGGATGCGATCGATCAGTACGCGGAAATCACTCGCGCCCAGCAGTCGGGAGACCCCGCATGAAGACCTTCACCGTAGAGCTGACCCAGGTAGTCCAAGCCTACGCGCTTCAGCCAGTCACCGAGGAATCGACCTTCGAGGAACTGCGGCTGACCGACGTAGAGCGGGATGCAATCGCGCTCGATATCGAGAACGAACTGGGCATCCGTGTTTGCGACAAGACCGCGCGCTCGTGGCAGTCAGTGGGGGATGTGGTGCGCACCGTGGCTGCTCGCGGTGTGGTCCGGGAGGCGATGGCATGATCCAGTCGCTTCAACCGACAAGCGCATTTCGCGGGCTGCCGAGGGGACTCACTTCCAGGCAGCCCGCAGGGCTCGCGCCCTTACTAGTTTCCGGTGTTCTTAGCCGCATCTTGTGCGGCGTCGCCAGCTTTGTCGGCTGCATTGCCGACGCTGTTGGCTGCATTCTCGACCGCGTGGTCCTTGCGCGCCTCGCTCGTGGTGGTTTGGCTGAAGAGGTAGATGCCTGCCACTACCGCAATCAGCACTACGACTGCGAGGATTACGCTGGCTCCGCCGCCGCGGCGCTCTTCGACGACCGTGGTGGTATGACGGGGATTGTCTGCCATTTTCAACTCCTCTTTATGTTTTGCTCCCGAGCGAAGAACGCCGAACTTCGGAAACAGTTTCGGGAGGCGATGGCGTGAGCGGACGCATTCTCGTCGCCTGCGAGTTTTCGGGCACCGTCCGGCGCGCGTTCGCTGATCTCGGCTATGACGCATGGTCCTGTGACCTGCTGCCGGCGGAAGATCGCAGCAACCGGCACATTACCGGCGACGTCCGCGATGTTCTCGAGGATGGCTGGGACATGTTGATCGTGGCCCACCCGCCGTGCACCCGGCTCTGCAATTCCGGTGTCCGCTGGCTCAAGGTCCCACCGCCAGGCAAGACGCTGGAGCAGATGTGGCATGAGCTGGACGAGGGCGCCGCGCTGTTCTCGGCGATGTGGAATGCGCCGATCCCGCGCGTCGCGGTCGAGAACCCCGTGATGCACCGGCACGCTAAGGAACGGATCGTCGACTTCCGACCAGCGGCGCAGAGCGTGCAGCCGTGGGAATACGGCGACTGGGAAACCAAGCGCACCTGCCTGTGGCTGCGCGGGCTGCCGGCGCTGGTCCCGGCCTATCCGACGATCGCCGCTGCGCGCCGGGGCTTGGGCATCGAAGGCGAGGAAAAGCCTACCGCCCGCGTTCACCGCATGCCGCCTGGCGCCGATCGCGCGAAGGAACGCAGCCGGTTTTTCCCCGGCATTGCCGCGGCAATGGCCGACCAGTGGGGGCCGTTGCTCGGGCGGGTCGATCTGTTTGGAGAGGCAGCATGAGCCAGAACACCAGCACCGCAGTGATGCAGCGACGGGTCGAGGCGCACGATTCCCTCGACGACTTCCCGACACCGCCGTGGGCAACGCGCGCGCTGTGCGAGTGGCTCGGCCAGAACACGGCGCACGATCTCGGGGCGCTGACCTGTCGTGAGCCGACTGCGAACCGAGGCCACATGGTCAAGCCGCTGCGCGAGTATTTCGCCAGCGTGGAGGCTTCGGACGTACACGATTACGGCGCGGGCTTCCCGGTGGCAGACTACCTGTTCGGCCCGCTGCCCGAGCGGGTGCACTGGACCATCAAAAACCCGCCGTTTCGGCTTGCCGAACAGTTCATCGAGCGAGCGCTGGAATCGAGCGATTGCGCGGCGGTGATTGTGCGCGCGGCGTTCTTGGAAGGGAAGGGGCGCTTCGAGCGCCTGTTTGCCAAGAACCCGCCCAGCCACGTGCTCCAGTTCACCGAACGGGTCGTGATGCACAAGGGCAAGCTCTCGCCTGATGGATCGACCGCGACCGCTTACGCCTGGCTCGTCTGGGCAGACCGGGCCGCTGACACGAAACTGCGCTGGATCGCGCCCTGCCGGAAGAGGCTGGAGAAGCCAGAGGACTATTTATGACCCCCCATAGCATCGCCCGCTGGCCTGCAAGGAAAGGAGAGAGACTGTGACGGCAGAGCGCATTCGAACCGCGGAGGCCGCACGGATCACCGGCCTTGACCCTCGCACGCTGCAGGAGAAAGCTGCGGCAGGCATGATCCCCGGCGCCCGCAAAGTCTTCGGCCGCTGGACCTACGACCCCCTTATTCTCTCGAAGTTAGGATATGTACCGTGCCCGTCGAAAAACTCCCGAAAGGCATCTACCGGCGCGGGGACATTCTCTGGGCGCGTTTCAAGGTCAAAGGAATCGAGTATCGCGAAAGCCTACGAACACGTTCTGTCGCGCTCGCGGAAAAACGCATGAAGGCCGTGCGCCAAGAGATCGAGAACCGCGTCTACTATGGCGACGCGGAAGCCGTCTCTTGGCCCGAAGCTGTCGTTGCATGGGCGACCTGGATTAAGCGGCAGGGCAAGCGCGAGGGCACGATCGACCGATATCTGGTAAGCATCGGCCAACTGCGGCCGTGGCTCGACGACAAGGAAGTTCAGCGGATCGACCAGGAGCTTGTCCGCCTCATCGTTCGTGACCGCGCAAAGCTCGGGGTGAGCAACGCGACCATCCGCCGCGATCTCACCGCTATGTCGAGCGTGCTGGATTGCGCGATGGACGAAGGCTGGATCAATGAGAACCCGGCCCACAGCTTCGACCGGCGCCGGCTGAAAGAGCAGCGTGAGCCGATCGTTCTGCCAGACCACGCGAGCATCGCCGCCGTCCTTGAGATTGGCAGTCGCTTCATCGACATGGCCGAGTTCGCCCGCGAGACCGGTATGCGCCAGGAGGAAATCGCCTCGCTCACGCATGACCAGGTGGACCGGATCAGAATGTCCGCAAGCCTGACCCTCACCAAGGGGCGTCGCGCGCGTGAGGTTCCTCTGAGCCACAAGGCTTTGTCAATCATCGACCGGCAGCCGCAATTCCTCCGGAGCCCGTTTGTGTTCTGGCGCGGGGAGGGAGAGCGCTTCAAGAACGTCGATGCGCAGTTCTATGCGACAGTGCGCCGGGTGGCACGCAAAATGGCACAATCAGAGAAGCCGTTTCGGGTGTTCCGCTTCCACGATCTACGCCACCTGTTTGCGGTCGAAACCCTACGGAAACAGCGGGCTAGCATCTATCAGTTGCAGCAGATCCTTGGCCATACCTCGGTGAAGACGACGGAGATCTACCTCAACCACCTGACGCCGGATGAGGCACAACGTGCAATTCATGGGGTGGCACAAAGCGGGGCGCAAAACCAGCGGTTCGCGAGTGGAGAAGGTGCCGAAAATGTTTGATTTCTGCGGGTTTGAGGCTATTCTCAAAAACCCATCCAGCGACTTAGCAAACCGCTGGTTTCAGCCACTCACCCACGTCTCCGTAGCGGCCTAGGAGGCGCCGTATAACGAGGGGTGTTTGTGTCGGCAAGAGGGTCTTGTCGTAGTTTTTTACGCCTGTGGAAATGTTTGTCGAGGCATGGGGTTTCGCGGGGATTCGATCTGCCGCAAAACCGAGTCGTCCTGTCGACCGTTCATTGCGGGGTCATGCGCTCTGGATTCTTTAGTGGCATGTCGCAGTGTGCGCTCGGGAGCGTACCTGTCGTATGGAATTCGGGATCGCCATTGGAGGGCCACCAGATGTCATTCACCACGCAAATCGCCGCCAGGGGGGCGACGGTTCGCCTGTCTCGAAGGGTCGGCGGCGCCGTTGCGGCCATGCTGGTCCTGCTCGCTCCGATAGGGTCCGCCACGGCACAAGTGACCACGGTCGATCCCGATGCGGCGATCGACAGCGATCTCAACGGCGGAAACGCCTCAGGCAACACGTATGCGCCCCCGGCCGAAGCGCCGCCGGTGGACGCGCCTTCGCCTTATCCGGGCAACGGAACGCCGGTCGATTCGTCGGCTAACGGTTCGACCTACCAGCCCGCGCCCAGCCCCTCGCAGACCACGCCTTCGCAGACCACGCCGCCTGCCGACGGATCGACGACCTATCGCCAGGACGACCTGATCGGCGCCGCCGAGGGGGTCTTCGGTAAGGGTGCCAAGGGGCTCGCCGGCGTGATCGAGGACCTGCTCAAGAAGCAGGGCGAGCCGAATGGCTACATCATCGGCCGTGAAGGCGGCGGCGCGATCGCCGTGGGCCTGCGCTATGGTTCGGGCACCCTCTATCACAAGGTGGAGGGCGAGCAGCCGGTCTACTGGACCGGCCCTTCGATCGGCTTCGATGCCGGTGCCAACGCGGGCAACGCCTTCGTGCTGGTCTACAACCTCTACGACACCGAAGACCTCTACCACCGATTCGGTGCGGGCGAGGGGCAGGCCTATCTCGTGGGCGGCTTCAACATCAGCTATCTGCGCCGCGGCAACGTCGTGCTTATTCCGGTTCGCGCCGGTGCGGGCCTGCGTCTCGGGGCCAACATCGGTTACATGAAGTTCACCCACAAGCAGAGCTGGATGCCCTTCTAAGGCGCGTCCAGCTCCCCGGTTTTGGATCCATGCAGCGTCGGCTTCCGGTCGGCGCTGCACGGCTTTGCATCTTTCGTTCAATTCAAACAAAATTTCGCCCTGATGGGCATCCGGCATCGCCGGGCGCGATAAATTTGCAGTTCTCGGCAATTGTCGGTCGATCCGGCATTGCGCGCTGTCTCTGCTCGGTCTAATGCCCCGCGCGCCATGCTTACGAACCTTCAGCAACAGCCCGCCGATGCGCTTCTCGCGCTCATCAAGCTCCACAACGCGGATCCGCGCGCAGACAAGATCGACCTCGGCGTCGGCGTCTACCGCACGGGCGAGGGGGATACCCCGGTGTTCCGCTCGATCAAGGCGGCCGAGGCGAAACTCGTCGCCGAGCAGGACTCGAAAGCCTATCTCGGTCCCGAGGGCGACATGGGCTTCGTCGAAGCGCTCATGCCCTATGTCTTCGGCAAGGACAGCCCCGACATGGGCGGCCGCATCGAAGGCATGCAGACCCCCGGCGGCACCGGTTCGCTGCGCCTCGCACTCGCGATGGTGAAGCGCGCGGGTTATCAGCGGATCATCGTCGGCACGCCGAGCTGGCCGAACCATGCGCAGATCTGCGCCGACCTCGACCTGGGCGTCGTCGAATTCAACCACGCACTGCCCTCGGGCCACCCCGACATGGACGCCGTGCGCGCCGCGATCACCGGTGCCCAGGAAGGCGATGCCATCCTGCTGCACGGCTGCTGCCACAACCCCACCGGCATCGACTACACGAACGAGCAGTGGGACGAGATTGCCCAGCTCATCGCCGATGCCAAGATCCTGCCGATCCTCGACCTTGCCTACCAGGGCCTGGGAATGGGCATGGAAGAAGACGCCTATGGCCTGCGCCGCGTGCTCGTGGCCGTGCCGGAAGCCCTGATCTGCTATTCGTGCGACAAGAACTTCGGCCTCTATCGCGACCGCGTCGGCGCTCTCTATGCGATGGTTTCCGATCCGGCCGACCTCGCCAAGGTCATGTCGAACGGCCACAACCTGGCGCGCGCCAACTGGTCGCAGCCGCCAGATCACGGCGGTGCCGCGGTTCGCCTGATCCTTGAGGATGAAGCGCTGACCGCGCAGTGGCTCGCCGAACTCGACGAGATGCGCGACCGCATGCGCCAGGTTCGCGCCAAGCTTGCCGCTTCCGGAACTGCCGGTGCGGTGGACCTGACGCCGATGGGCGGCCAGAACGGCCTGTTCTCGATCGTGCCGCTCAGCAAGGACCAGGTCCTTGAAATGCGCGAGAAGCACGGGATCTACATGGCCGGTTCGGGCCGCATCAACGTAGCGGGCCTGACGATGGGCAACATCGACAAGTTCATCGCCGCCGTGGTGGACGTGACGGCCTGAATGGATCGCCAGCCGGTCCTCGAAGGGGACCGGCTGGTCCTTCGTCCGCTTCCTGCCGACGATTGGGACGCGCTGCTTGCCGTGGCTTCCGATCGCGAGATCTGGGCGGGCCATCCCGCTCACGATCGCTGGCAGGAGCCGGTGTTCCGGCGCTTCCTTGCCGAGGCAATGGCCAGCGGCGGGGCTCTCGCGGTTGTCGACAGGCAGAGCGGGGCGCTGATCGGCTCCAGCCGTTACGGCCAGCCTGATGGCGACGAGATCGAGATCGGTTGGACTTTCCTGGCGCGCGCGTATTGGGGCCGCGGCTGCAATGCCGAGATGAAGCGCCTGATGCTTGCCCACGCGCTGGTCCATTTCGCGCGGGTGACCTTCATGGTCGGCGCAAACAACGAGATCTCACGCAAGGCCATGGGCCATATCGGCGGCGTTCTGACGGATCGCGCTTTCGAACGCGAACTATGCGGCGTGATCGTTCCGCATGTGCTTTTCGAAATCACCCGCGAGAGCTTTGCCAATGGGCCTTTGGCGGATTGAGAGTTGCTGGCTGGAGGCCTTGAAAGGGTCTCCGAGCGACCCTTCCGTGGCTTCGATTTTCCTCAGTTCCGCAGCGACTGCATCCGCTGCAGGTAGCGGGCAAGCACGTCGATCTCCAGGTTCACGCTGTCTCCTGCCTTGAACGCGCCGATCGTGGTGACTTCGGACGTGTGGGGAATGATGTTGAGCGTGAAATGGCAGCTACCGTCCGCCTGGTCGGTCACGTCGTTCACCGTCAGCGATACGCCGTCGACGGTGATCGATCCCTTGGGGGCGAGATAGGGCGCCAGTTCCTTCGGGGCGGCAATCACGAAGCGCTTCGAATCGCCTTCCGGCGTCACGCTGACGATGGTGCCGACGCCGTCGACATGGCCTGTCACGATGTGCCCGCCCAGTTCGTCACCCAGCTTGAGAGCAGGTTCGAGATTGAGGCTGGTGCCCTGGGTCCAGCGGCCCGGCACGGTGCGCGAAACCGATTCCGCCGAGATGTCCACTGCGAACCAGGCGTCACCGGCCACGCCGCCCTTGTCCACCACGGTCAGGCAAACGCCCGAGCACGAGATCGAAGCGCCCATGGCGATGCCCGCCGGATCGAAGGGGCAAGTGATGACCGCGCGCAAGTCGCCCGTCTGGCGGGCTTCGCGGATCTGGCCGATGGCGGTGACGATTCCGGTGAACATGGCTACCTTTCGAGCGGGTGCTCTGATGAATGTGCGGTTTCGTAGACTTCCAGCGTGTCGCTGCCAAGCCGCCGCCGTTCGGCGAGGCGCCAGCGGCCGTGGGCTTCGGAAAGGCTTGCAAGCCCGAAGTCGGAAAGAGCGGGACGTCCTCCGATGAGGATCGGTGCGCGATAGATCAGCAGTCGATCAACCAGGCCGGCGCGCAGGAAGGCAGTCGCAGCGCCGGCGCCGCCCTCGACGAAGAGGTGCTGAATGCCTGCCATGCCGGTCACGTCCTCGGGCCTTGCCAGCGCCTTCCAGCCTTCGGGAACGCTGCCGCGTGTCAGCACCCAGCGCTCCGGGCTGCGCGCTTCGAGCCCCGGCAGACGGACATCGAGGCGAGGGCGGTCGGCGCGCAGCGTTCCGCCGCCAACGAGGATGGCATCGGCCCTGGCCCGCATGGCATGGGTATGGGCACGGGCCTCGGCCCCGGTGATCCACTGGCTCTCGCCGCTGGCAAGGGCGATGCAGCCGTCGAGCGACAGCGCCAGTTTAAGCGTCACTTCGGGACGGGCGAGGCGCTTGGAGATCAGGTAGCCGGAAAGGCTCCGCTGGCAGGCTATTGAGGGCAGATAAATCGCTTCGATTCCGGCCGCGATCAGGCGCGCAAGGCCGGCGCCGCAGGTGCGGGGATCGGGGTCCATGCAGCCGATGACCACGCGGCCCAGTCCGGCCGCGCAGACGAGATCGGCGCAGGCGGGGCCGCGCGCCGACTGGTGGGCGCAAGGCTCCAATGTGACGTAGAGCGTGCCGCCTCGCGCAGCTTTGCCCGCGAGCGCAAGGCACATCGCCTCGGCATGCGGGCGACCGCCGGGCTGGGTCCAGCCACGGGCGACGACCTTGCCGTCCTTCACGAGGATCGCGCCGACGCCGGGGTTTGGCCTGCTGGAAGGCCGTGCGCGCGCGGCAATCGCGGCGGCCGCGGCAAGCCAGCGCGCATCGTGACCGGCGGCAGTCTTCACATTACCCGCAGTTATCACATTACCAGCAGTTTTCACTGGGCAGGCTGGGTCGGAACCTGATCGACCTGCGGCAGCGTGCGTCCTTCGGGCAGGCGGGGCTTGCCGATGCGGTCCATCTCGGCCTTTTTGCGCGCGGCTTCCTCGGCGTCGGCCTCACGCGCGATCTTGTCCACGTCCATCCCGGAGTAGCGACCGATCGTCTTGTAGATCTCGCGAACGTCCTTCTCGCGCCGGGCCTGCTCGGCCGCCCAGGCTTCCTTGCGCTTCTGGTTCTCGATGTTCGAGGCGAGGATCTGTTCCTCGGTTCGATGGGCCGGAAGCACCGAGATATAGACGACCTTGGGCGGCGGATGCGGGCCGCGCCCTTCCTGGGTCGACATGAGATAGAAGACCGAGAACGTGCATGCTGCCGAAACCGCGGCGATGCGCCAGCGGTTGCTGCCCGCCTGCTTCCACACCGCGCGGAAGTCTGCAATCATGCCGACCGGGCTGACGTCTTTCCAGTAACCAGAACGCTTGAACAGTGCCATGCCGGGCTATGTAGTCGCTAAAAGGGCGGAACGCTACCCGAACGGCACATAGAGCGAGCGGCCATTTTCCTTGAGCCACCGATTGGCCGAGGGCACGCTGCCTTCGAAGATTTGTCCCAGAAAATCATGGAATGCTGGCGAATGGTCGAAGTGCACCAGATGCGCCACTTCGTGCGCCACTACCGAGCGGCGCACGGGGTCCGGCGCCATGATGAGCCGCCAGTTGATGCGAATCGATCCATCCGCCGCGCAGCTGCCCCAGCGCCGCCGTGCGCCCGACAGCGCCAGCGCCGGTGTCGCTTGTGCGGCGCGGTCGCAGTATTCCGCCAGATCCTGCGCGAGCACGTCGCGCGCTTCGCCTTCGAGCCAGCGCTTCAGCCGCGCGGCCAGCGAGCCTTCCGGGCCGCCGACCAAGAGCAATCCGTCATCCGGCACGGGGCGGCGCGGCAGGGCGGCATCGTGGCGGATCGTGAAGCGGTGGCCCCGAAAGTCGAGAAGGGCGCCGTCGCCCAGCGGCTGCGCCTTGGGCAGGGCCTCGATCTGGATCGCCAGCCAGGACTGTTTGGAGCGGGCGAAGGCCACGGCGTCCTCGGTGCGCGTCCATCGCGGGACGGAAATGCGGATTTCGCTGCCGTCGGGCGCGAGCCGCATGGTCATCCGCCGGGACTGCGCCAGCCTGCGGATCACGACGGGAACCTGACGGCCGGCGATTTCGAGCACCGGCTCCTCGCGAGGGTCACGGCGAAGCCAGTCGAGCACGGGCTATTTGCTCTCCCAGGGCGCGGGGCCTTCGGGTTCCAGATATTCCTCAGCGTCCTCATCGTCGCCATAGGGCCAGACGATGTGGTTTTCGAGCGGCCCGGCCACCGTCTCGCTGATGACCTTGCCCGCAACGGAGATCCCCGCCGCGTGGACCGCCTCGCGGTCGCCGCAGACGAGATAGTGCCATTCCGGCAGGGGCTCACCGTCCGCGCGCAGGCGATAGGCGCAGCTGGGCGGCAACCAGGCCAGGTTGCCAGCCGTCTTGGGCGTCAGCTTCAGGCAGTCCGGCACGAACTTGTGCCGCCGGGGATAGTCGCTGCACTGCGCCGTCTTGAGATTTAGCAGCTTGCAGGCGACGTTCGTGTGGTAGATTTCCCCGGTATCGGCATCCTCGACCTTGTGCAGGCAGCACTGACCGCAACCGTCGCAGAGGGCTTCCCACTCCTCGCGGTTGAGCGTGTCGATCGGGCGTTCCCAGAAAGGCTTGGCTGCGTTCACTTCACCCACTTCGCCAGTTCGGCCGAGACGGCTTCCGGTCCCTTGTCCACCGGCAGCATGGCGATCGGCTTGCCGTCCGGGTCCATCAGGAATGCCGTGCGGCTGTGATCCATGAGATAGCCTCCGGGCGTCGATTCGCCTTTCTTGTAATAGACCGCAAAAGCGTCGGCCGCCTGCTTGATCTGCGCGGGGCTGCCGGTGAGGCCATAAAGGCGCGGTCCGAAGGCGGCGGTCCACTGGCCCACGACTTCGGGCGTGTCGCGCGCGGGATCGATGGTCACGAAGATCGGCTGCACTTTGGCGGCCTGCGCGGCATGGGCCTTCTCGTAGAGAGAGAAGCCGCGCATCATCGCCTGGACATCCATCGGACAGGCATCCGGGCAGAAGGTGTAGCCGAAATAGACGATCCGCCATTTGCCCTTGAAGCTCTCCCAGGTAACGGTCTTGCCGTCCTTGTCCGTCAGCGTGAAGGGCCCGCCGATCTGCGCGCCTTCCAGCGGCGGCGCCTCGGTGGCGGACTGCTGGCAGGCAGCGAGCGGCAGGCCCAGCGAAAGGGCCAGGGCGAGGGGGGCGATACGGCGCAGCAGGTATGTCATGGCGCCGCGCTTCATGCTCTGCTAGAGCCTCTGGCGCAAGGGTGCGATGCCGGAAGGGAAGGCCGGTTTTCAGGGCGCCCTTGTCTGTCTGGAGGTAATGAAGGTGTCGAAGACCATGTCCGGGAACGTGTCCCAGCGCTCGCGTGGAATCCTCAGAGCGCGTCCTGTCAGGGCATTCCTGGCCGCACTGGCCGCAGGCCTGATGTTCGCTTCCCCAGCTCACGCCGATTTCTCCGAGGGGTACAAGTTCCTCGAATCGGTGAAGAAAAAGGAAGGCGAGAAAGTCGAGCAGGCGCTTGCCGACAATGGCCAGATCGTCAACGCCAAGGACGTGACGACGGGCGAGACGGCGCTGCTGATCGTCACGAACCGCCGGGACATCACCTGGTTGAGCTACCTCATCGGCAAGGGCGCCAACGTCAACGCTTCCGACGACCGTGGCCGGACCCCGCTTTCGGTTGCGGTCAGCCTGGGCTGGCGCGACGGCGTTTCGGTGCTGCTCGATCACAAGGCGAACCCGAGCACGTCGAACGATGCCGGCGAAACTCCGCTGATCTTCGCAGTGCACCGCAAGGATACCGACATGGTGAAGGCGCTGCTCGAAGCCGGTGCCGATCCCAGCCGGTCCGACAATTCCGGCCGGAGCGCGCGCGACTATGCCGCGCAGGAAGCGCGTGGCAGCACGCTGGCAACCTTGCTGGACGACTATGCCAAGAAGAATTCGGGCAAGGGCAAGGCCGTCTACGGCCCGACGTTCTGAGCGCGATGATGCAAGAGCCAGAAACACTCGAAGGTCTGCGCCGCCAGCTTGCGCCGGCCATTGCCGATGCCGCCGTGTTCGACGGTTGGACGATGGACGCCGTGCGACAGGCGGCGCGTCTGGCCGGCATCGACGCGGCGCTGGCGGAATTCGCCTTCCGCGAAGGTCCGATGGCGATGATCTCGGCCTGGGTCAGCCATGTCGACCAGCAGATGGAGCGCTCCACCCCGGCCTCGTCGCTGCAGGGCGTCTCCATTCGCGAGCGTATCCGCCGTCTGGTCATGGCCCGTCTCGATGCCGTGGCGGGCCGCGAGGAAGCCTTGAACCGGGCGCTGACGATCATGGCGATGCCGCAGAACCTGCGTACTTCACTCCGTCTGGGGTGGAACAGCGCGGACGCCATGTGGCGGCTCGCGGGCGATACCGCGACCGATTACAACCACTATACCAAACGCACGATCCTGGGCGGGATCTATGCGGCGACTCTGCGGGTCTTCGCTTCGGACAAGAGCGCCGACAAGGCGGAAACCCGTGCTTTCCTGGATCGCCGGATCGAGGGTATCATTCGCTTCGAGAAGACGAAGGCCCAGTTCCTGCGCGCGCCGGAAGAACGCATCAGCCTGGTGCGCCTGCTCGGGCGGCTGCGTTATCCGGCCCGCTGACCGGCCGGCCGTGCTGGGTTGCTGGAGCCTTCCCCTAGGGGCTTAGGGGCTGATGAAATGCGCTTCGGCACCGGGAGAGGGTGTCGGCAATCGGATCAGGGTTTGTTAGTTATTGCGAACAAGTTGCAATCGCTGCGCTGATCTGGCAGCGGAGCGGCATGACTTTGGATCTTCTCCCCATTGACCAGCGCGCTCGAATCGTCGCGGTGGATTGGAATGCACTGGTTCCCGAAGAGGCGCGCCGTCTTCGCGCGCTCGGCCTGGAGGAAGGCGCGACGGTTTCCGTGGCGCACCGGGGCGTCGCCGGCGGGCGCGACCCGATCGCCATCACCATCGGGCGCATGACGATTGCCGTGCGCCGTGCCCACGCCGTCGCCATGGAAGTTTCGCCGTTATGAGCCGCCAGCGCAAGATCGCCCTCGTCGGCAACCCGAACGCGGGCAAGAGCGCGCTGTTCAACGCGCTTACCGGCGCCCGCCAGAAGATCGCGAACTATCCCGGCGTGACCGTGGAGCGAAAGTCCGGCCGCATGGTCCTGCCGACGGGCGAGCCGGTGGAGATGACCGACCTTCCGGGCGCCTACGGCCTCGACGCCACCAGCCCTGACGAGGAAGTGACCTCCAAGGTCATCGCCGGCAAGTTCGCAGGCGAGGCCGAGCCGGACGTCCTGGTTATCGTGCTCGATGCCTCAAACCTCGAACAGCACTTGGTCTTCGCGCAGGAACTGTTGGCGCTGGGCAAGCCTTCCGTCGTCGCGCTCAACATGGTGGACCTTGCCGAACGCGACGGGCTCGTGCTCGACGCGGCCGTGTTGCAGGAAGAACTGGGCGTTCGCGTGGTGCCGACGGTGGCCGTGCGCCGCCGCGGCCTCGCCGAACTGGGCGAGGCGATCGCCTCGGCCGAAACGCGCCACGCCGGACCAGGCCTGACCGACCTCGGGCCGACCGAGCGCCGCGTCGCCGCCCACGCCATGGCCAATGCCGCGATCCTTTCGGAATCGAAGCAGCACCGGCTTCACGCGCGGCTGGACCAGGTCCTGCTGAACCCCTGGCTGGGGCCGCTCATTCTCTTCGCGTTCCTGTTCGTGGTGTTCCAGGCCGTGTTTGCCTGGGCCGCGCCGCTGATGGACGGGTTGGACGCGGGCGCAGGCTGGCTTCACGATACGGTGAAGGCCTCCATGCCGCCCGGCCTGGTGCGCGACCTGCTGACTGACGGCGTCATTTCCGGCGTCGGCTCGGTGGTCGTCTTCCTGCCGCAGATCATCATCCTCTTCGCCTTCATCCTGGCGATGGAAGCCTCCGGTTACATGGCCCGCGCGGCTTTCCTGATGGATCGACTGATGGCCTATGTCGGGCTTTCGGGACGCAGCTTCATTCCGCTGCTCTCCAGCTTCGCCTGCGCCATTCCCGGGATCATGGCGACGCGCTCGATCACGGATCCCAAGGACCGCCTGACGACGATCCTGATCGCCCCGCTGATGACGTGCTCGGCGCGTCTTCCGGTCTATGCCGTGATCATCGGCGCCTTCATCCCGAACACCAACCTCGGTTGGGGCATCGGCCTCCAGGGCGTGGTGCTCTTCGCGCTCTATGTGGCGGGCATTGTCGGGGCCATGGTCGTCGCGCTGCTGCTGCGCAGCTCGATCACCAAGGGCGCCGCTTCCGGCTTCATCATGGAAATGCCGAAGTACCAGATGCCCCGCCTCAAGGACATGGCGATCGGCCTGTGGCAGCGCGCGTGGATCTTCCTGCGCCGCGCCGGTACGATCATCTTCACGGTCACCGTGGTGCTCTGGATCCTGCTGAACTTCCCGCAGGCCAAGCCCGGCGAGAGCCAGGTCGATGCCTCCATCGCGGGCAAGCTGGCGAACGGCCTGGCCGTGGTGGTCGAACCGATCGGCTTCAACCGCGACATGGCGCTGGCGCTGATCCCCGCCATGGCTGCGCGCGAAGTGGCGGTATCCTCGCTGGCGACGACATATGCGGTGGACGCGGGCGACGACGAGGACCAGCAGGCCGTCGAACTGGGCGACCGTCTCAAGGGCCGCTGGACCCTGCCGATGGCGCTGGCCTTCCTGGCCTGGTTCGTTTTCGCCCCGCAGTGCATGTCCACCATCGCCGTGACCCGGCGTGAGACCAATGGCTGGAAATGGCCGACGTTCATGCTGGTATACCTTTTCGGCCTGGCCTACCTGGCGGCGGGGGTGACCTACTGGATCGCGGTGGGCGCGGGATTGTAGAAAACCCGGGGCGGCAGACTCGCGCAGGGCCGCTCCATTCGCTAACCCGTTCGCCGAGATTCAGAAGAAAGCGATTCCATCATGGCAGGCAGTGTCAACAAGGTCATTCTGATCGGCAACCTCGGAGCCGATCCCGAAGTGAAGTCGTTCCAGAACGGCGGGCGCATCGCCAACCTGCGCATCGCCACCTCGGAAAACTGGAAGGACCGCGCCACCGGAGAGCGCAAGGAGCGTACCGAGTGGCACTCCGTGGTGATCCAGAGCGAAGGCCTGGTCGGCGTGGTCGAGCGGTTCCTGCGCAAGGGTTCCAAGATCTACATCGAAGGCCAGCTGCGCACCCGCAAGTGGCAGGACCAGAACGGCAATGATCGCTACACCACCGAAGTGTCGGTAGGCGGCATCGGCGGCGTGCTGACCATGCTCGACGGTGCCCAGGGTGGCAGCGGCGGCGCCGGTGGTGGCGGCGCTCGTGGTGGCGGCGGCTGGGGCGAAGGCGGCTCCTCGGGCGGCGGTTCGCGTTCGGGCGGCGGTTCGCGCGGCGGTGACGAATGGGGCAGCACGGGTGGCTCGTCTTCCGGCGGCTCGTCCTCGGGCGGTGCTTCCGGCGGCAGCGAATGGGGCCGGACCGGCAGCAGCGGCGGCTTCGGCGACGATCTGGACGACGACATTCCGTTCTGATCGTTTCGGCCCCTGCCGGACGACATCAAAATCGAAAACCCCGGGAGCCTGTCGCTCTCGGGGTTTTTCGTTAGTGCCAAACAGGGAATATGCGGCGCGGGACCTTATGTCAGGAAGGGTGCCAGAACTCGTGTGCCGATGAAGCCGCAGCCCGTCCCGGCCAGTCCCGCCGCCAGGAACAGAAGCTCCTCGCGCATGTCGAGCAGTCCGGCAAAGCGCAGGCTCACCCATTTCATCACCAAAGCGGGCGCTTCCATGAGGCCGACGGCCAGGACCAGGCCGAGCTGTCCCCATAGGAGATAACCGGCAAATCCAGCGCCGGACAGCCACACCAGCTTGACCACGCTCGCTTCCAGGGTGGCGCGGATCCGGCCGGTGGCGGTCAGCGCCTCGTTCGCGGCGTTGGACGGCAGTGCGAGGAGCGAGGACAGGCACAGGATCTGCAGATAGCCCGCCGCGTCGGCGTAGCGGTCGTCATAGAGCACGCCCACGATCAGCGGCGCGCTGCCGATGATGCCGCCGGTGCCGAAGCCATAAAGCAGGGCGGGCAGCCGGCGCTTTTCATAGAACTGGCGGCGCAGGTCCTGCGCGCCGTCTCGCCAGAGCTGGGCATATGTCGGATAGAGGACCCGGCTCGCATAATTGGCGGCGAAGCCGAGCGGTGCGGAGGCGAGGTTACCGGCCAGGATGTAGAAGCCGAACCGATCCAGCGGCATGAGCTTTGCCAGCACGAACTTGTCGCATTGCGAGATCAGCAGGAAAATGATGCTCGATCCGGTGACATAGCGGGAGAAGGCCCAGAGCGCCTTGAGCGTCTGGGGATCGAGACGGAGCCGGCGCCGGGAATCGGCGAAGAGGGTGTAGCTGAACAGGACCTTCAGTAGCCCGCTGACGAAAAGCCCGCCCAGGATCGCCCAGTACGACCCCCAGGCCCAGGCCAGCGCGGCACTGGCGGCGATCTGCGCCACCATCGCCGCCAGTTCCAGAGCCGAGAGGCGCAGGATCTGCCGATGGCGCAGGGCGGTGAGCAGGCTCGTGGAGGTCAGTCCCTCGATCACGAACGTCAGCCCCGAGGCGGCGATCAACGGCGCCAGGTCGGGCTTTCCGAAGGCGTGGGACAAGGGCAGCGCCAGCACGGCCAGCGTCAGCGCGAGCAACAGGGAACGGATTAGCGAAACCGTCCAGACCGTATCGAGGAAGCGCTTGTCCTCGCCGTTTTCCTGACGGACGACGAAAGCCTGAAAGCCGAGGTCGGTGGCCAGTGCGACCGTGAACTGGACGGAGGCGATGACGCCCGAGATGCCGAAGACTTCCGGCACCAGCAGCCGCGTCAGCACCATGCCGGAAACGGCGCGCAGCAGATTGTTGAGGATGACCGAAACTATGACGACATTGGTGTCGCGCGCCGCCAGTTCGCGCAGGCGGCTCCAGAGCCCGCGCGGCGCGGCGAACGATTGCCAGCCCGGGCTGGCGGCATGCTCGTTCATGGCCGGCACCCGGCGGGGCCGATCGTGCGGGCATAGCAGTCGAGCAGCTTGTCCCCCACGACTTCGAGCGAAAACTCCGCCGCGCAGCGATCGCGGGCGGCCTGGCCCATTGCCGCGGCGCGCTGGGGATCTCCCAGAAGACGGTCCAGCGCCAGGGCAAGCGGTGCGGGATCGGCCACCGGCGAGAGCAGGCCGCTTCGGCCGTCGAGGACGATCTCGTCGGCGCCCGGCCAGTCGGTAGAAACCAGCGGGCTTCCGGCGGCCATCGCTTCCAGCAGGATGTAGGGGAAGTTCTCCCAGCGCGAACTGATGACGGTCGCCATCGCGCTCATCCGCAGCGGCAGGATCTCGGCAGGCTTCAGCAGGCCGCGATAGGTGATCCGGGCCCGGACCTCCGGCGAAAGCCGCGCTTCGGCGAATTGTTCGAAGCTCAGCCGTTCTCCCGGCCTGGTCTCCAATCCTTCATTTGGGCCGACCATCGTCAGTCGGGCATGGGGGCGAAGACGGAGCAGGTGCTCGAAGCCGAGCAGCATCGTATCGGCGCCTTTCCAGAAGTCGAACCGGCCGACCATCAGCACATGGTCGGGATCGGCCCCCTCCAGGCTCCATCGCGGCGTATTGGCGCGCAGGCGGATAGGGTTGGCGATCACTGCCGAAGTTTGCGCCGGATCGCGTCCGTAGCTGCGGCAGGCGCCGGCCATGATGGCCCGCGTGGGCGCGGTGACGACCGGGGCGCTGCGCACGGCGCGCGCCTCCGCCGCGCAGCGATCGCGTTCGTCGCGCAGTTCCTCATCGGTCAGATGGCGTGGGGGTTTCAGGGCCTGTGGCCCGTGGAGCCGCGTCACGACCGGCGCGGCGATGGCGCGGCCGGCACGTTCGGACCAGCCGAAACTCTCTTCCATCTCGACGATGTCGAAAGGCCGGATCTGGTGGGCCGCGGCGATCTGGCGCGCGACGTTACGGCCGACTTCGGGCAAGGCCCCTTTCGCATCCTCGCGCAGGCGGGCGAACTTCTCTCCGATCGACGCCATGATCCTGCCCGCGCCGCGTGCCGCCAGCGGGACGGCGCTGCCGTCGCTCGCGTAGAGCCGCTCCTGCGAGATGACCGATACTTCGTGCCCGCGGGCGATGAAATGGTCGCGCACCGCGGCAACGTAACTGACGATGCCATTGGCCCCCAGCGAAGGCGGCCAATGGGGAGAGCATAGCCCGATGTGCACGCAGATACCTCCCGCTGCGGGTTCCTGGAAAGCCTACGGAGCCGACCGAAAGCTGTCGATCATGAGAACTTCCAAGGGAGTTTCCTGCCTGCCGGGCGCGGGTGTGCGCGGTTATCCTCGGTCGGCGGGCTCCGATGGGGCGCGGCGGCGCGGAAAGGGGTGTAATGGCGTTTCTGGAGATGACCGACCTTGGCGGCTACAAGTGCTTCGACCATGAGGCGTGCAAGGCCGCCGGCATGGCGAAGGCGGCCGAATATCGCGGAAACCAGCCCTTTCCACATGTCATGCTCGACGATTTTCTGGCGCCGGAAGTCCTGCGCAAGGTCTGCGAGGAATTCCCGGACAGCGAGGGGCGTGACTTCTTCGACCGGGACCAGGAGCGCCTGAAGTTCCAGTTCCGGCCCGACCAGTGCAGCGGGCCGGTTACGCGCATGCTTTTCGCAGAGCTGAACTCGCGGGCTTTCCTGGCGTTTCTCTCGGCCTTGACCGGGATCCGGGGCCTGATCGCCGATCCTTATCACGCGGGCGCCGGACTACACGAGACCCGGCGCGGGGGGCATCTGGGGATCCATGCCGACTTTCCGCACCACGGCGGGATGAAAGTGGAGCGGCGGCTCAACCTGCTGATCTACCTCAACGAGGAATGGATGCCGGGCTACGGCGGGGCGCTGGAGCTCTGGGACCGGGGCATGACCCGCGCCGAGCGCAGCATCCAGCCCGAATTCGGCCGTGCGGTGATCTTCAGCACCGACCGCGACACTTACCACGGCCATCCCGATCCGCTGGCCTGTCCCGCGGGCCGCTCCCGCCGTTCGATCGCCACTTATTACTATACCGCGATCGGCGCGAGCCTGCCGGCGATCGAGCGGACCACGGATTTTCGGGCGCGCCCCGGTAGCGGCGACAAGGCCGACTGGAGAGTTCGGCTTCACAATCTCAAATCGGACTGGCTTCCACCGATCCTCCAGCGCCGTAACCGTGAGCCGCTCGAAACGGTGCCCATCGACCCCGCCACGGCGGCGTCCTGATGATCGAGGCGTGCATCTGGGCGGTGACGCTGGGGATCTCGGTTCCCGCCGCCATGCTCGCCATCGAATGCGCGCTGGGCCTGTTGCCGCGTCGGAACGGGCGGGACATGACCGCGGCGCCGCCGCCTTTCATCGTGCTCATGCCAGCCCATGACGAAGCATTGGGGATCGCGCAGGTCGTCGCGGCTGTCATGGCTCAGTTGCGGGCCTGCGACGCGCTCGTTGTGGTGGCCGACAACTGCACCGACGGCACGGCCGCCATCGCCCGCGGCCTTGGCGCTGTCGTGGTGGAGCGGACCGATCCGGCGGAGCGCGGAAAAGGCCATGCGCTCGAATTCGGGCGGGACTACCTGGCCTCGGCACCATCGCTCCAGGGACCGCGCGTGGTCATCGTGCTGGATGCGGACTGCGTTCCCGAAAGCGGCGCTCTGGCGGCGCTGGCGTCCCTATCGCAAGCGCGCCGCGCCGTCGTCCAGGGCGCCTATCTCATGGAACCGCCGCCGGGCGCAGATGCCATGGTGCGGGTGTCCTGCTTCGCTTTTCTCGTGAAGAACCTCGTCCGCCAGTCCGGGCTCCAGCGTCTGGCGGGCATGACGCTGCTGCAAGGTTCGGGCATGGCCTTTCCGCGGGCGACGTTCGAGCGGATGCACTGGACATCCTCGCTGGTCGAAGATCTCGACATGGGCCTCGATCTGCTCCTGGCGGGGCGCCGGGTCGTCTTTGCCGAAACGGCTCGCTTCACCAGTGCGGCCAGCTCGCGTCAGGCGACCGCGGGCCAGCGTCGACGCTGGGAGCACGGCATGATGCAGGCGGCCTGTCGATATGCGCCCCGGCTGCTTGCGGCCGCGCTGCGCCGCGGGCGCGGGGGGCTGGCGCTGGTCGCGCTGGACCTGCTGGTGCCACCCACCGTGCTACTTCTGCTTCTGCTGGTGCTCGCCACGATCCTGGTGGCGGCTGCGGGTGGCTTTGGCCTGCCGTTGCAGGTTCTGTTGGGCGTGGAAGCCTGTCTGGGATCGGCATTGCTCGCCGCATGGTGGTATCATGCACGCGCGATGCTGCCGCTGGCGAGCCTGTTGCGAATACCTGGCTATGTCATCTGGAAGATGCCGCTTCTCGCGCAGTTCGTCACGCGGCGCGAGCGGGTCTGGCTGCGAACGGAGCGTGATCCATGAGCGTCGTCGGCTTCGTCATCATCGGCCGCAACGAAGGGGCGCGGCTCGGCCTGTCCATAGACAGCGTGCTGCGCCAGTCATCGCTGGCGGTCTATGTCGACTCCGGTTCCACCGATGACAGCGTGGCGCTGGCCGGAGCGCGCGGGCTGCCGGTGGTCGAACTCGATCCCACCGTGCCTTTCACGGCGGCGCGCGCGAGAAACGCCGGCTTCGCCTGGCTGACGAGCCGCCATCCCGAACTGGAGCTGGTGCATTTCATCGATGGCGACTGCGAACTTGTCAGAGGCTGGCTGGACCGGGCCCTGGCCGCGATCCGCTCAGACGCGGGGCTCGCCGCCGTCTGTGGGCGTCGGCGCGAGCGGGCACCGGGTGCCAGCCCCTACAACCGCCTCTGCGATCACGAGTGGAACACGCCGGTAGGTCTGCGCGAGACATGCGGCGGCGATGCCCTGTTTCGCGTTACGCCCTTTCGCGGCGTCGGTGGCTTTCGCGAGGACCTGATCGCCGGTGAGGAACCGGACTTGTGCCACCGGATCCGCAGGCAAGGCTGGCTTATCCGCCGGGTCGATGCGGAAATGACGGTCCACGATGCGGCGATGACGCGCTTCGCCCAATGGTGGCAGCGCAACCGCCGCAGCGGCTATGCAACGGCCGAGGCGTTCGCCTTGCGCGGGGAGGGCAATGTCCGCTTGCGCCACGCCGTGGCGAGCAACGTCATATGGGCGATGCCGCCGATGTGGCTGCTCTGGCCCGTGCTCTGGGCGCGGATATGTCGGCGCGGCGGGCCGCTGGTGGCGAGCTTCATCACGCTCGGGAAGATCCCGCATTGTCAGGGGCAATTGCAATATTGGTGGCGATCGATGCGCCGAAAGGCTCCGACCGGAGAGACGCGCCTGATCGAATACAAGTAAAACGCCGGGACGAGATTACCGAACTTTCCACCACAATTTCCAGCACCATGAATTTCCGCACCGAGTTGACGAAATGGCTTCGCTGCCGGCGAGCCGTTACGCTCGGAACCTAAGGAGAATACCCATGGATGCGACATTCGATCCGGTGGTGGAGGGCACTATCGTCGACATCTCGGCGCCAGGCGCGGGCGGCGTTGGCGTCGGGTATCGCTCCGTGCTGATCGGCGAGGAAACTCTGCTGGTCGAATGCGGCGAATTGCTGCGGGCGCGGGGGCACGAGATCGTGGCCGTGGTGGCTGCCGAAGGGTCGCCAGCCGCGGCCTGGGCGCGTCGCAGCCGCATTCGGGTGCTGACCCGCGTGCGCGACCTGCTGGCCAAGGGGAACGCTCCGCTCGACTGGATCTTCAGCATTTCCAACCTTGCTATCCTCCCCGGTGAAGTCCTGTCGCTTGCGGCGCGCGGCGCGATCAATTTCCACGACGGCCCGCTGCCCGCGCGGGGCGGCCTCAACACGCCGGTCTGGGCGCTTCTCGAAGGCGAACGGGACCACGGCGTCACCTGGCACCTCATGACGGGCGCCGTCGATGAAGGCGCGGTGCTGGCTGCCGAGCCCATCATCGTGAGTGACGGCGAAACCGCCTTTTCGCTCAACACGCGTTGCTTCGAAGCGGGGCTGCGCAGTTTCTCCCGCATCGTCGACGACCTGGACGGCGCGGTTGTCGCTGCCGCGCCGCAGCCCCATGCTCCGGTCCGCATGTTCGGGCGCGCGCATAGACCATCGGCGGCCGGGACGATCGACTGGACCCGTTCCGCGGAGGAAATCGCCCGGCTCGTGTCGGCGCTGGACTTCGGACCCTATGCCAACCCCATGGGCCTGCCCAAGGCAGTGCTGGCGCAAGGCCTGGTGCTCGTTCAGCAGGTCACCGTGCTGGCCGGCCGTTCCGGACGAGCGCCGGGTACGCTGTTATCCGGCGGCGAGCGGCCGGTGGTGGCGACCGGCGACCGGGACTTGCGGATCGATCGCATGACGGCGCTCGACGGATCGGCCTTGTCGGGGCTGGACGGCTACGCTGCCGGTGCATTCCAGTCGCTCGATGCATCCCGCCGGGCTCGTCTCGACTTGCTCGATGCGGCGGCCGGGCGTCACGAAGCATGGTGGCGCCGCCGGCTGCGGCAGCGCGACAGCCTGCAATTGCCTCCGTTCCGCCCGCTCCGCGAAGGCGAGCCATCGCGATGGAACCGGCTGGACGCTACGGTCCCGACCGGACGCGCAGCCGAGGCGCTCGCCGTCGTCATCGGCTGGCTGGCGCGCATGGCGGACCGGGACAGCGTGGAAGTCGGCTTTGCCGATGCGGTCAGCCAGGCACGGCTTGAAGACGTCTCGAACTGGTTCGCGCACGAACTGCCGTTCAAGGTCGCGGTCGATTTCGGCGCGCCGCTGGCCTTGCTGGTCGAGCGCGTCGAGCAGGAGATCGCCGCGCTGCACCGCCATGTCGGCTATTCGGCGGACCTTCTGGCCCGCTGCCCCGAATTGCGCGGCAAGGCGAGCATCGAACACCCGATCGCAGTGCGTCTGGTAGACAGGTTCGACGATGCGGTGCCGTTTGGAGAGACCGTGCTCGAACTGGCGATCTGCACTTCGGACGGCGCCTGCCGCTGGACATACGACGCGGCGCGGCTGCCGGAAACAGAGGCCGAAGATCTGCTGACCGCGTTCGAGATATTCCAGGGGGCGTTCCGTGCGGCGCCGGACACCGATCTGGGACGGCTGTCGCTGCTATCGGATGCGGAGCGTGCGTGCCTGCTCGAAGTGTGGAACGATCGGCCCGCCCCGCTTGCCGATAGGGCGACATGGTGCAGCGCCTTCGCCGATCAGGCCGCATCGACGCCCGACCGCGTGGCAGTGACCGCAGGCGCTACCTCGCTCACTTATGGCCAGTTGGAAGCTCTGTCCAACCGGATGGCACGGCTCCTGGCGGCACGCGGTGTAGGGCCGGAAACCCTGGTGGGCCTGCACCTCTCCCGCTCAGTGGAAATGCTCGCCTGCCTGATCGCCGTGCACAAGGCGGGGGGCGGCTACGTCCCGCTGGACCCGGCCTACCCGAAAGACCGCCTTGCGCACATGGTTGCGGATTCCGGAATGGCCCTGATCGTCAGTGAAATGGCGCTGAAGGACGCCCTGCCGCATGGCGAAGCGCAAGTGCTCTGCATGGAGGATCTGCGCCGCGAAAGCGCGTCCTTCTCGCCCGAAGTCTTCGAGAGCGGTGTGGGCGGGGACAGTCTCGCCTATATGATCTATACCTCGGGATCGACCGGGCTGCCCAAGGGCGTCGTCGTCGAGCATCGTAACCTGCTCAACTTCTTCGCCGGAATGGATGGCCATATCGAGCCGGAAGGGACATGGCTGGCGGTCACCAGTCTCAGCTTCGACATCTCGGTGCTCGAACTGCTCTGGCCGCTGATGCACGGATACCATGTCGTCATCGCGTCCGAGCGGCAGGTGAGGGGCGATGTTTCCCTTGCCCAGCCGACGCGCCGCACTGGCTTCAGCCTGTTCTACTTCGCCAGTTCGAGCGCGGGCAGCGCCGCAGAGAACTACCGGCTCCTGCTGGAAGGCGCGCGGTTTGCCGACGAGCACGGGTTCGAGGCCGTGTGGACGCCCGAGCGCCACTTCCACGCGTTCGGCGGTCCCTATCCCAACCCCTCGGTAGCTTCCGCTGCGATCGCCGCCGTCACCTCTCGCGTCGGCATTCGGGCGGGCAGCGTCGTCGGCACGCTCCACCATCCCTTGCGGATCGCGGAGGAATGGGCCCTGGTGGACAATCTCTCGGGAGGACGCGTCGGACTGGCATTCGCTTCCGGCTGGCAGCCGAACGATTTCGTGCTCAACCCTTCAGCCTTCGCCGACCGGCCCGGTACGCTCAAGGCCTGCATGGAAGACGTGCGTGCCCTCTGGCGCGGGGAAGCGCGACGTTTCCCCGGGCCGCTGGGGAGCGACGTTGAAGTGCTCACGTATCCGCGTCCGGTGCAGGCCGAGCTGCCATGCTGGATCACTTCGGCCGGAAACATCGAGACTTTCATCGAAGCCGGACGGGTGGGCGCCTACGTCCTCACTCACCTGCTCGGACAGTCGATCGAGGAAGTGGCCGAGAAGATAGCCGCCTATCGCCAGGCCTGGCGCGAGGCCGGACATGCCGGCGAGGGCCACGCCACCCTGATGCTCCATACTTTCCTGGGCGAAGACGAAGCACAAGTGCGCGACGCCGTGCGCGGGCCTTTGATCGAATACCTGCGCACTTCCACCGCGCTGCTGCACCAGCATGCTTGGGCTTTCCCCGCGTTCCGGCGTCCCGGCGGGGTTGCCGCCGATAACCAGGTCGATCTCGGTGCCCTCAGCGAAGACGAGACCGAGGCGCTGCTCGAACATGCTTTCGAGCGCTACTTCGAGACGAGCGGCCTGTTCGGCACGCCGCAGGACAACCTGCCGCTGGTCCGGCGCCTTGGAGAACTGGGCGTCGACGAGATCGGCTGCCTGATCGACTTCGGCATCGAGACCGAACGCGTCCTTGCGCATCTTCCGGCCATAGACCGGCTTCGGGGGCTGGCACAGGCGGAGGTATCGAGCGGGACCGGCGAACCGGCGCTGCACGCCCTGATGGCCCGCCACGGCGTGACCCATCTCCAGTGCACCCCGTCGCTGCTCCAGACCCTGGCCAGCGACCCGGCGGCGCGTCCTGCCCTGGCCGGTCTCAGGCGGCTCATGGTGGGGGGCGAGGCGTTCCCGCCCCACCTCGCGCAGGACATGCGCGGGCTTGTGCGTGGCTCCGTGATGAACATGTACGGGCCGACGGAAACGACAGTCTGGTCTGCCGTCCATGACGTGACCGCGCAGGACAACGCGCCGCCGCTCGGCCGTCCGCTCGCCAACCAACAGATCTACATTCTCGACCGCAGGCTGGAACCTGTCAGGCCCGGGGCGCCGGGCGAACTCGTGATCGGCGGCGCGGGGGTCGTGCGCGGCTATCATCGCCGGCCCGAACTGACCGCCGAGCGCTTCGTGGCTCATCCGTTCGTCACCGGCGCGCGCGCCTATCGCACCGGCGACCTGGCGCGGCAGCGGGCCGACGGAACGCTGGAATTCCTTGGTCGGCTCGACCACCAGGTGAAGATAAGAGGGTACCGGATCGAGCTGGGTGAGATCGAGGCCGCCCTGGCCGCGCATCACGAAGTTGCGGAGGCCGTGGTGGTGGCCCGCAGCGAAGGCGCGGCCACGCGTCTGATCGGCTATGTCGCAGGTACCAGCACCGCGGCCCCGTTCGATGCGCTGAGGGACCGGTTGCGCGAACACCTGCGGTGCCAACTGCCCGAATTCATGGTGCCGGGAAGCCTCGTCCTGCTGGGCGCTCTGCCGCGCACGCCAAACGGCAAGATCGACCGCAAGGCCCTGCCGGAGCCGGGCGCCGTTCGAGAGAGCGAACCCCGGCGCGATCCGGTGGAAACGCCGGCCAGTCCGATCGAGGCGCAGATCCGGAAAGTCTGGTGCGATCTGCTGCATGTGCCGCATGTCGGGCGCGAGGAGAACTTCTTCGACATCGGCGGGCATTCCTTGCTGGCGATCCAGGTTCACCGCCGCCTGGCCGCCGCGGCGTCGCGCCCTGTGGTCCTGACGGACATCTTCCGCTTCCCGACCATCGCGACGCTGGGAGCCCATCTATCGGGCGAGGCCGAAGACGCGGCCGCAACGCGCGAGGGCCAGGATCGGGCGATGGCCCGCCGTGCCGCCCTGGCACGCCGGGGCGCCGTTCGCACCGTGGCAAGGACCTGAACGATGGACCAGGCATTCGGTTCTTTCGAAGACCGCGACGGCGCGCCTGACGCCAGCTCCATCGCCATCGTCGGCATGGCCTGCCGATTTGCGGGCGCACGAAGCCCGGACGCGTTCTGGGACATGCTGCGTCAGGGGCGCGAGGGGATCGAGACCTTCAGCGAGGACGAACTGATCGCGGCCGGTGTCAGTCCCGCACTCCTGCGCAATCCCCACTATGTCCGGCGCGGGGCCCCGCTGGAAGACATGGAATGCTTCGACGCCGCGCTGTTCGGTCTCAGCCGGCGCGACGCCGCGATCATGGACCCGCAGCACCGGCATTTCCTCGAATGCTCGTGGGAGGCACTGGAAGATGCCGGGCACACGCCCCAGGGCTTCGGCGGGGTGATCGGCGTCTTCGCGGGGTCCGGGCACAACGCCTACATGCCGTACAACCTGCTCGGCAACCGGCGGTTGGTGCGGGACACCGGCCTGTTCCTGCTGCGCCACACCGGGAACGACAAGGACTTCCTGACGACCCGCGCCTCCTACCTGCTCGACCTCAAGGGGCCGAGCATCAATGTCCAGACCGCGTGCTCGACTTCGCTGGTGGCGATCCACATGGCCGCGCAGAGCCTGCTCTCCGGCGAATGCGACATGGCGCTGGCGGGCGGGGTCTCGATCGAACTGCCGCACCGCCAGGGCTATCTCTATGAGCCCGGGGAAATTCTCTCACCCGACGGAAAGTGCCGGCCTTTCGATGCCGGCTCGCAAGGAACCGTGTTCGGCAGCGGCGTCGCCGTACTGGCCCTGCGCCGCCTGGCCGACGCCATCGAAAGCGGCGACCATATCCACGCGGTGCTGCGCGGATCGGCGATCAACAACGACGGAAGCGGCAAAGTGGGCTATCTCGCGCCGGGCGTCGAAGGTCAGGCCGCCGTGATTGCGGAGGCGCTGGCGGTCTCCGGTGTCGATCCCTCCGAGGTCGATTACGTGGAAGCTCATGGCACCGGCACGCCTATCGGCGATCCCATCGAAGTGGCCGCGCTCACGCAAGTCTTCCGGCAATCCGCCCCCCGAACAAGGCCCTGTGGGCTCGGCTCGGTCAAGGCCAATATCGGTCATACCGACACGGCAGCGGGTGCTGCCGGGGTCATCAAGGTGGCGCTGGCGATGCGTCACGAGGAACTTCCCGCAGTGCCTCATTTCGAGGCGCCCAATCCTGACTGCGCATTCGCTACGAGCCCGCTGCGCATCCAGGATTCGCGGGAAGCCTGGCCCCGGCGCGATAACAGCCCCCGTCGCGCCGGGGTCAGTTCACTCGGCGTGGGCGGGACCAACGCTCATGTCGTGATGGAAGAAGCCCCGCTGCGCAGGGAAGGCACGCCGGGCCGCCGTCACCAGTTGCTGATATCCTCGGGCCAGAGCGAAACGGCGCTGGCCGCGAACCTCGCGGCGCTGGCCGGGCATGTTACCACAAGGCCGGATATTTCTCTGGCCGACGCGGCGTTCACTCTGAGCACCGGACGGCGTGAGCTGCCCATGCGCGGTTTCGCCGTGGCCGCCGGTGAGGCGCCCGAGGTCATGGCGGCGGCGCTGACCGCAGCGGCCGAGGCCAAGGGCCAGGGAGCCGCAATTCCCGGCCGGAGCGTGGCCTTCCTGTTCTGCGGCGGCGGTCCCCAGCATGTCGACATGGCGCGCGGACTCTACGAAAGCGAGCCGCTATTTCGCGCTCAGGTCGATCGCGGCCTGGACCTGCTGGACCGGATCGGCCCGAACGCACTGCGCCGCTGGCTCTTTCCCAGCGAGGCCGACCGCGCGAATGCCGCCGCCGAACTGGAGCGGCCCTCGCTCGCCTTGCCCGCGCTGTTCATCGTCCAGACCGCACTCGCACGGCTCTGGATCTCGCTGGGCGTCGAGCCGGCCGCGATGATCGGCCACAGCTGCGGCGAATATGCAGCGGCGCACATTTCCGGGGTGATCGACCTCGAAAGCGGACTGCGCATCGTCCAGGCACGCGGCATGCTGTTCGAGCAGACCGGCGCTGGAGCCATGCTCGGGGTCGCGATGGCGGAAGACGAACTGGCGCCGCTCTTGCCGCCCGACTTGTCGATCGCGACGATCAATGGTCCGCGCCTATGCGTCGTCTCCGGCGCGGCACCGGCGATTGCGCAGTTTCACGAGACGCTGGCTGCGCGCGAAATCGAAGCCCAGCCAATCCCGATCACGGTCGCCGCGCATTCGCCCATGCTCGATCCGATCCTGCCCGCGTTCCGCACTATGCTGGCGGCAATCACCTTCCACGCGCCGCGCATTCCCTTCGCCTCCAATCTCACCGGCGACTGGGTGCAGGCGGCCGAAGCGACCGATCCCGGATACTGGGTCCGCCACTTGCGCGAACCGGTGCGCTTCACTGACGGTCTGCAATGCCTGCTGGGCGATCCCCAGCGGGTTCTTCTGGAAGTCGGCCCCGGCCGGTCGATCACGAGCCTGGCGCGGCAGCATCCGGGACGCGGAGCCTTGCAGCCCGTCGTCAATTCGATGCGTCACCCCGATCAGGACATCCCTGACGACGCCCGCTTCCTGCAGGCGTTGGGCGAGTTGTGGTCGCTGGGCGTCGCGGTGGACTGGACCGCCTTCTGGAGCGGGGAGCGCCGCTTGCGCCTGCCGCTGCCGACATACCGCTTCGACCGGCAGCGTCACTGGATCGAGCCATCCGCTGCTATGGGCATCGCCGGGGCTCACGATCTGGCCGAGGCCGATCCCGATACGCGGATGGAGCTTGCGGACTGGATCTACGAGCCGGTCTGGGCGCGGGAGGACGCTCCCGACCGCGAGCCCGCTAAACAGCCGGCGATGGTGCTTTGCGACGATCGCGGCCTGTCCGACCGTCTGGTCGCGCGGCTGCGCGGTGCGGGCGTCGATGTCGTGACCGTGCGCACCGGTCGGCGCCGGGCGGAACGCGATGTCGAGGATTTCGTCGTTCGCCCTTCTCACCGCGAGGACTGGAACTGGCTGTTCGCGGCTCTTGCGGAACGCAGCCTGCTGCCCGGCCGGATCTATCACGCCTGGCTCGTGACCGGGGAGACCGGCGCCCCCCACGATGCACTGCTGGATCACGGTCTTTTCGCGCTCGCGGCGATGGCGCCGGAGCTTGCCGCGGCTTGCGACGGCGCCGACGTGGAAATCCTGCTGATCACCGATCGCGCACAGCGCATCGCCGGAGACCGCGATGTCGCGCCGATCAAGGCCACGGCGCTCGGCGCGCGCAGAAGCCTTGCTACCGAGTATCCCGGCTTGCTGTTCCGCGCCGTGGATATCGAACCCGCAACGCAGCACGCTCTGGCGCTGGAAGGAACCGTGGACGCGCTGATCCGCGAGCCGGTGTCGGCAGATGGCCGGGACGTAGCCTTTCGGGCGGGCGAGCGGTGGGTGCTGGGCCATCGCGCCGCTTCTTCAGGCGCGCCCGCAGGGGGTGCCGGTTCTTGGCTCGCGCAAGGCGGAACCTATCTCATTACCGGTGGTCTCGGCGGCATCGGCCTGACCATCGCGCACCACCTAGCGCGGACTTGCACGCCGAACATCGCGTTGCTCTCCCGCACCGCCTTGCCCGAACGCGCGCGCTGGAGCGCCTTGCTGGAGGCGGGTGATCTGCCACTGGCCGTGGAAGACAAGCTGCGGCAGATCGCGGCCCTTGAGGCGGCAGGCGCGCAAGTCGAACTCGTGGTTGCCGATGTCGCCGATCTGCGCGCTCTGCGCCGCGCCGTGCGCCGCGTCGAAGCCCGGTTCGGCAGGATATCCGGCGTCTTTCACACGGCGGGCGCGCTGGATGACGAACTGGTCGAGACGCGCAGCCGCGCGGCCATGGAGGCCGTGCTGCGGCCGAAGATCGCGGGCACTCTCGCCCTCGAGCAGGCCATGGCGGGGCGGCCTCCCGAATTCCTGATGCTGTTCTCGTCGATCAGTGCCTTTGCCGGGCTGCCGGGGCAGACCGATTATGCCGCGGCCAATGCTTTCCTCGATGCCTATGCCCAGTCGCGGCGGCACGATCCGGTCACGCGCGTGGTATCTGCCGGTTGGAGCCAATGGGCCGAAGTGGGCATGGCGGCCGCGCAGGGCGGACGGCAGGGGCCGGGGCAGGGCGTCGGAACCGCACTCGCAGACGATCTCGGCAAGGGCCGTCCTTTCGCGCACCCCTTCCTGACGCGTACGCATTCCCTTTCACACGGCGAGTTCGTGCTGGCCGGAACGCTCTCGCCCGAACAACACTGGGTGCTGGATGAGCACCGGATGATCCGCGAGCAGCAGCCGGCAGGCGCCTTGCTGCCGGGCACGGCTTACCTGGAACTGTCCCGTGCCGCGGTGGCCATGGTCGAGCCGGGGCCGCTGGAGCTGAGCGATTTCACGTTTCTCGAACCTTTCTCCGTTGCCGACGGCGAAGCGCGCGATCTCAGGGTCCATGTCCGCAAGGAGGATGGCACCACGGGTGAGGAGGCCTGGCGGGTCGCCGTGCTCGGTCGGCCTGCTGGGGGTCGCGGGGCGTGGACGGAGCATGCCCGGGGGACCGTCAGCAGTCATGCAGCAGCGCCTCTCCGCGCCACGCTGGACCTCGATGCGATCGCGGCTCGGTGTCGGCCGGGCCGGGGCGGCAGCGAAGACCAGCCCCGTCTCCGCTTCGGGCCGCGCTGGCAGAACCTTTCGAAGACACTGATCGGACACGGCGAAGCGCTGCTCCATATCGACTTGCCGGCAGCTTTCGAAGGCGAGCTGGAACAGATCCTGCTGCACCCCGCCATGCTCGACTTCGCGACGGCGGGCGCGCAGTCGCTGATTCCCGGACGCGACCCCGAGCGCGATTTCCTTGCGCCTTTCACTTATCGCCGACTGGTGCTCCACGCACCGCTGCCGGCGCGGATCGTCAGCCATGTGCGCCATCGTCCGAACGCGAACGACGGCGGCCAGACGGCCGTGTTCGATGTCACGATCACCGATCCCGATGGAAGGGTGCTGGCGGAGGCCAGCGACTTCATGATGATCCGCACGGCGATGAACCTTTCCGCTGCGGCGTCTTCGTCAGGCTCCGTCGATGCGGCAGGTGTTCCCGAACCCGGACCGCGAATGGGCATCCGTCCCGAAGAAGGCGCGGAAATCGTCTCGCGCCTGCTTTCGGGGGCAGGGCGGCCGCATCTGGTGATTTCGCCTTACGATCTCCACGCGGTGCTCGCGGCCCTGCGGCAGCCGCCGAAGCCCGCCGCAACCGGGGTGGCCTGCGATCCCGCCGATGCTCCGCGAACCGAAACCGAGCGGGTCATCGCGGACTTGTGGTGCGATCTTCTGGGCGTGCCCGCGATCGGGCGAAACGACAGCTTCTTCGACATGGGCGGCCATTCGCTGCTGGCCGTCCAGTTCACCAATCGCCTGCGCAAGCGCACCGGCAAGACACTGCCCCTGGCGGCGATGCTGGGACAGCCGACCGTCGCCAACCTGGCGGCGATCGTCGATCCGGGCAGCCTCGCAGATCGACCGGCGGAGGCGGCGAATGCCGATCAGGCGCCGGTCGGCCTCGTCACCATCCGCAAGGGCGGGGCGCGCACTCCGCTGTTCTTCGTTCATGACGGGCTGGGCGAGACTTTGCTCTATCGCGGACTGGCGCTCAGGCTGGACAGGAGCCGCGACGTCGTGGGCATGGAGCCGCTCCGGCGCAGTGACGGCTCCTATGCCCATACCCGGATCGACGAGATGGCGGCACATTACGTGGCCAGGCTGCGCACGGTGCAGCCCGCCGGGCCCTATCTTCTCGCCGGGCTCTGCGCGGGCGGTGTCATTGCCTTCGAAATGGCCCGGCAACTCCAGGATAGCGGGGAGCAGGTGGCCTTCGTGGGTATCATCGATGCCGCCGACGTGGAAGCGCGCAAGTTCCGGTTCCTCACGACCCGGTTGCGTCTTGCCCGCCTGCGCGGCCTCGTGACGCGGACGGGAGCCCTGGGCGTGCTGCCGGACATCGGACGGCGGGCCTGGAACGCCGCGCGCTGGGAGGTCGGCTCCCGCCTGCGGCAGGCCGAGGATCGCCGCACGGTGCGAACGATGCGCGCGCACACGGCGGGAGCGAGCGAGCCGGGCGGACCGGCATCGATCCCCTTCCTCAAGCTCTATGAAGTCGCTCATAAGGAGCATCGTCCTGCCGGGATCTTCGAGGGCGGCACCGTGGCCCTGTTCAAGGCCGGCGACGATACCGGCCTGGTCGACGACACGCCCTACAGCCTGACATACCGCGACTATGCGCTCGGTTGGGGCAAGCGCGTCCGCGATGAAATCGTGATCGTCGACATTCCGGGCGGACACAGCAGCAACCTTCAGGAACCTTACGTCGAGCGCCTTGCTCCCTTGTTCCAGGACGCGCTCGATGCCGCGCTGGCCTCTTTCGAACCAATGGCCCAGGACCTCATCGGGGTCGCGGCCGAATGAGCGACTACCCGCCGTTCCACGCCATCGACGTGGTCATCGTGAACTACCGGACGGCGCAACTGGTCGTCTCGTGCCTGGAAAGCCTGGCGGCCGAAGCGGGAGAAGGGCTGCAGCTGAGGGCCTTCGTGATCGACAACGATTCCCGCGACGGATCGGCCGACGCGATAGAGGCCGCCCTCCTGCAGCAGGACTGGAACTGGGCGCGCGTCGTCCGCTCTCCGGTGAATGGCGGCTTCGGGGCGGGCAACAACCAGGGTATCGACCTTGCCCTGGCGCAGGAAAGACCGGCGGATCTGGTCTGGCTGCTCAATCCCGACACCCGCGTCATGCCCGGCGCGGCGCGCGCGCTGGCGCGTTTCATGGCGAGCACGCCGGCGGCCGGGCTGGTCGGAACGGCGCTGCTCGAAGCCGATGGAAGTCCCTGGCCTTTTGCCTTCCGGTTTCCCTCGATCCTGGGCGAGATCGAGCGGGGACTGCGATGGAAAGCCAGTTCCCGTCTGCTGGCGCGCCACGCCCTGCTGCGAAGGATGGGGGACCGGCCGGAACGCGCGGATTGGGTCAGCGGCGCCAGCCTCGCCATCCGGCCCGCCCTGCTGTGGGAGGGCCTGCGCTTCGACGAGGGTTATTTTCTCTACTACGAGGAAACGGACTTGTGCCGCACCGTCCGCGGGCAAGGGTGGGAGTGCTGGTATCTGCCGGAGGCCCGCGTGCTTCACATCTCCGGCCAGAGCACCGGGATTACCGACCCGCAGGCAAAGCCGCGGCGGATGCCGGCATATTGGTTCGAATCCCGTCGCCGCTATTTTCGCAAGAACCACGGCCGCATCTATGCGCTCCTCGCCGATCTCGCCTGGATGGCATCCCATTCGGTGTTTCTGGCCAAACAGGCCTTGCGCCGGGAGCAGAGCCTGGACCCGCCGCGGCTCCTGGCCGATTTCGCGCGGCACAGTGCCTTCTTCCCGCGCCGCAGATGAACGGAACTGGCTGGGAAAGAGATGCGCGTTCGCTGGGGCTTGCGGCCGTGAGGCTTTCAGCGCCATTCGGCCTCTGGCGGATCACGGTCCCGGCCCGCGTCGATCCTCGGCTCGCAGCCTGCCTCTCCGACGAGGAACAGGCCCGGGCAGCACGGTTCCGCTTTCCCGAACTCGCCAACCGCTACCGTGTCGCGCATGGAGCCTTGCGCTTGCTGGGGGAATATTGGACCGGCATCCCGGCCGCGCGCCAGACTTACGAAGCCAATGCTCATGGCAAGCCGCTGCTGACGAATGCCCCGGAGGCAAAGTGCAGTCTCAGCTACAGCGGCGAAAGTATCGTTGTGGGCTGGTCGTGGAACCATGACATCGGCGTCGATGCCGAGCGTCTGCGGCCGATTGCCGAAGCGGCCGAACTGGCCGATCTCCATTGCACCGCGCGCGAGCGGCAGCGGCTCTCCGATAAGGACGCGTCCAGCTACAGCCGCGCGTTCCTGACGGTGTGGGTACGCAAGGAAGCCTGCGTGAAGGCGCTGGGACGCGGTCTTGCCATAGCACCTTCGTCATTCGATTGCGACGTTGACCCGGGGTCAGCTCTCGTTGAAATCGACGGCTCTCCTGTGGAGAGTCACGTCTACGACCTGAAGGACGACCTGCTGGTCGCCTGGGCCCGATGCATCCGGATGAGCCGGTCTGATCGGAACCATCGGCTTGTTCCTGCAGGCTCCTTTACTGGTGGAGCTGCAGGAGCCCTTCGCGGATGACATGAGCGATCATATGCGCACGATTACGTGTTCTGGTCTTGAGGCGCACGTTTTCGACATGCCGTTCGACCGTGCAGGGCGCAATGTTAAGCTCGATCGCCGTTTCCTTTGCAGACCGTCCCATGGCCACAAAGCGTAAGACATCCAATTCACGAGCGGTAAGTTGCACAGCTTCATTGTCAAATCTGTACATGAATTTCCCCCTACATTTCGATGATGATTATCGAACCCCCCTACCTTCCATTGAGACTTTTACCGAGCCTCAATGGCAAATGTTGCATTGGCGAAGATTCGAGTCACGCTATATTTTGGCGACGGGGGGCGGCCGTTTGGATTTAAACCGGGTCCAGGGACGATCGCATGAGCGTGGGGACTATCCCGATTCGACCGGATACTCATTCGTATAATCCGGGAGAGTTATGTTCACGATTGCACACAGCAAGCAATCGCGTGCCGGGATCACGACTGCAGGATGTCGCGCCGCGTGCTTTCGCCGTTGAGGTGGTGGGGAAGGCCGGGCAGGGCGCTGGCGATCTGGCGGCCGCATATCATCCGGGCACGCCCCTGGTTGGCTAGTTCGCGCGCCAGCACGGCAGCCTGCGTTCGGTTGCTCACGGAAAGCTTTTTAAGCAAGGACTTGACCGTCGCCTTTACGGCCGATTCACTGATGCCGATATCGCGCGAGATCGTCTTGTTGGGCAGCCCACGCTCCAGGGCACCCAGCACGTCCCATTCTCGGTCGCTGAGATCGTACCCTTGCGCGGTGCGTTGCTGCGCGGGAAATTCCGTGATGAGCAGCAGGTTGTCGAGCAGGGCGATAATCTCCGGCGGGGCCACCCTCTGGCCGACGGCCACCATCTGCATCATCGCCACGAGCGATTGATAGGGCACTTGGTCGAGGAAATAAGCGTAAGCTCCGGCGGCGTAGATTGCGGCCATTTCGTTGAAATCGAAAGAGGAGACGAGCGCGACCACGCGCGCGTTCGGGAAATGGTGGAGGACATCGGCGATGACGGCGGCGCCCTCGTCGCCCAGCAGGGAGCCGCCTACCACGATCACATGCGCGGCTTCCGTCTCGCTGCGCGGCGACAAGCGCTCCAGAGCGTCGACCGACTCCGCCAGATCGAACCCGGAGTCCGAAAGAATGCGCCGAACCCCTTCCCGTATCAGCGAATTCCTGATGGCCACCGAGACCACCACCGATGTACCCGTCGTCATGATCGTTCGCAGGCCTCTCGTCTTGGTCGCATCCTGGGAAGATGCCTGAGGTCCGAGAAGATCCGTTCCGCCCAACAGAACCCGGAAAATACGAGTGCTAAGCCTCGTTCGCTAATTCTTAGATGAACCTACTGCGAACAGGCCGATTTTGACAGTTCCTCCTTTTGGGGAGGGTAATTCTCACCATGCGCTGACGCCCGGCTCATCTCGCCAGAGCCGGCGTTGCCGGACGCGCTTCGAGACGCCGGATCATGCGGCGCAGCGGGCTTTCGAACCCCCGGTGCAACACCCAGGCGAGCGCGATCACCATGGCGCACGCCGTGAGCGAAGCGATCCAGTCGCTGGCATTGGCGCTCAGGCCCCGGTGTAGCGCGGCAGTCCGCAGGCGCTCCACAAGGCCGATGGCCTGGAAATGCAGCAGGTAGATGCCGAAGGACACTTTACCCAGCAGCATGAACGGCGCTGAGGCGAAGAGCCGTTTCATCACGCCGCGGTCCTGCGCCAAGGTCGCAATCAACGCGATCAATGCCAGATAGGCGGGAAAGTCCGAGAGCGCCTGCGCCATCGTCGCCAGTACCATCAGCAGGACCGCGCACTGGATGAGATTGCCCGACAGCACCCGATTGAGAACGCCGTTGCGGTAGAGCCGGTGGAGCAATTGCCCGATGGTGAAACCGGCCAGGCACCGCACAAGGGTGTAAGGCGAGAAGAACAAGTCGAGTTCGCCTTTCGCGACAGGTGCGCCGATGTAGTGGCGGCTTGCGGCGAATGTCATCGCCAGTACGGCCAGCAAGGCGGCGGCGCCCGTGATGAGCGCGGTCCGGCGGCTCGACCGCAGGCAGGCCATCGCGATCACGGGGAACAGAAGGTAGGCCACCATCTCGGTGCTAACCGACCATGCGGGCGGGTCCATGCTGGGCCAGTTGCCGAGCGCTTGCAGCATCACGAGATTGGCCGCCAGCGCGGACAGCGGCGCGCCCGGACTGCCGCTGCGACCCAGCGCCAGCACCAGGCATGCCAGCGTGGCCAGGAGATAGAGCGGATAGACCCGCGCCAGGCGGTGGAGGAGAAAGCTGCGCTGGCGAAATGTCCCGGCTTCCAGCGCCTGGCCATAGACATGGGCCATGACGAAGCCGCTCAGGATGAAGAACAGGTCCACCGCCAGATAGCCATGCAGCAGCATGGTTGAAAGCGGTCCGGTGGCGATCATCTTGAGGTGGAAATGATAGAGCATCACGAACAGCGCGGCGGCGC
>Ga0160437_1000161_pt1 | contig 38357 bp, 30 predicted proteins | sample HID1975I_E0MG_FD_108227 | JGI IMG/M metagenome (GOLD analysis project Ga0160437, IMG submission 108227) | Enriched soil microbial communities from UW Madison campus, WI, USA - HID1975I_E0 MG | ecosystem: Environmental > Terrestrial > Soil > Unclassified | place: USA: Madison, Wisconsin... | reverse complement strand
CATCGACGAATGGGTTACGACGGTCGGCTTGGACAAGCGGGAATACGGCACGCACTCGATGCGGCGCACAAAAGTCTCGCTCATTTACAAGGCGACCGGTAACCTGCGAGCGGTGCAGATCTTACTCGGCCACTCGAACATCGAGAATACCGTGCGTTACCTCGGCGTGGATATCGACGATGCGCTTACTTTATCGGAGCGTACCGAAATCTGAGCAGCATGCCGGCTCCGCGACTATTTCGAGGGGCCGGCCTGCCGACATTGACGGTCGGCAGGCAACGGCAATGCGTCATGGCACGTTTGGAGGGCGGCTATAACGGCGAATTCACTCACAATTACAGGCTTTCCCACGATTATCGCAAGCGCCTTTGGGCTATCCGGTGAGGCCGCGCCAGTCTTACCCTGATGGAGGCCATTGATCTGCGCCCGGTAAACTGTTCTTCATTGTCATCGACGATTCCTACACCACCCACGGTGGGCCATGACCAGATAGCGGGACGATCAAATATCAAATAGTCGAATTATAGCCCGAACCAGACTGCCGCTTCCAATTCGTCGGCCAGCTTACCAAGGCGTCTGGGTCGCATAGAACCGTTTCCAGAAGTCGATCTTTTCTAAAGACGCCAAAGGCATTGGGGCGAAATGATCTCCCAACTCCATGACCTGTGGCAGCTGGGCGCTCCAGGCCGGCCATTGTGGGAGCCCGGGACCGTTGGGATTTCCAGTCTTCACAATGTTAGCCCAATAGGATGACATCGTGTCCGCGATCTGGCGGTCTTCGCGCGTCCACGGGAGGTCGACCGCATCCAGACTGTTGAAGGCATAGGGGATCTCAGAGCCATGGAAGGCGCCGCGCGTATCGTGGGTCGGTCCGGGTTGGGCGTGGGTCCAGAAATAAGTGTGGAGGGGCAGAGAATTGGTCTGGCGCCACAAGGTGCCCCAAAGCCAGGTCGAGATCCGCGAATTATCCCTTGCCGAAGCATTATTCTGCAGCGCCGCCTCCGCATCCGTGGAGGCTGGATAGAGCTTGAGGAAATCATCGGCGAGGGGGCCGAACTTGCGACGCACCGCAGCCTGGAACTGAGCGACCGTGACGCTAGTCTGGGGCATCCCAGCGCGAGGCGGGGTCGTGCGGGCGCGCAGCACGGCGAAGGCGGTTTCGGGGACCGCGCCGGTCTCGTCCTTATTGTTGCCCGCCACGTAGGCAACCTTGTTCTGGCTGCCTGATTGATACGTATCCCAATAGGACTTTGGGATCACCCAACCGTCGACCACCGGCCGGAAAAGCGGTGGTTTGCCGTCGCTGCCGGTCTCCACGTCGGGATCGATCGCGGAACTGCCCTCGATCAGTTGCTGCCAGGGCATTTGGCGCAGCGCTGCAAGGGTGCTGGCACCGTGCTGGGCAGCGTACTGCGTGCCGGACTTTTCTGCCGAGGCAAGCGAGCGCCAGGAAACCGACAGATAGCGTAGCTCGGTGTCGCGGGGGTAGCGGGCATGGCTTTCGGCTATCCCGGCGCGGAAAAGGCCTTTCGCGAGGGGCGACATTGAGAGGAAACCGACCGATCCCGCCCCTGCGGACTGCCCCCCAATCGTCACTTTCGCAGGATCGCCGCCGAAAGCGGCTATGTTGCGTTGCACCCATTGGAGCGCGGCGATGTCGTCCAGCAATCCGTAGTTGCCCGAGGCGCCATGCCCGGATTCCCGGCTGAGTTCCGGCGTCGAAAGGAAGCCGAGAACCCCGACACGGTAGTTGAGGGTGACGACCACGATGCCCTTCTTCGCCAGCCCTTCGCCGTCGAATTCAGGACTTGCTCCGGTACCGCCGATGAAGCCGCCACCATAGATCCAGACGTAGACCGGCCGCTTTTCACCGCTGCTCGGCGCGGCCGCCGTCCAGACGTTGAGCGTAAGGCAGTCCTCGCTCTGTGCCATGCCCCGCGCCATGTCTCCGCCGGGCTGCGGGCAGGCTGGCCCAAAGGCATCGGCTTTGCGTACGCCTTGCCAGGCAAGGGGCGCAGCAGGCGCACGCCAGCGCAGCGGCCCGACCGGGGGGGCGGCATAGGGAATGCCCTTGTAGACAGAAATCGAGGGATCGCGGCCAGGAATACCGCTGATAAGGCCGGTCTCGACCCGGATCGGCGTTCCCGTGGTCTGAGCCGCTGCCATCGCCGGTTTCGCGGCGTAGCCCACGAGATCACCCGAGGCCAGCACATGCCCTGTCATCGCTGCCTTGAGCGCCGAGAAGCTCTGGCCGTCCCCATGGGCAAGGACGATGTCGAGCGCGAACACTTGCGTGTGATAGGCGTGACGGTTGGCGTCGTGAGTATGGGGGCCGGCATAAGCGGCGGCGGGGCCGTGGACATTGGGCCCGTAAACCGCGCCGGCAGGTGCCTGCGTCATGCCCTCGGAAAGCGTCGTGGTTCCAGCAGGGAGGTTGTAGAGCACGAGGTGAATACTGGTTACGGCCCGGCCCGGATCGCTTTCTGCAGGCATGCCCTGCATGACCACGACATATGAGCGCGTACCCTGGGGGCCTTTCGACCATGAAAGGCCGGGAAAGCGGTTTTCGCCATATTGCGTGCTGATCAAGGGCATGTTCGCATCGGCTGGAAATGCCGGACTGGTCACTTTCAAGGCTGCGCCGACCCGGGCGGGGACCGCTGCGATCAGAAGCTGCGGGTCGTGGCCGATGGTCGATGCAGCATCTGGTGAAAGCCGCGTGGAAGCGTCCTGAGACCACGCTACGCCGGAAACCGCCAGAGCAAAACCTCCCGCTGCCAGAACAGTGCAATGCGCTAGGGCACGACCGGTTTTCATGGTCATCTTCATATTCCTGTTCTTCCGTGGCTGGAACCTCAATGCACCGCTGCGAAGCGGCCGGGCTTGCTCAACCAGCTGTCGATATGATCGTAAGTCGTCTTTTCGGTATCGCCGAACTCGCCGGGTCTGCGCTCGCATTCCTTGCAGGTGTCATACATGTGCGTCGCACCTTCCACGAAGGCGATCGACTTGTCCGGGCTATGCGAGAGCTGGTAGAGCGTCTCGCTGGCAAGGTATTCCCAGTGCCCGGTCATGCCCATCACCAGCAGGGGCACCTTGATACCCTGCACGTTGCCCGGCGGGCTGGCATAGGTGGAAGTCCAGTCCACACCGTGCACGCCTGTCTCGTCGTAGCCGAAGCCGGGTCCAGTTCGAATTGCATAGGAATTGAGGTAGTTGCGCAAGGTCGTCTTCAAGGCGCCTTGCATGAGCGAAGGAGTCTGGCTGCGGGTGTTCTGGGGCACGCGCACGGTATGGACGATCTCGGTCGTCTCGCGGCCGCCGGCATGAAGCAGGGGCCAGGCCTTGCGGGTATGCGCCATGAGCGCGACATCCTGCGAGAACAGCTTGTTGTTGCTGCCGAGCAGGATTGCGCCAGGCACGACGAAGGGGGCGTCATCCTCGTAGGGCCCCTTGCCAGCGGCGACGGCGGCCAGCCGGCCTTCGGCTTCCGATAGCAGGGCAATGTTTCGAGCACCCTCGGCCTGGAGAAACCGCCGCGTGAAGACGGGACCATACGCAGAGCCGGTCGGCCGGAAGCCGTTGGCGGGCGCGTACATGTCGAGCCGAGTATCGGTGGCCATCCCCCCATCTTCGCCGCGCACGGCAGGGTCGATGCTGAACAGCGTCATCGCTGCCAGCCCCCAGTTGGAATCGATCAGCATGAGCCCGTCCGCTGGAGGAAGGTCCGCCAAGGCATCCGGGCACTTCCAGATCTTCTCTTTCGATCGGCAGGCGTTCGTGCCACCTTCCGCGATGAACTGGTAAGCGCTCATCACCGTGCCGCCTCCGCTGTGGCCCAACAGCACGACATGCTTCACGCCGGGTACGGTGCGCAGCCAGGCGATACCTGCCTTTGCTTCCAGCAGGACCTGATCGAGCATCCCGTCGTTTGAAATGCCGGACTTGCTCGTACTGTTATTGGCGCAAAGCACGCGGTACCCGCGCCGGGAGAGTTGGGTGCAGGCCGAAAAGCTCAGGTAGTCAGCGGAAGAGTGCATCACGAACACCGCCGTTTCGGCCTTGGGGCCGATATTGGCAGGCTCGTAGAGCACGGCCGGCACACCGCGTGCCAAGTGTACGAAAGCGGTGCGGGGCGCGGCTGTCTCCGGGCCCTCGGCACGTGCAGCGGTACCCTGCTGGCACGCCAGCAGGATGAGTGCCCCGCCGAGGGCCGCCTTTATGTTCGAGATAGCGCGAATGATCGCCTCCTGTTCGCCTGCGCGGGCAGGTCTTAACCCTTGACCTTGAACCCGATCACGAACGCTCTGCCGGTGGGGTCGTCGGAGAATTCGTAGGACTGTCCCGCCGAAGTGGTTCCGCTGTAGTAGCCGCTGAGCGGTGGTTTGGCATCGAAGAGGTTGGAGACGCTGAAGTACAATGAGCTGTCGGCGATCTTCCAGGCGGAGCCGGTGTCGAAAGTCAGCGTCAGGTTGGTCGTGGCATAGCTCTTGACGTAAGGGTCCGTGAACACCTGCGTGGCCACGCCGCTGCGGCGGAACTTGTTGCGATAGTGCTCGAAAAGGTCGAGTTTCACGCCGTCCGTCACCTGATAGCTGAGGAAGCCGGCCAGTTGCACGCTTGGGCTTGGCATAAGTCCGTTCTGGCCCCAGCCCGCGCCGCCCTGATCGATCGTGGCAACCCCCGGCTGCTCATAATAGATGTGCGGCTGATAGTTCACCAGGAGTCGCAGGCCGAGCGACCGGCCGGCCAGCGACGTGTTGTAGTCCAGTTCTCCGTCGATACCCCAAGTGCGGACTTTGGCGATATTCTGCGGCTGGATATAGAAGGCGGTTACGTTGCCCGCTGCGTCACGCTGGATCAGCGAGCAATAAGGCGAGGTTCCATTGCTGGAGTAGCAGGCGTTCTGGATCGCGGCGTTGAAGCCCTGAACAGTGGTGATCGCGTCGTCGACGACTGTGTGATAGTAATCGACCGTAAGGGTAAGGCCCGGCACGAAATGGGGCTTGTAGACGCCGCCGAACGTATAAGTATGCCCCACTTCGGACTTCAGAGCGGTGTTGCCGTTGTTGATGGACGGCACGTAGACGGTCGCCCCGGTGGACGTGTCCACGAAGGACCCGGTGACCACCGTTTCCGGCTGGAACAGGTCGTAGAGCGTGGGCGCGCGGATGTCTCGGGAGAGTGTGCCGCGGAACTTCAGGTCATCGTTCACTTCCCACACGCCGCCGAGCTTCCACGTCGTGTAGTGGCCGCTCGTGCTGTAGTCGGTATAACGGGCAGCGCCGTTCAGCGCGAGCGACTTGGCGAAGGCGACGTCCTGCAACAGTGGGAATTCCACCTCGATCGCGGCTTCCTTCACGCTTTGCGAGACGGTGTCGCTGTTCGGGAAGGTCGTGGGATAAAGCGTCGTGGTAGAGGTGCAATTGTAGCGCAGACCCGTGCAGTCGGCATAGTCGGTGGGTGAAGTGGTGCTGGCGGCGTCGAACGAGATCCTGCGCCATTCTCCCGAAAGTGCGACGTTAACCGGGCCCGCCCAGTTGTCGAACACCGGGCCGCTAATCGAGGCGTCGGCCGCATCCATCTTCGTGTGCGTGAGGAAGCCCACGCTGCCCAGCACATAGTCCAGCGCGGCGTCACTGCTGGCGGTCGGGCCGAACAGGCTGAGCGGCACGCAGCCGCCATAAGCAGACGGATTGGTCAGGCTGGCCTGACAGACGATCTGGCCGGTCGCCGGATCGGTGACGGCATCGAGCGCGGCGGCAAGGCGCTGGGCATTGGGCAGGTTGCTGATCGTGGTCTTCAGGCGCGAGGTGCCATGGGTGTAAGTGCCGTTCCAGTCGAAGGCGCCCAGTTTGCCTTCAATCCCGGCATTCAGGTAAATTTGCCGGGTCTTGGACATAGCCTGGATACGCGGCGCCCCGTTCCAGATCTCGTTCATCGTGAAAGTCGACTGGCCTGCCGCCGCGAAGGCATCCTGATAGTCTTGCGCAAGGTAGGCGTTGGTGGCGCTGAAGGTCAGGCCCTGAAGCTGATTCCATCCGGTGTAGGAGGTATTCTTCTTCAGGTTCGCCGCGCCCTGGACATAGACATGAACATCGTCGGTCAGATCATAGTCGAAGCGGCCGAAAATCTGGGTGCCCTGGAAGGGGGAGATCATCGAACTGTTCTGGTAGGCGCCGTCGCCGCCGATCTGGCAGCAGGACGACCCTGTCGCAGTACCCCTGTCGAACGCGCCGATTACGCCGTCGGACGCGAACTGCTGGCCGGAAAATGCGCCCTTGGACGTGATGTAGCCGCCGAAGGCATAGTTACTCAGGCGGACATTCGTGGCGAGCGTATAGGGATTGGCCGCTGTCCCAGCGCCCTGCAATGCAGCCAGATTGTCCCAGTTTCGCGCCGTGGCGCGGTTCAGGATGCCGTCATTCTCGCGGTGCTGGACGCTTGCCTCGAAATGCCCGCGGGAACCGACGTCGAAGCCCAGGGCGCCGCCGAAATCCCGGTTGGCGGCGTCGCCGCGCTGCGAGATACCCGCTTCGGCATGGGCCTGGAATCCGTTGAACTTGCGGTTAAGCACATAGTTCACGACGCCCGAGACCGCGTCCGACCCGTAGACGGCCGAAACACCGCCGGTTACCACATCCACGCGTTGGATCAGTTCCTGAGGGATAAGGTCGACATCGACGGTGGAGTTGTAGAGCGTAGGCGGAATGCGATGGCCGTCGAACAGCACCAGCGTGCGATAGGCGCCAAGGTTGCGCAAGTTGAGGACGTTGGCCGCGCCGTTACCGCCTTGCACACCCGTGGCATTGGAACCTGGGTTACTGAAGGAATTGCGGGAGCCGGAGAAGACCGGGAGGTTGTTCAGCGCGTCCGAAATCGAGCCTGAAGGCGCAGCCGCCATAAGCGCGTCAGTGGTTACCGTGGTCAGCGGCGTGGGGCTGGCCGAACCGTTGCGTAATACGCGTGAACCGGTGACGATGATGTCGGCAGCGGAGGGAGCGGCCGGTTCCGACGCGGGTTCGACTTCTGCGGAAGTGCCTTCCGAAGCCGCGCCCGATTGTGCGAGAGCAGGCATTGCCAGGCCCAGGGTGCTCACGCCTACCAGCAGGCCGCACGTCAGGATTCTGGTGTTCATCATATTCCTTCCCGATATCGTTCGCGGCGCGCGCCCTTGCAGCGCGTCGTTCCGTCCCGAACGTTCGAGACGCTGATCGCATGGTCCAGGATGTCTGCGGATATCAGTTTTGGTCGGCGCCGAATAAGATCAGCATTATAGAATTGTAACTCTGGCTTGTTAAATCGGCCGCAGGCCTTTCGTCAGGCGCTATGAATCGAGCGCCCTCCGATAGGTTTCGAGAGTACGATCCTGTCCACGGTTCCGGTGGTGGTTTACCTTTGGCGATTCAAACAGTTTGCATTCGGAGAGAGGCGCCATGAAACCAAAGTCTTTGTTGGTCCCTGGAATTGCAGGGCTATTGCTCTCCGGCTGTCAGTTGGAGTCGGGGCCGGTCGCGCAGACTTTGGCTTATGTCGGCACCCAGGCGAGCGGGCCGGGCGAGGGGGTGGTCGCGATCCGGCTCGATGCCGCGAACGGGTCCCTCAAGTCGCTCGGCGTGATGGCGCAAGTCGACAAGCCGACTTGGGTTCTGGCCGATCCGGCGCATCGGCGCATGTTCGCGGTGAGCGAGGTGGGCAACGACGGCAAAAGCGACGGCGCCGTCTTCGCTTTCTCCTACGACCAGGAAACGGGCATGTTGCGAGCGAACGGACAAGGCGCATCGGGCGGCGGGGGACCGACGCACCTGGCCCTGAGTGCTGCGGGTGAAACCCTGTTCGTGGCCAATTACGGCACTGGGCAAGTCGCGGCGATCTCCGTCGGCAACGACGGGAGGCTGGCCACAGCACCGACAAGCATCGCCGCACATAGCGGCACCGGGCCGAACCGCCGGCAGAAAGGTCCGCATGCGCACGGCGTGACGCTGGATCCTTCCGGGCGCTTTCTTCTGTCCCCTGATCTCGGTGCTGACAGGGTTTTCGTCTATCGGGTCCAGCCTGGACCACGCCAGCTGGAGCCTGCCGATGCCCCCTTCATCCAACTCCCGGCGGGATCGGGACCTCGGCATATTGTCTTCGCGCCGGATGGACGCCTCGCGTTCCTGATGGCCGAGATAACAGGCATGATCTTCAGTTATGGCTGGGAGCCGGGTAAGGGCAAACTGACGGAACTGTCGCGAAAGCCCCTCGATAATGCCGGTTACAGCGGCCCGCCCAGCGGCTCCGAACTGGCGGTTTCCCGCGACGGGCGCTTTCTCTACGCCGGCAACCGTGCGGCGGATCGCATCCAGGTCTATGCGATAGCGCGTAGCGGTGCGCTCGCCCTGGTGCAGAGTATCGATTGCGGCGGGAAAGTGCCTTGGGGGTTCGCACTTAGCGGCAGCGGCAAATGGCTGGTGGTGGCCAATCAGGGATCGGGGAACCTGGCGAGTTTCGCGGTGAACAGGTCCAGTGGTCGTCTGAAGGCAACCGGCAATCGACTGGAGCTTGGCAAACCGACCTCGGTGTCGTTTACGGACCGTTGAAAGGACCTGCCATGATCGAAGCATTCCGACCTGTCCTCTATCTCAAGTCCACTTGTCCCCACTGCCTCAAGCTGCGGATATTCCTGTTGGAAGCCGGCTTGCTGGAGCGGTTCGATCAGCGCATCTTCACCCAGGGAGACGATGCGGAAGCTGCGATCCGCGCTGACCTCGCGGCTCATTTCGACAAGGTCACTTTTCCGGCCGTCCAATATGAGCCGGGACGCTTCATGAAGGATTCCGACGCTATCATCGCCCATTACGCGGCGGTGGCAGGGGTGGACGTCGAAGGGCTGCCGATCTTCGCCGCCTATGCACAAGGCGTGCTGCCGAAATACATGGAAACCCGCCGGGAATTGACTGCGCTGAAGCAGGATGCCTGACGTGAGGGGGGACCGTGCCGGTCCCCCCTCCGTTCCTCAAAACTCGAAGCCTGCCGTTACCCCGTAAGTGCGCGGTGCTGCATAAGTGCCGTTGTCGCCGCTGTTGGTGGCTCCGATTTGGCTCCAGTAGAACGTATCGGTCAGGTTCTTGCCCCAGAGGCGCACGAAGAGATTTTCGCTTGCGGGTCGCCATGTCAGCGAGGCATCCAGCGTCTCGTACGACTTCTGCTTTACGCGCTCATCCGGCGAACCGACGAAGCCGGAGTTGTGGTAGAAATTGCCGGCAAGGGTGAATTTGCCGATACCGGTCCGCAAGTCGTAGGCACCGCCCACTGAGGCGGTGAAAGTGGGCGTGTTTTGAAGGCGGTTGCCCGAGGCGTCCCCGATCAGCAGGCAATTGCCGCCCAACTGGGCGTATGGGCTGCCATTGGTGCCAAGGCAGGTCTGGCCCACCGGGATCGTGAAGCCGGTCGGCAGCGGATAAGGCGTGGTGATCACGGCCGTATCGAAGTCTGTATAGCGGGCATGAGTCCAGTTGAAGCCACCGAACAGGCGGAAATCGTTGGTCACTCGCCACGTAAGGTCGGCATCGATGCCGTAGATATGCGCGCCGTCGGCATTGTAGACGGTTTGTGCGCCCGAGATTACCTGCATCACCTGGATGTTCTTTTCGTCATAGAAATAGCCGGACACGTTGAAGCGCACGCGGCGGCCGAACAAGTCGGATTTCAGGCCCAACTCGTATGCGTCGACGATTTCCGGCTGGAGCAGGACGATAGGATCGGATTGGGTGATGAAAGTGCCCGATCGGAAGCCGCGGTTATAGCTGGCATAGGCAAGCAGTTCGGGCGAAAAGCGGTGGTCGAGCGAGAGACGCCAGGTGACTTTGCTGAACGTCTTGCCTTCGTTGACCGTGTCGCTGGTTGTCGTCAGTCCGGCCGGAGGCACATTGCCGTTGAGCGACACGTCGTAGGCCGAGAGGTTGCGCTTGTCGCTGGTGTAGCGGATGCCGGCGATAAGGTGCGTGCTCTCGCCGAAGCTGTAGGTTCCTTCCGCGAAGCCGGCATAGCTGTCCAGCTTGATCGAATTGTAATCGTCGACATAGCCGTTGTTGCCGAAAGTGAAGAGGCCGGTGGTGCGCGATCCATCGTTACCGGCGTTACCATGCATGTAGAAGCCGCCCAGCACCCATTTGAACGGGCCGTCACCTTCGGAAACGAGGTTGATTTCTTGGGTGAACTGTTTGTCGTAGACATGGTTGTCTACGACGATGCGCTTCACGGTCGTGCCGTCTGGATCGAAGTTGTAATTGAATTCGGAATGGCGGTAGGCGGTAATGCTCTTGAACGAAACGCCGCCAAGGTCCTGCTCGACAGTCAGGCTGGTGCCCCAGGCCCGTGTTGTCATGTTGGGATCGACGTCCGCCAGGATGTCGCGATGTGGATCGCCGCCGGGTGCCTCGATCTGCGCCGGCACATTCTGGCCCAAGGCATTTGTGGTGAAGTTACGGAAGGCCGGCGCTGCGGCATTGCGACCGTTGAAGTCGCCGGAGAGCGTTACTTTGGTGAGTTCGCTGGGCTTCCAGAGCAGCTTGGCGCGCCCAGCCCACGACCTGCTGGTCTGGATGTCGTTGCCCGTGAACAGGTTCTTGCCGTAGCCGTCCTGCTGGTTGTCGTATTGACCCGAGAGACTGATCGCGACGGTATCGGTCAGCCCACCCGAGACATAGGCAGCCGAATGGACCGTATCGTAGTTGCCGTAGCCAATCTCCGCCTTGCCGTTCCAGTCGAAATCGGGGCCGAGAGTCGACATCTGGATCAGGCCGCCGGTGGCGTTCCGCCCGAACAAGGTGCCCTGCGGGCCCTTGAGCACGGTCACCTGGTCGGTGTCAAAAAAGTTCTGGAGGATGCCGAACGAAGCGCCGTAATAGACGCCGTCGACATAGACCGCGACCGGGTTCTCGATGCCCGGTCCCTGGCCGGTGGCGCCGATGCCGCGGATGCGGGGAAGTCCGATGCCGCCCGTGCCCGTCGTGATATTGAGGGCTGGCACGGCCGCCTTGAGGTCCAGGGTGCTGGTCACGCCGGCACTCTTCAGCTGCTCGCCGCCGAGTGCGGTAATGGCGATCGGCACGTCTTGTGCGGATTCGTCGCGCTTCTGGGCCGTGACGATGATCTCCTCCACCCCGCCCGCATCGGCGGTCTGCTGCCCCGCCGACTGCGCTGCGACAGTGTGCGGCGCGCAGGCGGCGAAAGCGGCGCCCGATAGAAGCGCTTGGCGCAGCGAAACGAATAGCGATCTCGAGATATGCTTCACGGTTTTCCTCCCAGGTTCCGACCCTTATTGGATCGGACAATTTCCCCCCCGATCAATCGCCGCCCTGCCTCATGATGCCGAGAACCGGCGTGCCGGTCTGACCGGCGCACAGGGCGCAATTGCGGTATGGCCTCGATGTAGTCCGGGAAGTGGAGCCTGCAGATATAGGCACTCGACCGGCGCCGATAATTTCGGCGACGGCGCTGATGCAATGAAACGAAGCGTCGCCTAACACGAGTGTCTGCACAGGAAACGGCTTTGCAAGGGGCCGTACCGGGAAAGCAACTTGTCCAAAAACGCGAACCGGGTTGGCGGGGAGAGAGTGAAGTGAAGCGTAGAGATTTCCTGGCGGTCGTCCCCGCATCCGTCCTCATCAGTCAGATCGGGATCGCCAAGCCGGTTCCGGCAAAAAAGGGCGTGATGATGATGAACCGCATCGCCCCTTCGGTTTCGGAGCTTTACGTCGCCGCCACAGACGGTAGCGGAGAACGCAAGGTGTTGGCCGAGAGCGCCTACGACTACAACGTCGCGCTGTCGCGCAACGGCGCCCGCATGGTGTTCACCTCGGAGCGACTGGGCGATGGCAACTCCAGCCTGTTCACGGCGAGCGGGGACGGCACCGGCGTCAGGGCGATCGCCGGAGGACCGAGCGTGGACGATGCCGCCGCCCTGTCGCCGGATGGCAAGTGGCTGGCCTTTGTTTCGACACGCAACGGCTACAGGGCGAATATCTGGCTGATGAACATCGATACCGGCAAGCTGAAGCAGCTGACCGGTATCGGCGAAGTGAAGGGTGCGGCCGATAGTCCCGACACCTACTTCCGACCCGCCTGGTCACCCGATGGCAAGTGGATCGCCTTCTCGTCGGATCAAAACACCAGTTGGCGCGGGCATGATGAGGGGCACGGTTGGGAACATACCCAGGAACTGGCCATTTATCGGATCCGTCCGGACGGGACCGGCTTTGCGAAAGTTTCCGCGCGCAAGGAGTGGTGCCAGGGATCGCCCACCTGGTCGCCCGACGGCAAGCGCATCGCCTTCTACGAACTCTCCACCGAGGCGACTTGGGGCGCGCGCCGTCCCGAATGGATCGGCCGCGTGACCTCGCAGATCGTCTCGGTCGACGTCGAGACGGGCGACAGGATCCAGCACACCGATTCACCGGGGCTGAAGGTCTCGCCGCACTGGATCGACGCCGACGAGATCGGCTATGTCGTGAAGGGCGGCCAGGACGAGGGCATCGCCTATACTTCCGGTCGGCTCGGCTTCAAGAGACAGGGCCTGCGGGCGCCGTTCTGGACGGCGGACGGCAAATCGGTGATCTACGAGGTGCAGGCGTTCCGCCCGGTGCGCAAGCTCGACAAGCCTCTGTTCAGCTGGGACCCGGACTACGACTACCGTTTCATGGACGTGTTCCCGATCCTCTCGCGTCAGGGCATCATGGCCTTCACCGAGAAGCAGACTGGCTCTTCCTCCATCGTCACTTGCCGCCCGAACGGAACCGAACGGCGCGTGGTGTTCGACAATACAAAATCCGGGCTCGATCCGGAGATGGTCAGGAAGGGGCTGGCCGGGGCGTTCCAGCCCTGCTGGTCGCCCGATGGCGAATGGCTCGCGTTCGGCGTCGGCACCTGGTTCGGCGAGCGGTCTCACTCGAAGGCCGTGGTGGTGCGGGTGCGCAAGGACGGCACGGGACTGGAAACTCTGACCGACGGCAGCGTTCATTCGGGCTTCCCCAGCTTCTCGGCAGATGGCAAGGAACTCGTCTTCCGGGTCTGGGGCCAGAACGGAGAGCGTGGCCTCCGTATCCTGAACCTGGAAACGCAGCAGGTCCGGGTCCTCACGCGCGAGCTGGACAACCTGCCGGGCTGGTCGCCCGACGGCGAACGCATTGTTTTCACACGCAAGGTCGACGGCACGACGTTCCAGGTCGCCACTATCCGGCCGGATGGCAGCGACTACAAGGAACTAACCACTGGCAAGCAGAGCGATGGTCACGCCGTCTGGGCGCCGGATGGCCGCGTCATGTGGTCGGGGTCCGAGCACGGGTTCCGCGACGAGGCGGCACTCTACGACAACACCTTCCAGCAATATGGTCAGATCTACGTGATGGATGCCGATGGTCGCAACAAGCGCCTGCTGACCGACAGCAAATGGGAGGATTCGATGCCGCTCTATATCGACAAATCCTTGCTCTGACCCGCTCTCTCCCCTGACGGGACAACCTTCGGGGAAGATGCCGCCTCGGCATCCTCCCCGTTTTTCGTCAAGCAAGGGTCTGGTTCAGCCAGCTTGTCGAAGCAGCGGCGGCGGCGCGCAGACGTGCGTGCGGATCACCTCGATGAAGGCGGATTGCACCGGTGTCGGCATCCACTCGGCGCGCGTCGTGATGCCGATGGCGGGGACCGGCTCAATCGGTCCGCAGTGCAGGGTTCGCAGGCCTTCCTCGAAGCTGATCTCGTAGGAGGTCATCAGCGTCAGGCGATCACTCCCTTTGAGCAGGTGGCGGATGACGGGCAGGGCGCAAGTGGCAACGTGGGTCTGCGGTCCTTTGGTACCCTCGAAAATCCGGTCGAAGCAGGCACGGCGGCTGGAGCCTGCCGTGCCGGTGATCCAGTCGTAGGCCATGAGCTCCTCCACCGTGACCTTGCCCGCGCGGGTGAGCGGATGGCCTTGCCTGGCGACGACGGCATAAGGGGTTTCGATCAGCGGCTCGCAAACAAGTTCGGACGGGGTTTCCGCCGGCAGCAGGCCGACAACGAAGTCCACTTCGCCGCCGCGCAGGCACTTGGTCATCTCCACCGCGCTTTCGTTCATGATGCGGATGTCGGCGCTGGGGTGGCGTTCGAGGAAGCGATCGAGCACCGAGGCCAACAGCACGCTGCCACCAAAGGGCATGGCGCCGATCACCACCGGCGTCGCGGTGCCGTCCAGCGCGGAGTCGATCTCCCGCACGCCCCATTCGATCTCTTGCAGCGCCAGCTTGACCATCAGGCCCAGCTTCATGCCTTGCGGGCTGACGAGCATGCCTGCTGCCGTGCGGTAGAACAGAGAGACCCGCAAGTTGCCCTGCAAGTCGCGCGCGGCGCGCTGGAGCGATGCGGCGGAAATTTCGAAGCACTCGCTCGCCTGCTCGAAAGAGCCGTGCTCCATCACGCCCACCAGAGTGCGCAGTTGCGAGCGGGTGAGGCGGTTGACGATGGCGCGGGCGCCGTCGGCATTCACGGCGGCGCCGATCTCGATCACGGCGCGCTCGGTCTGTTCGAAGAATCGCTTCACGCGGGCATGAAACACCATGCCGAATTCGTTGAGGTAGCTGCCGCTGGCGCGCCGGTCGACCAGCGTGGCGCCAAGCTGCGCTTCCATCTTGGCAAGGGCTTGGGTGACGGCAGGCTGCGACAGGCTGCATGCTTCCGATGCGCGGCGCACGGACTTGAGATCGCCGATGGCCTCGAACAGGCGAAGCTGGCGAAAGCTCAGGCTCTGGGCGCGTTCGTGGCCCGAGGTCTTGTGACTTGTTTGCGTCATGTTTTGATCCTCTCTCCACTGCGGACCTAGCGCGAAATTTATCAGGGCTGCAATGGGTGCAGCTATCACCCCGGCCTTCGCGGTTGCGACAGAAGAGGAGGGGTGGCTCACGTCCGAACGCCGAATATACTGACAAGAAGTGTTGCAAAACAGCCCCTTGCGTTGCGGATCATTTGGATGATGGCGGAGTCCGCACCGCATCATCCTGCGACAGTCCTGTCAGCGAACCTATTACGCCCGGCGCTGGATTTATATGCCGGGCGGCGCAAATTCTATCACATGGCCCCGGTGCCAAGAGGTTAGCCTCTATAAATTGTGTGCTCGCGCCGACCGGTTCGGGATGGGGCCGCGTTGACTTGGAACCGGGCTGGGCGCTTTTCGGGGGGCAACCGGCATCGGACGTTGCAGCAAACGCCGATAGCCGTCTTTACTCATTCCCGAGGAGAGCGACCTTGAGCCAGAAAGTCCGCCTGAAGTTGGCGATTGCCGACCATCCGCACACTGCCGCGATCCGCGACGGCAGCATTGAGATCGAGGGCGTGGACGCCGAATTCGTGACGGTGAAGCCGCAGATCGGCGCCTTCCGCCGCATGGTCCGCGATGTCGAATTCGACGTCTGCGAACTGGCACCCACCACCTACATCATTGCCCGCGCCTATGGCGCGCCCTTCGTCGGCCTGCCGATCTTCGTGGTGCGCCGCTTCCACCACGGCGGCATGCTCGTGAAGCCGGATTCGGGCATCCGCCACCCGAAGGATCTGGAAGGCAAGAAAGTCGGCGTGCGCGCCTATTCCGTGACCACCGGCGTGTGGATCCGCCAGGTCTTCATCGACGAATACGGCATGGATAACGACAAGGTCACCTGGATCGTCGATGACGAGGAGCACGTGACCCAGCTCCAGCTCCCCGCCAACGTGCAGCACACCCCCGAAGGCGTGTCGCTGGCGGACATGATGGCCAGCGACCAGATCCAGGCCGGCGTCGAGGCTGCCGCCGGCATCGGCCGCACCGGTGCGCCGACCGGCGGCTGGCAGGAAGTCGACACCAGCATGTATGTCGACCTGATCCCGGATGCGGCCGAGGCCGAGGCAGAATACTATGCCCGCACCGGCGTCTATCCGATGCACGGTACCATCGTCGTCAAGGACGAGATCCTTGCGGAGCACCCGTGGATCGCGCGTTCGCTGAACGACGCCTTCACCCGCGCCAAGGACGAATGGCTGGCCAAGCTTAACTCGGGCGAGGCGACCGGCAAGGGTGCGGACAAGTACCGCGCGCTTCAGGAGATCGTCGGCGCCGATCCGCTGCCCTATGGCATCGAGGAAAACCGCGCGACGATCGAAGCGCTGGAGCAGACCGCCTTCAAGCAGGGCCTGACGCCGCGCCGGATGACGATGGAAGAACTGTTCGTCGATCCCGCCAAGGCGCCGGTGCGCGTTTGAGTCCGACGCTGAAATAGCACCCTCGTCGTCCCTGCGCAGGCGGGGACCCCGCTTGTTCTTCCGGCGTTGCGCCGGGATACAAACAGGAAGCGGGACCCCGGCTTCGCGCGGGCGACCGGGTGAGGTTGGCGAGCGAACTTGCTTAATTTCGACGGACCCTGTCCGTCAGCCATAAAATTCCACGGAGAATCCCATGATTATCGACTGTCACGGTCACTTCACGACGGTCCCCAAGCATTTCCGCGAATGGCGCAGCGCGCAAGTCGCGGCGGCGGACGATGTGGCGAACGCGCCGCTCGTCGCCGATGCGCATGTCAGCGACGACCAGATCCGCGAAGGGATCGAGGGCGGCCAGCTCAAGCTCCAGCAGGAGCGCGGCAGCGACCTCACCTTGTTCTCGCCGATCGCCGGCCTAATGAGCCATCACCTCGGCAACGAGCGCACCAGCCTTGAGTGGGCGAGCGTCTCCAACGACCTCGTCTACCGCGTTACCGAGATGTATCCGGATAACTTCGTGCCGGTGGCCATGCTGCCGCAGAGCCCCGGGGCGCCGCCGAAGAACTCGATTCCCGAGCTTCGCCGCGTGGTGGAGGAACTGGGCTTCGTGGGCGTGAACGTGAACCCGGATACCACTGGCGGCTATTGGACCGGCAAGCCTTTCACCGACAAGGAATGGTATCCGCTGTTCGAGGCCATGTGCGATCTGGACGTGCCAGGCATGGTCCACGTGGCCGCTTCGTGTAATCCGAACTTCCACGGCACCGGCGCGCATTACCTGAACGCCGATACCTCGGTGTTCATGCAGATCCTGCAGAGCGATCTGTTCAAGGACTTTCCGACGCTGCGCCTGGTCATCCCGCATGGCGGCGGCGCGGTTCCCTACCACTGGGGCCGGTATCGCGGGATGTCGCTGGAGATGATGGACCGCCCGCTGGAAGGGTTGCTGGACAACATCTACTTCGACACTTGCGTCTATCACCATCCCGGCGTGGAGCTGCTGACCAAGGTGGTGCCGACGTCGAACGTGCTGTTCGGCTCGGAAATGATCGGCGCGGTGCGTGGCACCGATCCGAACACCGGGCATTACTTCGACGACACCAAGCGCTACGTCGATGCTTGTGACGCGCTGTCGGATAATGACCGTTTCGCGATCTACGAAGGCAATGCCCGCAAGGTCTATCCGCGCCTCGACGCGCGGCTGAAGGCCAAGGGGCTTTAAGGGCTCCGACCGGACCGCTGCCCTTGCTACCATAAATTCCGTCATCCCCGCGCACGTGGGGATCCCGCTTGTTCTTCGGGCCTCGCGCTGTGGGCAGCCGAAAGCGGGGCCCCCGCCTGCGCGGGAGGCGACGGAGTGGTTTAGGATAGGTCGGTCTTGCACTCTACGACAGCGGCGGAAGTTATGCCTCGCGGCTGACAATCAACTCCCGCCGCCGCCGCCCACCACGCAAATTGACAGCAACCAGAACAGAGGCCCGGCAGCGAAGGACCGCTTCCGGCAGCGGAGACAGGTGCATGACGTCCAAGTTTGTCGATATCCATCCCCACGTCATTTCCGACGACGAAGGCGCTTATCCGCCCGCGCCGCTGTTCGGAAAGCGGTCCGACTGGTCGCAGGAGCGGCCGAGCACGGTGGAAACGCTGATCGCCTCCATGGATGAGGCGGGCGTGGCAAAGGCCGCCGTCGTCCATTCCTCCACCACGTATGGCTTCGACAACAGCTACGTGGTGGATGCCTGCAACCGCTATGCGGATCGCCTGATCGCGGTGGGTTCGGTGGACGTGCTGGCGCCCGATGCCGTCGATACGATCCGTTCGTGGGTGGACCGGGGCCTCAAGGGTCTGCGCGTGTTCACCGGCGGATCGACCAAGGAATTCGATCCCAGCGAACTCGACGATCCGCGCGCCTATGCAGCGTGGGAACTGCTGGGCGAGCTGGGCCTGACCATGTGCATCCAGACCGGCCCGGTCGGCCTTGCCGCCGTGACCGCGCTGGCCAAGCGTTTTCCGAATGTGCCGATCATCCTCGATCACCTCGGCCGTCCGGATGTGACCGACGGCGCGCCTTATGCGAATGCGCAGAGCCTGTTCGATCTCGCGCCGATCGAGAGCATCTATCTGAAGCTCACCCCGCGCATCATGGGCGATTCGAAGAAGGGCGAGGCCACGCCGGAAACGCTGTTCCCCAAGTTGGTGGACGTGTTCGGCGCGCAGCGCATGGCCTGGGGCTCGAATTACCCGACCTCGCCCGGCACGCTGGTGGAGATCAAGGCGACCGCAGAGGCCCGCCTTGCCTGCCTGACGGATGCCGACCGCGAATGGATCTTCGCGAAGACGGCGCAGAAACTCTACCCCGCTCTGGACGACTAAGCGCCAGACGCGACAATAGGTGACATAAACGTGGAGAGAGACGAGATGGACAAGGCACTGGAACGGGGCGGGGCAAGCAGGGGGGCGAGTACCGCCGCACCCGCAAGCGCGGCCGCCTGGGCGGTGCTGCTGCTGCTGGCGCTGGGCGTGATGATCGCCTTCGTCGACCGCACCAGCATCTCGTCGGCTCTCGCCGATGGGCCGTTCATCCAGCACTTCGGCATGACCGACATCGACCGGGGCTGGGTGAACGCAGCGTTCTTCTGGTCCTACGGCTTGATCCAGATTCCCGCCGGATGGATCGTCGATCGCTATGGCGTGAAGACGCCCTACACGGTGTGCTTCGTGCTCTGGTGTCTGGCGACGGCAGTGACCGGTCTGATCTCGACCATGTTCGCTCTGATCCTGATGCGCTTCATCGTCGGCGCGGCGGAAGCGGTGGTGATGCCGGCCAGCTATCGCTGGATCCGCAACAACTTCAAGGAAGGGCAGAGCGGCACTGCCGTCGGCCTGTTCGCGATGGGCAACAAGTTCGGGCCTGCCATCGGCGCACCGATCGCGGCCTGGCTGATCACCGCCTATGACTGGCGCGTAATGTTCATCGCCACCGGCGCGGTCGGGCTGGTCTGGCTGTTGCCGTGGATGTTCCTGGTGAAGAACGACCTGCCGCGCCGTGAAGACATGGCTGCAATCAGGCGCAAGGCGTCTTCCATCACGTTCGCAAGCATCCTCTCCAGCCCGCTGGTCTGGGGCACCCTCGTGGTGAACTTCTGCTATGGCTACTTCACGTTCTTCTGCATGACCTGGATGCCCAGCTATCTAGTGGAAGAGCGCGGGCTGAGCCTCGAAAAGTCTGGCCTGTTCACGTTCTTCAGCTTTGCGGGCATTGCCATCGTCGCGCTGATTGCCGGGTGGACGGCCGATAAACTGATCGCACGCGGCGGCGATCCGGTGTTCGTGCGCAAGGCCTTCGTCATTGCTGGCTTCATCGGGGCCTGCACCGTGCTACTGGGCGCCAAGGCGGAATCCCTGAACGCGGCGCTGTTCTGGAACGTCTTCTCGCTATCGTTCCTGGGGCTTGCCACGGCTAACAACCTCGCGCTCTGCCGCCTGACCCTCATCCCGGCGCCCGCCGTGGGTCTCGTCACCGGCGTACAGCAGGTGGCGACCAGCCTTGCAGGCGGTGTCGCCGCGAGCCTTTCGGGCTGGCTGCTCCACATCTCCGGCAGTTACGACCTGCCGATGCTGGTGATCTTCGTCTTCCTGGTGATCGGTGCGCTGACGACGTGGCTGGTGCTGCGTCCCGAATGGGCACCGAAGATTTCCCTCGCAGCAGACGAGTGACGCTGCGCACCGGGCGGAAGCACCCCGTGGGGCGGGTTGCAATCGCCTGGAGCGTAGATTGGATTGGTCGGCCCGACGGGGGCGGCCTAGATCTGCGACACGCTCGCAACAGATGATTGAAAGAGGATGTAATGGCGCAGATCGTATTCGGCATGGCCGTTCCGCACAGCGGAATGCTGGGTCAAGCCCCTGAGGACTGGCTGACCAATGGCGATCGCGACCGCAAGAACCCGGAGCTCTGGTATCAGGGTCGCACCTGGACCTATCCGGAACTGGAAGCCGAGCGCGGCGCCGCTTTCGCTCCGTTCCTGACGCTGGAAGAACGTACCGAACGGGCCGGCCGCTGCCGGGCCGCGCTGAACGAGATGGCCGAGGCTTACAAGCGCGCCAAGGTCGATGTTGCCATCGTGCTGGGCAAGGACCAGAAGGAAATCTGGCCCGACCAGTCGCCCTCGATCACCATCTACACCGGTGAAGACGTCCACAATGGCCCGCCGCAGCGCCCGGTCTATGCGCCCGACCACCATGTGGTGCATCAGGCCTATCCGGACTTCGCGACGTATCTGATCAAGACCTTCCAGGGCCACAACTTCGATCTGAACGACCTGCAGAAGTGGCCGCAGAACACCTGGATGGAATCGCGGCAGGGCTATGCGCCGGACTATCCGGTGGTCCCGCATGCCTACAGCTTCGTCTATCACCAGATCATGGGCGACGACGTGCCGCGCCACGTGCCGGTGCTGTTCAACCTGTTCTATCCGCCCACGCAGCCCTCCATGGCGCGCTGCATCGAATTCGGCCGCGTGCTGCGCGAGGCGATCGAGGCCTGGCCGGAAGACGTGCGCGTGGCAGTGATCGCTTCGGGCGGTCTGTCGCACTTCGTTAACGACGAGGAGTTTGACCGCGACGTGATGGAAAAGCTGGCGAGCTACGATTACGAAGGCCTCGCCGCGATCCCTGACGGTTATTACCAGTCGGGCACGAGCGAGGTGAAGATCTACTCGATCGTGATGATGGCCCTTCAGCACACCGGCGCGAGAATGACCTTGGTGGACTACGTGCCTTGCTGGCGCACCGAGGCCGGAACCGGCGAGGGCATGGGCTTCATGTACTGGCAGCCTGAAGAGTGAGTTGCGAACTGGCCCGTCTTTCCTGAAGGCGGGCCGGTTTTCGATGACGGCGGTCGCCGGATCAATCGGGTGCGACCGTCCGGGAAGAGGTACGGGCAGAGCACGCCCGAAAGGAAAGATCCAAGCAATGACCCAGACGCGCCTCAACGGCATCATCCGTGCTCTCGAAGCCGGCATGCCCGTTTTCACCTGCTTCTCGAAGGTCGACAAGCTGACCGCGCAGGAACTGACCGATGCCCCCTATGACGGCATCGTCTTCGAGATGGAGCACAACCCCTACGACGTCGCCGCGCTGGGCGATGCGCTCCAGTATATGCTCAATCGCAAGAAGATCGCCGAGAGCGGCTCGGTTGCGCCTGCGGTCACGCCAATCGCCCGCATCCCGGCGAACGGCGGCGAGATGAACCAGTTCCAAGCCAAGCAAGTGTTGGATCGCGGCGTCTACGGCGTGATCACTCCGCACGTTTCGACCGTGGAGCAGGCTTACAACATGGTCGCCTCCGCCCGCTATGCGAAGCCGACCGGCGCCGCGCTCTATGAGCCCAAGGGCATTCGCGGCGACGGTCCGGCCACTGCCGCGCGCTACTGGGGTCTCTCGCAGCCTGATTACTACGCCAAGGCCGACGTCTGGCCGCTGGCACCGCATGGCGAACTCCTGGTCGGCATGATGTGCGAGAGCCCGGAGGCGATCGAGAACCTGAACGACATTCTCGCCAATGTCCCCGGCATCGGCCTGGTGCTGATCGGCGAGGGCGATCTGTCGCAGGCCCTCGGCTACCCGCGCCAGTACGACCATCCCGAAGTGGTCAGCGCGATGAACAGGATCGTCGAGGTCTGCAAGAAGCACAACGTCGTCGTCGGCAACCCGCACACCAATGCCAAGAACGTCGAGCGCCTGATCGGTGAGGGCTATCGCTTCCTGATGTCCGCGCCGACGCGCAGCTACGGCGTCGTCGGGCAGGGCCGCGAACTGGCGGGGTACTGATCATGGCCAACGGTGCAGAAACCCTCGTCAACACGCTGGTCGACAACGGTGTGGAGGTTTGCTTCGCGAACCCCGGCACTTCGGAAATGCACTTCCTGGCGGCGCTCGACAATCCGCGCATGAAGTCGGTGCTGTGCCTTTACGAAGGCGTCTGCACCGGCGCGGCGGATGGCTGGTACCGGATGAAGGACGTGCCGGCATCCACGCTGCTGCACTTGGGCCCGGGTCTCGCCAACGGCCTGTCCAACATCCACAACGCCAAGCGCGCCTCGTCCGGCATGGTCAACATCGTCGGCGAACATTCGGCATCGCACCTGAAGTACGATCCGCCGCTGACGTCGGACATCGAAGGCCTTGCTCGCCCGCTCAGCCACTGGGTGCGCCGTGCCGAGTCCGCGACGACGATTGCTTGGGACACCGCCACCGCCTGCGCCAAGGCCAGCGAACATCCCGGCCAGATCGCCACGTTGATCCTGCCGGGTGACACTGCATGGAAGGACGCCGGAATGCCGGTCGTGCCGCAGGGCCTGACCCGCGCTCGCTCAGCACCGGATCAGGCGCGCGTGGATGAAGTGGCGCGCGTGCTGCGCTCGGGCGAACCGACGCTGCTGATCCTTGGCAACAAGGCCACGCGCGGCCGCGCGCTGGACCTCGCCGGCGCGGTTGCAGCCGGCACCGGCTGCCGCCTCGGCTCGCAGTTCTTCACCGCGCGGATCGAGCGCGGCGCGGGCCGCACGCCGCTGGAACGCATTCCCTACGCGGTGCCGCTGGGGCAGGCCTTCCTCAAGGACTTCAAGCACATCGTCACTTTGGAGACCAAGGAACCGGTGGCGTTCTTCGCCTATCCGGACAAGCCCAGCCTGCTGAAGGCGCCGGGCACCGTGGTCCACTCGCTAGTCGCGGATGACGAGGACAGTGCGCTCGGCCTGGAAATGCTGATCGACGCGCTGGGCCTGAAGGGCGCCGCGCCGCTGGTGCAGGAACGGATCGAGGCGGGCGTGCCCAGCGGCGCGCTCAACCCCGAAAGCATCGCCCAGGCCCTTTCGGCAGCGCTGCCGGAGAACGCGATCCTCGTCGACGAGTCGCTTACCACTGGCCGCCAGACCATGGGCCTGACAATGGGCGCGCGTCCGCACGACCTCATCAACAACATGGGCGGATCGATCGGCTACGGCACCCCCGTCGCCACCGGCGCGTCGATGGCCTGCCCGGACCGGCGGACCTTCTGCATGGTGGGTGATGGCAGCGCCATGTACACGATCCAGTCGCTCTGGACGCAGGCGCGCGAAGGGCTGCCGATCACCACGATCATCTTCGCGAACAATCAGTACGCGATCCTCAAGGCCGAATACACGAATATGGGGGCGGGCCAGCAGCCCGGCCCTCAGGCCATGGCGATGATCGATATCGACCGTCCGACCATCGACTGGGTGGCCATGGCAAAGTCCATGGGCGTGCCCGGTGTGCAGGTCGGCAATGCCGAAGACTTCCACAAGGCGATGGCACGCTCCACCGAGATGGACGGCCCCTGCCTGATCGAAGTCAAACTTTACTGATCGGGAGAAGGATCACCATGACCACCACCGACGTCCTGACACTCAGGGCAAACGTACAGGATTATCCGCAGACCAAGGCGCTAAAGGACGGGCGGGTTTCGTCCGATATCGTCAGCCTCGATTTCTGCGGACCGGAAAAGGCGCACAACGGCTTCAAGGCCATGCTGCGCGAGAATGCCTTCGATTGCGGCGAACTGGCCATCGTCACCTGCCTGCAGGCGAAGATCTACGGCAAGCCTTTCGTGCTGCTGCCGGTGCCGATCTCGGGCCGTTTCCAGCACCACTGCGCGGGCTTCAACCGTGACCTCGGCCATCTCGACCCCAAGGATATCGAGGGCAAGCAGGTCGGCGTGCGGACCTATGCGCAGACCACCGGCCTGTGGGTGCGCGGCGTGCTCCAGCATGAATACGGCGTCGATCTCGACAAGGTGACGTGGATGACCGTGGGTGACGGTCACCTGCTGGAATACACCGATCCGGCCAACTGCGTGCGCCTGCCCAAGGGTTCGGACATCGGCCAGATGATGCTCGACGGCGAACTGGCGGCGACGCTGCAGGGCGTCGATCTGCCCAAGGACCCGCGCGTGGAAAGGCTGATCCCCGATCCCTTCAACGCTGCCAAGGACTGGTTCGCGCGGGAAGGCGTGGTGCCGATCAACCACATGTTCGTGGTGCATCAGGACCTGACCAGGAGCCGCCCCGATGTCGTGCGGGAACTTTACCGCATGGTGGTGGAGAGCCGCGATCTCACTGAAGGCGGCCTGCCCGATCCGTTCCCGCCGGTGGGGCTGGAAGCCAATCGCAAGGGGATCGAACTGGCCATCGACTGGGCTTTCGAGCAGAAGATCATCCCCCGTAAGATCACTGTCGACGAGCTGTTCGATGACGTGACGGCAAGCCTGGGGGCCTGACGCCGAAGGTGCTGACGCAAAGGGGGCCGGGCAGATTGCTCGGCCCCCTTTTTGCGTTCAGCTGACGGGCGCGCGTGCCGGTTCGTGATCGAAGCTGTCGGCGTTGCGTAGGGCTGGGAACCACCGCGCCCAGAGCGCGACCACTGCCAGTGTGCCCACTCCGCCCAGTACTACCGCCATGACCGGGCCGACCGCGGCGGCGAGGAAGCCGCTCTCCGCCTCTCCTAGTTCGTTCGAGGCCGAAACGAACAGCGAGGAGATAGCCCCGACCCTTCCGCGCATCTCGTCCGGCGTGGCGATCTGCATCAGCGACTGGCGCACATAGACCGAGATCATGTCGGCCGCGCCGAGGATCGCCATGCAGGCGAGCGAGAGCAGCAGTGATCGGGATAGGCCGAAGACGATCGTTGCGATGCCGAATATCGCGACTGAAGCAAGCATCTTGATGCCCACCTGTCCCTGAAGCGGCCGCCACGAAAGCCAGAGACCTGAGGCCAACGCGCCGATGGCAGGCGCCGCCCGCAAATTCCCGAGGCCCGCCGGGCCGACATGGAGAATGTCGCGCGCATAGACGGGGAGCAACGCGGTTGCGCCGCCCAGCAACACGGCAATGAGGTCGAGGCTTATCGCGCCGAGCACTAACTTGTGGCGGATGACGAACGTGAGCCCGTCCATCATCTGTCGCAGCGGATGACGATTGCGGTCGAACGGTTGTCGTTCCATCCCCCGCATGGCGAAGAGAGCGCAGGACGACAGCAGCAAGAGCGCTGCGCTCAGCGCGAAAGCCAGATAGGGAGCAACGGCATAGGCATAGCCGCCCAGTACCGGCCCGAGGATGGCGCCGATGCGTCCTGCTACTGCATTCGCGGCGACTGCGCGAGGCAGTAATGCGCGGGGCACCGTATTAGGCGCGAGCGCAGTGATGGCGGGGCGATAGACGGCGCGGGTAACCCCGGTGAGCGTGGCGATCAGGAAGTAGACCATCAGGGTTCCCCTGCCGTCATGGACCAGCCATGCCAGGAGAGCCGCTCCGGCGAGCTGCGCCACGCAGGACCAGCCGGCCATGAGCCTTCGGTCATAGCGGTCCGCCATCCAGCCGGTCAGCGGCGTGAGCACGAACATCGGCACGAACTGAACGAGCCCGATCAGCCCGAGCTGGAGAGCAGCTTCCCGCACGTCCATGGACCGCCGCGCGACATCGTAAACGAGCCAGCCCAGCGCGATGACCAAGCTGCTCTGCGATAGCATGGAGGCCATACGCGCGATCCAGAACAGGCGAAAGTTGCGATAGGAAAAGGCGCTGCGGCCGAAATGCCTGTTGCTCATGAAATCATCCAGTCCGTCTTCGGCCGATCGTGTCCACCGTGATTTTTTGGCCGCGACTGCGGTCCCTATGGCAAGCGATCTAGGTAGCCCTATCGAAGGCGTGGAGCGGGCGATAGGTTTACGATGCACGCGAGCAGTTGCGCCGATTGTGCTCATTTGCAGAAACAATCCGATTACCGAATTGAATAAATAAATCTGCGTATAATTGCGGAATTTTGGCGTATTCAGCCGGGTGGATCCAGTCGGCTAGGATAGATTATGAATAAATTATCGGGAGGAAGTGTCGGACTGCAAATGCTCGCAGATGCCGGACAGATCGACGAACCTGTCATTCGATCGCAGCAGATGGCCTGCGGGCACGTGCCGTTCCACGTTGAAGCTGTAAAACAGCGCCTCCTGCGATATCGTCGACTTGCCCGACATCGACCTGTGTCCGTCCTGATAGAACAGTGAATCAAACACGCACGCTACTTCAAGCCAGAGTTTTTCAATATTATCTCTCATTTGTGGCCGTTCATCGTGGCTGGCCTTTAGATGATCGAATGGCCGCTTCGCAGAAGCTCACAGGAGGTGTTGAATGACGGCTTTGTCGGCGGGTCCGGATTGGACAGCGGCGCAGGGGCTTTGGCAGCTTTGCACCCTCGTCAGTCGTTCGATGGCCGATTTGGTGCGCTTGGCAGCGGCCCGTCCGCTTTCCCTTGCTGACCAGATCGACCAGCAGCCGCGATGGGTGGTAGGTGGGCCGGCCGTTAATTTGCTTGATCGGCCAAAAGCTGCTGGGCGCATAGGCCTGCCGGATGCCACATCTGCGTCAAGGTCGTGGCGGGTTGGCTTGCATCGTGAAGGATGAGCGCGAAGCCTTGACGGGGAACATTGCCGATCGCCATTAGCAGCATCGGCGGACCAGCCTTGATCATCATGCTGTTGCCAGGGCCGCGCCCGGTCTGAACGCCGTTCGGTGTTTCAAGGCAGGTATCACCCCTGACGGCAAAGAATGCTTCCGGTCCCGAGTGAACGTGCAGCGGTGCCGTAGTGCCGGGCTTAAAGATCGATCGCAGATATTCTGCGGAGTAGTTCGACGCGGGCGTGATCGGAAGCGGGCCGACGGTCGAGACATGTTCCCCGCCGCGCGGTCGCCAGCCACGCTTCGCCAATGTGAAAAGCCACGTCGATCCGAAGGCGTCAACGACGGCGCTGCTCACCGAGGCAGCCCTTTCAGCGGCGTCCTTCGACGAAAATCGGTCGAGATGCCAAAACACCTTGCTGGGTAAGGATGGGAGTTGCTTGCTAGCTAGCAGGCAAGCGGGGCCTGCTTCCTCGACCGGGCCGCATGGACGCGCCGTCGCCTGAGCTACTGCTACTGAAGGTACTGCCATGGCTGCCATGGCCATCAATCCGACAAACAGGTCCCGCATGTGCTCGCCTCCGGAGTCTAAACGAACATGCCTTTTTCCGGGCGTCGCCACAAGTTTGGTGAATGGCGGCAATGGGGCGCGGGCGGGAATTCCGCCGTGCGCCCATCCAAGCCGTTCGAATGGGAAAACGGCGTGCCAATAAGCGGTCAGTCCGCTTATGACCGGGGCTGGGACTTTCTGGCCGTTCCCAAGCGGAATGATGAGGGACGGGTTTCTGTCGAAAAGGACATTCGTCAATCGGTGCCGGTTTGCCTCTAAACAATCAGCGCTGGCCACGAGGCCGACCAGATTTCGTACCGAGGTTAAAATAGCTGCCCATCATGAGCTCCTCAATATGCGAGCCTGAGCTGCCGTTTGCGGCAAGTCAGCCACAGCGAACATTGAGCTAGTTCATCGGGATGCAGGCGCAACGCTAGCCCTCCGCCTTACGGGTTGCGTAATATGAATCATCATTCTAATACTTGCCCGCAACGATACACCGTGGGGGAATGCTGTGAGAGATATCCTGTGCCGCCTGGCACTGTCTGCGGCTGCCATTTTGGCAGTGATCCCCGCAGCAGGTGCCCAACAGCTGCCTGTGATTAGGGACCACCAGCTTCTGGTGGATGGTAAACCCTACCTCGCGCTGGGCGGTGAGTTGCACAATTCCAGCGCCTCTAGTCCCGAATATATGCAGCCGATCTGGGACAAGCTTCAGGCTATGCATGTTCGCACGGTGATCGGAACGGTTAGCTGGGAGGACTTCGAGCCGAAGGAAGGCCAGTTCGATTTCCGGGCGGTCGACGCGCAGATCGCAGAGGCCAGAAAGCGCGACATGCGCCTTGTCCTGATCTGGTTCGGGGCATTCAAGAATGCGGCCTCGACCTACGCGCCCAGTTGGGTGCGCAGCAATGACCGGCGCTTCCCCCGTGCCATCGCGCAGGGCACGATGTCAGAGGCATTCACCTACAAGGGCGCCATGCCAAAGCCGGTACTGTCTGTATTTTCGCCTGAATTGCTGAAAGCCGATCGCACCGCCTTCGTGGCACTGATGAGACATCTTGCCGAAGTCGACACGGATCACCGCGTGATCATGGTGCAGGTCAACAACGAGACGGGGATGCTGCGCGACAGCCGCGACCGTTCGGCGTTGGCAGAGAGCGCATGGAAGGCCCCGGTACCGCCGCAACTTCTCCAATACCTCGCTGCCCATCGCTCAAGCCTGAAGCCGGAACTGGACGCGGTCTGGAGCCGTCAGGGTCGTCGCGCTTCGGGCACTTGGTCAGACGTGTTCGGCACCGATTGGCAGGCTGAGGAAGTCTTCATGGCCTGGCATTTTGCCAGCTACATGGAAAAGCTTGCTGCTGCGGGCAAGCGGGAACTGGCCTTGCCGATGTACGCCAATGGCTGGCTCGGCCCGCAGGAAGGTCAGCCCATGGCCGGCCAATATCCCAGCGGCGGTCCGGCAAAGCGGGTGCTCGACGTCTGGCACGCAGCGGCTCCATCGCTCGACATGCTGTCGCCCGACATATACGCCCCCAACACCAAGGAAGTGATGGCGGACTACGACCATGCCGGCAATCCGCTGTTTGTCCCGGAAGCACAGTTTCGGACAGGCGACATTTTCTGGGCGCTCGGCCAGCATCGCACGATCGGTTATTCCGTCTTCGGTATCGAGGATGGACGGATCGATGGACAACTGGCTCAAGCCTACGCCGAGTTGACCGGCATGGATCTGGTGATCACAAAAGCGCAGGCCGAAGGACGCATCGCCGGCGTTCTGCTGGATGATGGCAAGCCCGTGGTCATCAAGCTCGGCGGCTACAGCATCACCGTTCAGGAAACGATGGCGCTCCTCAAGCAGATGCTGCTCGACGTTGGATTGCAGGCACCGCCGCCGCCGCCGCCTTTGCCCAGCGAAACCGAAGGCCCCGGCACGCGCCCAGCCCCTGGAGACGGCCGGGCATTCGGCCTAGTCATCGACGAAGGCCACGATACCTTTCTGATCGTCGGGAAGGGTTTCACGGCGGACTTCGCCATCGGCTCGACGCTGGCCGAAGTTGATCGAGTGGAAGAAGGGCGTTTCGATACGCAAGGCTGGAAAGTAGGCCGCGTCCTGAACGGAGACGAGCGGCTTAGCATCGTTCCGACCGATCCCATCGGCGCAATCCGTATCAAGCTGATGCGCCCGCGACCGAATTAGCGGAAGTCAGGGTGTTTTAGCTACAGAGCCAGCTTCAAGGAAAGCAGCCTGACGCCTGGCAAGACTGCTCTGGCGATTGTCCACTTCAACCGGTCCGATCGGCCGCTTTACAAGCGAGACGGACGTGCACCAGCGCGGATGGGAGCGACTGGGTCTGGTCGCCTGCCGCCGGGGTAGATCGGCAGCTATCCCAATTTCTACGCGCTGACCCCGACATTCGCCTATCGGCCCTTGTCAGCCGTTCATCGTGGCTGATCTCTCGGTGAACGAATGACCGCTTCGGAGGCGCTCATAGGAGGCGCAGAACGGCAGCTCTGTTGGCGGCTTCAGATGGGGGGCAGGAGAGGGCTTTGGCGGCTAGCCCCGAAGACCGGCAGGACCTTGCCAATGAGGATGCCCTCGAGCATAGCGTCATCGTAAGGAAGCAGCCATGACATCGGGATCCGTGCAATGTCGTTCCTGGAAAGCTGGGTGTCACGGAAAAGCTCGCTGAACGCTGTCCAGACCGGCAGCTTCTCGTCCATGGGACTGCGTTCACTCATAAATCCGAACATGCCTGACCTGCCCGGCGCACACCAAAGCAATGCCGGATCTGATTACCGGCATACAATCCCTTTGGTCCGTTGCCTAATCCCGGGACCAGTCCATAGTGGCCCTCTTCAGTGAAGGGACAGGGGTTGGGAGGTGCGACCCGACCCAGCAAAGGCGGCCGGCTTTAGAGACCCTCGGCCTGTCGCCGCCCCTACCTTTACAGCAGTATCGCTTCCGGCAGACTCATGGCGGAACCAGGTCTTTGGCCTAACTTGCCCTGCAGACGAATTGCGCCATGAGGGTTGATGCACAATTCGGCGCGATCGGCCGCTTCACCTTCCAGACCGTGGAGAGCCGGTATAAGATCCTAACATTCTGCCTGCTGGAAGCAGGCTTGGAATGGTCGATCTCAACGAGGAACCTCACCCGGCCATCTGGCGGGTCATCATGAACTCTGCTGGTGCAGCGGCCGCGATCATCGCCGTGAAATGGCACCTTGAGGGCATCTCGCCGCCATTGCTGCAGCTTCTGCCCTGAAGCGAGAAGGCTTCTGGGCCAGGACCACATTGCCCGGAAGGCTCGGATCAGCCTTTCGGAATGATGCGATGTGTCAGAAATCGCTCCAATCACCATTGGTCTGAACCGACGCACGCTGCGCTACGGCGCGCAGCGGAGCGAACTTGGCCGGCGAGACAAAGTTGCGTCCACCGACAACCTGCGGCCGAAAACCGCCAGCAGATCCGCCACCGACCTTGAACACAGCTGCCTGCTCGGAGAGCATGGAAACCTCGCTGGAGAGGTTGCGCGCGGCGGCGGAGGTCTCCTCGACCATAGCCGCGTTCTGCTGAGTGGACTGGTCCATGGCGCCGATAGCCGCGCTGATCTCGGTAATAGCGGTCGACTGCGCCTGATTGTCCGTTGCCATCGTACCGAGCAGGCCATGGACTTCGCCAACATCCCCGGCGATGGCCTCAAGTGCCCGATCAACTTTCTGCACCATTTCCACCGCAGTTCCGATATCGGTCTGGGTTGCCGTGAGCTGGCCTCGGGCACGGCCCGCCTCTTCCTCGGCGCGCATGGCGAGCGCTGAAACAAGGTCGGCGACGACCGCAAATCCGCGCCCCGCCTCGCCGGCGCGGCCGGCTTCAACGGCCGCGTTCATGGCCAGAACCCGCGTCTGGAAAGCAATCTTGTCGAGGCCTTCGATCACGTCATCAATGCCTTTGGCACTGTTCGAGACGCGCGTCATCGCCTCCACCGCTTCGCTGGCCGTCGAGCGCCCGCTGGCGACTGACTCGATCGCGCCATCGGCACGCTCCACAGTGCGTCCGGCCGAACCCGCTGTCGCCCGCAGGCGTCCGTCCATCTGGGTGATCGCAGCAGCCGTTTCTTCAAGGCTCGCGGCATTGGCCTCAGTCCTGCGCGCCAGATCCTCGGAAGCCTGGGCGATTTCACCCGAGCCGGTTCGGATAGCGACCGTACTTTCGCTGACCGCCGCGATAAGCTTGCTGAGGCTGGCGAGCGCATTGTTGAAATTGATCTTGAGGGCAGCATAGTCCGACGGAAACTCGGCTCGGATCTCGGCAGTGAGATCGCCTTGGCTCAGCGCTGCAAGACCGTCGCGCAAGGTCGAGGTGACGATCTGCTGCGCAGCGGCGGCCTGGGCGTCAGCATCGGCGCGCTCTACCGCCGCAATGCGGAATTGCTCGACAGCCTTGGCCACATCGCCCAATTCGTCGCCCCGGGTCTGGTGCGGAACCTGCGCATCGCTGCCTTCGGCCAGAACCGTGGTGGCCTCGGCAAGCTCGGCCATGGGGTTCGAGACGGTGCGAGCAATCAGACGCCAGATGGCCAGGAGGCAGACGAAACCGAGTACAGCCATAGCGACGACCCACCAGAACGCGCGCAAAGCGAAGGCCTGGCCTGCGTCGTTGGAAGCCTTGGCACGCTTCTGCTGCAAGGCGATGAGGTTCTTTCCTTCATTGGACGCAGCATCGGAGGCTTCCTTGCCCTCGCCTTGCACCAACGGCAGGGCTGAAGCAGCACCCAGCGTGCGACGCGTTTCGATGATGCGCGCGTTGACCGCGTCGAGTGCCACGACTTTCGCTTTCAACGCGTCGAACTGCGGCGCGAACTCGCCTGCAAGCGGCTGATAGTCGCTAAGCGCATTCTCGATCACGGCCTTGTTCTTGGCAAAACGGTCCGCGTATCTGGCCTCCTGCTCAGGCGACGAGGCATACATCTGCGAGAAAACGATGACCCGGTGTTCCCTGAGTCCTACCATCATGCGACCGAGGGCCTCGGTACCGGCAATACCGCGTTCAACGTGCCGGTTCGCAATTAGCCCCAGCTCTGCCATCGCGAAAATGCCGGTGCCAGCAATCCCGCCCATCAACGCTCCGATGACAAGGAACGTGACCAGCATTTTCCTGGACAGTCGCCAGGTGTTGAAGACTTCGATCATAGTATATGCCCCCGGGTTTCACCTGACACGCGCGATGCGCCCCCAGATGAAATATAGAGCGCAAGAATGCAGAAACGGCGCAATGTTTTGCAGATATTGAAAATTCGGACAAACGCGTCGGCGAAGCGCTAACCAAAGCCGCGATCTCAATAGCCTGATCAAGCATGGCGCGTTCGATGACGATGCCGTGACCCTCTCCGGCCTACGGCAGCTCGCAGGAGCTGCAAAAAAACAGTGCGGTCGGGGATACCACCGCCTTTCGTCATTGGCTGGTCGACGAAAACGGCGGAGGGCAGCGGTCGTGATGGTATTCATGGCAAGTTCCTTTCCGCTGATGGAACTCCACCCTCTCAAGGCGACACCGCGCCGCTCAAAGCCTCTCCAATACTACGCTACATCACCCCAAGCGACATTCGGCGGAGCGCGTTCGCGCATTGGTTGGCAGCCGACGCTGCTGAGCGTTACCTATTCCACAACCTGGCTCCGAACCGGACAGTAGCCTATCGGCCAGATCTCCCCATAAATGGCCGCATTAATGAACGACCGGTCTCGGGGAGGCCGCTTGCCCCCTCGATGTCCGAAAATCGCCCGAGACCCGCCGAAGAGCTTGAGCAACAGGCGACTAAATTAGGCTGCTCGCGTTCGAAAACGTTCCATTCCGAAACGAGCGGTCTTACGAACATCCTGAGTTCACCGCCGCCACATCCCGCACCTGTCATGGCAAACAACCCAGGCAGTCGATACCGTTTACAAAACGCTAGCAGGGACGGTATCAGCCGGTGCGCCAAGGCTCACCGTCCCGCCGTAGCGTCGGAAGGTGCCCCGGTGGCCGGCCATACCACGTCCAGTCGGCTGCGGGTGATACGCCATTCACCTTCAATGCGCCGATATTCATCGTCATAGATGCCCAGCAACAAGAGCGGATTAGCATCAGGCTTCGATGCAGTTTCCCAATCGATCAAATAGCAGCGGCCCCTGGCAGTCTCCGGCCCGGTCAGAACGATTGCATGATTGGTGACCGCATGGAGAAAAGGATAGTGTGCCCGCGCGTCACGATCAAACTGGGCGAACGCATCCTTTAGACCGGCCCGAATTTCGTTGAGACCTTTCATCCGGCCGACCGTCACTTCCACAACGGCGTCGCGGGAAAACACCCGATCAAGCGCGTCGATCATATTGCCGTCAAGAAGGTGCGAATAGAGGGTGCGCAGATTGCGAATCTCTTCGCGGTCCAGCAGGGCCTGAACCTTGTCTTGCATGGTCATCGATATCTTTCGGTCAGTTGGAGCGCAGCAGTGCGAAGGCCATCAGCTAGCCGCCGCGCTCGGGTGGCGGGGAAGGGTGCGAAGGCGGGGGAGCGTTGCGCTCGGGTCGCCTTGGAGCTCAAGGTGCAGCACGCGAGGCCAGGCGGATTTGTCGATCCATGTCCCCAACGCGTCATAGGCGCGAGCGCCTTCGGGCGCTGCGGTCAGCACGGCGATCTGCCGGACATCGTCGCTCAACGCGGTGTGCAGGGGATCATCCGACCCGCCGAGACCGCCCTGCTCGGCATGGACGAGCGCCAGAACGCGGTTGCTCGCCCACGACCTCTCATAGTCCGGCCGCGTGTTCGATAGGATCGGGGTCTTGTCGAGCGGGACGAAGCGCGGTCCCGACGGGCAAACTCAACCTGCGTTTCGTAGCTGATGATCGAGCCGGGGACGCCCTTGTCGGCGGGTGCCTGATAGGCGACGAGGAAGGCGAGCCACCCGCCCTTGTCCGCCATGTCCTGATAGACCGAGCGGAGAATGTAATGCGAATTGATCGTATCCGGCACCGCGGTGAACCAGGCGACGAGCGTCTGGTGGTCCTTGGCAAAGAGGTGCTGGCCGAGATGGCCGGACAGGCCCGCCTGCGGGTGGAAGATCGTGAGATGCGCCTCCATATCGCCGCCGGACGCTTCGAAGAATGCGAACCAACGGTGTGCAAGGTGCACGGTGACGTGGCGGCACTGCGCGATGGTTTCGGCGGTCATGGCGTCAGGCAGCTTTGCTGTCCGACGGCAATGCCGCGCCCAGTGCCGCCGCAAGCAAATCGATCCCGTTCAGTCGTGACGTCTCGCCGGGCATCATCAGGTTGATCATCACCTCGTCGGTTTCGTAGAGTTTGCCGAGCGCGCGGAGCTGAGCGATGACCTCATCGGCAGTGCCGGAAATCAGTCTCCCCTCATTGCGCTCGCGGGCAGCCTTTTCCTCATTCGACCATTGATGGGCGCGCGTGGTCTCCAACGACGGCACCCGATCGAACGGAGCACTGCTTTCGGCATGCGAGAGCCAGAGGTGGAAGGCATCCGCGAACAGCGCCGCCTCGTAAAAGGTTTCGCCTACCGCAACGAAGACAGCCACGATAACCTGAGGCTTGTCCGAAAAGTCGGATGTCTTGAATGCGTTGCGATAGGCCTCGCTCGCATGCGCGCCGCGCAGCGTTGGGTTGATGAAATGCGCGAAGGTGAAGCCAAGCCCGGCCTCGGCGGCAACCTGTGCCGTCGAACCCGAGGCGCCAAGCACGAAGGGCTGCGGCGGCCGGGGCGTCTGCGGGTAGGCCAGGATTCCTGCATAGCGTGAAGCGGATGGGTGGTGTCCGGTCAGGAAGCCGAGCAGGTCGACGACCTTCTGGGAACAGGAAAGCGGATTGCCCTTCTCGTCATTGAGCGCCGCGGAGATACGCTGGTCGGCGCCGGGCGCGCGCCCGAAACCGAGATCGACGCGCCCGGGGAACAACGACTCCAGCAGCTGATAATTTTCGGCGATCTTCAGGCTGCTGTAGTTGGGCAGCAGCACACCGCCCGAGCCCACGCGGATGCACGCGGTGCCCGAGGCAACATGCGACATCAAAATCTCGGGCGAATTGCCGGCCTGGGCAGGCATTCCATGATGCTCCGACACCCAATAGCGGTGGAAGCCGTGATGCTCCGCCCGCTGCGCAAGCCGCAGCGATGCGCCGAAGGCGTCGGTCGCCGACAAGCCCTCGTCCACCGGTGAATAGTCGAGAATGCTCAGGCGCAGCGGGGCCGAATTTTGCTCAGGCATGTTGCCGGCCCTTCTCTTCCTCCCAGGTCGGGTAGTCGGTGTAGCCGCGCTCGCCGCTGTCGCCGTACCAAGTGGCGCGGTCCGCGCTGTTGATCGGTCGGTCCTGCCGCATCCGCTCGACGAGGTCGGGATTGGCGATGAACGGACGGCCGAACGCAATCAGGTCGAGATCGCCAGCCTCGAGCGCCCGCTCTGCGGTCTCCCGGGTGAAGCCTCCCGCCGCGATGAGCGTGCCGGTATAGGTCTTGCGGAACGCATGCGCGAACCCCGCGGGCATCTTCTCCGCGCCGATCGTCAGCTGGTCGCTCAGATGGACGTAGGCTAGCTTACGCTTCTCGAACTCAGCGGCAAGCGCCACCCAGGTATCGGCCTCGTCGGCGTAGGCTTCCATCCCGTAGAGCCGGCCAAACGGCGAGACGCGCACGCCTACGCGGCTGCTGCCAATCTCGGCACTGATGGCGTCGAGCGTTTCGAGCATGAAGCGCAGGCGGTTTTCGATCGAGCCGCCATAGCGGTCCTTGCGCTCGTTGAGCGCGCCGTTCACGAACTGCTCGAACAGATAGCCGTTGGCACCGTGCAACTCCACGCCATCGAAGCCGGCGTCAATCGCCGCCCGTGCGGCCCGAACGAAATCCTGCGTGATGCGGGCGACCTCCTCTGTTTCCAGCGCGCGTGGCGGGCTTGCCGGCATCGTCTTCGCCTCGCCATCCTCGTCCCGGCCGAACGCCCAGGCATTCTCGCCCGCTTTTGCCATGCACGAGACGGGTGCCTTGCCGCCTTCCTGGATCGAGACATGCGACACCCGTCCGACGTGCCAGAGCTGCGCAAAGATCCGGCCGCCCTCGGCATGCACCGCGTCGGTAACGCGGCGCCAGCCCGCGACCTGCTCCTGCGTGTAGAGGCCGGGATTGAAGAGATAGCCGCAGCCCTCGATCGAAACCGGTGCACCCTCGCTGATGATGAGGCCGGCGCCCGCGCGTTGGCTGTAGTAGCGCACGGTCAGATCGTTTGGGATGGTGTCCACCGCGCGGGCGCGCGTCATGGGTGCCATCACGATGCGATTGCGCAGCTGCAGTCCGGCAAGATCGAACGGCTGGAATAGATTGGTCATGCTTACCCTTGCAAATTGGAGCGGCGCCGAAGCGGCCTGAGGATTGATTGCAAGATAGGACAAATGCGCCTGATGATAATCTGCTTGCCAGGCCAACCACTCGATCCCACACTTCCGCAATGGATAGGCCAGATAGATTTGCAGGGCTCCCGGAGTTCGTCACTGCGGTTCAAGCAGGGAGCTTCGCCGGAGCCGCCGTCAAGCTGGGCGTCACAGGTTCCGCGGTGGGCAAGAGCATCTCGCGGCTGGAGGCGCGACTTGGGTCCAAATTGCTGCACAGGACTACGCGACGACTGACCCTCACAGCGGAGGGGCAGATGTTTCTTGCATCGTGCGAACGTATTCTCGACGACCTTGATGGGACGGAGATGGCGATCGCGTCTGGCCGCGACACGCCGGTCGGCACGCTGAACCTCAATCTCCCGGCAGCTTTTGGACGCAAGCACATCATGCCCGTGCTGCTCCGCCTCACCAGTCGCCACCGTCATCTCGATCTTTCAGTGATGTTCACCGAGCGCACCGTCAGTGTTATCGACGAGGGGGTCGACCTCGCCGTGCGGATCGGGACGCTCGGAAACGATTCTGATCTGACGGTTAAGCGGCTGGGCACGCAACGCCTGCTGATCTGTGCATCGCCGGGCTATGTTGCCGAGCATGGTGCCCCAACGGCTGCCGAGGAACTAACCCAGCGCGACTGCATCATCGGTTGGCGACGCATACCCCGTCCGGTCTGGTTGCTGAGGAATACTGCAGGCGCTAGTATTCCCCACGAGGTCAACGTCCGCCACGAATTCAGCGATGGCGAGGCGCTGGTCCAGGCGGTGCTGGCTGGAGAGGGTCTTTGCCAACTGCCGACCTGGCTGATCGGCGACGAACTCGCGACAGGCGCTCTGGTGCCGGTGCTCGACCAGTTTGCCGGCGCGGAAATGCCAATTCATGCAGTGTGGCCAAGTTCGCGTTACCTTCAACCGCGGTTGCGGATCGTTATCGATGCCTTGGCCGATGCGGCTCAGGAGCCAGGATCAGGTTTCCATTTGTGAATGGAATCATAATCCATGGATCGAGGGACAGCTATCTGCCGGTTAGAAATTGATTTGCACCGGCTCCTTCGGCAGGCTTTTGGCGAAACCCGCCGGTGTCGCCGTTCGATGGGAATGACGAATAAGTCCCACCCCACGTTGTTCAGGTTCATCGGCTACTCGATGAACGGACGGCAGCCATCAGGTCTTCGAGATGAGGTGGTCTACGTCCGCTCTGTCGGCGGAGCAGGGCAGCGCGCTACCGGCCGGTCTCGACCAACTCTCGCCGTTCCGCTGCGGCCCCTTGAGCGTATGCTATCGTCAGGAGCGGCCGGTCGTGCAGCCGAATGACCGTTTTCACGATTTTTAACCCGGAAGCGGCCATTCCGGTTACGCCGACGTTCCGGACACTGCTTTGGTGCGCTATGGACCCCATCAGGAGCAATTAGACGAGGAGAGACAACAATGCGGATCAGACTGTGTGCTGCTGCCGTGACGCTTTTGACCCCGACGCTCGTTTTAGCACAAGTTCCTCCGCCGCCGTCTTTGCCCGGCCAAGACGATCTTGCTGATCGGTTGATTGCTGCCATCGAAGCCAAAGACGCGACGGCCTACGCTTCACTCCTTTCTGACGACTTGCAGGTTTTTGAAGACGGCCAGCTGATCGCGGCCAACAAGGCCAAATGGCTGGATAATT
>Ga0160437_1000160_pt1 | contig 38697 bp, 32 predicted proteins | sample HID1975I_E0MG_FD_108227 | JGI IMG/M metagenome (GOLD analysis project Ga0160437, IMG submission 108227) | Enriched soil microbial communities from UW Madison campus, WI, USA - HID1975I_E0 MG | ecosystem: Environmental > Terrestrial > Soil > Unclassified | place: USA: Madison, Wisconsin... | reverse complement strand
GCTGAGGATCTGCGCCTTGGCCATCTGCGTGGTCTCGGTGGAATAGTCGGCATCCTCGATCCGCGACTTCGCGTCGGACAGGTTGGTGACGTTGTTGGTCAGGTTGTTGATCGCCGATTCGAGGCGGTTCTGCCCGGCGCCGAGCGAGGCGCGGTTGGCGTTGACGTCCGCCAGGGCGTCGTCGACATTGTCGAGCGTGGCGGAGGCAGCGGTGCTGGTCGAGACGTCGAGCGCCGAGGCGGTGAGGTTGGCGCCGTCGATCACCTTGGAGGTCAGCGTAACGGTTTCACCCGAGTTCGCGCCGGTCTGGATGTCGAAGGTGACGTCGCTGCCGGTCGTGGCGAAGAGGTTGTTGCCGTTGAACTTGGTCTGCGAAAGGACGTCGCCGATCTGGTCGGTGAGCGCCGTGACTTCCTGCTGCATCGCGTCGCGGTCGCTGTCCTGATAGGTGCTGGAAGCCGACTGGATCGCCAGTTCGCGCACGCGCTGCAGCATGTTCGACACTTCGGAAAGCGCGCCGTCGGCGGTCTGGGCGAGCGAGATGCCGTCATTGGCATTGCGGATGCCCTGGCTCATGCCGCGAACCTGCGCGGTCATCGAGGTGGAGATGGCGAGGCCGGCGGCGTCGTCCTTCGCGGAGTTGATGCGCTTGCCGGTGGAGAGGCGCTCCATGGCGGTGCCCAGCATCTTGTTGGCGGAGTTGGAAGCGTTTGCGGCGCGCAGGGCGCTGATATTGGTATTGATGACGGACATCGTAAATCCCCGGATTGTCAGGCGGTTGGCAGGTGGCGGAAGCTCTCTTCCGTTCGAAGCTGAGAACGGATGCCGGCTTGCGGAGTTAAGGGCAGGGCGGGGATTTCGTGGGCGCTCCTGGTGCAAGTCGCTTGGGACTCACGACTTTGTCCGCTTTCGCTTGATCGCGGGTGGTTTCCCCCGCATGGCTGCTGCCACCATTCAACAGGGGATATTCTTCAAGATGGCTTCCGGCCTCGTTGCTCTTCTCGATGACGTTGCGGTGATCGCCCGCGCCGCCGCAGCCTCGCTCGACGACGTGGGGCTGGGCGTCGCCAAGGCCGGGAGCAAGGCGGCGGGCGTCGTGATCGACGATGCCGCGGTGACGCCGGGCTACGTCACCGACTTCACGCCCGAGCGCGAATTGCCGATCATCTGGAAGATCACCAAGGGCAGCCTGCGCAACAAGCTGTTCATCCTGCTGCCGATCGCGCTGCTGCTCAGCGCGTTCCTGCCCTGGCTGATCACGCCGATCCTGATGCTGGGCGGCAGCTATCTGGCGTTCGAAGGCGCCGAGAAGATCCTGGAGAAGTTCGGCGGCACGCATCACGGCGAGACGCTGGAGGCCCCCGTCACCGACGTGGCCGCTTTCGAGCAGGCGCGCGTTTCGGGCGCGATCCGCACCGACCTGATCCTCTCGGCGGAGATCATGGCGATCGCCCTTTCCGAAGTGGCCGACAGTTCGCTTCTCACCCGCGCGGTGGCCCTGGCGCTGGTGGGCATTCTCATCACCGCGGGCGTTTACGGTGCCGTCGCGCTGATCGTGAAGATGGACGACATCGGCCTGCATCTCGCCAAGAAGCAGGGCAAGGGCACGCAGGCTTTCGGGCGCATGCTGGTGAACGGCATGCCGAAAGTGCTGACCCTGCTGGCCTCGGTCGGCACACTGGCGATGCTCTGGGTCGGCGGCGGGATCATCCTGCACGGGCTGGAAGAGCTGGGCGTTCCCGCGCCCGCGCATGTGGCGCACCAGTTCCAGCACTGGCTGGCCGTGCTGGGCGGCCCGGTCGGCGGCGCGCTCGGCTGGCTGGGCTATGCCGCGGCGTCGGCCGTGGTGGGCCTGGCGCTGGGCGCGGTGATCGCGGCGATCGTGCACTTCATCGCCAAGGCGCGCGGCGGGGCGCATTGATCGGCTGAAGCCAGATTCTGGATTGTCGCTGTCCCAGATCGAGTCCGGGAACGACGTTTCAGAGACTTGCCAGCAAGTCCTTCGCGAACACCGTCAGGGTATCGTCACGCGCGCCCATGACTACCACGCGGTCGCCGGGTTTGGCGATTTCGGCGATGCGAGCGGCGCAGTCCTCGCGGGAGGGCACGTACTCGGCCTTTCCGCCATCGGCCTCGATCAGGCGCGCGATGCGTTCGCTGCCTTCGGAACGGTCCACGGTGCCGCCGAAGTAGACCGGGTCGCACAGGATCGTCATATCGTCCGGCCCAAGCCTGGTTGCCAGAACTTGCGCCAGTTCACGGCCCATCTGCTTGAGCGGGCCATAGCCGTGCGGCTGGAAGAATGCGATCACGCGCCCCGGATGGGCCTTGAGCGTTGCCAGCGTGGCGGAAACCTTGTCCGGGTTGTGGCCGAAGTCGTCGATCACCGTCACGCCCGAGGGAGAGGTGCCGACGATGTCGAACCGCCGGGCGAGACCCACGAAGCTGCCGAGCCCTGCAACCGCATCGGCCACGGATACCCCGGCCGCGTTGGCGGCGGCAATGGCGGCCAGCGCGTTGTAGAGATTGTGGCGCCCCGGCACCTTGAGTACGAGCGCATGCGAAGATCCGTCGCGGCGATCGAGCACAGTGGCGGTCAGCGAAGTCGGGCCTTCCACCACAGCGGTCGCGCCGATCTGCGCGTCCGGTGAGGTGATTCCAAACGTCACCAGCGCCCTGGCATGCGGGGCGAGGGCGGCGGTCTCCGCGTCGTCGAGATTGATCGCGGAAACGTCCGCGCGGGCAAGGAAGTCCCCGAAGAGCTGGCGCAGTTCCTCAAGGCTCTTGTGGTCCAGGCTGACATTGCCCAGCACCGCCACCTTGGGGCGATAGAGTGCGATGGAGCCGTCGCTCTCGTCCACTTCCGACACGAAGACTTCGCCCTGACCGACGCGGGCGCTGGCGAAGGGCGCGTCAGGGCTGGCGAAGTTCTTCATCACGGCGCCGTTCATGATCGTGGGGTCGCGGCCCGCATGAGTCATGATCCAGCCGGTCATGCCGGTGACAGTGGACTTGCCCGATGTGCCGCCTATCGCCACGCCGAAAGGAGCGGCGTTGAACAGTGTCGCCAGAAGCTCGGCGCGGCTCATGCGCGGGCAGCCGAATTCCTTGGCGCGGACCACTTCGGGCACGGTGTCTTCCACGGCCGCCGAAGCCACCAGCGTCTGCTCCGCGCCGGTGATCCCGCTGCCGTCCTGCGGGTGCAGGTCGAAGCCGAGGCTCTCCAGCCAGGCGAACTTCTCGGGCGTGCGGCCCTGGTCGCGGCTACGGTCCGAGCCGGCGACTTGCGCGCCGTGGCCCTTGAGGATCAGTGCGAGCGGCAACATGCCCGATCCGCCGATGCCGCAGAAGAACCAGGGATGTGAAGTGAGTTCGTGATGCGCGGAAGTCATGACGCTTCGGTATGCGGCCTTGTTCGTCCTGACAACCTCGATAGGAAGGTGCCATGACCCGTATCGCAGTTTGTGCACCGTCCACCCCGATCACCCGCGAGGATGCGGAGGCCGTCGCCGCGCTCGCCGCCGCCGAGTTCCCCGATGTGGAGCTGGCGATCCACGACCAGTGCTTCGAGGTGGAGGGCCACTTCGCCGGCAGCGATGCGCGGCGGATCGCGGCGCTGGTGGAATGCGCGAACGATCCCTCGGTGGACGCGGTGTGGTTCGCCCGCGGCGGCTATGGGGCCTGCCGCGTCGCCGAAGCGGCCATCGCCAGGTTCACGCACGATGCGCAGGGCAAGACGTTCCTCGGCTATTCCGATGCCGGCTATCTGCTGGGCGGCCTCTACCGCGCGCGGATCGGCAAGCCTGTCCATGGCCCGATGCTGGCCGACATCCGGCGCGACGGCGGGGCAGAGGCGGTGCGCCGCGCGCTCCGCTGGCTGACCGGCGATACCTCGGACCTGGAGCCGACCGGAGACGATCATCCGCGCGTCGCCTTCAACCTGATGACGCTGGCGATGCTCTGCGGCACCCCGCTGATGCCGGGGCTCGCCAAGCATGTCGTGCTGGTGGAAGAGGTGTCGGAGTATCTCTACGCGGTGGACCGCCTGTTCTTCCACCTGACTGCGCATCTCGGCGGGGTGGCGGGATTGCGGCTTGGCCGGGTCAGCGACGTGCCCGAAAACGACCGTCCGTTCGGCGTCGAGGCCGAGGAGATCGTGCGTCACTGGTGCACGCACCATTCGATCCCCTACCTTGGCCGCGCGGATATCGGCCACGACGCGGCGAACCGTATCGTGCCCTTCGGGCTTGCAGAGCGGCCCCAAGGTCAATAACGCGCCGCGCCACACAAGAATTTCAAAAAATCGGCAGGGCGCAACCGTAGGGCCCGCCGGACAGAAGGAGCCGCCAAGATGCGTGCATTCGTTTTCCCCGGACAGGGCAGCCAGAAGGTCGGCATGGGCGCCGAACTCGCCGAAGCCAGCGCCGTCGCGCGCGAAGTCTTCCAGGAGGTGGACGAGGCGCTCGGCCAGAACCTCTTCCGCGTGATGACGCAGGGCCCCGAGGAGGAACTGACCCTCACCGAGAACGCCCAGCCCGCGATCATGGCCAATGCCATCGCCGTGCTGCGCGTGCTGGAAAAGGAAGGCGGCGTGACGCTGGCCGACAAGGCGGACTTCGTTGCCGGCCACTCGCTGGGCGAATATACCGCGCTTTGCGCCGCCGGTGCCTTCAGCCTTGCCGACACCGCGCGTCTGCTGAAGCTGCGCGGCCAGTCGATGCAGGCGGCCGTTCCGGTCGGCCTTGGCGCGATGGCGGCACTGCTGGGTGCGGACATCGAGAAGGCCACCGAACTCGCTGCTGCTGCGGCCGAAGGTCAGGTCTGCACCGTCGCCAACGACAACGATCCCACGCAAGTCGTGATCTCGGGCCATCGCGAAGCCATCGAACGCGCCGTCGCGTTGGTGAAGGACTTCGGCATCAAGCGCGGCGTGCTGCTGCCGGTTTCGGCGCCGTTCCACTGCCCGCTGATGCAGCCCGCCGCCGACGCCATGGCCGAAGCCCTGGGCAAGACCCCTCCCGGCAGCCTGCATGTGCCGCTCTTCGCCAACGTCACTGCCTCGGTCGTCACCGATCCTGCCGAAGTCCAGCGCCTGCTGGTCGAGCAGGTCACCGGCCGCGTCCGCTGGCGCGAAAGCGCGATCGCCATGCGCGAGGCGGGCGTCGAGACCTTCGTCGAACTCGGCGGCAAAGTGCTCGGCCCGATGATCAAGCGCTCGGCCGGTGAGGTGGAGGTGATCTCCGCCGTGACCATGGCCGAGATCGAGGAACTGGCCAAAACCCTTTGATCCGCGTCGTCCCGGGCTTGACCCGGGACCGCAGGAGGCTTGAAGAAAGGTCCGTTCAGCGGGCCAGCGCTCCCCGCCTTGGGAGAGCGCGTCACGGAGATTTGAAAAGATGTTCAACCTCAACGGAATGACCGCCCTCGTCACCGGCGCCTCGGGCGGCATCGGCTCCTCGATCGCCCGCGCGCTGGCCGCGCAGGGTGCGCGCCTGGCGATCTCGGGCTCGAATGCCGACAAGCTGCGCGCCTTCCGCGACGAGCTGGACGAGCACACCCCGCAGCATGTGCAGGACGTCGATCACGTCGCCATCGCCTGCAACCTCGGCGATCCCGAGCAAGTGGAGAAGCTGGTTCCCGCCGCGCTCGAATCGCTCGGCAAGATCGACATCCTCATCAACAACGCCGGCATCACCCGCGACAATCTCGCCATGCGGATGAAGGACGAGGAGTGGGATCAGGTCATCAAGATCAACCTCGAATCGACCTTCCGCCTGATGCGCGCCGTCACCAAGCCGATGATGAAGGCGCGCTTCGGCCGCATCATCAATGTCACCTCGGTCGTCGGCACCACCGGCAATCCCGGCCAGATGAACTACTGCGCGGCCAAGGGCGGCATCACCGCCATGTCGAAGAGCCTCGCGCAGGAACTCGCCAGCCGCAATGTCACTGTGAACTGCGTCGCGCCGGGCTTCATTCGCACCGCGATGACCGACGTTCTGCCCGATGCGCAGAAGGACGCGCTGAACGGCCGCATCCCGATGGGCCGCATGGGCGAGGGCGAGGATATCGCTGCCGCCGCCGTGTTCCTCGCCTCGAAGGAAGCGGGCTACGTCACCGGCCAGACGATCCACGTCAACGGCGGCATGGTGATGATCTGACAGGACGCGCGGGGTCGTGCGGATGGTGAGGGTCGAACCTTGCGATCCGCGCGAGCCCGATGCGGCCGCGATGATGGCGCGCCTTTCGGGTGCGCTCGCCGCGATCACCGGCGATGGCGGCATGGCCTCGTTCGATCCGTCCGACGTCCTTGTGCCCCGCTCCCTTTTCGTGCTGGCGCGGGACGGGGAGGGCGCCGCGATCGGTTGCGGCGCCTATCGGCCTCTCGAAGGCGATATGGCCGAGATCAAGCGCATGTATGCCGAGCAGGGCTGCGGCGCGGCGCTCCTGGCCAAGCTGGAAAGGGCTGCATCGGCCGATGGCTATCGGCAGGTCTGCCTTTCCACCCGCAAGATCAACGAACGGGCGACGGCCTTTTATCGGCGGCACGGCTACCTGCCCATTGCGCCTTATGGGCGATATGCGGGCCGGAAAGAATCGATCTGCCTGGGCAAGGCCTTGATTGAAGCAATTTGACGGGGCGGTGCACGAAACGCGTTCGAAGTGGACGAAAAACGCCTAAAGTCCCCTCATTTATCCCCAGATTCACCGGTACCCGGTCAATACTCGCTTGCCGCATGCCTTCCGTTCGCTAGAGATATTCGTCCTGAAATTCGGGATGTTTTGCATCCCTTGCCCGATCAAGGGGGACTAAAGGCTGTCATGAAGGCCACCATCGAACGTTCCACGCTCCTGCGCTGCCTGTCGCACGTGCAGTCCGTTGTCGAGCGGCGCAATACCATTCCCATTCTCTCGAACGTCCTGATCGAGGCCTCGGGCACCGGGTCCTTGCGCATCATGGCGACCGACCTCGATCTGCAGGTCGTCGAGACGCTTGGCGTCGTCTCGGTCGAGCAGGCCGGCGCGATCACCGTTTCCGCCCACTTGCTGTTCGACATCGCGCGCAAGCTGCCCGATGGCAGCCAGGTGAGCCTCGACGCTTCGGACAACCGCATGGTCGTGAAGGCCGGACGCAGCCGCTTCCAGCTTCCCACCTTGCCGCGTGACGATTTCCCGATGATCGCCGAGGGCGAGCTGCCAACCAGCTTCGAGATTCCGGCCGCCACGCTGGGTCAGCTGATCGACCGCACGCGCTTTGCGATCTCGACCGAAGAGACGCGCTATTACCTCAACGGCATCTTCCTTCACGTTTCGGACGAGGAACTGAAGGCCGCGGCCACTGACGGCCACCGCCTTGCGCGCTTCACCCTGGCCCGCCCGGACGGCGCCGAGGGCATGCCTGATGTGATCGTCCCCCGCAAATGCGTCGGCGAGCTGCGCAAGCTGCTTGAAGAAGCGCTCGATACCAATGTCCTGGTCGATCTTTCGGCCAGCAAGATCCGCTTCACTCTGGGCGGCGAGCACGGCGTTGTGCTGACGAGCAAGCTGATCGACGGCACGTTCCCCGATTACACGCGCGTGATCCCGACCGGCAACGACAAGCTGCTCAAGATCGATCCCAAGAGCTTCTTCGAAGGCGTGGACCGCGTGGCGACCATTGCCACCGAGAAGACCCGTGCCGTGAAGATGGCGCTGGAGCAGGACCGCGTGACCCTGTCCGTCACTTCGCCCGATAACGGCACGGCGGCGGAAGAAGTCCCGGCGGACTACTCTTCGGATGGTTTCGAAATCGGCTTCAACGCCAATTATCTCAAGGACATCCTGGGCCAGATCGACGGCGATACCGTGGAACTCCACCTTGCCGACGCCGGCGCGCCGACGCTGATCCGCCAGGATGAGAAGAGCCCCGCGCTCTATGTCTTGATGCCGATGCGCGTCTGACCGGACGGTTCGATCGAACAGGGAAAGGCCGGGGTGCACCCCCGGCCTTTTTTGTTGGCGCCGTAACCGCCGCTGCCACCGCCGCCGTCCGGGCTGCCTTGGGCCCGGAGCGGCAGCCTGCTCTCAGCTTTCCTGGATCGAGGGGTGGGCCTTGGCGATCATGCGGTCCACTTCGGTGAACTTCTCGCGCGGGGCGCCCTGGCGGGCATTGGCGACTTCGGCCTCGTCGATCTTCTGCCACTCGGTGAACTTCACGTAATCGATCCCTCGCTCGGCGGCGAGGGCGTCGAAACCGGGACGTCCGGCCTTGCCGCTGCCGGTTTCGCCCAGGGCGCCGACATCGGCGTCGATCTTCTCCACGATGGCGAAACCATCGGGGCGGTTGGTGCCGATCGTGCCGGTCGGTCCACGCCGCGCCCAGCCGACGCAGTAGAGGCCGGGCATGATCCGCCCATCGACATTGGCAAAGCGGCCACCCTGCTCGTCGTAAGGCACGTCGGGAATGCGGGATGTCTGATAGCCGATGCAGGCCACGACGATTCCGGCCGGCACATGATAAGTCTCGCCCGTTCCCACTGGCTTGCCGTCAACCAGCCGCGTGCGTTCCACCTCCACGCCTTCCACCCGGTCGGTGCCGAGTATGGCGCGGGGCGCGGCGAAGAAATCGAACTCGATTCGCACGTCGCGGTCCGGGCAGGGCGCATCGTCGGCCATGCCGGTGCCGTTGTCGTTCGCGCTGCCGCCTGCCATCGCGAAGCTGCGCAAGTGGCCCATGGTCTTGCGCATGCCCGGATCGAGCGCAGCGTCTTCCGCCAGGGGCGGCAGGTCGGCGGGATCGACGCGGGGGCAGGCGCGCGAGAGCTTGGCCAGTTCGCCCAGCTCCTTCGGCGTCATCGTCACCTGGTGCGGTCCGCGCCGCCCGAGGATGACGATGCGCCTGATCCGCGAAGCTTCGAGGGCGGTCAGAGCATGGGCGACGATGTCGCTCCCCTCGAATTCGGCGCCGGACTTGGCAAGGATCCGCGCCACGTCGAGCGCGACATTGCCGTTGCCCACGACCACGGCCGTGTCATGCGCGAAATCGGGATGCAGCTCGGCGAATTGCGGATGTCCGTTATACCAGCCGACGAAGGAGGCGCTGCCGAAGACATTGGGCAGGTCTTCTCCCGGAAGGTCCAGCCTGCGGTCGTTGGGCGCGCCCGTGGCGAGGACGACGGCGTCGTAGAGGCCGCGCAATTCGTCGATCGAGATGTCCCGGCCCACCATGACATTGCCGACGAAGCGCACGTTCTCGCTGAGGGCGGTGGTTTCGTAGCGGCGGGCCACGCTCTTGATCGACTGGTGATCGGGGGCAACGCCGGTACGGATCAGGCCGAAGGGGACGGGCGAGGAATCGAAGATGTCGACCCGGACGCCGTCTTTCCATTGCTTGAGCGCTGCCTCGGCCGTGTAGTATCCGGCCGGTCCCGATCCGACGATGGCGATGTGTCGCATGGATTTTTCTCCCAAGCGGGCGGAACCTGGGCAAATGCGCCCGCCAGCAAAGAAGCAAACACGGCTGCGGACCGGCGGCAAGCGAAATCCGGCAGATCGGGCGAGATGTGCCATATCCGGTCGACAATGGGTTTGGTTGCCGAGACTTAACACTTTCGCAATGGCCGCGCGGCAATAGCCGATGCGATGGCGAGGAAGGGATTCAACAAGCTGCCGGGAGCACCGCGTGAAGACGCGCAGAACCCGCATGCCCCTGCGACTCGTCCCGAGGCCCAGAACCGGCCCGGCATTCCGAATTTCGCCTTTTTGCGCCCGCGCGGACCGAGCAGCGATCCCCTTCATTTCTTCATAGCCCGGCGCTGGGAACTCATGGCGCCGGCCATGGTCTGCATCATGGTGGGGCTGGGCGTCGTCTCGCACAGCGCGCCGGGCCGGCTGCCCCTGGCGCTGTCCTTTGCCGCCATGCTGCTCTGTCTTGGCGCGCCGCTGCTGGCGACCGTGGAGAACAGGCTCCATCATCGTAGCTGGAAACGCTACCCCCTGATGTTGCTGGCGGTGGCCATGCCCATGCTGCTTTTTGGCGTCGCCGCGGCGCAATGGACTCAGGATACCGCCGCGCTCGACTGGCGGCTGACCGTCAAGGGCTATGGCATTCTGGTTCTGCTCGCCACCGTGCTGCTCGACCGCCGCCTGACTTCGATCGTGGCCGCCACCGTCGGTCTCTGGGCCGGCGCTGCGGCGCATTCCGCGTCGACCGCGACCCTGGGCATGCTGGGCGCGGGCCTGGGCATCGGCCTTGTCGTGGCGATGCGCCAGGCGCGGCTCGGCGCCGAGGAATCGGCGCACCGGGCGGAGCAGGAACGCGAACGGCACCGTGCCGAGGAACTCCTGCGAGAATATGAGGATACCGGGCAGGGCTGGTTCTGGGAAACCGACCGCCGGGGCTGCATCGCCTATGTCTCGCCGCGCATTGCCGAATTGCTCGATACCGAACAGATCCAGCTTTACGGACGGCCGTTCCTGAGCCTGTTCCGCCTGCGCGCGGAAGACCATGACAGCGAGCGGACGCTGGCGTTCCACCTCTCGACCCGCTCGTCCTTCCAGGACGTGACGGTGCGGGCGGCGACGAACGAGAAGGACGAGCGCTGGTGGTCGATCAACGGTCGCCCGGTGCTCGACCAGTTCCACAATTTCCTGGGGTTCCGCGGCTCGGGCATAGACCTCACCGAGACGCGCAAATCGCAGCAGCATGTCACCCAGCTGGCGCGCTTCGATTCGCTGACCAAGCTCGCCAACCGGTTCCAGATGTCGGAATGGCTGGAAAAGGTCATCAACTCGCCCCGCATCGAGAACCGCGCCTGCGCGGTATTCCTGCTGGATCTCGACCGCTTTAAGCAGGTCAACGATACGATGGGCCATCCGGCCGGCGACGCCCTGCTCAAGCAAGTGGCAGAGCGCCTGCGGGTGACCGTGGCGAACATGGGCCGGGTTGGACGGCTCGGCGGTGACGAGTTCCAGGTCATCCTGCCCGGCTATCACCAGCACGAGGGGCTCGGCCATCTCGCCCGCCGGATCATCGAGAATCTCTCGCAGCCCTATTCGATCGACGGCACCCGCGTCATCATCGGCGCTTCCCTGGGCATCGCCATGTGCCCCGAAGACGGCACCACGGTCGAAACGCTGATCCGCAATGCCGATCTCGCGCTCTATGCCGCCAAGGGCGGTGGCCGCGGGCGCCATCATTTCTACGACGACGATCTCCATTCCGACGCCCGCGAGCGCCAGCAGCTTGAACAGGACTTGCGCGACGCCATCGACGCGGGCGCGCTGGAGCTGCACTACCAGCCGCAAGTGCACACCACGACCGAGAAGATCACCGGATTCGAGGCGCTGCTGCGCTGGAAGCATCCCAAACACGGCTATCTCTCGCCCGCCAAATTCGTACCCGTGGCCGAGGAAACCGGCCTGGTGGCGGAAATCGGCGAATGGGCACTGCGCAAGGCCTGCAGCGATCTGGCCGGCTGGCCGCACGCGGTGCGCGTGGCCGTGAACGTCTCGCCGCTCCAGTTCGCCAATACCGAACTGCCGGCGATCGTCGCGCGCGCGATCGCCGATTCGGGCATCGATCCCGGCCGGCTCGAACTGGAAATCACCGAAAGCGTGTTTCTGGGCGAGGATATCTCCACCGAGGCGATGTTCAGTGCGCTCAAGGATGTCGGCGTACGCCTGGCGCTCGACGATTTCGGAACCGGCTATTCCTCGCTCGGCTATCTGAAGAAGGCGCCGTTCGACAAGATCAAGATCGACCAGAGTTTCGTGCGCGGCGCCACCATCGAGGGCAGCCGCAACGGCGCGATCATTTCCTCCATCGTCAGCCTCGCCGAGGCGCTGGGCATGGAAACGACGGCGGAAGGAGTGGAGACGCTCGACGAACTCGATCTCGTACGCCTGCTCGGATGCAGCCACGTTCAAGGCTATATCTATGAAAAGTCGCTGACTTCCGCCGAAGTCGTGGCGCGGCTGGAGCGGGGGTTGATCGCGGTGGCCGTGGGCCCGCGCTCGGCCCGCGCACCGCGCCAGACCATGCTGCGCAAGGTCGTGCTGGAGCACGGCGGGCACATCTATCACGCCACGATCCGCAACATCTCCAGCACCGGCGCCATGGTCGAGGGCTTGTGGAACGTGCCCGCGGAGACCCAGTTCGGCATTCATCTCGCCGACGACAATGTCGTTCTGGCCACCGCGCGCTGGTGCCGGGAGGATCGCATGGGCGTGGAATTCGTCCGCCCGCTCGAACTCGATGCCACCGGCGGGGTGCAGTTCACGCCGGCCCGCGCCGGTCCGGAATCGGCTCCGGAAGGCGGCGATGCGGGATTGCTGCGCAAGGCCGGCTGACGCCCTACCCGAAAATGCGCGATCACCGCATTTTCAAACGATCCAAGCGCTGCTAACGGCGCTTCCATGACCGAACTCGCCCAGATCCGAAATTTCTCGATCATTGCCCATATCGACCACGGCAAGTCGACGCTTGCCGACCGTCTGATCCAGCGCACCGGTGGCCTCTCCGACCGTGAGATGAGCGCCCAGGTGCTCGACAACATGGACATCGAGAAGGAACGCGGCATCACCATCAAGGCGCAGACCGTGCGCCTGAACTACACCGCGTCCGACGGGCTCACTTATGAGCTGAACCTGATGGACACGCCGGGCCACGTCGACTTCGCTTATGAAGTCAGCCGCAGCCTGGCCGCCTGCGAAGGCGCGCTGTTGGTGGTGGACGCGGCGCAGGGCGTGGAAGCGCAGACCCTGGCCAACGTCTATCAATCGATCGAGCACGACCATGAGATCGTCCCGGTCATCAACAAGATCGACCTGCCGGCCGCCGAACCCGAAAAGGTGCGCCACGAAATCGAGGAAGTGATCGGCATCGACGCTTCCGAAGCGGTGCTGGCCTCCGCCAAGTCAGGCATCGGCATCGACGAGATCCTCGAAGCCGTCGTCGCCAAGATACCTGCGCCGAAGGGCGACCGTACCGCGCCGCTGAAGGCCATGCTGGTCGATTCCTGGTACGACCCGTACCTGGGCGTCGTCATTCTGGTGCGCGTGATCGACGGCGTCATCAAGAAAGGCCTGAACGTCAAGTTCATGCAGGGCGGCACCGATCACCTGGTGGACCGCGTGGGCTGCTTCACGCCCAAGCGCATCGACCTGCCGGAACTGGGGCCGGGCGAGATCGGCTTCATCACCGCGCAGATCAAGGAAGTGGAACAGGCCAAGGTCGGCGACACCATCACCACGGTGAAGGGCGGCGCGACTCAGGCCCTGCCGGGCTACAAGGAAGTGCAGTCCGTCGTGTTCTGCGGCCTGTTTCCGGTCGACGCCAACGACTTCGAAAAGCTGCGCGAATCGATCGGCAAGCTGCGCCTGAACGACGCCTCCTTCAGCTTCGAGATGGAATCGAGCGCGGCGCTGGGCTTCGGCTTCCGCTGCGGCTTCCTGGGCCTGCTGCATCTGGAAATCATCCAGGAGCGCCTGAGCCGCGAGTACGACCTCGACCTCATCACCACGGCGCCGTCCGTGGTCTATCGCCTGACGATGACCGACGGCACCGTGAAGGAACTGCACAACCCGGCCGACATGCCCGATCCGGTGAAGATCGACTTCATGGAAGAGCCGTGGATCAAGGCGGTGATCTACACGCCGGACGAATATCTCGGCTCGATCCTGAAACTCTGTCAGGACCGTCGCGGTATCCAGAAGGACCTGACTTACGTGGGCGGCCGCGCCCAGGTGACCTACGAGCTGCCGCTGAACGAAGTGGTGTTCGACTTCTACGACCGTCTGAAGTCGATCAGCCGTGGCTATGCCAGCTTCGACTACGAGCAGATCGGGCTTCAGGAGGGTGACCTCGTGATGATGAACATTCTCGTGAACAACGAGCCGGTCGATGCGCTGTCGATGGTGGTCCACCGCAGCCAGGCCGAACCGCGCGGCCGTGCGCTGGTGGAGCGTCTGAAGGAACTGATCCCCCGGCACATGTTCAAGATCCCGATCCAGGCCGCCATCGGCGCCAAGGTGATCGCGCGCGAGACGATCTCCGCGATGCGCAAGGACGTGACCGCCAAGTGCTACGGCGGCGACATCACCCGTAAGAAGAAGCTTCTGGAAAAGCAGAAGGAAGGCAAGAAGCGCATGCGCGAGTACGGCAACGTACAGATCCCGCAGGAAGCCTTCATCGCCGCACTGCGCATGGGCGAGGAATAAGTCCCGCCTGACCCGGCGGCGGTTCGAATGACCGCCGCCGCCTCCATCATTGAAACGCTTGTCCGTCCGCACCGAGATGTCGGTGCGGGGTGGCCGGATGCTCGCGCCCTGTTTCGCGCCCGTTCTTGACCGGATGCGGGGTAAATCAGTCCATTTCCGATCCAATTCCCCTTGGAATTAGTTGAAATCGGTTGCGACTCGTTGCCTGAGCAAGGTTGGTTAAGGTTCCCGACTTAGCTCGTGGATGGCTGGCGGCGCGATTCGATGTCTTCAGCAATCGATTCCAAGGCCATGCCTCGGTCATAGTGGCCCGGCGATGAGTCCATTGTGGTTAAATTGGCGCCTGTAACGGGTTGATAGTACGTTTACAGACAACCTATAACTGCGTGGCAACGGTGGCGCGGATGAGGCACGACGGAACGAGGGTGGTTCGGTAGCGTTATGGAACTTGAGCGAATGGACGCTGGCGGCGACATGACGCAGTTTCAACGCATTCTTGCGATATTTCCCAGTCTGACTTCGAAACAGCACGAGGTGTTGGGCTTCGTCGCCGAAAACCGCACCAGCAAGGAAATTGCCTGGGAACTGGGCATTTCCGAGAGCGCCGTGAACCAGCGGATCGAAGGCGTTCGCAGCCGCACCGGATCGCCGCCGCGCGCCGAACTCGCCCGTGCTTACAGGCAGTTTCAACAGGACCAGGCTCAACCGGAACAGGTTCAGCCGGACCTGGCAGCAGCCTGTAATCCGCTACCAGAGAAGAATCCTCAGGTTCCGACCGTCTCCCTCTTCGATGAGGATCGGGGCAGGGACGAACTGGTCGAAAGGCTCACGCTTGCCGACGGCGCCACATTCAAGGTGACGGCGCCCTGGCAGGAAGAGAATTTCTCCCGGGTCGTTCCGGAGGTGCTCGATGGAGCGAACGCGGGTCTCAGCCGCACGGCCGCCATGATCGCCATCGCCGGGGGATTGCTCCTCGTCGCGGTGTTCGGTCTGGATCTGGCCACCAAGCTGAGCAGCCTGCTTTGACCCAACCTCCTGCCACGATTGAGACACGCGCATCGGACGGGCCGATGCCGCTGGATGGGGGTCACTATGTCGATCACGATTTCCGCTGCTACCGCCCGGATCGCGCGCCAGCTTCCCGAGGCCGAACTTTCGCTCGATTCGGCTCTGCTCGCTTCGGCGCGTCTGATGGAATCGATGCTGCTGGCACGCCAGGCAGATGGCATCGCCACGTTCACCGGCCAGACCGCGCTGATGCGCCTGGCCAAGACCCAGCGCACTTTGCTCGAAAGCCAGAACGACATGATCCGCGTCCACCAGGAACTCCTGGGCATCGGCCGCGACATCAATGCGATTGCCGACGAGCCGGAAGCCTGCCCGGATCGCGCCCAGCTGGTGGACGACGCCGCCATGTTGCGATCGGCCTAAGCGACCCAGGTACGATCGCGGGTTCCGCGCGTTTCGGGCGGCATGGCCATGGGGGGCTTGCATGCTGACCTGGGGCGCGCGGGCCTACGTTCAATATGGGCTCTACCTCATACTCTTCCTCTTGGCCTGGCGGCGCGGCGATGCACCTGAGCGCGTCCTTGCCGGGATCATGCTCGGCATGGTCGTGGTGGACCGGATCTATCATCTCGGGCGCGGCACGGACCTGCTGGTGTACCACGGGGTGGATGTCGTCCATCTGGCGATCGACACGTCGAGCCTGCTCGGCATCGGCTACGTCGCGCTTCATGCCAACAGGTTCTACCCGTTATGGATAGGTGGGGCGCAGATCATCGCCTTTTCGAGCCATTTCTATCGGCTGGGTCTCGTCGAAATCCAGACGACGGCCTATCAGGTGATGTCGATCATACCATCTTACGTGCAGCTGCTGGCGATGGCCCTGGGCCTGGCATGTCACATGCGGCGGCAGAAGAGACGGGGCAATTATCCGTCCTGGCGCAGATACTCCGCCCCGTCGTCGGCGCGAGGAGCGAGATCGTTGCCCGCCGTCTGATTCGGCGCTTCGGCTCGCTGAGCACGATCTACACCGCTTCGGCCCAGGCGCTGGCGGACGAAATTGACGAATCGGGCATCAACAGCCGCGCCATCGCGGCAGTGATCGTCGCGGCGCGAGACCTTGCAGCCGTTGCCGGGCGGGAAACCCTGCTGGGCGAACCGATGAAGACGGGCAGTCCGGCTTTCCGCCAGTATCTCGCCAAAAGGCTGCTCGGCCGCCGCGAGGAATGCGTGATGGTGCTGTTCTTCACCCATGAAGGCCTGTTCATCGCGGAGGACTTCCACGTCGGCACGCGCCAGTCCACCTGCGAACTGCCCCTGCGGCGGACGGTTCGCCGGGCTTTCGACCTCGACGCCCGCCGCTTGGTGATGGCGCACAACCACCCCTCCGGCGATCCCACGCCCAGCGCCGACGACGTCCAGTCCACCCGGACTTTCCGGCAGGTGATGGGGGCTCTGGAATTCAGCCTGGACGACCATTTCGTCGTCGCACGGGGGGGTATCTTCAGTATGAGTGACAACGGTCTGATTTAGATGGCGATTTGCCTTAAGGGACGTGCAACCGGATTGTCTTAGGGGCTATCTATACCGACACGCGCATTCGCGCCGCACGCCTGCATGGAGATTGGGTTTGACCGACATCGTCACCGTACCGACCACGCCTTTCGAGGGACAGGCGCCAGGAACGTCCGGCCTGCGCAAGAAAGTGCGCGTGTTCCAGCAGCCGAACTATGCCGAGAACTTCATCCAGTCGGTGTTCGACGTGGTGAAGCCGCAGTCTGGCGCTGCCTCGGCCGACGCGGCGCTGGTGATCGGCGGTGATGGCCGCTTCCACAATCGCGCGGTGATCCAGCAGGCGATCCGCATGGCCGCGGCCAATGGGTATGCCCGCGTACTGGTGGGGCAGGGCGGCATTCTTTCCACGCCGGCCGCCAGCAACGTGATCCGCCAGTACGGCGCCAGCGGCGGCCTGATCCTCTCGGCCAGCCACAACCCCGGCGGCCCGGATGAGGACTTCGGCATCAAGTACAACATCGCCAATGGCGGTCCTGCGCCGGAGGGCGTGACGGACGCGATCCTGGCGCGGACCAAGGAAATCAGCCTCTGGCTGACCGTCGACACGCCGGACATCGATCTCGACACGCCGGGCGAAGTCACGGTTGGCGATATGGTGGTGCAGGTGATCGACCCGGTCGCCGACTATGCCGACCTGATGGAAGAGCTGTTCGACTTCGACGCGATCCGCAAGGCGGTCGCCAGCGGCTTCACGATGCGCTTCGACGCCATGAGCGCCGTCACCGGCCCTTACGCGGTCGAGATCCTCGAAAACCGGCTGGGCTTCGCTGCGGGCACCGTGGTCAACGGCACGCCGCTGGAAGATTTCGGCGGCCATCATCCCGACCCCAACCTGATTCACGCCAAGGAACTCTACGACCTCATGATGGGGCCGGATGCGCCGGACCTGGGCGCCGCGTCGGACGGGGACGGGGATCGCAACCTGATCATCGGGCGCGGGCGCTTCGTTACGCCTTCCGATTCGCTCGCCATGCTGGCCGCCAATATCGAAATCGCACCGGCCTATCGCGGCCGCCTCTCGGGCATTGCCCGTTCGATGCCGACCAGTGGCGCCGCGGATCGCGTGGCGGAAGCTCTCGGCATCCCGTGCTTCGAAACGCCAACGGGCTGGAAGTTCTTCGGCAACCTGCTCGATGCCGGAATGGTCACGATCTGCGGCGAGGAAAGCGCGGGCACGGGATCGGACCACGTGCGCGAGAAGGACGGGCTCTGGGCCGTGCTGCTCTGGCTGAACATCCTGGCCGTTCGCGACATCAGCGTGGACCAACTCGCCCGCACCCATTGGGCGCGCTTCGGCCGCAATTACTACGCCCGCCACGATTACGAGGCCGTCGATAGCCAGGCTGCCGCTGGCCTGATGTCCGAACTGAAGGGCGCGCTTGCGGGCTTGCCGGGCAAGAGGTTCGGATCGCTCACCGTGTCCCATGCGGACAGCTTTGCCTATACCGACCCTGTGGATCAGTCGGTCAGCGAGAACCAGGGCGTGCGCGTGCTGTTCGAGGACGGCAGCCGCGTGGTCTTCCGCCTTTCAGGCACGGGCACCCAAGGCGCCACCTTGCGGGCCTATCTGGAGCGTTACGAACCGGCGTCCGGCCAGATCGATGCGGATACCGGCGTCATGCTCGAAGCCCAGATTGCCGCCGCGCAGGAAATCGCCGGTATCGCCCGCCACACCGGGCGCATGGCGCCCGACGTGGTGACCTGAGCGTCAGAAGTCGATCCGCGCAATCACGTCTTCGCCGAACTTCAGGGCCTGGTCACAATACTCGGCCCGGGTCTCGGCGTAGACGGAGGCGCCCGCACCGTGGATGCCGAGCGACTTCAGGTGCGCGAAATGGTCCAGCGCTTCCTGCGCGTTCCACCCCGGCTTGATCGAATATGTCGATGAGGCGATGACCTTAGGCGGCTCGGCGCGGCCGATCTTTTCCGCATGGGCGTTCATGTAGGCGATCGCTTCGCTGATGTCTTCGTCGCCCTCCAGATTGGCCGTGCGCGCCGTGTCGGTGACTGACTTGGGCACGAAGAAGGGGTGCCAGGCGTCGCCCATCTCGGCAGCACGGCGCAAGGCGCGCTTCGAATTGCCGCCGACCAGCAGCGGCGGATGGGGCTTTTGCGCCGGGGTAGGCAGAACGCGGTTGCCCAGCGCCGTGTAGCCCGTGCCTTCGAAGGTGAATTCCTCGCCGGTCCAGGCCAGTTTCATGGCGGTGATGTACTCATCCATAAGATCGTTGCGCGCATCGAAATCGACGCCGAGCGCCTTGTACTCGGCCTTCATGTAACCCGCGCCGAGGCCCAGGATCACGCGGCCTTGCGTGAAGTGATCCAGCGTCGAGACCCCCCGCGCCACCACGAAAGGGTTGCGATAGGGCAGGACGAGAATGTTGGTCTGCAGGCGCAGGCTGGTCGTCACAGCGCCCAGCATCGAAAGCATGACGAACGGGTCCTGCGCATAGTGCCCGCCGGCATCCAACCAACGCGCGGAAGGCACCGGATGGTCAGTGACCGTTCCGGCGTAGAAGCCGGCCCGTTCCACCGTGCGCGCGATTTCCTGCAGGGCTTCGAGCGTGCCGTATTCCTCGGGCCTGTCGATGCGATCGAAAGGCAGGCTGGTGCTGAGCGTGAAGGTCATGGCTGGCTTTCTCTCGTTCGCGATGCGGCTTCGGGGGGCAGGACCCAGTCGTCCCGATCGTTGCGGACCCAGCCCCCGGAAGCCCATGTGCCACCATCGACGGGGATGATCGTGCCCGTGACGTAGCTTGCGAGTTCGGAGGCGAGAAACACCGCAACGCGGCCGCATTCCTCGTCGATTCCGGCTCGGCCCAGCGGGATGCGGCGGCGGATCGCTTCCTCCTGCTGCGGCGTCGGCCGGTGCCAGAGCGCCGGATCGACCGGCCCCGCGAACTGGCCCCGCGTGCCCGGAGTCTCGGTGAAGTCCGGCGCGATGGCATTCACGCGGATGCCGTGATGGGCAAGTTCCACGGCCAGGGTGCGGGTCAGGTTGTTCAGCCCGGCCTTGCAGGCGGCATAGACCGCATATCCCGGCGCGGCGCGTGAGCCTTCGATACTGGTGACATTGATGATCGAGCCGCCGTTGCCGCCTTCGATCATGATCGGCACGGCAGCCTGCGTCGCGGCGAGGTTGGACACCAGGTTGAGATCGATGTGCCGGCGCCAGTTCTTCTCGGCGAGGTCTACGAAGGGCCGCCGCGAGACGCCGCCCACATTGTTCGCCAGCACGTCGAGCCGGCCGAACACGCGTGCGGCCTCTGCCACGGCGTTCTGGACGACATCCGCGTCCATGGCATTGCCTGCGATGCAGAGCGCCCGCCGCCCGCGCGCCTCCACCAGTTCGGCCACCTGGTCGCAGCGTTCGGGAATGGCTTCCAGAATGGCGACGTCCGCGCCCATGTCTGCCATGCAGAGCGCAATCGAGCGCCCTATGCCGCCGCCACCGCCGGTGACGAACACGACTTTACCTGTCAGGTCGATGACCGTGCCATCCACACCGCTTCTCCCATCATGCCGGCCGTTTTCGGCGCTCCATGCGTGGTCGGCGGCCTGGTCCGGCGTTGAACACGCGTCTTAGCAGGCGGACAGCATCCGCGAGATCGAGGGGGTGGTCTATATCTTTCTCCAACCCGCACGAGACGATCGTCTCCACGGTAAGTCCGCGATTTATGGCGTGATTGCAGTGAGTTGGAAAACTGTTCTGGCCGAAGGAAAAGGGAAACCAGATACCGTCAGGCAGCGGCAGGGACAGGCCGTTGGTGCCGGTGTGATGGCGGTCGGGGGCGATGCCGACGGTGCCTGCGGGAAGGCGCGCCAGTCGCTCCACGTCGGCGAGGCTCAGGCAGGGCAGGTCGGCCGGGAGGATGACGATACGTTCCGGCCCGGCGGCGGTAATGGCGGCCATGGTGCTTTCCAGCGCGCCATTGAGATCGGGGCCGGGATCGTCGAAGCGCAGGATGCCGGTGCCGAGATTGGGCCGGGCCGGGCCCAACACGCAGACGCGCTGGATCGCAGGGCAGGCACTCACCGTGTCGAGGACGTGGCGCAGCATCCCGGAAACCAGCGCCTCGCGCGCCTCTGGGTCCAAGGCGGAGGCCAATCGGGTCTTGCCCAGACGCGGCGCCTTGACCGGGATGAGTGCCCAGCAGCTCACGGCACTTGCGGCGCTGCGGTGAGGTTGGTGAAGCGTATCCCGGCGCCGTCGGCCTTGTAGGTCTTGTTCATGTAGATGAGGATCGAGGTCAGCGCTTCCGCCGCCGCGGAATTGGCCAGTGCGCCGCCGGAAAGCCCGCGCAGGCCCATGCCGGGGCAGAGGTCCACCACTGTCTGGCGCGCCTCCACGTCGTCCGAGAAGACCAGCACGTCGCAGTCGATCGCATGGTCGCTGTCGAGGTGGTGGGCGGAGACGTTATGGAAGGCGGTGACGAGCCGTGCGTCCGGTCCCAGATGCGCGCGCGCCTGCATGGCGGCGCTGCCCTCGGCCGGTAGCTGCACGCGCATGACCTTGGGCGGCACCAGCGGCACGGTGGTATCGACGACCACGGCATTGCCCACCGCGCCTGCGATCTGCCGCAGCGTATCACCTTGCGAGGCGTGGGGCACGGCGACGATCACCACATCCTTGCCGTTTGCGGCATCCCCGTTCTCGGCATGGCCGGCCGCGCCCAGTTCCTCGGCCACCGCACGGGCCTTGTCCGCCGTGCGCGAGCCGATGGTCACCTGATGCCCCGCCTTGACGAGCCTTCGCGCGATACCTTTGCCGAGCGCTCCGGTTCCGCCGATCACCGCGATTGCTGCCATCAGATTATCTCTCCCGCGAATTCTTGGTTGTTGTCATTGTCGTTCCCGGCATTTTCGTTTCCGATAGGGCGGTTTTTAGAAAGGCGTTCGGGAAGACCGATGAAGCGAAATCCAGAACTGACCGTGCGACCGCTCGCCGGATTGCCCATGTTCGCTACCGGAATGTCGATTGCGCAAGCGATATGCGCGAGCCTTGCGGCTGAAGGCGACCGGTTCCGCGATGGCGATATCTTGGTGGTGGCGCAGAAGATCGTCTCCAAGGTGGAGGGCCGCGCCCGCGATCTCGCGGATTTCTCCGCTTCTGAGGAAGCACTTGAACTTGCAGGCGCCACCGGACGGGAGCCGGAGATGATGCAGGCGATACTGGAGGAAAGCTCTCAGATCCTGCGCCGCACGCCCGCTGCCGTGATCGCAGCGCACCGGACGGGCCACGTACTGGCCAATGCAGGGATCGATGCTTCGAATGTCGAGGGCGGTGAGAGTGGCCGCGTGCTGCTCTGGCCGCTCGACCCGGATGGCTCTGCCCGTGCCTTACGGGCCGAAGTTCAGAACGCATGTGAAGTCAGGGTGGGCGTCGTGATCGCGGATTCGATGGGTCGGGCCTGGCGGATCGGGACGCTGGGCACTGCGATCGGGTGCGCGGGGCTGACCGTACTGGAAGACCGTCGGGGCCGTGCGCAGGACTTATATGGCCGCACCTTGCAGGCAACCGTGATCGGTGTTGCCGACTCCATTGCGGCCATGGCGGCGCTGGCCATGGGAGAGGGGGCGGAAGGAACCCCGGCTGCTCTGGTGCGCGGCTGCGAACGCTGGGTAACCGAGGAAGACGGGCCGGGCGCGGTCAGCGGGCTACGGCCCATTGAGCAGGATATGTTTCGATGAGCGGCAAGCACATTCTCGCGCTGTCCGGCGGAGTCGGAGGCGCGAAACTGGCGGCGGGACTGTCTGCCGTCATGGCGCCCGACGATCTCACCTTGGTCGTCAACACCGGAGACGATTTCGAGCATCTTGGTCTAACTATATGTCCTGACGTGGATTCAGTCACTTATGCGCTGGCCGGGCTCAACGATACCGTGCGCGGTTGGGGCGTGAAGGACGAAACATGGCAGACCATGGCCATGCTGCGTGCATTGGGCGAAGAGGGCTGGTTCAACCTTGGCGACCGCGACATGGGCATGCACATCGCGCGGTCCTGGCGGCTGCGCGCAGGTGAGACGCTTTCCGAGGTGACGGCGCGGCTGACGCGGGAACTCGGCATTGGTCACGCAGTGGTGCCGATGAGCGACGATCCAGTGCGTACGCAAGTTCTCACCGATGCGGGATGGACCGATTTCCAGAGATGGTTTGTGGGAAATCAATGTGTTGATCCGGTGCTTGATGTACGCTTCGAGGGGGTGCCGGGTGCGAGGCCGTCGCCCTGTCTGGCGAAGACATTGGCGCGGGACGACCTCGCCGCCGTCATCATCTGCCCTTCCAACCCCTTTCTCAGCGTCGATCCGATTCTTGCGCTCGATGGCGTATGGGACGCGCTGGCGGCGAGGCGGGTGCCGGTGATCGCGGTCTCGCCGCTGGTGGGAGGGACTGCAGTCAAAGGGCCGCTCGCCAAGATGCTCGCCGAGCGCGGGCACGGCGTCAGCAACGAGGCCATCGCCCGTCACTACCAAGATCATTGGGGCGATCTTCTCGACCACCTCTTGATCGACGAGGCCGATGAGGCCGATGTCTCATGCTTGCAGGCACGGGGCCTTCGGGTCACCATGACGAAGACAATGATGCGCGAAGCCGCCGATCGGGAAAGGCTCGCGAAGGAGGTGCTTGCCATCGCAGGCATCTGAAGGGTGAGCAGATGCAGGATGAGACCCGCCAGTTGAAGGCATGGTTGCTGGCCGCTCCGCTGGAGGAGGTCACCGCCCGGGCAAGAGCCCGCCGCGATGCGAACGGCCCGGCGCGGATGACTTATTCGCCCAAGGTCTTCATTCCGCTGACGCGCCTTTGCGCCGATGTTTGCCACTACTGCACTTTCGCGACCACGCCCTCGCGGCTCGAGGCGCCCTACCTGACGCCTGAAGAGGTGCTGGAAATCGCCAGCGCCGGCGCCGCTGCGGGGTGCCGCGAGGCGCTGTTCACGCTTGGAGACGCGCCGGAGCGCCGCTACGCCGCTGCCCGCGAATGGTTGGCCGAGCGCGGCTTTGCGCGCACCATCGACTATGTGCGCCACTGCGCCGAACGGGTGCTCAGGGAAACCGGCCTGCTGCCGCACGTCAACGCAGGCGTGCTGGAGGAAGACGATTACCGGATGCTCCGCCCGGTCTCGGCTTCGGCGGGGCTGATGCTGGAAAGCATGTCGGAACGGCTGCTGGAAAAGGGCATGTGTCACCACGGCTCGCCGGACAAGGAGCCGGCCCTGCGTCTCGCCTCGCTGGCCGCTGCGGGCAGGGCAAAGGTGCCGATGACGAGCGGGGTGCTGATCGGGATCGGCGAGACGGCGGACGAGCGGATCGATGCCCTGCTGGCCCTGCGCGATCTGCATCTTGAGCATGGCCACTTGCAGGAAGTGATCGTCCAGAACTTCTGCCCCAAGCCGGGCACGAAGATGGCGAAAGCGCCCGAGGCGAGCGAGGCCGATTTCCTGCGCATTGTCGCGGCCGCGCGCATCCTGCTGCCGGACGGGGTTTCCGTGCAGGCGCCGCCCAATCTCAATGACGAGCGCCTGGTTGAGCTGATCGACGCGGGAATCGACGACTGGGGCGGCATTTCGCCGGTCACACTAGATCATGTGAACCCGGAGGCGCCGTGGCCTGAAGTGGAACGGCTGCGCGCCATCTGCGCCGCAAAGGGCCTGCCGCTGGTCGAGCGGCTGACGGTCTATCGGCGCTTCGTCATGAGCGAGGATCGGTCATGGCTCGATCCGGCGATCCGTCCGGCGGTGCTGCGCCATGCCGATGCCGAAGGGCTGGCGCGCGACAGTGTCTGGAGCCCGGGGCTGGCCGATCAGCATGCGCCGGGCAGTGTGTGGGCGCCGCTGGGGCGGTATCACGAAGGCCCGGTTGCGGCCTCGCTCCACCGTATCCTCGACCGCGCGGCGAGCGGGGCGACATTAAGCGAGGACGAGATCGTCGCGCTGTTCGCGACGCGCGGCGCGGCGGCGCAAGCGGTGGTTGCGGCGGCGGACGCGCTGCGGGCGGAAGTCAGCGGCGATACCGTGACTTACGTGGTCAACCGCAATATCAACTATACCAATATCTGCACGCACACCTGCTCGTTCTGCGCGTTTTCCAAGACGAGCAGCAAGGCGGGTTTCCGCGATAAGCCGTATAATCTGGACCTGTCCGAGGTCGCCGACCGGGCGCGAGAGGCGGTGGAGCGGGGGGCGACCGAGGTCTGCCTGCAGGGCGGCATTCATCCGAGCTATACCGGCGAAACCTACCTTGCGATCCTGCGCGAGGTGAAGGAGGCTTGCCCCGGCCTTCACGTCCACGCCTTCTCGCCGCTCGAAGTCAGTCAGGGCGCGCGGACGCTGGGGATGCCGGTGCGGGACTATCTGGCGATGCTGAAGGACGCGGGGCTGGGCTCGCTGCCCGGCACCGCCGCCGAGATCCTCTGCGACGACATTCGCGAACAGATCTGCCCCGGCAAGCTCACGACCCAGGAATGGCTCGACGTGGTCGGCACCGCCCACCGCGTCGGACTGCCGACGACTTCGACAGTGATGTTCGGCCATCTCGAAGGTACCGAGCACTGGGCGCGGCACTTGCTGGCCTTGCGCCATCTCCAGCTCGACACCGGCGGCATCACGGAGTTCGTGCCGCTGCCGCTGGTCCACATGGAAGCGCCGTTCTACCGGCGCGGACAGTGCCGCAAGGGGCCGACCTGGCGTGAGGCGGTGATGATGCATGCGGTGGCGCGCCTGGCGCTGAACGGGGCGATCAACTCGATCCAGTGCTCGTGGGTGAAGCTGGGCATGGACGGCGCGGCCGCCGTGCTGGCAGCGGGGGCCAACGACCTCGGCGGCGTGCTGATGGACGAGAGCATCAGCCGCGCGGCGGGTGCAGCGCACGGACAGGGCGTGACCATCGCCGAACTGCGCGCGGCGGCGGAGAGTGTGGGTCGCACACTGAAACAGCGGACCACGCTCTATGGGGAAGTGGTGCTGGAAACGGCTTAAAGCTGCGTCGCAGGCTTTTCCTGGCGTCTAACTCGACATGAGCGCGGGAAGTAGACTGCAAGCCCAAGGCATGCGGTTCTGGAGGGCAGGGGCGATGGCCCCTGCTTTTCCGTTGTCTTACATAGCCTTGATCTGCTGCCACATGGCGTCAGGCATCCAGGTATATTCGATGTAGTGCCCAAGGACGTTGCGCGCATCGAGGTAGAGGAACTTCAGCGCGTTCGGATCGTCGCCTTCCGGCCGCTCCATGGCGAGCGGGAATTCCTGCGTGTCCACGCGCTTGCGGAAATCGGCCCAGTCGTCGACGCCGAAGCAGATGTGGTGGAAGCGCAGCGGGCCGCCGTTGGACTGGCAGCCTGCATAGATGCCCGCCTCATCGATCTCGTTCTCGATCAGTTCGATCTGGAGTTCGCCGATCCAGATGAAGCAGATCCGGCCCTTCTGGCGTTTCAGCCCCTGCGGGGTGAGCACTTGCTGATCCACCGGAATGATCATCGGTTCGCGGGTCAGCCCACGCCCGCGGAACAAGTCGATCGCGGCTTCCAGATTGTCGCAGACGTAGGCGTTCTGGTAGTGACGGCCTTCGAGCATCAGTCTCTCCTAAAGTTTCTAGCGCCCGGCCTTAATTGCCATCGCCCGCGAAAGCGGGGGCGATGGGCTTAGGTAGGCGGATGGGCGATCAGCCTTCGCGGGCCACGTCGTAGCGCGACAGATAACGTTCGAAGAGCGGATCAAGCTCGGCTTTCTCGATGCCGTACTGGGCCAGCTTGTATTCGTGCTTGCCGAACTTGTCCTGCGGGTTGTCGTCCACCCATTGCTGGATGCCGGCCTCGGCCTCGGCGGTCCACTCGTCGCCAAGTTGCCGGTAGACCTGCTTCATCGTGCCGATGGGATCGGCGGTCATGTCTGCATAGTGGACATCGATCACCTTGTCCTCGCCGTGTTTGTCCCGGAAATCCATGATCCGGTTGGCGTGTTCGGCTGCCTGCCAGGTGTAGTTCTCCTTGAGCCAAGCGGTGTCCGGCTTGCCCATGTGCGCCATGTGGCTGAGCGAGATGACGGAGCACAGCGAGCCGGTGGCGGCGAAGGGATCGCGGTGGGCCCAGAGCACGCGGGCGTCGGGATAGACCTTGAAGATCGTTTCCAGCCAGAGCGCGTGGCTCGGCTTCTTCACGTTCCAGACGCCGCCGGCATTCTGCTGCAGCACCTGGAGGAACTTCTTGTGGTACTCATAGGCGCTGGTCATGTCGCAGGAGAAGATGAACTCCTTGTATTCCGGCAGCTTGCCCTTGGAATCGATCATCAGCGTCTTGAAGTCATGCGCCATGTAGAACACGCACTCGTTCGGGTAAACAGCCGAGCCGCGATAGTACTTGCCCATGGCCGGATTGGCTTCGAGCATGGCCTTTTCCTGCGCCAGACGAGCCTGCGCGCGCGGATCGGTGGTTAGCAGGTCCTTCGAGGCGACCGGAGGCACCGGATCGTCGATTTCCCAGGTCAGCGGCGAACGGCGCGCCGGATCGGCGGCGAGCAGGTTGGACAGCAGCGTGGTGCCGGTGCGCGGCACGCCCATCACGAAGACGGGACGGTCGACCGGGCGGGTGAGCAGTTCCGGGTTCTGGCGCAAATAGTCCGAGATTTTCAGGCGGCCGCGAAGGTAGTGGAGCGTGTCGGAGGTGGCGCGGGCGATGCCGCCTTCGGTGTACTGGCCGCGCGCGATGCCGGCATTGAAGTCGTTTACGAAGACGTCAAAGCCCTCGCGCCAGGTGTCGTTGTCGAAGGCATCGATGCCGGTGTCCTTCATCGCCTGCTCGACGAGAGCGTCGCCGACGATCTGGTCCGCCGTGAGTTGCTCGGCCATTGCGTGATCCTCTTTCCCGTGTCTTTTCGCGGGCCGCTACGGCGGCCTCATGGATACGAGATAGCCTGCGCACGGGGCCGATTGGCAATGCGGCAGGCGCGTCAGATCGGGCCGTTATGTCGAACCCGGGCCAAGACCGGCAGCGGCCTCACGCCGCGACCGACGTCGAGGCCAGGGCGCGTCCCTGCCGCTGGCGGAACGTGCTGGGGCTGGCCCCGACCGCGCGGCGGAACGCGAAAGTGAAGCTGGATGGTGAGGCGAAGCCCATCGAAAAGGCGATGGTCTTCACGCTTTCCCCCTCCATCAGCAGGCGCTTGGCGGCTTCCATGCGGCGCTGCTCGATATAGTCGCCGATCGAGCAGGCACGACTGACGCGGAACCCGCGCGTCAACTGGCGCACCGAAAGGCCGCACAAGTCTGCCAGTTCCTTGAGCGGCGGCGCGCTCAGGTCGCCGGCAAGGCGTTCCTCGATCACGCGCAGGCGCCAGCCGGACAGGCCGCCGGTCATCGGCCTTTCGGAGACCTCCAGGCCATAGCGCCCCAGTTCGATGGCCAGTTCGCCGCCCAGCAGTTCCAGCATCCGGCGCGAGGCGAGGCCGGGGTGGCGCACTTCGGCGGTGATGCGAAACAGCAGCGCGCGGACTTGCGCGCTGCCGATGTCCAGCGCGGCCGCCAGGTGCGCGTCATCCCACGGCAGTTCCCGGCCGAGCAGTTCATGCACCAGCGACGCGTCGATCGTGCAGACCAGCGATGCCTGTCGTCCGCTGCCGCCCCGAATATAGAGCGACTCGCCCGGCGGGATCGCGAAGACGTCGCCCAGCCGCTCGAAGCGGTGCGGCCCCCAGCGCTCGCGATAGCCGCCGCGGGATTGCAGCGGGCGGGGCGTCAGGCACAAGTTCACATGGTATCCGGCGCCCACCGCGTGGCGGGTGTCGGTGGGTTCGGGAATGTCGAAACGGACGATTTCGGCGTGGATTCCCGGCGCGGAAAGCGCGGCGTCGACAGTCATGGTCGGCAGCGGGGCGGCCGTGCTGGCGGGCATCTCTCATTCTCCCGGACGCCTCAGGTGCCTATCGGGTCTCTGGCCCGAATTCGTGTCCCTGACGCTTGGATAAGGCCTGATTTCTATTCCCCCCACGCTTGCGGGACAAGGCCGGTGTCGGGAAACATCGCGCCAACGAAAGTGCCGGCAAGAAGGCCGGTAACGGGATCGAGGAGAGAATGATGGCCAAGGGCCTTTTCGACTGCGCGGGCAAGGTGACCGTGGTGACCGGCGGCAACGGCGGCATCGGCTTCGGCTTTGCCATGGGCGTCGCCAAGATGGGGGGCGACGTGGCGATCTGGGCCCGCAATGCCGAGAAGAGCGCCAAGGCCAAGGCCGAACTGGAAGCGGCCGGCGCGGGCAAGGTAATCGCTTATCAGGTGGACGTTTCGCAGGAAGCGAACATCGTCGAAGGCTACAAGCAGGTCATGGCGGATTTCGGCCGGGTGGACTGCGTGTTCGCCAATTCGGGCGCCAGCCCCCGCTATAACTCGGTATTCGAGATGCCGACCGAGCACTGGCATGAATTCCAGAACACCGCGCTCCACGGCGCTTTCTTCACGCTGCGCGAAGGTGCGCGGCTGATGAAGGAGCGGGTCGAGGCGGGTGACGAAAGCGGCGGCAGCCTGGTCGCCTGCGGATCGCTTTCGCTGTTCCAGGGGCTTCCGGGCAAGATGGAATATGCCTCTTCGAAGGCGGCGATTGCGGCGGCGGTGCGCTGCTTGGCTATCGAACTGGCCCCGCTGGGCATCCGCGCCAACGTCGTCGCGCCGGGCCTGATCATGACGCCGATGATGGGCGACGGCCCGCGTGCCGACGCAGTTGCCGCGCACTTCGCCCCGACGATCCCGATGAAGCGCACCGGCTATCCGGCGGACTTCGAAGGCATCGGCGCCTATCTGTGTTCGGACGCCAGCTCGTTCATGACGGGTGAGACCGTGACCATCGACGGCGGCTACATGGTCCGCCCCTGAGCGGCCGGATGAGGAGAGAAGCTATGGAACTGCTCAAGATCCACGGCGTCGGCGATGTCCGCGTCGATGCTTACGAACGTCCGACGGCGGGGCCGAAGGATGTGGTCGTGAAGATGAAGTCTGTCGGCATCTGCGGATCGGACCTGTCCTACATCAAGATGGGCGGCATTCCGCCGGGCGTCGAAACCGCGCTGGGCCACGAAGGCGCCGGCGAAGTGATGGAAGTGGGCGCGGAAGTCTCCGGCATCGCGGTGGGCGATGCGGTGATCGTCAATCCGATGATGACGCCCAGCAACATCGGTTCGGGCGGGCCGGAGGGCGCGTTCACGCAGGAATTGCTGGTGCGCGAGGCGCGGCTGGGCGATTCGATCCTCCCGATCCCCGAAGGCATCTCCTACGACGTTGCCGCCATGTGCGAGCCGCTGGCCGTCGCCATGCACGGGGTCAACCGAGCGGACGTGAAGCCGGGCGACAAGGTGGTGGTGTTCGGCTGCGGGCCGATCGGCCTTGGCATGCTGCTCTGGCTGATCGATCGCGGCGTGACCGACGTGGTCGCGCTCGATCTTTCGGAAGAGCGGCTGGAGCGGGCACGCGCGTTGGGAGTGCAAGCCGCGCTCGATCCCAGCAAAGTGGACTTGCGGGCGGAACTGGCCAAGCTCCACGGCGAAGTGCCGAGCTATGGCCGCGTGGGCGTGGGCACCGATGCCTTCATCGACGCAGCCGGCGCGCCGAATATCCTGACCGAAGTGATCATGATGGCCAAGTTCCATGCGAAGTTGGTCATCACGGCGGCCTATATGCGGCCCATCGAGTTCCCGGTCGGCCGCATGCTCACCAGCGAGATGACCATCACCACGGCGGTCGGCTATCCCACCGAAATGCCCGAAGTGATCGCCGCCATGCCGCGCCTGAAGGACAAGATCGCGGCGATGATCAGCCACAAGCTGCCGTTCAGCGAGATCATGAAGGGCCTGGAAATCGCCGCAACGCCGCAGTCCGCCAAAGTCATGATCGGCATCGAGGAGGCTTGAGATGAGTGATGTGAAAGACGCCGGACCGAAGCTGGCCGGTCTTGTCCGCTCGGGCGATGAACAGGCGGAAGCCATCGCGATCACCGATTTCGTGTTTCAGGCGAACGATATCTCGAACGCCTACCTCGTGACCACATCCGAGGGCGACGTCATGGTCAACACCGGCTTCATGGACAATGCGGAACGCACCAAGCGCCTGCTGACGCCGCGGCGCACCGGGCCGCTGGCCTTCATCATCCTTACCCAGAGCCATGCCGATCACTACGGCGGCGTGCCGGAGTTTCTGGAGGAGGGTACGCAAGTCGTCGGCGGGCCGGGCTTCAATGAGGCGCTGGGCGACATGATGGGCCTCCAGTCCTTCTTCGGGCCGAGGAGCGGCAAGCTCTGGGGATCGACGCTCAAGCGCGGCGGCACGCCGAAGCCGGCGCCGAATGTGGTTCCGGACATTCTGGTCGACCGCAGGCTGACCATCGAACTGGGCGGTCGTACTTTCGAGCTGATCTCCACGCCAGAGGGCGAGACGATCGACTCGCTGACGGTATGGATGCCCAAGGAGAAGATCGCCTTCACCGGCAATGTCTTCGGCCCGGTCTGGCTGTCGATGCCGTTCCTCAACACCTTGCGCGGTGACAAGCCGCGTCTGGTGCGGAACTACCTGAAGTCGCTGGAGACGATCCGCGACCTTGGGGCCGAAATCATCGTCACCGGTCACGGTGAGGCCATTCGCGGTGCGGAGCGCATTCGTGCGGATCTCGACAAGATGCACGCGGCCGTGAGCTTCGTGCGCGACTATACGCTCGGCGGCATGAAAGCGGGTAAGGACGTCCATACGCTGATGCGCGAATTCGCCTGGCCCGAGGGGCTGGAAATCGGCGAATTCCACGGCAAGGCGTCCTGGGCGGTCAAATCGATCTGGCGCGAGTATTCGGGCTGGCTGCACTATGAAGACGGCACCACCGCACTCTACGGTGTGCCGCGTTCGAGCGTGGATGCCGATCTCGTCGAATTGGCGGGCGGCGCGGCGAAACTAGCGGAGCGGGCACAGGCCAAGCTGGATGCGGGGGCTCCGCTGGAGGCCGTGCATCTGACCGATATTGCGCTCAGTGCCGAGCCGGACAATGCGGCGGTGCTCACCGTGCGCAAGGCGGCGCACGAGGCGCTGCTGGCAGCTTCCGGCGGCAAGAACCTGTCCGAGACGATGTGGCTGCGGTCCGAGATTGCGGCGATGGAGGCCAAGCTCAGCGATTGATGGTTTGGGTATGGGCCATCGGCCCATCACCTCCGACCAGACAATCTAAAACCCCGTCGTCCCCACGAAGGCGGGGACGACGGAGGGTGGTTGCGATAGCTTGTGACGTACTATTCAGGTGGTAGTCGCCTTAGGTGTAGTCAGGGCGTGAATGATATTGCGGCACTACCCCATCACCGCACTGCTCTCGTAAACCAGCCGCACCAATTCCGCCTGTCCGCGCACGCCCAGCTTGGCATAGAGCCGCTTGGAGTAGTTGCGCGCCGTTTCCAAAGTCAGGCCCATACGCTCAGCTGCTTCGGCGATGGAGTGGCCGTCCGCCAGCGCCATCGCCAGTTCCGCCTCGCGCCGGGGCAAGTCGAACACTTCGGCCAGTCGGTCCGCGCCATCACCGGAAAGTGCGCGGGGAAGGGTGCAAAGTGCGAGCAGGGCGGGCGCGGCAAGGGCCTGTTCGGCCGCATCTTCGGCCGGCATCAACAGTGCCTCTACATGCGGCTTCTCCCGCAGCAACAGCGGCCTTGCCGTCAATGAGCGATCCTGCGCCATTTCCGCCGCTACGCCGGCCAGCTTGCGCTCTGCCATGAGATCGAGCCCCAACACGCGCTCGCCGGGGCGCAGCGCGGCGCCGCAGTGCTCCTGCCAGAACTGCGATAGCGCCGGATCGGCCGCGACCACGCGCGCCTCGGCGTCGAGCAGCATCCAGCCTTTGCCCGTGCGTTCCAGCCCCATAGCGTTGATCCGCGCCGCCATCCGCTCGCGGTCCATTGAAACGAGGTTTTCGACCGCGATGGCGACATAGGGCGCCAGGCTGGAGAGCAGAGCACTGTCAGACGCCGTGCACTCGCGCGTACGGGCCATCATCAGCCATGCGCTGTAACGCTCGCCCCCCGCGATCCGCACCACGCGCTCATCCCCGATGCCGAGTTTCGCCATGCGCCGGTTGCGGTCCGCGCGCGCTACCGGGTCGTGATCGATCATCTCCCCGATCGAATAGACACGGCCCGGTCGCAGCCCATCGTAGAGGTAACGGTCGAGGTCGAACGGACCTTGCGTTTCCGACTCGCGGGCGCGTTTTCTGAGGTCGATTCCGGCGTAGCTTTCCACGATTACGGCATGGGGCCCATCGCCCATGCGAAGGATCAGGCTGACGTAATCGGCTTGGGTGCGACGGCGCAATCTTTCCAGAAATGTCGAAAATCGCGGATTTTCGGCATTTCCCTGAAAGAGCGGGATCAGGAGATCAGTCTCGTCGTTGCTGGTAAGAGCCATACCCTCCCATATGGGAGGTTCGCGCAAATGTCATCCCTGCGATTCGGTTCGAGACAGCAGAGGAAACAGCCAACGGGCACGCGCCCCCGGCAGAGGAAACCTGATGAAGACACTCACGCACCTGGAGCGCCTCGAAGCCGAGAGCATCCATATCATCCGCGAAGTCGTCGCCGAGGCTGAAAAGCCGGTGATGCTCTATTCGGTCGGCAAGGACAGCGCCGTGATGCTGCACCTTGCCCGCAAGGCCTTCTATCCCTCGCCGCCGCCGTTCCCGCTGCTCCACGTCGACACGACCTGGAAGTTCAAGGCGATGTACGAGCTGCGCGACAAGATGGCGCGTGAGAGCGGCATGGAACTGCTGGTCTATCAAAACCCGGAAGCCATCGAGAAGGGCATCAATCCCTTCGACCACGGCGCGCTCCACACGGACATGTGGAAGACCGAAGGCCTGAAGCAGGCGCTCGACAAGTACGGTTTTGACGCGGCCTTCGGCGGTGCCCGCCGCGACGAGGAGAAGAGCCGTGCCAAGGAGCGCATCTTCTCGTTCCGCACGTCCTCGCACGGCTGGGATCCGAAGAACCAGCGCCCGGAACTGTGGAACCTCTACAACGCCCGCAAGGCGCGCGGCGAATCGATCCGCGTCTTCCCGATCTCCAACTGGACCGAGCTGGACGTCTGGCAGTACATCCACCTGAACGACATCCCGATCGTGCCGCTCTATTTTGCCGAAAAGCGCCCCACCGTGGAGCGTGACGGCATGCTGCTGATGGTTGATGATGAGCGCTTCCCGCTCCAGCCGGGCGAGGTTCCCGTCGAACGCTCGATCCGCTTCCGCACGCTCGGCTGCTACCCGCTGACCGGCGCGGTGGAGAGCGAGGCGAAGACGCTTCCCGAAGTGATCCAGGAAACGCTCCTCACCACCACATCGGAGCGGCAGGGCCGCGCCATCGACAAGGACGCCGGCGGTGCCGGCATGGAAGTCAAGAAGCAGCAGGGGTACTTCTGATGGCCGATATCGAAACCAAGGAAGCGGTCTACGTCACCGACCAGCTGATCGCCGACGACATCGACGCCTATCTCGTTCAGCACGAGCACAAGACGATGCTGCGCTTCATCACCTGCGGCAGCGTCGATGACGGCAAGTCCACCCTGATCGGGCGCCTGCTCTACGATTCGAAGATGATCTTCGAGGACCAGCTGGACGCGCTCCAGTCGGATTCCAAGAAGGTCGGCACGCAGGGCCAGGAAATCGACTTCGCGCTGCTGGTCGACGGCCTCGCCGCAGAGCGCGAGCAGGGCATCACCATCGACGTGGCCTATCGCTTCTTCAACACCGAAAAGCGCAAGTTCATCGTCGCCGACTGCCCGGGCCACGAACAGTACACCCGCAACATGGTGACCGGCGCCTCGACCGCCGACCTGGCGGTGATCCTGATCGATGCGCGCAAGGGCGTGCTGGTGCAGACGCGCCGCCACTCGTACCTGTGCCACCTGATCGGCATCAAGAACATCGTCCTGGCCGTCAACAAGATGGACCTCGTCGATTACAGCCAGGAGGTCTTCGACAAGATCGTCCAGGAATACGGCGAGTTCGCGCGGGACATCGGCATCGAGAGCTTCACCGCTCTGCCGATCTCGGGCTTCAAGGGCGACAACATCACCACGCTTTCGGACAAGACTCCGTGGTACAAGGCGCCGCAGTACGCGGGTATCACGCTGGTCGAGCATCTGGAAACGGTGGAGGTTCTCTCTTCGGTCGATGCCGACAAGCCGCTGCGCCTGCCGGTGCAGTGGGTGAACCGTCCGAATCTGGACTTCCGCGGTTTCTCAGGGCTCATCGCCACTGGCTCGGTGAAGCCGGGCGACAAGATCCGCGTCCTTCCCTCGGGCAAGACCAGCACGATCACCCGCGTCGTCACTTATGACGGCGATCTGGAAGAAGCGGTTGCGGGCCAGTCGGTCACCGTTTGCTTCGCCGACGAGATCGACTGCTCGCGCGGTTCGGTGATCTCGGTCGCGGACAATCCGCCGCAGACTGCCGACCAGTTCGAGGCGACTTTCGTATGGATGGCCGATGAGGCCATGGTGCCCGGCCGTGCCTACTGGCTGAAGGTCGGCACGCAGATGGTTTCGGCGACGGTTCAGGAGCCGAAGTACGAAGTCAACGTCAACACGATGGAGAAGCTGGCAGCCAAGACGCTGGAACTGAACTCCATCGGCGTGGCGGAACTGACCACCGACAAGCAGATCGTGTTCGAGGCTTATGCCGACAACCGCACGCTGGGCGGCTTCATCCTGATCGACAAGATGACCAACGCCACGGTGGCGGCGGGCATGATCCACTTCTCGCTGCGCCGTTCGCAGAACGTGCACTGGCAGGCCGTGGACATCGACCGCAAGCAGCACGCCGATCTCAAGAACCAGCGCCCGGCGGTGCTGTGGTTCACCGGCCTGTCGGGTTCCGGCAAGTCGACCATCGCCAACCTTGTCGAGAAGAAGCTGCACCGGATGAACCGGCACACCTTCCTGCTCGATGGCGACAACGTGCGCCACGGTCTGAACAAGGATCTGGGCTTCACCGAGGCCGACCGTATCGAGAACATCCGCCGCGTGGGCGAAGTCTCGAAGCTGATGACCGACGCGGGCCTGATCGTGATCACCGCCTTCATCTCGCCCTTCCAGGCGGACCGCGAGATGGTGCGCTCGATGCTGCCCGAAGGCGAGTTCTTCGAGGTGTTCATCGACACGCCGCTGAAGGTGGCCGAGGCGCGCGACGTCAAGGGCCTCTACAAGAAGGCGCGTGCGGGTGAGCTGAAGAACTTCACGGGTATCGACAGCCCGTACGAAGCGCCGCGCAATCCGGAAATCCGCGTGGATACCACGCTGATCTCGCCGGAAGACGCCGCGAACCTGATCGTCGACACGCTGCTGGGAGACGCCTGATGAGCTTGAACGGTAGCCTGAACGACGGCGATCTCGCGGCCCATCTGGCCGAAGTGGCGGGGAAGATCCTGCTCGATGTGCGGGCCTCCGGCCTGTTCTCGGGCAAGTCGCTGGGCAAGGCGGGGGACCAGACCGCCAACCAGTTCCTCTGCCACGCCCTTCGCGAGCAGCGGCCCGAAGACGGGCTGCTCTCCGAAGAGGAGAAGGACAATGCCGAGCGTCTGGCCAAGGAGCGGGTATGGATCGTCGATCCGGTCGACGGCACGCGCGAATATGGCGAGGAACGGGCCGACTGGGCTGTCCATGTCGGCATGGCGGTAGATGGCGAGCCGGTGCTGGGGGCGGTCGCGCTGCCCGGGGCGGGTGTAGTCCTGCGCTCCGACCAACCGGGCGAAGTGCCGCCCGCGCCTGAGCGGCTGCGCATGGTCGTCAGCCGCACGCGTCCGGCCAAGGAAGCGACCGGCGTGGCCGAAGCGATCGGTGCCGAACTCGTGCCGATGGGATCGGCCGGGGCCAAGGCCATGGCGATCCTACGCGGAGAGGCGGATATCTACCTCCATTCCGGCGGCCAGTACGAGTGGGATAGCTGCGCGCCGGCGGCTGTCGCACAAGGCTGGGGCCTCCACGTTTCGCGCATCGACGGCAGCCCGCTGGTCTACAATCGGGAAGACGTCTATATGCCGGACTTGCTGATCTGCCGGAAGGAGCACGCAGAACTAGTGCTCGAAAAGGTAAAGGCCTTCCTCTGAGGTCAAGCTGATCAACATTGTCGATTAGTAAGCCTGCCGCTATGCTCGCCCTTTGATAGGAAAGGGGCGAGCATGGAGGCGAAAATCAGGCGCAGGACGCGCGACCCGGTCGCGACGCGCGCGGTGATCCTCGATGCCGCCGCCAACCTGCTGGCCAAGGACGGGCCTGAGGGCGTCAGCCTCTCCGCCGTCGCCCATCTCGCCGCCGTCAATCGCGGCACCGCCTACCAGCATTTCGAAACGCGCGAGAAGCTGATCGAGGCGACCATGCAGTGGGTTTCCGACAAGCTGTTCCACGCGGTTTTCGGCGATCCCGAAACTGTCGGAGAGCGCCGGGTCGAGGATGTCGACGTAGTCGCGCTGACTGAGCGGTTGTGCGATTTCGCGATGGAAAATCCCGACATTTGCCGCGTCTGGCTCCAGCAAGTGCTGGCCTCGCCAAACCCGGCGCAGGATCCATTCTGGCGGGAGTATTGCGGCTCGCTTGGCCGCTTTGCGGGCACCGATCTGGCGGAGCCGGGCATCGATTTCGAGGTCTATTCGGTGATGAACCTGGCCGGCGTGTTCTTCTGGCCGATCCTAGCCCGCGCGCATGCCGCTGACGAGGGCGAGCGCCGGGAACTGTCGCGCCGCTATTCGCGCGAGATCCTGCGGCTTTCGATGTACGGTACGATGCGGGCCAAGGCGTTCCCGAAGGTGGCGGATTTGCTCGCCGCGCACGGGGTTTCGCCGGGCGGCTGAGGCGACGTCACAAGCTTTACTCCATTCGTCATTGCGAGCGCAGCGAAGCAATCCAGAGTCGCGTAAACCGCCCTGGATTGCTTCGCTGCGCTCGCAATGACGAGGAGAGGGTGCGTCGGTCGGAGCAGATGAGTCGGCGCGGAATGAAGTCCATTATGTTCCCGTTGGATACCCCGCCCATGATGCCGCTTCGCCTAGGCGATGCCGTGGCGCGCCGGCATTGACGCAGCGGCGCATATTCCCTTTCAGCTAGGGCCTGCATCGTCGGGCTCTAACGCAGCCCCTGAGGGAGTATGCCATGTTTTCCGCTATCGTGATCGACAAGACCGATGAGGGCCAGACGGTCGCTCTCCAGCAGCTTGACGAAAGCGCGCTGCCCGAAGGTGATGTCGCCATCGACGTTGCGTTCTCGACGCTCAACTTCAAGGACGGCCTGGCCGTTACCGGCGCTTCGCCGGTCGTGCGCAAGTTCCCGATGGTGCCCGGCATCGACCTCGTCGGCACCGTTACCGAAAGCAGCCATGGCGACTGGAAGGCCGGCGATACCGTCGTGCTCAACGGCTGGGGCGTGGGTGAGGGCCACTGGGGCGGGTTGTCGCAGAAAGCCAGGCTCAAGGGCGACTGGCTGGTGCCGCTGCCTTCCGCCTTCACGCCGAAGCAGGCCATGGCGATCGGCACTGCCGGCTACACCGCTGCGCTCTGCGTCGATGCGCTGGTGGAATGGGACGTGACCCCCGATCAGGGCGAAATTCTCGTCACCGGTGCCACTGGCGGCGTCGGCTCGGTCGCCATCGCGATCCTCAAGAAGCTGGGCTACTCGGTCGCCGCGCTCACCGGCAAGCCGGGCGAGGCGGACTATCTGAAGTCGCTGGGCGCAGAGACGATCATCGACCGCGCCGAACTGTCCGAGAAGGGCAAGCCGCTCCAGAAGGAGCGCTGGGCCGGTGTCGTCGATACGGCCGGCAGCCACACGCTGGCCAACGCCATCGCCCAGACCAAGTACGGCGGTGCAGTTGCGGCTTGCGGTCTGGCGCAGGGCTTCGACCTGCCTTCGACCGTCATGCCCTTCATCCTGCGCGGCGTTT
>Ga0160437_1000159_pt1 | contig 38805 bp, 30 predicted proteins | sample HID1975I_E0MG_FD_108227 | JGI IMG/M metagenome (GOLD analysis project Ga0160437, IMG submission 108227) | Enriched soil microbial communities from UW Madison campus, WI, USA - HID1975I_E0 MG | ecosystem: Environmental > Terrestrial > Soil > Unclassified | place: USA: Madison, Wisconsin... | reverse complement strand
CCAGCGAATTGGTATCGCGCGTCTCGCGGGTGAGCACTTCGCCCGCACATTCCGGCGCGGCGAAGTATTCCAGCGTCATGCCGCGCGTGCAGCCGTCGCCGATGTCGATCGCGGGCGTCACGCGCATGTTCGGCAGGCGCGGCTGCGGATCGACGCCCGGCGCGAACAGGATCTCGCAGGACTCGCCGTAAGTCTCGCGCAGCGCGGCCACCGGGGTCGGCGCATCGGGCGAGATCGAGATCTTCGCGAATGTCCCGCCCTGGAAGCACGGCGCCCAGGCATTGGGGCCGATGACCGCCAGCGTCTTCACCGATCCCGGCGCGAGCGGGAGCATGTCCCTCTCGTTGCGCAGCAGGGTGAAGCCGGCCGCTGCCGCCTCCACCAGCAGCGCCTCGGCCTCGGCACCGGGGATCGGCGGCGCCTTGTTCGCAGTGACCCGGCGCGCGACCGAGGCCACGCGCGATGCCGCATCCTCGATGCGCGCCGGATCGACCGCCCCTGCGGATACCGCCGCCTCCAGCTTGCCCCCCATGAACCGCGCCGGCCCCGGCATTTCCAGATCGAGGCCGGCATTGATCGTGCCCTCGCTGGAATGGGTGCCGAACCAGTCGCTCATGATGAGCCCATCGAAGCCCCAGTCCTGCTTGACCACGCCGGTCAGGACATGGCCCTGCTCCGAGCACCAGGCGCCATTGACCTTGTTGTACGCGGCCAGCAGGCCCACGCAGCCCGCCTCCACCGCGTATTGGAACGGCAGCAGGTAGACTTCGCGCAAGGTGCGCGCGTCCAGGCGCACATCCACTTCGTCCCGCGCGGTTTCGCTGTCGTTGCAGACCAGGTGCTTGGCGACCGAGCCAGTGCCGGTCGACTGCAGGCCCCTGACCCATTCCGCGCCGAGCACGCCGGTCAGCACCGGATCCTCGGAGAAATACTCGAAGGCCCGGCCCGCCAGCGGACTGCGCGCGAGGTTCAGATTGGGCGCCAGCACCGCATCCACGCCGCGCTCCACGGCCTCGCTGCCCACCAGGGCGCCGATACGACGGGTGAGGTCGCGGTCCCAGGTGGCGCCCAGCAGGGTCGAACAAGGGCTGAGCAAGGCGATGTCGCGCTCGTCCACTTTGCCGCTGGCGATGCCGAGCGGGCCATCGGACATGGTGAAAGACGGGATCCCCGCTTCCGGCACGGCCAGTGTCGACCACATCGACCCGCCGGCCGTGAGCGCGCAGGATTGCGCCAAAGTCACATCGCTCATGCGGCAACCTCCACCGGGCTCGGCGCCATGCGAAAGCCCATGACCTGCTCGGCCTGGGCACGCACGGCGCGGGCAATGCCTTCGTCGGCCAGCGTTCCGTCCGCCGCGAAAGGCTTCTGCTCCACCGAGTTGACTGCAACGCCCACCGGCGTCGGCCAGCCGCGCATCGCATGGACCACGTCGCGCAAGGCGGAAAGCGTGGTGCCGCAGGCCTGCCAGCCCGCCGCCGTGACCACCAGGCCCACCGGCCGCCCGTCGAAATAGACGCGCGTATCGCCGCGCAAGTCTTCCAGCAGGTCGACGGCATTCTTGACGAGGCCCGAATAGCCGCCGTGATAGCCGGGGCTGCCGATGACGATACCGTCGGCGCCGCGCACGGCCTCCACCAGCGCCTGTTCCTCGGGCGTGCGGTCGGGTTTCTCGGGGTTGAAATGCGGCAGGCCCGCAAGCGCGGGCCCGTCGAACATCACTGTCTCGGCGCCCAGTGCCGCGCATTCGGCCAGCACGGCGCGCACGATCCGCTCGCTGGAGGAGGCCTGGCGGAACGTTCCGCCGAGGCCCACGATCCGCCGGGGAGCGGCGGGCGAAATCACGGTCATCGCATTCTCCTAAACCGGCGCGGCCTTCTTGCGGGCCGCGCCGTCATGTCGGTATCGAAAGCCTCAGGCCGGCACCGCGGCCTTGAACGCCGGCATCACCTTCTCCGCCATCAGGCGCAGTGTCTGGTCGCCATAGGCGAGGCGCTGCTCGGTCAGCGGGCCGGTGGTCGTGCCGCAGAGCACGTTGCCGATGCCGAGTTCGGCATAAGGCGCCAGATGCGCCTGCACCGTCTCGGGCGAACCGTAGAGGCACCAGGTGCCGATCCAGTCGTCGCTGAGGGCGTCGGGCGTCCTGTCGGTCTTCTTGTTGGCATCGTCGCTCTCGGCGCGGGCGTTGAATTCGGCCTCGCGCTCGATCGCTTCCTGGTAGCTGCGCAGGATCACTTCCAGTTCCTCGCGCGCCTGGTCGTCGCTCTCGGCCACATGGACCACCTGATAAGTGTGCGTCGTCCAGTCGAGCGCGGACTTCACCACGGCATCGTCATGCCCGGCATCGAGCAGGAAGCCCTTGTAGATGTCGAACCACTTCTTGACGTGGACGAAGGGCTCGGTGCCGCCGATCCTGGGCGGGGTGAAGGCCGGGATGAACGCCGGCCAGCCGTTTTCCGCCGCACGGCGCGCGCTGGCTTCCTTCATCGCCACCGGCATCAGGCGTGCATGGCCCGGCGTATAAGGCGCAGGCGTGATGCGCTGAAGCACGCGGCCCTTGTAAGGCCCGTTGTCGATCACGACGGCGGGGTCTTCCATGCCCTTGGCCCAGAGCTGTTCCGCCAGCGCCAGGTTGTTCTCCGCGATCGAACCGGCATCCCGGTAGTCCACCGCGAAGCCGATCATTTCTTCCGGCGTGGTGCCCGAACCGACGCCCACCAGCAGCTTGCCGTCGGTCAGCTGGTCCAGGATGTTGATCCGCTCGGCAAGGCGCACCGGGTGGTGCAGCGGCACGGAGACGACCGAAAAGCCGAAATGCATCTTCGGCATCTGCGCGGCGAGATAAGCGGCGAAGATGAAGCTGTCGCTGGCCACCGGCATGTAGCCGTTGAAGTGATGGTCCGGCAGGAAGATGGCATCGTAATCGAGGTCGGCCGCCAGTTTCGCGTGCCCCTCAAGGTCCTTCATCAGCCTGCGATCCTGTTCGGGACCGAGCGATCGGGCGTTCAGAAATACGGAAAAACGCATCTTCCCCTCCCTTGGGGTCATTGCCGCCGCCGCGATGGCGTGCGTGCCGGTGTGAAATAAATGTGAATTAGAATTGACGTTCTGATTTCGATAGGCTGTTTGTTGCTGCCATGTCAACACGCGCAAAGCCCCGCTCGGCTGAAAAAAAGCTCGCCGTCGATTCCGTCAGCCGCAAGCCCCAGCAAGGGCGCAGCAAGGCGTCGCTCGAACGCATGGTCGCGGCGGCCGAAAAACTCATGCTCGAACGCGGAAGCGAAGAGTTCACCCTTCAGGAAGTGAGCCAGGAAGGCAGTGTCTCGATCGGGTCCATCTACTTGCGGTTCGAAAGCAAGGAGAACCTCGTCCGCGCCGTGATCGGCAATCATCTCAAGCGCATGGAAGTGCGCGAGGACGAGATGATGGCCCGCGTGCATGAGCAGTCCGACTCGCTGGTCACCGTCGTTCCGGCCTTCGTCGAGAACTACGCCGAACTGCTGCGCGAGGAAGCGCCGCTGCTGCGCCAGAGCATGGCCCGCGCCGCTTTCGACCCACTGGTCGCCGGTCCCGGCCGCCAGAGCGCCAACCGTGCCGCCGCCCTGGGGATCGGTGCCATGCTGAACTACAGCGACCAGTTCGGCGGCAGCGATCACGAGCGCAAGGCCAATGCCGCCTACCAGATCATCTTCGCCACCCTCGCCCGCCAGCTGAGCCTCGGTTCCACCGGAGAGTCGGTCCATCCGCAGGACTGGAAGGAACTGAAGATCGAGCTGGGCCGGATGTGCCTGGCCTATCTCAAGACCGACTTCTGAACAGAGGCCCGGGGTTCGCGGCCGGCTGATCCCGCCCGCACAAAATAAGGGGCGCGGCAGCGATGCCACGCCCCTCCCCATTTTGCGTGGGGCAGTTTGCCGCGGGCCCGCGGAGGAGAAATGCAGGCCCGCGAAGACGGTATCCGGCGTCAGAAGTTGACGCTCGCCCGCACGCCGTAAGTACGCGGGGGCTGGAACTGGTAGTTGTTGGTGTGCGAGACGAAGTTCTGCTGCGCATAGGCCAGCACGTTCTTGTCGAAGATGTTGCGCACGAAGGCGATCACCTTCCAGCCGCCTACGTCCGGCTCGTAACCGAGCGAAGCATTGGCGACCACGAAATCGTCGGTCGAGATGTCGTCGACGTTGAAGGCCGAGAAGTAGTACTTCGACGAGAACTTCGCGTCGGCATGGGCAGTGACCTTGCCGGCACCCACGACGAAGTCCTGGTCGATCGAACCGGTGACGGTGAACGACGGGGCATTGGGCAGGCGATTGCCGCTGATGTCCTGCGGATTGCCATCGCCGTCGTCGACGATGATGCCGTCCCCGAACTTGGTGTGCAGGTAGGCCGCATTGATGCCGATCCGGGTGGTTTCGCCCAGGAGCGCCTTCACTTCGCCTTCGACGCCGAAGATCTTCGCCGAACCGACGTTGAAGATGCCGCTGCCCTGGAGCACGTCCGAGGTCTGCGAGGCCTGGTAGCCCCGGTAGTTCGAGTAGAACACGTCGCCATTGAGCTGCAGCTTGTTTCCCATCAGCGAGTTCTTGGTGCCGATCTCGAAGGCATCCAGCTGCTCGGGATCGTAAGGCACCGAAGCGGAACTGCCGTTCGAATTGAAGCCGCCGGACTTGTAGCCGCGGTCGTACTTCGCATAGATCAGCGTGTCAGGCATGGGACGATAGTTCAGGCCGACATGCCAGGTCGGCTGCCCGTCGCTCAGCCTGCCGTCGCCCGCCACCGGGAAGCTCAAGGCCGGCGCGAAGGGGCTGGACAGGGCCTGCAGGTCCAGGAACGCCTGCCCGCTGCGCACTTTCTTGTCCCAGGTGTAGCGGCCGCCAAGGCTGAGTTCGAGCTGGTCGGTCAGGTCGTAGTCGACCTGGGCGAACACGGCCTGCGAGCGCGTCTTGATCTTGTAGTCGAACTTGATGCCGTACTGGTCCGGCTGGCCGAGCGCCGCCAGGGGACCGCCGTCCGCGAACAGGCCGGTCATGTCGAGGTTGAACAGGCCGGAATCGACCGTGTTGTTCTCGCTGAACCGGAAATAGCCGGCCTGGAAGAACAGCTTCGATGCGCTGTCGTTGCTCACCCGGAATTCGTGGTTCCAGGTCTTCGGGCGCTCGTTCTGGCGGAACTGGCGGTTGGCGGGATATTCCGGGCCGGTGGCGTCGAGAACGTTGTGCCAGTTCTGGCTGTCGTAGCCGCCGGCATAGATGAAGTTGAGATTGCTGTCGGTCGAGTAGGCCAGCTCCCAGCGGACGCGGTCCCCCTCCAGCGTGGTCTTCTGCGCAGCATCGCCCGGGAAGGCGCCCAGGTCCTTGAAGCTGGGCTTCGGCCCGCCCAGCGTGCCGCGCAGGATGGCATCGCCGTTCACGGTGCGGGAATCGTGCTGGTAGGACACCCATGCCGAAAGACCGCCTGACTTGTACATCGCCTGGATGCGGCCCGAGGCGAAGTCCTCGTCGTCCCCGGAGGTGGTCGGTCCGTCGATCTTGCGATAGCCCTTGTGGGTCAGGTACGTGCCCGAGGCGCGGATCGCGAACGTATCGCTCACTGCCAGGTTCGCGCCCATCTCACCGGTGAACGCGCCGAAGTTGCCCACTTCGACCGCGCTGTAGCCGCCGTTCACGAACTGCGGGCGATTGGTGATGATGCTCACCAGGCCGCCGGTCGAGTTACGGCCGTTGAGCGTGCCCTGCGGGCCCTTCAGCACTTCGATGCGCGCCAGATCGTACATCGACGAGTTCAGCGAGAAAGAGCGGTTGGTGTAGAAACCGTCGCGCGACACGGGAACGGACGGATCGCCGATTTCCGTCACGTCGGTCGAGGCAATACCGCGCACCGCGACATAAGCTGCGCCTGCCGACGGAGAGATGTTCACGCTGGCGTCGATCGACGCAAGGTCGCGCACCGAAGCGATGCCGGCATCGCGCAGTGCATCACCCGAATAGACGTTGAGCGCGGTCGGCGTGTCCTGCGCGCTCGAAGCCGTGCGGTTGGCAGTGACGATGATGTCGCCAAGGCCGGTGGGCTGTTCCTGCGCCGCGGTTTCGCCGGCAGGCTGCGGCGCGGATTCCGTCTGGGCCATGGCGGTCATCGGAACGGCCAGCGCGGACGTGGAAAGAAGCACGAATGCCAGTCTCATCAAACTCTCCCTAGTCGGCGCCGCTTTGCGATCGGGCGCCCTTATAAAACCGGAATGCTTATTCTAATTAGATCACGAATCGGCACCCGTCAAGGCAGCAGAGCGCCTTCGTGAAGCACACGCGAAAGGCGGCGCGTTTCCTGGGCTCAAGAGCCGGAAACGCGCCGCCTTCGGTGCGATGCGATGGTTTTTCGGGGGTGGTTCGGACGGCGGAACGGGCCTCGAACCTGGCCGTCAGCCGCCTTTGCGGATGTCCCTAGCGGATGGCCAGCGCCGGTATGGTCTGCACCGGACGATAGCCCAGCAGCTGCCCTGCGGTCTCGACCAGAGGCTCACGCCCGATGGCGATGGCGAGGCCCTGCGTCACTTGCCGCAGCTGTCCGCAATCCAGCCAGGGATGACCGGCGCCGTACTGGTTCGCCATCCCCAGGTTCATCCGCTCCAGCGCGCGCTGGCCGTTCTTTGCGCCATAGGCATGGAGATAGGCGCTGCGCATGTGCCGCGCCGCCGTGTCGAGATCGCCGCGATGCTGCCGGCTGAACGTGCGGTAATCGGTATCGAAGCCCTCGCCCCGGCTCTCGCACCGCATGGCCGTGACTTTCAGCATCGCGTCCAGACGCTGCACGCGTTCCGATCCGTCATCGCCGATCGCCGCCGGTTTCGGTGCGGCTGCTGCCGGGAGCGCCGCCAGCGCGGCCACCGCGCCGGCGATCGCCAGGAAGGATCGGCTTTTGCTTACGCGCGTTTCAGGCTTGTTGCTCATCTTCGTGCTCCTCCTCCAATGGCGGGTTTTCGTCCCGTCCCAGGGCAAGAGTTTACACGAGTTGGTTAACATCGCCTAAAGCCGGTGACGAAGCGTGCAATCTCCGGCCGCGACATTGTCGGAGCGCGCCGGCACTCTATATCTGCACCGTCGCAATCGACTTGCATCAGAAGGATTTACACGATGACCATCGCCGTTGGAGACAAGCTGCCTGACGTGAAGCTGATCAAGGCCGGCGAAAGCGGCCCCGAACCCGTGCAGAGCGCGGCGTTCTTCGCCGGCCGCAAGGTCGCGCTGTTCTCGGTTCCCGGCGCCTTCACCCCGACCTGCTCGGCCAAGCACCTGCCTGGCTTCGTGGACAAGGCCGCCGAACTGAAGGCCAAGGGCGTCGACGAGATCGCCTGCACCGCCGTCAACGACGCCTTCGTGATGGGCGCCTGGGGCAAGGCCTCGGGCTCTGCCGATGTCACCATGCTGTCCGACGGCAATGGCGACTTCGTGAAGGCCATGGACCTGGTGATGGACGGTACCGGCTTCGGCATGGGCCATCGCGGCCAGCGCTTCTCGATGGTCGTGAACGACGGCGTGGTGGAGCAGATCAACGTCGAGGCGCCCGGAGCCTTCGAAGTCAGCTCCGCCGACCACATGCTCGGCCAGCTCTGACCTGCATCTGAAAAGGCGCTGAAAGGCGCCCCGGGCGAACTGGCCGAACTGGCCGTGCGCCCGGACCAGGGGCGGCCTTCCTGCGGGACGGCCGCCCTTTCCTTTGCCCTTGCGGCATCGACGGGGCGTTGGCTTTCCGTTCATGCCCATGGCGCCTTGCCGCGACCCGGGCGGATGGCTAGCCTCGCGCCAAAGCGAGGAGTTTTCATGGCACGTTCGGTTATCGTCACCGGTGGTTTCGGCATTCTCGGCGCGGCAGTGGCCGCTGCATTCGCCCGCACCGGCGACAAGGTCGCCCGTATCGACTTCGCGCCCGAGGCCCGTGACCCGCTGGTCGGCGCGCTCGACATCGGCGGCGTGGACCTGACCGACGCCGCCGCGACCCAGGCCGCGCTCGACCGGGTTGCCGCTGCGCATGGCGGGATCGACGTGCTGGTCAATGTCGCGGGCGGCTTCACCTGGGAAACGCTGGAAGGCGGATCGCTGGCGAGCTGGGCGCGCATGCAGGCCATGAACCTCACGACGGCGGCCACGATCACCCAGCTTGCCCTGCCTCAACTCAAGGCATCGGCGGCGGGCCGGATCATCAGCATCGGCGCCGGAGCGGCGGTAAAGGCCGGCATGGGCATGGGCGCCTACGCCGCTTCCAAATCGGGCGTCCACCGCCTGACCGAGGCGCTCGCCGAAGAACTCGCCGGCACCCGCGTCACCGTCAACGCCATCCTGCCCAGCATCATCGACACGCCGACCAACCGGGCGGACATGCCGGATGCGGACTTCACCACCTGGGTCCAGCCCGAAGCGATCGCGGACGTGATCGCCTTCCTGGCCTCCGACGCCGGCCGCGCCGTTACCGGAGCGCTGATCCCGGTCACGCGCGGAGGCTAAGGCCCAAGGCGGGCATGACGGGCCTCAGCCCGGCCCGCGCCTGTCCCGGAAGATCAGTCCCGCTCGCCGGACAGGCGGCAGGCCACGGCATCGAGCCGCGCCACCAGTGCCGGGTCGCGCGCATCGGGCGCGGTTATCAAGGCATGATCGAGCGCCCGGTCGATGGGGCTGGGTGCGCGTTCGGCTGGAAGGCTGGCCGCCAGGCTGCGCAGCATGTCGCGCGCGACTTTTGCATTGGCATGCATGACTTCCAGGACATGGCTGACTTCGACGCCGGCCTCTTCCTCGCGCCACGAATCGTAGTCGGTGACCATGCCGAGCATGGCGTAAGGAAGCTCAGCCTCGCGCGCGAGCTTCGCTTCGGGCATGCCGGTCATGCCGATCACGTCGGCGCCCCAGTTCCGATACATCCGGCTTTCCGCGCGGGTCGAGAACTGCGGCCCTTCCATCGCCAGGTAGCAGCCGGCGCGATGGACCCTGGCTCCCGCCGCTTCGGCCGCAGCCCCTGCCATTGCGGAAAGGCGCGGGCAGACGGGATCGGCCAGGCTGACATGCGCGACCAGCCCCGTGCCGAAGAAGCTGCCCGTACGCCCCGTGGTCCGGTCGATGAACTGGTCGACCATGACCATGTGCCCCGGCGCCATCTCCTCGCGCAGCGAGCCGATCGCGGAAAGCGCCAGCACGTCGGTAGCGCCGCAGCGCTTGAGCACGTCGATATTGGCCCGGTAATTCACGGCGGATGGCGGAATGGCGTGACCCGCGCCGTGGCGTGCGATGAACGTGAAGCGCACACCGCCAAGCCAGCCGGTGGTCACCGGGCCGGAAGGCGCGCCGAAGGGGCTGGAGACCGTGATCTCCTGCGCCTCGTCCAGTTCGATGCCGGCGGCGAGACCCGATCCGCCCAGAATGCCGATGTGCCAGAAGCTGCTTTTTTCAGCGCGCAAGGATACCTGCCATGATGATGTCGATCGTGTGTTCGCGGTAGCGGTCGCGCAGTTCCTCGGTCAACGTGTCCTGGTCGAAGCAATGCTTCAGCACCAGCCGCGCCGAGAAGAATCGGTCCACCGCCCCGGTCACCGTGAAGTAGAAAAGTTGCGGATCGATTTCACGGAACACCCCTGCCCGCACGCCGTCGCCGATGAGCTGTTCATAGGCGCGGTAGATCGGCGAGAGATAGCAGTCGGCAATGCGGCGCGCCTCGGTATCGTCGCTTTCGCGCACCATGCGCATGGTCAGGCGGTTCAGATAGGGAACCTCGTAGAAGGTATCGACGACCTTCCAGAGATGGCGCCGCAACTTGGCCTCAGGCGACCAGCCGTCCTTGGCCACCAGCGCGTCGACGCTGGTGACGATCGATTGCCAGTCGCGGTCGAGCAGCGCCTTGAGCAGCCCGGCCTTGTTGCCGAAGTAGTATTTCACCAGCGCCGAATTGAGGCCCGAGCGTAGCGACAGTTCGGACAGCGAGATGTCGATCACGTCGCCGTCGCGCATGATGGCGCTCGCCGTCTCGAGCAACTGGGCGCGGGCGCCGGGCGGCGGCGCGCCGGTCTCGCTCGTGGAATTGCCTTGCGCCATGTCCCGGTTTCCGCCCCTGTTCCCCGAAACGCTTACTTCGGACCCATGCGGATCGCGCCGTCGAGCCGGACGGATTCGCCGTTCATATAGTCATGCTCCAGCATGAAGAGTGCGAGCTTGGCATATTCGTCCGGCTTGCCCAGGCGCTTGGGGAACGGGACCATGGCGGCCAGCGAATCCTGTACCTGCTGCGGCATGCCGGTCATCATCGGCGTCTCGAAAATGCCGGGGAGGATCGTGTTCACGCGGATTCCCTCACTCATGAGGTCGCGCGCGATCGGCAGGGTCATCGCCAGCACGCCGCCTTTCGACGCCGCATAGGCCGCCTGGCCGATCTGCCCGTCCTGTGCCGCGATCGAGGCCGTGTTGACGATGGCGCCCCGCGCCCCGGCGTCATCGACGGGATCGAGCGTGACCATGCCCGCCGCCGCCTTGCTGATGCAGCGGAAAGTGCCGATGAGATTGATGCCGATGGCCTTCTCGAACAGGGCCATGTCGTGCGCGCGCGGCGCGCCGGTCTCGCGGTTCCGGCCGACGGTCCTGGAAGCGGGCGCGATGCCGGCGCAATTGACCAGCACCCGCTCCTGCCCATGAGCGGCGCGGGCCTTGGCGAAGCCGGCATCGACGCTGGCATCGTCAGTCACGTCGACCTGGCAGAACACGCCGCCGATCTCTGCCGCAATGGCTTCTCCGGCATCGGCGTTAAGGTCGAACACGGCGACCTTCACACCCTGCTCCGCCAGCGCGCGCGCGGTGGCTGCGCCCAGGCCCGATGCCGCGCCGGTAACGACGGCGGCAAGGCTGCTGTCCAGTTTCATGCTGCTTCCCCTTCCTGCCCGCGCAGGCCAGCCCCACCGAACGGCGACGGCATGCCTGCCCGATGACCTGGACCTGATGATTCAGGCCCGACGATTTAATCAACCGGTTAAGCAGCTCAAACCGGCAGGTCAATCGGGCAGAGTGAAATCGCGCCCCGGCGTCATGGCCCGCCGTCGTCGCCTGGCGTCGTCGGCCGGCGGGGGGCCCGCTCCGCGAGCAGGATGGCGCGCTGAATCAGCCCACCGGGTCCATGCCGCGCTGGATCTGCGAACGCTCGATGTTCGAACGATCGCCGCGGCGCTGTTCTTCCCACTGGCTCTTGCTCATGCAGATCTTCTTTGCGCGCAGACGCGAGCCGATTTCTTCCACCCGCTGGCAGATCATCGGGTCCTTCTTCTCGATGTCGTTCTTGGCGACGGACGTGGCCGGAACCGCGGCCGGCGCAACCGGCGCGACCGGTGCAGTCTGCGCCGTCGTTTGGCCCGTTACCTGCGGCGCCGGGTCGCTTGCCAGCGCAGGGGTGGCTGCCAGGACGCAGGCAGCGACGGCAACTCGTGTGATCATGTGCATCGTGTAACTCCGTGGCGCCGACCTTTGGGTTCGCGCGCCGAAAGACTGGATGAAACGAAGGTAAATCGGGACGTATCGCACTTCAAGTGCGCGCTACGTCGAAGGCGAGCGTCATGCGCTCGCCCGCGGCGAAAGGCCGGGTCCCATGCCACATCCACGACGGGAACAGCACGAGCCGCGCCGGCTTCGGCTCCACCGAAACGCGCGGGGCAAGATCGCCCAGTCCTGCGGGCGCACCGCCCAGATCGAGCCATCCCTCACCGGAAGGAAGGTCTTGCGGAACAGCGAGATAGAGCGCCGAGCTGATCCAGCCTTGCGGGTGATGATGCGGCGCATGAAAGCCCGCGCCGGCCAGCCGTACCGACCAGCTACCGGCAAACCGCGGACGCCGGCCTCGCTTCCGCGCAAGCGTGGGGTGGGCGGCATCGACCGGCAGAAGGCTGTCTTCGAATTTCGCGATTTCGCCGCGCAGGACTTCGCGGATGCGCGTGATTTCCGGTTCGCATCGCGCCAGCAAGACCCCTTCCGTCTGAGTCCCGCCGCGAACGGACTGATCGAGGAACCGACCGGATCGCGCATGGAGACCGCGCAGCATCGGCACGAGCGCGTCCAGCCCGATCTCGGCAGGATCGAGGTCGATCACGCGGACAAGCCCCTCCGTCTCCAACCAGGCAGACCGCGGATCGCCTGCCAGTCGCCAGGCCAGGGCCGCGTAAGGCCAGATCGCTTCCGCGCCCTCCCCGGCGAGAAGAGGCTCCATTTCCGAGACGGCCTTTGCGGCCTCCCCCCGTCGCAGCAGATGGCGCAGGCGCCAGACCGCATGGCCCTGATCGGTCGCGGCACCCAGAGCGGCGAATGCGGCGGCCGCTTCCTCGTCCCGTCCCAGTTCGTCTAGCGCAGCCGCCCGCGACAGGAGGAACGTGCGAACGGGTCCGTGAACAGCGATCGCGCGGTCCGCTGCGGCCAGGACTTCGGCATGGCGCTCGCCGGAAAGCAGCAGTTCGATAGCGAGCGCCCGCAAGCCATCGCTCTGGGGGAAGCGCTGCAAGGCCGCCTCGATGCTCGCCAGCAGCCGGCCCTCCTGCCCCACCATGACGGACAACTGGGCGAACTGGCGATGCCCTTCCATCCAACCGGGGTTGGCCGCGAGCATCGCTTCCAGCTCGGCCAGGCCGCGCGGCCCTTCCCCTTCGGCAAGCCGCGCCGAGGCGAGCCCCAGCCGGATCTCGCCTTTCGCGGGTGCCAACAGGGTCGCCTGTTCGAACAGCCGCGCCGAGGGGCGCCCCGCCTCCAGCGAGACATGCGCCAGCGCATGGACCACACCGCCATTGTCCGGCGCCAGCCGCTGCGCCGCCTCCAGCGCGGCAACGGCACCGTCACGGCGGTCGAGCGCGCGGCGCAGCATCGCGGTCCAATGGAGGATGGTGACATCGGCGGGATGGCGGCGCGGATTTCGGGCCAGCCAGGCCGCCAGCCGCGCTTCGGCCTGTTCCTCGTCGCCGCGGGCGAGCGCCTGTTCCGCCAGTTCGGCCAGCGCCTGCCTCTCGTCTCCGGGCACGGACACTAGCGCCCGTCCACGTCGCGGCCCGCCGCGGCAATCGTCGCCGCCACCGCCCCGCGCTCGGTTTCGGCAAGGCCGTAATGCCAGACGTCGAAAATCAGCACGATCCTGAGGACATCGGTGGGATTCATCGCCTCGTGCTCGATCGTATCGTCGAACGCGAAAGCCGCGCCTTCCCGCCATTCCCGCGTCTCGGCGCCAACGCGGAACCAGCAGCCCGGCGGGACGACGAGCGGCAGGTGGCAGACCAGCCGCGTATTGTCGACGCCGACATGGGGCGGGATCGCGGTGTGCGGCGCCAGCAGCGAAAACATCGCATTCGGAGAGGCACCGGCGACTTGCGGCTGTGGCAGGCGCGAGAGGATCTCCATCGTGCGCGGCGCCTGCGCGGCGTTGTGCGTCACTTCCCTGCCGTGCCGCAGCAGATGGATCGCGCTCCAGACGCGGCTGCGGTTCAGCGGCCGCCACTGCGCCAGGTTCTCGCGGTCCTCGTATTGGATATAGGGTTCCAGCTCGGCGCGCTCGGACTGCATCAGCGCCAGCATCTCCGCACGGATCGCCTCGAAACCGGCCTCCACTTCGGCCAGCCACGGTGTCGCATGGCGGGGATGGAACTCCCGCTCGACCAGGCCGGGATAATGGAAATGCGTGGGTTCGCTGTGATAGACCCGCGTCTTGCGCAGGATATTGTCGCGGAACCGCGCCATCCGCCAGTCCAGATCGGCATCGGCATCGGCTTCGATAGTCTCGGCCTCTTGGCCCGCCGTCCGCGCGACTTGCTCCAGGTGCTGGCCGCGCTCTTCCAGCCAGCTGGCATGAAACGCCCTCCCCGCCGCTACGGCAGCTTCGAGCGGCGACGGCATGGAGCCCTCCGGCAGCTGCGCCAGGGCTTCGCCCCAGGCCGCGCCCGCCTGGGCATCGCCGATCCGCTCCAGCAGCCCGGCCCGCATGACAAGCGCCATGAAGTCGAGCGGCGCCAGTTCCAGCGCGCGGTGGACCGCCTCCAGCGCCTTGTGCGGCTGCCGCAAGGCCCGGCGCAAACCCGCCAGCTTGAGCCATTGCGCCATGAGCGCCGGCACATCGAGCGGCGGCAGTTCGAAATCGGGCGAACCCGATTCCGATCCGGCACTCTCCAGCAAAATCTGCAGGGCCTGCGCCGCGGCCGGGAGGTTGCCCGCCGCCGTCAGCCGGTCCACTTGCGCGAAAGTCGTAGTCCCTGAGTTCATTGCCCCCCCGAGCGTGTTCAGACCGGATCGATGTCGAGGTCCGGCGGGCCGCCCCAGGCCGGCACCCGGTCGTCCTCAAGCGAATAACCGAAGCGTTCCACCCAGGGCCGCAGGATATCCAGCACCGGCTCAAGATGCTTCTCGTACCGCCGCCAGCGCCCGGCCGCGCGGGTATAGATCGCCTCGGTGACCTGGGCGTAGCTGGCCGTACGCACCACGCCGCGCGCACGCGCGGCTTCGCGGTGGTCGAACGCCTCCCCGGCCCACGGCAGGTCCAGCCAGTCGAACAGCGGTGCCAGCTCGCGCGCCTGGTCTGCAACCAGCCTCTCGTAAACGACCGTGCGGACCGGCAGGTCGAACACCTCGCGCGCCTGCTCCCAATAGGAGAAGGTGAGATCGTAGAACCGCGCCGCCGTCTCCAGATCCAGGAAATTGCTCATGGCATTGTTGGGGCGGAAGTTGGTGATGAAGCAGCTGAGGATGACGTCGCAGGGGTGCCGCAGCGCCAGCACGAAGCGGGCATCGGGAAACAGGCGGCGGATTACCGGGACTTTGCCCAGGTGCAGCGGGTGCTTGTCGATGATCAGCGTGTCTGGCGCCAACCTATCCGGCCCCAGCGGCGCATGCTGGGATACGCGCTCGAAGTAACGGGCCCGTGCGGCAACGATGGCCGCGGCATCGAGCCCGGCCAGGGCCTCCACGCCGCCAAGCTGCGTCTCGATCTCTCCGAAGAAAGGTTCCTCTTCCAGCACCAGGGTGTTCGGCGCCGTCATCAGCATCGTATCGAGCAACGTCGTGCCTGAACGGGGAAAGCCCAGCAGAATGACCGGAGAGGCACGATCGGCAGGCGGGGTTTCGCTCCAGCCGCCCAGCCACTGCGGCGTCACGAGCGCCCGATCCCGCGCGAGATCGCCGCGGAATCGCTCGGCCCGGACGGCAGGCTGCGACGGCTCGTCGAGATGACTGGCGTTCATGGCGGCGAATTCGCCGAAAGCCTCGTCATAGCGTTCCATGCGGTCGAGCATGATGCCGCGAAGCTGATGGCGGCGATTGGCCACGACGACCTCTCCCGACTGCTCCAGCGCCTCGAATGCCTGCCCGAAGTCCTCGGCCCGCTTGAAACGCAGGGCATCGATATAGGCCAGCGATTGCGCATCGGTTCCGCTGGCAAGAGCGCGCTCACGCAGGGGCTCCAGCTCCGCCTCGCGGTTGCTGCGTTCATAGACGGCAGCCAGCCCGACGAAGGACGGGCCCAGTGCCGGCTCGATGACGAGAGCGGCCTCGAACTGGCCTTCGGCGATGGCATAGTCGTTACGCCGGGCGGCTTCCTGACCGTAATCGGATTGCAACGCGGCATTGCCGGGCGCGCGCCGCGCTGCCTCGGCGATGGCTTCGTACTGGCGATCCTCGATACCGTTATCGTGGTAAAAACGCGCCAGAGTCAGCATCGGCACATGATCGTCCGGGAAATCGCGCGCCGCATCGCGCAGCACGGTCTCCCCTTCCTCCACACGTTCCGCGAGGAGCAAGGCCGTCCCCAGATTGACGCGGATCGGCGGGGAATCGGGAGCCAGCGCCATCGCGCGCTGCAGCACCTCGATGGCTTCCGCCGCCTCTCCCTGCTCGCTGAGAGTGTTGCCGAGATTGTTCAGCAGCGACCAATCGTCCGGCTGCCGCGCCAGGACATGGCGATAAAGCCGTGCGGCCTTGGCAAAATCTCCGGCCTCCTGCGCCAGATGCGCACCGAGCCGGGCAAGGCGCAGGCTCGGTTCAGCGAAAGCGCAGGCTTCATCGCAGAGCGCCAGCGCCTCGTCCTTGCGATCGGTCCGCAAATAGGATTCGGCCAGATTGGTGCGCACGACCAGGTCCTGCGGTCGCAGAGAATGGGCGCGCTCCAGATATGTCGCAGCACGCGCAAAATCGCCGCGGTGAAACTCAACCGCACCGCCGAGAGCGGCCAGCGCGGGATCTTCGGGCTCGGCTGCCACGGCCGCGACGACGGCCTGCGCCGCTTCGTCGAGCCGCCCCATGCGCGCCAATCCGGCAATCCGGCGAAGCTCATCCGAGGGATTGGGCTTTTCCGATGGCTTGGCGGTCGTGGTCATGCAGGGGTCCGAATTGCTTGGCGGACGCGTCCGCCGGAAACAGAAGCGGCGGCCCTCCGGGGAAGACCGCCGCCAAAGACTAACCGTTCGTGGGAACGATTAGAAGTTCATGGTGATGCCGGTGAACACGTAGCGACCCAGAACGTCGTACGTACCCGGATAGGCGTTGCCGTTGCAGACGACGCTGGCGCAAGCGTTCGAGGTGACCAGCGGCGGATCCTTGTCCAGCAGGTTGGTCGCACCCAGACGCCAGGTCAGGTTCTTGCCGAGGTCGGCGGTCAGCGTCAGGTCGAAGTAGTCCATCGCCTTCAGCTTGTCGTCGAGCGAGTTCAGGTTGCGAGCATAGCGCGAGTTCGACGTGATCAGCGACGACGACGGGTTGGCGAATTCAACCGTTGCCGACGACAGGTGGCGCCACTGCAGCGAAAGGCCGACGCCGTTCGACATGGTGTAGCTCACGCGGGCCTTGTGGCGCCACTTGGGCAGCGGAGTGCCGCAAGTCGGGCCGTAGTAGCCGGCGCAGTTGTACGACTCGGTCAGACCGTTATCGACGATGTAGTTGTTCAGCCAGGTGCCCACGAAGCTAAGCGACACGCGGCCGGCATTGCCGATCTCGGTAGAGTAGTTGCCGTTGAACTCGAAGCCGCGCGTCTTCACGCCGCCGACGTTGTGGTAGATGTCGACCACGTAGCCGCCCGAAGTCAGCCACAGCGAGCCCGAGGGGTCGCGGTTGACCAGGTCGCACGCTTCGGCAGTGCCCGAGCCACAGGCCGCGAGGATCGCGTCCGCGCCGTACTGCTGGATGGCCTGCTTCACCTTGATGTCGAACCAGTCGACGCTGGCGGTCAGACCCGGAACCCAACGCGGCTGAAGAACGACGCCAAGGGTCTTGGTGGTCGACTTTTCCGGATTGAGGTCGGGGTTGCCACCGATCAGGCCGTTGTACTGGCCGGCCGGGTTAAGCGAGGTACCACCGCTGACGCCCTGTGCGGCGCAGACGGGCGTGAGCACGTCCTGACCGGCGCAAGGATCGGTTGTGCCATCAAGCGCGACGATCTGCGGCGCGAACAGTTCCTGGATGTTCGGCACGCGGACGGCGCGGTTGTAGCCGGCGCGCAGACGGATGTCCGAGACCGGGGCAAGATCGACACCCAGCTTGTAGGTGTTGGTGTTGAAGGTACGGCCGTTCGAGATGCTGTAGTGCGAGTAGCGATAGCCGCCATTGAACGACAGGCTCTGGATGAAGCTGTCCTGGACGATCGGAATATCGATTTCGCCGAAGAACTCGGTGACCTTGTAGGCGCCGTCGGTGTCGAGCGTCGGAGCGCCCTGACCGGTGAGATCGCCGGTGGTGAAGGCGTTGTCGGTCCGCAGTTCCAGCGAGTCGCGGCGGTATTCCACACCAAGCGCCACATTGACGCCGTCCGACGACCAGGGCGACTTGATGCCGTATTCGCCGAGCATGCCGGTGAAGCTGGCGCTTGCCACCTGCTGCGAGGTCTGGCCCTTCATGAAGCCGGTCGCCGTCAGATAGTCGAGCGAAGCCTGCGAGATGTTGCCGCTGAACACGTCATAGGGCGAGCAGTTCGGGTCCTGGCCGGTGACCGTGACGCGGCAAGCCGGGCCATTCGCCGTCTGGACAACGTCGAGCGCGTTGGCAAGGCGGGCAGCCGAGAACTCGTTCGAGTAGACCTGCGTGTAGTTGGTGCGGCCATACTGGTAGTAGGCGTCGTAGGACCAGGCCTTGCCCAGCTCGCCGCGCGAACCGATGACGGTACGGAACGAGGTGTGCTGGAGATCGCTCTGGCGAGCGCCGCCTTCGACGTTACGACGCAGAAGCTGCATGAACGCCTTGTTGTAGGTCGCACCGGTCGTGGGATCGGTGAAGTTGACCGGAGCGGCGCCGGGGTTGGTGTTGTAGTTCGCACCAGCTGCCAGCGGGAAGTTGCCGAGGAAGCCGTTGATCAGGTTGCTCGGCTGGCAGATTTCGGCGCGCTGGGCGGCCGACATCAGCGGGTTGTCGCAGTTGATGGTCAGCGTGTTGCCGAAATCGCCCGACGGCGCGATCTGCGCGACGGTGCGGTCATCCATGAACATGAATTCCATGTAGGGATGGATCGCGGTGTTGATTTCGTAGTCGGCGAAGACACCGGCCGTGTAACGTTCGTCCGGACGCTGATAATAGTTCAGCGGCGCGAAGTTGTAGATGTTCTGGCCGCCCTGCGTGATCGTGCCGGCGCCAAGAGCACCGATCGTCGACGAGCTGGTGTTGGCCGGATCGTAGTACAGGACGTTGCCCGGTGCAGCCGTTGCCGAACCGCCGCAAGCGAAGGTTCCGGCAGCGTTCGTGCCGATCGAGCACGACGAGTAGTCACGCTTGCGCTGAAGAACCGGGGTGGCACGGCGATAGCCGACATAGGCAGTGGCGTGGCCACGGCCGTCGTCGAAGCTGGTGCCGAAGGCCGCGGTCAGGTCGTACTGGCCACCGTCGGCATTGCTGCCGCGCGGGTAGGCATAAGCCGGATCGCCCGCCTTGGCATCGAGCAGGTCGCCGATGAAGCCGTTCTTGTTCTTGTGGGTGTAGAGACCGTAGTTGGCGTCGATCTTGAAGCCTTCGAACTCGGTATCCATCACGAAGTTGACGACGCCGGCCACGGCGTCCGCGCCGTAGGTCGCCGAAGCACCGCCGGTCAGCACGTCGACGCGCTTCACCAGCGCAGCCGGGATGAAGTTAAGGTCAGCCGCCGAAGTGGTGCTGTTCGGGTCACCGGTCATCAGACGGCGACCGTTGATCAGCACGAGCGTACGCGACGGGCCGAGGCCGCGAAGGTCGACCGTGGCGGTGCCGGTGGCGCCGTTGGCGAGGCCCGAGCTCTGGCCGGCAACAACCTGTGGCAGCGAGTTCAGCAGGTCTTCCGTGCGGGTCGTGCCCTGCAGCTGGATGTCCTGCGACGTCACGGTGGTGATCGGCGCGATCGAAGCCTGGTTCGGTGCGACGATGCGGCTGCCGGTAACGACGATCGCCGGACCGCTGGCGGTGTCGTCGGCCGCGTCCTGCGCCTGGGCGCCGCTGCTGAGCAGGGCGAAGCCGAGCACCAGAGGTGCTGCGCCAGCCTTCAGCGCGGTGAGAGTTTGCTTGTTCACGTGTGTGTGTCCCTTTTTTCTAAGGCACGGTGTGACGCCGCCCCTTGAATTTTCCGACACGCGACCCCCCTGTAAGGATATTTCGCGCGGCGGAAGATAGGCTTTCATTACGCAAAGCAGGACTTGCTCAAAGGGCTTTGACGGTTGCCCCGCAACATTCGCGGATCCTTGTGACAAATCCGCAACAAAGGCGAATTAGACGAGCGGGTTTTACAGCGAATCCCGTTCGGCTCCGTCCGCAAATTTCTGTTCCATGTCGTGACATTGCCGCAACATCATTTCACGGACGCGTCCATCAAGAGCGGTAATGCTGCGAAAGCACAGCAGGAGACCCCATATTCTGCCGCTCGATCAGTTCGCTTGCTGCCGCACGGTCTGGCTTGCTACCAAACCGGAGATATCCGGCAGCGAAGGGAACGGGCATTGAACAAGGCATATCTGTCAGCGGCGGCCATGGCGCTGCTGGCTTCCCAGGCGGCGCTGGCCGCCGACAAGACCCCCACCGATCAACCCGAACCCTACCGGCAACTCGTCGCCTGCCGTGAAATCGCCGACGCCGCCGCGCGCCTGGCCTGCTACGACAAACAGGTTGCCGCGCTCGACCAGGCTACCAGCCGGCACGAAATCGTCATCGCCGACAAGAAGGCTGTCGAAACCGCCAAGCGCGGCCTGTTCGGATTTGCAACGCCGGTCGCGAAACTCATGGGCTTTGGAGGCAATGCGGATGCGGCCGAGGAGTTGAAGGCAGTCTCGACGACCGTCGCCGGCGTAAGAAGGACCGGTGCGGGCTGGCTGATCGATTTCGAGGACGGCAGCACCTGGGAGCAGAACGACACGCGCGACTTCGTGCTCTCCCCCAAGATTGGCAACAAAGCAGAAATAGCACGCGGCGTGCTTGGAACGTTCACCGTCTCGGTGAATGGTCAAAGACCGATCAAAATGCGCCGCGTGAAGTGACCTTTGCTTCACGACCATGACGATCGGCACGAAAAAGCCGCGAGCAACTAAAATTCTTAATCATGGGTCGCGCACGACATATTTCATCTCGATATTGCCTAGACATTAGATTTTTGTGACAATCCGATCACAACTACTCTGAGTTATTGACGGAAATCTCCCTGAAAATGCGGAGTTTTGCTGTTGCAGCTTTGTCACAACCGTAGCTGCAATTCGGCCGAGGGCGGCGTTTACGATTGAAAGCGAACGCCCTCGGCGCGAGAAATCCCCTCATGGCAATCTTCCGCGTTCACGCACGAAGATTGCTGCATCCGGGTGCACGGCGGGTCTGGTCACGCTTCCAGCTGTGCGCGCGAAAGCAACAAGGGACACAACAACGTGCAAAACTCTCTGAAGAAGGCGGCGCTGCGTAGCGCAGCCAGCCTGCCCGTATTCGCTCTGGCCTTCGCCACGAGCGCATACGCGCAAGACCAGGCCGCAGCCGACGCCGACGACTCGGCCAGCGCCCCCGCCATCGTCGTCACCGGTTCGCGCATTTCGACGCCGAATCTGGAATCGGCCAACCCGGTCGCCATCCTGACCGGCGAGCAGGTGTTCAGCAGCGGCAACCTCTCGGTGGGCGACCAGCTGAACGAACTGCCGCAGCTGCGCAGCAACTTCAGCCAGGCGAACTCGACGCGCTTCCTCGGCACCCGCGGCCTCAACCTGCTTGACCTTCGCGGCCTGGGCACCTCGCGCACGCTCGTGCTCGTCAACGGCCGCCGTCACGTCGGCAGCGACGTTCTGGTCAACGCCGTTTCGGTGGACGTCAACACGATCCCGGCCGACCTGATCGAGCGCGTGGACGTCGTGACCGGCGGCGCCTCCGCCGTTTACGGTTCGGACGCTATCGCCGGCGTCGTGAACTTCATCCTCAAGGAAGATTACGACGGCCTCAGCGTTCGTGCCCAGAATGGCATCTCGAACTACAAGGACGGCGGCAAGCAGTTCGTGTCGTTCGTCGCCGGCAAGAACTTCTCCGAAGGCCGCGGTAACATCACCCTCGCCGGTGAATACTCGCACTCGGACGACTTCTACGCTTCCGGCCGCCCCGGCCTGCGCAACAACCACGGTTTCGTGGTTACCGACACCGATCCCGCCGGCACGCCAAATGGCTCGGACGGCGTGTTCGACCGTACGTTCTACAACGACATCCGTTCGGCCACGATCTCGCTGGGCGGCATGGTCGCGGCATACGGCAACCCGAGCGCCGGTCTTTGCGGAAGCGGCACCAATGGTTCGGCCTTCACCTGCAACTATCAGTTCCAGCCCGACGGCACGCTGGTCCCGCAGACCGGCGAACGCATCGGCATCGGCCCGAACGGCAGCTTCCAGGGTGGCAACGGCTCCAGCAACCGCGAAGGCCGGCTCATGGCACTTTCGCCTGACCTGAAGCGGTATACCGTCAACCTGACCGGCCACTACGAGATCACTCCGGCTCTCGTGCCGTTCTTCGAAGCGAAGTACAGCCGCACCGATGCCCGCGGCTCGCAGAGCGGCCCGTTCTTCTCGCAGGGCACCACGCTCGGCGGCGACACGCGCGAACGCGTCCGCCTCGACAACCCCTACCTGAACGCTGACGCCCGCCAGCTGCTGACCAACACCTTCGCGGCCTCTACCGTGAACGCGAACACGGGTGCTGCCTTCACCGACACGGTGGACGATGACGGCAACGTCACCACCAGCGCCGCCCAGAAGCTTGCAGCCCAGCAGGCCGCCATTGCCAACGGCACCTTCGGTTTCAGCCTGCGTCGCAACTGGGCCGACTTCGGCAACCGTGACGAAGAAATCCGTCGCGAGACCTTCCGCATCGTCGGCGGTCTGCGCGGTGACTTCAACGACGACTGGAAGTACGAACTTTCCGTCAACTACGGCGAGCACAAGGAACGCAACCTGATCCGCGGCAACGTCAACGTCCAGCGCTACCTGCTGGCACTTGACTCCACCACGGACGCCAACGGCAACATCGTCTGCCGCTCGCAGGTCAACCCCGCTGCCGCTCGCCCGGTTTCCGGCATCGGCGATCCGCTGAACCTGCTGGCCGGCGACGTCGCGGCCTGCGTTCCGCTCAATCCGTTCGGCCAGGGTTCGGTCAGCCAGGCGGCGAAGGATTACATCCTCACCAACAGCCTCGCGACCGGCAAGATGCGCCAGTTCGACGTCATGGGCTATGTCTCGGGCGACACCAGCGAGTTCCTCAACCTTCCGGGCGGCCCTGTGGCCTTCTCGGTCGGCGGTGAATATCGCCGTGAAACGGTTCGCTACGATCTCGACGAAGTGACGCAGGCCGGATACGCGTTCTACAACGCCATCCCGACGTTCTCGGCACCCGCCTTCGAAGTGAAGGAAGCCTACGGCGAAATCCTGCTGCCGATCCTCAAGGACAAGCCTTTCTTCGAAACCCTGAGCCTGCGCGGCAATGCCCGCGTGTCGGACTACAAGGGTTCGGCCGGAACGGTCTGGGCCTATGGTGGTGAAGCCATCTGGAGCCCCGTCCAGGATCTGACCTTCCGCGGCACTTACGCTCGCTCGGTTCGTGCACCGAACCTGGTCGAGCTCTATTCCGCAGCCGGTCAGAATTTCGCTCCGCAGTTCACCGATCCCTGCTCCGAGCGTAACATCGCAGCGGGTTCGGCAAATCGCGAAGCCAACTGCCGTGCGGCCGGCGTGCCGGTCGGATACGACTTCAACTATGCACAGTCGCTGGAAATCGTCAGCGGTGGCAACCCCGACCTTCGTTCGGAGACTTCGGACTCCTACACGGTGGGCGCTCTCATCCAGCCCCGCTGGGTACCGGGCCTGTCGATCTCGGTCGACTATTGGGATATGACGGTCAACAACGTCATCGCTTCCGTGGCGGCGCAGGACATCGCAAACCTGTGCTATGATTCGACCAGCCTCGACAACTCGTTCTGCCCGCTGTTCTCGCGCGCAGGCGCCAACGGTGGTCCGAACGGCGAACAGGCGTATCAGATCCTCGAAGGATCGTTGCTGCAGAGCTCGCTCAACTATGCCAAGTACAAGGTCCGGGGCCTCGACACGCAGGTCAATTATGACCACTCGTTCGACTTCGGCCGCGTATCGCTGACGGCTTACTACACTCACTACTTCCAGAACGATCAGTTCACCGATCCGACCGATCCGACTTTCAAGGATCGCCTGATCAACGAGCTGAGCTATCCTTCGGACGCAGTGACCATGAACGCATCGTTCCAGACCGGTGCGCTGAAGCTGGGCTACCAGATGCGCTGGCTCGGCGGCATGTACGTCAACACTTATGAGGACTACAATTCGCTGAACGGCCTGCCGCCGCAGAACGAAGACTATGCGCCGATCAAGAAGTATCCGGATGTGTTCTACCACGACATCCGCGCCGCTTACGACATCGACGACAACTATTCGTTCTACCTCGGCGTCGACAACGTGTTCAACAAGATGCCTCCGTACGGCCTGACCGGTATCGGCGAGGGCTCGGGCGTGTACCCGAACATGGGTCGCTACTTCTACACCGGCATCACTGCCAAGTTCTGATCTTTTCGATCATAACCACTCTTCGGGGGCGGCGGGTTATCCTGCCGCCCCTTTTCTTTGGTCGTTCGAGCGTTCAAGAAAGGCGCCATGACTCAAGCCAGTGAACGTGCCCGCAATGCGCTGGACAGCGGGCGGCAGCAGGACGCCGTGGAGATCGCACAGGAGGCCGGCGCTCGGGGGGATGCCGAGTGTCTCGCCATGCTCGCGCGGTGGCGGCTGATCGGTAGTCCCCTGCCTCGCGACCTCGGCGAAGCGCGCCGTCTGCTGCGTGCGGCCACGTCCGCCGGCAGCGAGGACGCCGCGCTGATGGAGGCCGCTCTCACCGCCAACGGTACCGGCGCCCCTCAGGACTGGGCAGGCGCCACGGCCATCCTGCGGGACACCGCGGAGCGCTACGGCGGCGCCGCCGCGCAAGACCTGGACCTGCTCGGGCGGATGGAGATCGACGCGGACGGCTATCCCCTCGCTCTGCCCGAACCCGAACGGCTGGGCCGGGGCTATGAGGTCAGGCGCTGGCGCCAGTTTGTGACTCCCGAGGAATGCGCGCATCTCGCCATGTCCGTGCGCGACCTGCTGGCGCCCTCGATCGTCGCGGATCCCCGCACCGGCCGCGCCATACCGCATCCGATCCGCACGTCATCTGCTGCCGTGGTCGGTCCGACCCGCGAGTCCCTGCCGCTCCAGGCCATCATGCGGCGGCTGGCCGCGGCCACCGGCACGCGCGTGGAACAGGGCGAACCGCTCAACGTGCTGCACTATGCGCCCGGGCAGGAATACCGCGCTCACATGGATACTCTGCCGCACGTCACCAACCAGCGTAAGGTGACGGCGCTGCTCTATCTCAACACCGGCTATCTCGGGGGCGAAACCTGCTTTCCCGAGCAGAACCTCTCGGTTGCGGGCGGCGGCGGCGACATGGTCGCCTTCGACAATACACTCCCCGACGGTTCGCCGGACCCCCGCAGCCGTCATGCCGGTGCGCCGGTCCGCCAAGGCGCCAAGTGGGCCGCCACGCGCTGGATCCGGGCGCAGCCCTTCGACGTGTGGGACCAGGGCTGAGCGGTGATGCCATAAAAAAGGCCCCGGCATTGCCGAGGCCTTTTTCCGTTCGGGACGGTCGCGATCACTCCACCACGATCGCCAGTGCGCCGTCGCCATCGTCGATCCGCAAATGCGAGCCGTCGGGGACTTCGCCGGCAAGCAGCTTCTCCGCCAGCGGGTCCTGCAAGTAGCGCTGCACCGCGCGCTTCAGCGGCCGCGCGCCGTAGACGGGATCATAGCCTACCCGGCCGAGCCAGCGCTTGGCGGCCTCGGTGAGGTCCAGCGTGATCTTGCGGTCCTTGAGCAGCTTCTGCACGCGCGCGACCTGGATATCGACGATCGGGCCCATGTGTTCCTGGCCAAGGCGGTGGAACAGCACGATTTCGTCCAGGCGATTGAGGAACTCGGGCCGGAAATGCCCACGCACCACTTCCATCACTTGCGGCTCCACGCTGTCCACGTCCTGATCCTCATCGAGCTGGGTCAGGTACTGGCTGCCGAGGTTGCTGGTCAGGATGATCAGGGTGTTGGTGAAGTCCACCACCCTGCCCTGTCCGTCAGTCAGGCGGCCATCGTCGAGCACTTGCAGCAGCACGTTGAACACGTCCGGATGCGCCTTCTCGACTTCGTCGAACAGGACCACTTGGTAGGGACGACGCCGCACGGCTTCGGTCAGCACGCCGCCTTCATCGTAACCGACGTAGCCCGGAGGCGCGCCGATCAGGCGGGAAACCGCGTGCTTTTCCATGAACTCCGACATGTCGATGCGCACCATCGCGCTGTCGTCGTCGAACAGGAAGCCGGCCAGTGCCTTGGTCAGTTCGGTCTTGCCGACGCCCGTGGGGCCGAGGAACAGGAACGAGCCCAAGGGCCGGTTCGGATCCTGAAGCCCGGCGCGGGCACGTCGCACCGCCTTGGACACCGCCGAAACCGCATCCTTCTGGCCGATCACGCGCGCGCCGATCATCTCCTCCATCTTGAGGAGCTTCTCGCGCTCGCCTTCCAGCATCTTGTCGACCGGCACGCCCGTCCAGCGGCTGACGACACCGGCGATGTCGTCCTCCGTGACCTCTTCACGCAAAAGAGCGTTGCCCGCCTGGGCCTGCGCCTCGGAAAGCTTGCGCTCCAGCGAGGGGATCGTGCCGTAGGACAGCTCGCCCGCCTTGGCGAGATCGCCAAGCCGCTGGGCCTGGTCGAGTTCGCTGCGCGCGGCGTCGAGCTGCTCCTTGATCTTGCCCTCGGCGGCGATCTTGTCGCGTTCGTTCTGCCAACGGGTCGTCAGTTCGCTGGATTGCTGCTCCAGATTGGCCAGTTCCTCGCGCAGAGCGACGAGGCGGTCCCGGGAAGCCTCGTCGGTCTCCTTGGCGAGGGCCATTTCCTCGATCTTGAGCTGGATGATCCGGCGGTCGAGCTTCTCGATTTCCTCGGGCTTGCTTTCCACTTCCATGCGGATGCGGCTGGCGGCCTCGTCCATGAGGTCGATCGCCTTGTCCGGCAGGAAGCGGTTGGTGATGTAGCGGTTGGAGAGCGTCGCCGCCGCCACCAGCGCCGCATCGGTGATGCGCACGCCGTGGTGCAGCTCGTACTTTTCCTTAAGCCCGCGCAGGATCGAGATGGTGTCCTCGACCGTCGGCTCGCCCACGAAGACCGGCTGGAAGCGGCGCTGCAAGGCGGCGTCCTTCTCGACATACTTCTGGTATTCGTCGAGCGTGGTCGCGCCGATGCAGTGCAGTTCGCCGCGCGCCAGCGCAGGCTTCAGCAGGTTGCCCGCGTCCATCGAGCCTTCGGAAGCGCCCGCGCCGATCAGCGTGTGCATCTCGTCGATGAACAGGATGATCTGCCCGTCCGCGCCCTTCACTTCGTCGAGCACGGCCTTCAACCGCTCCTCGAACTCGCCCCGATACTTGGCGCCCGCGATCAGCGAGCCCATGTCGAGCGCCATGAGGCTGCGGTCCTTGAGACTGTCGGGCACGTCGCCATTGGCGATGCGCAGCGCCAGGCCCTCGGCGATGGCGGTCTTGCCGACGCCGGGATCGCCGATGAGGACGGGGTTGTTCTTGGTGCGACGGGCCAGGATTTGCACGGTGCGGCGGATTTCCTCGTCGCGGCCGATCACCGGATCGAGCTTGCCGTCCCGCGCGGCCTGGGTGAGGTCGCGCGCGTACTTCTTCATCGCGTCATAGGCGTTCTCGGCCGAGGCGCTGTCGGCATTGCGGCCGCCGCGCAGCTCGGAAATCGCCGCCTCCAGTGCCTGGGGCGTGAGGTTGGCGGCCTTGAGCGCCTGCCCGGCCGAAGTGGTGGTGGCAAGCGCCAGCGCCAGCAACATGCGCTCCACGGTGACGAAGCTGTCGCCGGACTTGGCGGCGAGCTGCTCAGCCTGATCGAGCACGCGCACCGCGTCATTGTCCAAGCCGGGCGCGCCTTGCGCGCCGCTGCCCGAGACGGTGGGAATCTTGCCCAGCGCCTTGTCGACTTCCTGCACGGCGAAGGCCGGGTTGCCGCCCGCGCGCTGGATAAGACCGGACGCCATGCCCTCGCTATCCTCGAGAAGGGCCTTGAGGACATGGTCGGGGCTGATGCGCTGGTGGTTCATGCGGATCGCAACGGTCTGCGCCGCCTGAAGGAACCCCTTGGCCCGGTCAGTGAATTTTTCGAGATTCATGGTATGAATTGCCTCCTGATCTCGACCATATAGTGTTGCATATTTACAACACAAGGCATGCCGTGACATTTTTCGCGCCGCGGTCATTTCCGGCCGCAGATGGAAAGAAAGCGTGGATTCTCAAGAGCCGGAACCGGCTGGCTACAAGATGGGAACCACAGCGCCGAATGCCACCCCAAAATCACCTGAGATCGGGCAGGATTTTCCGCGGGTTTTCGGTCAGGTCGCTTCCAAACGTCGCCCGGGCGTTGAACGCGGCGATCTGGCCGCATTCGCTTGGCGCCGCACGCCGCCTTGCCTAGCCTCCGCCAACCAGACCGGAAAAACAACGGGAAGAGGCATCAGACGTGGCGAAATTCACTCCCCAGCAGGCAGCGGACGTGCTTGCGATCAAGCAGGTCGTCTACGAATGGGGCGACGAACTGGACATTCACAACGGCCTCGAAATGCGCAAGACCGACGTGCTGGCCGAAGACGTCTCCTACAATGTCGGCGGCGCCTGGCGCGAAGGGCTGGCAGAAGTGGAAGCCTTCTACAAGGGCCGGGCCGAGGCCATGCGCGCGGGCGCGGGCCTGATGACCATGCGCCACATCATCACCTCGCTGCGCGTCTCGTTCGACGGCGCCGACCAGGCGAAAGTCGGCTACCTCCTGGTCTTCTTCGCCGCGCTGGGCGACGGCCCCTTCGACAAGTATTGCGATCCGCTGGCCGTTGCCGACGTGACGATGGAATGTCGCCGCGATCCGGACGGCGAATGGCGGATCACCCGCTTCGATTCGGGGCAGATCTTCAAGCGGGGCTGAGGGATCAGGGATCCGTCGTCCCGGACTGGATCCAGGGCGACGGCGTTCCGCCGTTCCCGGCGCCGCACCATTGCCGCTGGCCCTTGCCGAACAACGTGCTAGACCTTCGGCCATGCGACTTGCTCCTCGTTCCAGCGCCATCGCGCTCGCCGCCGCTCTGCTCCTCTCCGCCTGCGCCAGCGGCCCGACAGCGGACCTCGCCGCGGCGCCTGCCGCGCCTGCCGACAAGGCGGGTCCGGCTCCGGCCTCCCCGGCCGAACTCGTGGCCAAAGTGGACATTCCCTACGAGAAGTTCGTGCTGGCCAACGGCCTCACCACGATCGTCCATACCGACCGCAAGGCCCCGATCGTCGGCGTGACGGCCTATTACAAGGTCGGCTCCAAGAACGAACCGCGCGGCAAGACCGGCTTCGCGCACCTTTACGAGCACTTGTTCTTCGGCGGCTCGGCCAACGTGCCGGACTTCGATATCCCGCTGGAAGCGGCAGGCTCCACCCCCACGAACGGCTCGACCTGGTACGATCGCACCAACTACGTGGAAACCGTGCCCACCGGCGCGCTCGACGTGGCCCTGTTCATGGAGAGCGACCGCATGGGCCACCTGCTGCCCGCGGTGACCCAGGACAAGCTCGACAAGCAGCGGGGCGTCGTCCAGAACGAGAAGCGCCAGGGCGACAACCAGCCTTACGGCCTGTTCGAATATGCGCAGAGCCAAGGCCTGCTGCCCGTCGGCCACCCCTATCGCCACTCGACGATCGGCTCGATGGCCGATCTCGACGCCGCCACCCTCACCGATGTGCGCAAGTGGTTCACCGATCACTATGGCCCGAACAACGTGGTGCTCGTGCTCTCGGGCGATATCGACGCCGCCACCGCGCGGCCCAAAGTGGAGAAGTGGTTCGGCGACATCCCGCGCGGCCCGGACATCAAGCCGGTAACCGCGGAACCGCTGACGCTGGGCGCGCCGGTGAAGCGCGAGATCGTCGATCAGGTGCCGGTCCTGCGCCTCACCCGCAACTGGACCGCGCCCGGCCTCAACGACCGCGAGACGCTCGCCCTGCAAATGGGCATGCACATCCTCGGCGGCCTCGCCAGTTCGCGGCTCGACAACGAACTGGTGCGCGGACAGCAGCTGGCCGTGGCGGTCACCGCCTATTCGCAGGTCTTCCAGCAGCTCAGCTTCCTGACCATGGCGATGGACGTGAAGCCCGGCGTGGACCGCGCCAAGGCCGATGCCGCTTTCGACAAGGTGCTGGCGGACTACTTGCGCGACGGGCCGACGGAAGACGAAGTGCGCCGCGCAGTCGTCAGCACGCTCTCCGGCGAGATCGGCGGGCTGGAGCGCGTCGGCGGCTTCAGCGGCAAGGGCGCGACCCTGGCCGAGGGCCAGGTCTATTCGGACGATCCGGCAAAGTACAAGGAAGACCTTGCCCGCATGGCCGCGCTGACGCCGGCGGAGATCAAGGCGGCCATGAACAAGTGGCTCTCGCGCCCGGTCTATGCACTCGATGTCCTGCCCGGCCAGCGCAAGGAAAGCGGCGATGCCATGGGGGGCTGGGGCGACGAGGCGGAAAACCCCGCGCCCGGTTCCAACCCGAAGGGCGCCGCCGCCAAGGCGAAAACCCCCACCCTCGCCGCCGGTCCCAAACGCGATATGCCGCCCCTCGGCCAGATCGGCGCCCTGACTTTCCCCGCCATCGAGCGCACCACCTTGTCGAACGGCATTCCGGTCGCGCTCGCGCGCCGCACGGCCGTGCCAAAGCTGGTCCTCACGCTCGACTTCGACGCCGGCTATGCCGCCGATGCGCTCGACACGCCGGGCACGCAGGGGCTGATGCTGGCCATGCTCGACCAGGGCACCAGCAAGCTCGACGCCACCCAGATCGCCGAAGCGCAGGAGCGACTGGGCGCCAGCATCTCGATCGACGGCTCGCTCGATACCAGCAGCGTGACGCTCTCGGCGCTGTCCGCCAATCTGGCGCCTTCGCTCGATCTCACCGCGCAGATCGTCCGCGACGCCGCCTTCGCACCCTCCGAGGTCGCCCGTGTCAAGGCGCAGTCGGAAGCGGAGCTGGCACAGGCGCTCTCCACGCCGAACGCTCTCGCCGCGCGTTCGCTGGGGGCGGAACTCTTCGGCACGCATCCTTATGCCCAGCCGGGTGACGGCCTGGGCGATGCCGCCTCGCTGGCCGCGTTGACCCCGGCGCAGCTCAAGGCCGCGCGCGACAAGTGGCTTCGCCCCGATATCGCCACCATCACCGTCGTCGGCGATGTGACCATGGCCGAACTGAAGCCGATGCTCGAACGCGCCTTCGGGCAATGGCAGGCCCCGGCCGCGCCCAAGCCCGTCAAGCCGCTCGGCGCTGCCGTGCCGGCGGCAGGCGGCAACCGCATCGTCCTGATCGACCGTCCTGGCTCCCCGCAGTCGGTGATCATGGCCGGCCGCGTGCTGCCGATGACCGGCCGGACGCCCGATACCGAAGCACTGCAGCTCGCCAACGACGTGATGGGCGGCGGCTTCCTCTCGCGCCTCAACAAGGACCTGCGCGAGGAAAAGGGCTGGAGTTACGGCGTGCGCAGCGGCGTTGCACAGCCTGTCGGACCGCGCTCGGTACAAGTCTCGGCCCCGGTCCAGTCGGACAAGACGGGAGAGGCGATCAAGGCGATCATCGCCGACATGGGCGCGTTCCCCGGCAGCAAGCCGGTGACCGCCGAGGAACTGCAGCGTGTCACCGAAGGCGCGATCCGTCAGCTTCCCAACCAGTTCGAAACCGGGGCGGCAGTGCAGGCCGCGATCCGCAAGAATGACCGCCTCGGCCGGCCCGAAGACTACTACGTCGGGCTCGCCGCGCGCTATCGCACCATCGATGCCAAGGCGATCGGTGCCGCCGCCACCCAGTACCTCCAGCCCAAAGGCCTGACCTTCGTGGTGGTGGGCGACCGCAAGCTGGTGGAACCGCAACTCAAGGGCCTGGGCCTGCCCGTGGAAGTGCGCGCCGCCCCGGCCGCGCCTCAAGGCCAGGAATAAAGGAGAGAAATGGAATGTCGCTGCTCGGCGGAACTTACGAATGCTCGACCAAGACCCCGATGGGCCACCAGAAGGGCACGCTGACCATCGTGCCCGAAGGTGACACTTTCACCGGCCAGATCACGGGCGATCTCGGCACGATGGAGCTGCGCGGCGGCACCATCAGCGGCAACCAGCTGAGCTGGAAGATGAAGATGACTTCGCCCATGCCGATCGATCTCGACTGCAAGGCCACGGTCGACGGCACCGCGCTGACCGGCACGATCAAGGCCGGATTCTTCGGCACCATGCCGCTGGAGGGCACAAAAACGAGCTGATCCGGGTGTGCGGCGGCGGGATGAGACCTGCCGCCCGCGCCGGCCTGACGCCGGGTTTTCCGGAATGGCCGGACCCGGCGAACCGGGTCACTGCCGAGCGGACCTCACGCCGCACAACGAAAAAGCCCCGGAAAAGCGCTCTGCTTTTCCGGGGCTTTTTCTATTCGTTGAGGCGCAAGATCAGCCCAGCTTGGCCTTGAGAATCTCGTTCACCACCTGCGGGTTGCCCTTGCCGGCCATGGCCTTCATCGTCTGGCCGACGAAGAAACCGAACAGCGCGACCTTGCCTTCGCGGTACTGGGCGACCTTGTCAGCATTGGCGGCGAGGATCTCGTCCACCTTGGCCTCGATGGCGCCGGTGTCCGATTCCTGCTTCAGGCCCTCGCGCTCGACGATGACACCGGCATTGTCGCCGGTCTCGAACATGGTTTCCAGCACCTGCTTGGCGATCGAGCCCGAGATCGTGCCCTTGCCGACAAGCGCCAGCAGTTCCGCCGCCTGCTCGTGGCTGATCGGCGAGTCTTCAAGGCTCTTGCCCTGCTTGTTGAGCGCGCCGAAGAATTCGGAGATCAGCCAGTTGGCCGCCTGCTTGGCGACTTCGGCAGGCTGCTTGCCCTGCGCCGAAGCGGTTTCCGCCAGCAGCGCCTCGAACCAGGCGAAGGTATCGACGTCGGCGGTCAGCACGGCGGCATTGTAGGCCGAAAGCCCCAGTTCGCCTTCATAACGGGCGCGCTTGGCGTCCGGCAGTTCGGGCAGGCTGGCACGGCATGCCTCAAGGAAGGCATCGTCCAGTTCCAGCGGCAGCAGGTCCGGATCGGGGAAGTAGCGATAGTCGTGCGCGTCTTCCTTCGAGCGCATCGAACGCGTCGAGCCGGTGGTGGGATCGAACAGGCGGGTTTCCTGCACGATCTTGCCGCCCGCTTCCAGCACGTCGACCTGACGGCTCGCCTCGTGCTCGATCGCCTGCATGACGAAGCGCACGGAGTTGACGTTCTTGGTCTCGGTACGGGTGCCGAGTTCGTCACCGGGCTTGCGCACCGAGACGTTGACGTCGGCGCGCATCGAACCCTGATCCATGTTGCCGTCGCACGAGCCGACATAGCGCAGGATCGTGCGCAGCTTTGACAGGTAAGCGCCGGCTTCGGCGGGGGAGGCCATGTCCGGACGGCTGACGATTTCCATCAGCGCCACGCCCGAGCGGTTGAGATCGACATAGGACATCGTCGGATGCTGGTCATGCATCAGCTTGCCCGCGTCCTGTTCGACGTGGATGCGCTCGATGCCGATCACCTTGTCGGCCGGGATGCCCGCCTTCTCGTCCGCCTCGATGGTCAGCGAGCCCTCACCCACGATCGGGTGATAGAGCTGGCTGATCTGGTAGCCCTGCGGAAGATCGGCGTAGAAGTAGTTCTTGCGGTCAAAGCGCGACCACTTGTTGATCTGCGCCTCGATCGCCATGCCGGTACGCACGGCCTGACGGATGCATTCGCCGTTCAGCACCGGCAACATGCCCGGCATCGCCGCGTCGATCAGCGAGACCTGGCTGTTCGGCTCCGCGCCGAATGCCGTCGCCGAGCCGGAGAACAGCTTGGAGTTCGAGGTGACCTGCGCGTGGACTTCGAGGCCGATCACGACCTCCCAGTCACCGGTGGCGCCCTGGATGCGATAGGTTGATTCAGTCATCGTGTTTCGGTCCACTCCTGGGGCGACGCAGCAGCAGGTGCCGCTGCCCCTCCCCGTCATTCCTTTCCCGCTCCGGCGTCTTGCGCCGACGAGCGGGTCGGTCGTCCCCTCTCTTGTGCTTGCTGCGGGGAACAAGGTCCCCGAGACTTACCAGCAGGTCGAGAAGGGTAAACCAGTCTACCACCACTTCTCCGGCTTGGCCGCGAACTGCGCGCGCTGTTCAAGCGCGAGACCGGCGTTCAGCACGCCCTGTTCGTCGAAAGCCTTGCCGATGACCTGAAGACCCAGCGGCAGACCCTCACGGTTGAGGCCGGCCGGGACCGACATCGCCGGAAGACCCGCGAGCGAGGCCGGGACCGCGAAGACGTCGTTGAGGTACATCTTCAGCGGATCGTCGACGTTCTCGCCCAGGCCGAAAGCGGCCGAGGGCGCGGTCGGCGCGAGGATCACGTCGCACTGCTCGAAGGCCTTGGCGAAGTCCTGCGCGATCAGCGCGCGGACCTTCTGGGCCTGCGTGTAGTAGGCGTCGTAGAAGCCGGCCGAGAGCACGTAAGTGCCGATCAGGATGCGGCGCTTCACCTCGGGGCCGAAACCGGCGGCGCGGGTGGCGGCGTACATGTCCTGAAGGTTGGCACCGTCCGGCAGGTCACGCAGGCCATAACGCACGCCGTCATAGCGCGCGAGGTTGGACGAGGCTTCGGCAGGCGCAATGATGTAGTAGGTCGGCAGCGCGTACTTGGTGTGCGGCAGCGAAATCTCGACGATCTCCGCGCCCGCATCCTTCAGCCAGGCGATGCCGTCGTCCCACGACTTCGACACGTCCTCATCAAGGCCATCGACGCGGTATTCCTTCGGAATGCCGACCTTCTTGCCCTTCATGTCGCCGGAAAGCGCGGCTTCCCAGTTCGGCACCGGCAGGTCGAGGCTGGTCGAATCCTTGGCGTCGAAACCGGCCATGGCTTCGAGCATGATCGCGCAGTCCTGCACCGAGCGGGCCATCGGGCCCGCCTGATCGAGCGAACTGGCGAAAGCGACCACGCCCCAGCGCGAGCAACGGCCGTAGGTCGGCTTGATGCCGGTAGTGCCGGTGAACGCAGCAGGCTGGCGGATCGAGCCGCCGGTATCCGTGCCGGTCGCCGCCGGGCAGAGGCGCGCGGCGAGAGCCGACGACGAACCGCCCGAGGAACCGCCCGGCGCGAGCGCGGCATTGCCCCCGTCATTGCGCTTCCACGGCGAGATCACGTTGCCGAAATAGCTGGTCTCGTTCGACGAGCCCATGGCGAACTGGTCGAGGTTGAGCTTGCCCAGCATGCCAGCCCCCGCGTCCCACAGCTTCTGCGAGACGGTCGATTCGTACTGCGGCTTGAAGCCTTCCAGCATGTGGCTGGCGGCGGTGGTCTGCACGTCGAAAGTGGCGAACAGGTCCTTCATGCCGATCGGCACGCCGCCCATCTTGCCGAGCGCTTCGCCGCGCGCGCGCTTGGCGTCAGTGGCCTGCGCGGCTTCGATCGCCTTTTCGGGCGTGGCGATGATGAAGGCGTTCAGCGCTTCCTGCGCGGCGGCGACATTGGCGTTGAACGCTTCTGCCACTTCGACGGCGGAGAAATCGCCGTTCGCAACGCCGTCGCGGATCTGCGCGACGCCGAGTTCGGTAAGAGAGTTTGAAGTATCGGGCATTATTCGATCACCTTGGGCACGCCGAAGAAGCCGTGTTCGGCGGCGGGAGCATTGGCCAGAACGGCATCGCGCTTGTTGCCGCCGGTCAGCGGATCGGCATCGATCACGTCATCGCGCAGGCGCAGCGTGTTGGGGATGACGGCGGTCATCGGCTCGACGTTCGAGGTATCGACTTCGCCGAGTTGCTCCACCCAGGCGAGAATGCCGTTGAGTTCGGGGACCATCGCCTCGATTTCAGCCTCGCTCACCTTGATGCGGGCAAGGCTGGCGATCTTCGCAACGGTTGCGGTATCGACCGACATGGCTTTCCTTCAGGTTTGACCGGCGTGGCGCACCACGCCGGGAGATCAGTCCGGGCAGCTAGCACCCGGCCGAATTTGCTTCAAGCAGGGACGCCTCCGCGAGGAGCACGCCCCGATGCGCTATTGGCAGGCGCGTTACTGGCCGGATTGGCCCGGTTGCGCCTGCTCCTGGCCTTGACCTTGTTGTGCCGCGATCATCGCGTCCAGCTCGGCCTGGGTCTTGAAGTCCAGCAAGGTGACTTCGAAGACGAGATCCGAATTCGGCGGAATCGGTCCGCCGCCCTCGGCGCCGTAGGCCAGCTCCGAAGGGATCTCCAGGCGATAGCTGCCGCCGCGCTGCATCTGCACGAGACCGTCGGCGAAGCCGGGCACGACGCTTCCAACCGCCATCGGCATCTGCTCGTTCTGGTCGAACACGGTGCCGTCCTTGAGCATGCCCTTGTAGCTCACCAGCACATAGTCCTCGCGGGTGGGCTTTTCGCCCTGCCCCGCGGTCAGCGTGGTGACGGCGACCTTGCGGGCCGGCGCGGCAGCGGTGGAGCCGACAGCCGGCGCGGCCTTTTCCTGCGCGGCGGCCGGAGCCGCGGCAGGCAGGACGAAAGCCAGCGCCAGAAGCGAAGAGCCGATCTTGCGGTTCATGAAGGACGCGATCAGCGTGCCGGGCCTTCGGCGCCGGGTACGACACCGCCCGGAAGGGCACCGCCGGGGATGGCCGCGCCGGGTGCGCCAGGAGCACCGCCGCCCTGCATCTGCTGGAGCTGCTGCATCAGGCGCTGCTGCTGTTCGATCTCGGCGCGGCTCTTGAAGTCCAGCAGCTCGATCTCGAAGTTCAGGTCCGTGTTCGCCGGGATCTGGCCCACGGCCTTGTCGCCGTAGGCAAGCTTCGCGGGAATCTCGACGTCGTACTTGCCGCCGCGCTGCATCTTCACCAGCGCCTTGGAGAAGCCCGGGATCACTTCGTTGAGCGCCATCGGCACCTGTTGGGCCTGGTCGAAGACCTTACCGTCAGGCAGCGTGCCCTTGTAGTTGATGAGCACCACGTCCGACACGGTCGGCGATTCGCCGGTGCCGGCGGTCAGCGTCTTGACATGGACCTGCGGCGGCAGGGCAGCATAAGCGACACCACCCGCGGCCAGCGCGATTGCAGCGACGCCGAGCCAGATCTTGCCCAGCGAGCCCTTTTCAATCGGCTGCAGCGGAACGCGAGTGATCTCAGTCATGGTCTAGGGCCTCGTTCGGGTTCGCCCGCCAGGAACACCTGCACGGCAGATGCACAAAGGGCGCGGATGGAAATTTCCGCGCCCTCATGGCTCAAGCCGGAGCGGCGTTCAAGCCGCAAGCCGAGCAATTTAAGATGTGCCAATCACAATCGTGTCATCACGATCCTGACTGTAGCGGCATCCTTGCGCGAGGCCCGCTCGGAAACGGGAACCATGCGCTGCCGCAACCCCGCCCACCGGGCGGGGCCGACGCCGATCTTACTTAGCGCCGTCACGCTCCATGCGCTTACGCTCCAGCTTGCGGGCGCGACGCACAGCGGCGGCCTTTTCGCGAGCGCGCTTTTCCGACGGCTTTTCGTAGTGACGGCGCAGCTTCATCTCGCGGTAGACGCCTTCACGCTGCAGCTTCTTCTTGAGCGCACGAAGAGCCTGATCGACGTTATTGTCGCGGACGAGAATCTGCATAAACCGACACACCTCACAAATCAAAAGTACGAATTCCGCATTCCGACGCGGAAGGTACCCTGAAAGAAAAACACGAATTTGCACCGAATCCCATGGCGGGGTCGGCTCGAAGTTGGGGGCCGCTAGCACTGCCAGCACCGGAAGGCAAGCAACCTTGGCCGTTTTCTTGGCCCGGATGCGCTCTCCACCGGGTTTCGAAGCCCCGATGGAGAGCACTTATACACCGATAGAAAGGATCAGGCCAGTTGATCCACGACCAGGCCCGTGGCGGAAACCGCAGCCGAGGTCGCCGCCGAAGCGGTATAGGTCGTTCCCTCGGCCTGTTGGGCCTTCAGGTTCTCCAGAAACGCCTGCACGGCTGCGAGAGTCGCGTCGGCTTCGTCGGTCTCTTCGGTATCGTCGGTCGAATCGGTTTCATCCGTTTCGTCCGTCGCCTCGGTTTCGTCGCTTTCGTCGGCTTCCTCGACGGACCCGCCGCCGGGAGGCGGACCGCCCGCGCCGCGAGGGCCACCGGGACCACCCGGGCCGCCCGGCCCGCTTGGTCCGCCTGGTCCGCCGGAGCCACCTTCACCCGCTGCACCCGCATCGCCGCCTTGCGACGGGCCTTGCGCGAACAGCGACTGCAAGGCGCTCGCCTGGTCCTCGCTGAGCGTGCCATTCTCCACTTGGTCGGAGATCAGCGAATCGATCCGATCCTTCATCTGCGAAGGCTCGAGCCGGCTGCCCGATCCGCTGGTACCGAGCGCGTCGTCGATCGAATCGAGGGCCGATTCGAGCGCCGAGGCGTCCGTATCACTGATCGATCCATTGCCGACCGCGGTCGAGATCTTGTCGTCCATGTCCTGACGCGGATTGAAAAGAGCGCTCAGCGCGCTCGTCGACGATGAGATTTGCATTATTATGTCTCCTTGCGGAGTGGGGTCGCACCCTGGAACCTTTATAGACGACTGCCCTGCCGGACGGTTCGGACGGCAACGATTGGAAAACTGCGCATTCGCGGCTAAGGCGGCGCGATGTCCCAACCTTCCTTTCTTGCCTCCTCGCTCTTCGTGGCGTTCGGCGGCGGTCTAGGCTCCTGGCTCCGGTATCTCGCCGGGCTGGCCTGGACCACCGCCATCGGACCTGTCCGCGCCGGCGCGTTTCCCTATGGCACCCTGACCGTCAATGTCGTCGGCAGCCTTGCCATGGGCGTGCTGGCCGGCTGGCTACTGCTGCGCGGCACCGAGGGCGAGAGCGCTCGCCTGCTTATCGGCGTCGGCGTATTAGGCGGCTTCACCACGTTTTCCTCGTTCAGCCTCGATACCATTGCCCTCGTCTCGCGCGGGCAGGTCGGTCTTGCGGCTTTCTATGTCGCGATCACGCTGATCGCAGGCTTCGCCGCGCTGTTTGCCGGTCTTTCCATCATGAAGGGAGTCGCCGCATGAGCCGCGACAATTCGGACACTGTCCGCCAATTTACCGTAGGCCGCGACGATGAAGGCGTTCGTCTCGATCGCTGGTTCAAGCGCCACTTGCCCGAAGTGGGCTTCGCCATGGTCTCGCGCTGGGCGCGAACCGGGCAGATCCGCGTCGACGGCAAGCGCGCCGAT
>Ga0160437_1000158_pt1 | contig 38885 bp, 26 predicted proteins | sample HID1975I_E0MG_FD_108227 | JGI IMG/M metagenome (GOLD analysis project Ga0160437, IMG submission 108227) | Enriched soil microbial communities from UW Madison campus, WI, USA - HID1975I_E0 MG | ecosystem: Environmental > Terrestrial > Soil > Unclassified | place: USA: Madison, Wisconsin... | reverse complement strand
GTAGAACTCGCCCGGGTGCATGCGCGCCGGCACCAGGAAGTCGCGGGCGCCTTCCGGGGTGGCCTTGGTCAGGATCGGGGTTTCGATGTCCTGGAAGCCGGTGGCGTCCAGGTGGCGGCGCAGGGCCTGCACCAGCTTGATGCGGGTGCGCTGCATGCGCTGCATTTCCGGGCGGCGCAGATCCAGGTAACGGTACTTCAGGCGGGTTTCTTCGCCCGGGTTCTCGTGCGCGTGGAACGGCAGCGGCTCGGCCTTGTTGAGGATGGTGATGGCCGTGGCGATCACTTCCACGTTGCCAGTGCGGAGCTTGTCGTTGGCCGCATGGCGCGCACGCACCACGCCCTCGACCTGCAGCACGTCTTCGTAGCCCAGGCTGGCGGCCACGGCGAACACGGCCGCGTTGTCGACTTCCACCGTCACCTGCACGATGCCTTCATGATCACGCAGATCGATGAAGACCACGCCGCCCTGGTTGCGGGCAACGTCGGTCCAGCCGGCGAGGGTAACGGTTTGGCCAATCAGGGTCTCGTCGACCAGGCCACAGAAGTGGGTACGCATGGGGGTAAAGCTCCGCAGGAGAGTGCCGGCGCCAAGCTGCGCCGGAAAGCCCGTTATTCTGCGGCCGCCAGCCCGGCGGGGCAAATCCGGGCGCCGCGGCCCGGCATCACACGCTCTGAACCGGGGGCATTCCTATAGTCCGCGCACCAACGACCGCACGGGGATGTCGCCATGCAACGCCGTCTGAGCACCGTCTGCCTCACCCTTGCCCTGGCCTGTATGGCCCCGGCCCTGCACGCCCAGATCAGCACCCGGGCCTATGCCCCGGAGAATCTGTCGCAGTTGTCCTCCTCCGACCGCAGCCGGGTCATCACCCAGGAATACGCCGACCAGTCCAATGGCCGCCGGATCCCGGATGACCAGTTGCGCTTCTACCTGGCCCAGGTCAATTCCGGCTGGAACTTCTCACGGATCAAGCAGGACATCGCTACCTCCCTGCGCGGCAACGGCAACGGCAACGGCAACGGCGGCGGCTGGAACGGCGGCGGCAGCGGCCCCGGCAACAGTGGCACGGTCCGCTGCGAAAGCCAGGACAACCGCGAGCGGGTCTGCAACACCGGCTGGCGCAGCGCCCGGCTGTCCCGCCAGATCTCCGGCACGACCTGTACCGAGGGCCGCAACTGGGGCTCGCGCAACGGCACGGTCTGGGTCAGCGGCGGTTGCCGGGCCGAGTTCGTCGAAGGCCGCGGCAATGGCGGTAACTGGGGCGGCGGTGGTGGCACAGGCGCCACGATCCGCTGCGAGAGCCAGGACAACCGCGAGCGGACCTGCAACACCGGCTGGCGCAACGCGACCCTGGTTCGCCAGATCTCGGGCACGGCCTGTGTCGAGGGCCAGACCTGGGGCGTGCGCAATGGGGCGGTCTGGGTCAACCGTGGTTGCCGCGGCGAGTTCGCCGAAGCGCGCGGCAGCAGCGGCGGCAACTGGGGCGGCGGCGGTGGCAACAGCAATTACAGCGTGACCTGCAGCAGCAACGACAAGCGCCAGCAGACCTGCGCGTGGGATGCCCGCCAAGGCCGCCCGGCGCTGGTGCAGCAGTTGTCAGGCACGGCCTGCGTGGAAGGCCGCAGCTGGGGGTACAACAATGGCAGCCTGTGGGTGAGCGGCGGCTGCCGCGCCCGGTTCGGGGCGCGCTGAGCGCTCCGCCCTGCCGCAGGTGCCGACCTTGTTCGGCACCTGTCAGGGGCCCGCCGGCTGGCGGTCAGCGGCCGGCGGTTGGCGGTTGGCGCAAGCTGACTGCGTTACGGCGCAGGCGTGTCGCTGCCCCACGGCGCGGGCGGCAACGCCACCGGCTTGCTCAGGTCGAACACCACCTGGAAGTGGCGCCCGCCCGGGCGGGTCAATTCGTAGACGAAGCGCTGATCCGGCTCGACTTCCATCGCCCAGGTGTTCTGCACCGAGGCGAGCATGTCCGCCTTGCGGAACATCGCCACCGAATCCGAATCGACCGGGAAGGACTGGCGTTGCGCAGTACCCGGCGGTTTGCTGTCGCCGCCGTACATCGTCACGGCATCCGGGCTGCCATCTTCGTGGCGGTGATCATGCTTCAGGCGCAGGCCGTTCTCGGTACGGCTCAGCACCCAGGTACGCGAGTGGTCGTCGCCGACATGGAACGGAATCCGCAGCTCATGCGCCGGATCCTCGCAGCCACGCACATGCATCACCAGGCGCTTGCCCTCGAACGGGTCCGGCGCGTCGGTGCGCGGTTCGTTGACCGCGATGCGACCTTCGAACGCTTTGCCGCAATGCGCAGCCACGGCGGACATGAAGGCATCGGAAGGTGCCATCGACACCTCATGCCCGACGGTGTCGTTGGAGCCACTGCAGGCGGTGATCGCCAATGCAGCGGCCAAAGGAAGAAGTTTGACTGCGTTCATGCCCCCACCCTAACGGTCGCGACCGGGCAGCGCAAACCACACGCCTGATGCGACAGACCGGTTCACGCGCGCACCGCCGCCGCTGCAACCGGGGCTTCATTCCCCCTGTGTTATGGTCAATCACGTGACTTGTTCGCCTTCTTCCCCACGAAGGGCGCACGCATGTTGCGGTTGACCGCCCTGCTCGCCGGTGTGGCGCTGCTGCTGACCGGCAGTGGCCTGCTCGGCACATTGCTGGCGGTGCGCGGTGGTGAAGCCGGCTTTGGTGCCGGCACCCTGGGGTTGGTGATGTCCGGCTATTTCGCCGGGTTTTTCATCGGCACCTTTTTCGCCCCCTCGCTGATCGGCCGCATCGGCCATATCCGTGCGTTTGCCTTCTTTGCCGCCCTCGCCGCCATCGCGGTGCTGCTGCACCCTCTGTGGATCAATCCCGTGGGTTGGGGCGTGCTGCGCATCCTCACCGGCATCGCGCTGGTCGGCCTGTACACCGTGATCGAGAGCTGGCTCAACGCCGAACCGGATCCACGCCTGCGCAGCCGCGCCTTCTCGCTGTACATGGTGGTCAATCTCTCTGCACTGGCGCTGGGCCAGGTGCTGCTGATGCTGGGCGATGCAGGCGCGACCGCGATGTTCATGCTCACCGCGATCCTGGTCTGCGCGGCGGTGTTGCCAGTCACCGCCACGCGCCTGCGGCCGCCGGAGATTCCCTCCGTGCCGCGCCTGAAACTGGCGCGCCTGTACACCATGGCGCCGGTGGCGACCGTCGCCGCCGGACTGTCCGGGCTGGCGATGGGCGCGTTCTGGGGCCTGCTGCCGGTGTATGCCGGCGACGTCGGCCTGGACGGCAACGGCGTCGCTCTGTTCATGCTCACCGCCATCGCCGGTGGCGCACTGCTGCAGTGGCCGCTGGGCCACATCAGCGATGGCCATGACCGCCGCACCGGGCTGGTCGCCCTGAGCCTGGCCGCAGCGGGTATCGCCGTAGTGGCGTCGCTGCCGATGATCCAGCTGCAGACGCATCTGCTGTTTGGCCTGTTCTTCTTCTACGGCGGGCTGGCCTTCGCGCTGTATCCGTTCGCGGTGGCGCACATGCTCGATTACCTGCCGCGCGAAGACCTGCTTTCCGGCTGCTCGAGCCTGCTGCTGGTGCACGGCGTGGGCGCCGCGCTCGGCCCGGCGATCGCTGGCGCGGCCATGCAGCAGTTCGGCGCACCGGCGCTGCCGCTGTACTTCGCGGTGGTGCTGATGCTGCTGGCCCTGTTCACCACCGCGCGCCTGCTCAGCTTCCAGCGCCTGCGCACGCATCCGGTCGGCTTCCGGCTGATGCTGCGCACCACGCCTTCGGCCCTGGAGCTCATGCCCGAAACCGACACCGCGCCGCCGGATCCCGATATTTCCCTCCCCTCTGACACCGATAAGGAAGTGCATTGACTGTTTCGACACCGACCTCCCTCACTCCAACCCGTACACCGCCGGCGCCGCCGGCCCCGCAACTGATTCTTGCCACCGATCTGGATGGCACCTTCCTCGCCGGCGATCCCGCCGCGCGTCACCGGCTCTACCGGCTGGTCGACCAGCACCCCGGTATCCGCCTGATCTTCATCACTGGCCGCGGCCTGGAAGCGGTGATGCCGCTGCTCTCCGATCCGGCCATTCCGCGCCCGGATTACGTGGTCTGCGATGTCGGTGCGACCGTCGTCGACGGCCATACCCTGCAGCCGCTGCAGCCCCTGCAATCGATGATCGACGCGCACTGGCCCGGCGAGCAGGTGGTCGCCGCCGCAATGCGTCCGTTCACCGCGCTGCAGCGCCAGGATGTGCCGCAGGAACGCCGCTGCTCGTATTTCTGCGACCCCGACACGCTGGCGCCGCTGCGCTCACAGATCCAGGCGGCCGCACAGGCGCTGGGCTGCGATGTGCTGTATTCGGCCGACCGCTACCTGGACATCCTGCCGCCGGATACCGACAAGGGCCGCACCCTGGCCGCGCTTGCGCGCCTGCTGGAGCTGCCACGCGACCGTATCCTGGTGGCCGGCGACACCCTCAATGACCTGTCGATGTACACCTCCGGCTTCCGCGGGGTGTGCGTGGGCGATTCCGAGCCGGCGCTGACCGCCGCGACGGCCGACCTGAAGCACACCTTCCATGCACAGGCGCCGGGCTGCGGCGGCATCCTCGAAGCGATCGAACAGTTCGGGCTGCTCGCCGATGACGATCCCTTCCTGCGCCCGCCACCACAGGCGCGCGCCGATGGCGCCGATCTGGTGATGGTCTACCACCGTCTCCCCTTCGATGAAGTGATGGAAGACGGCGTGCTGGTGCAGCGCCCGCCACGTTCACCGAACGGCATCATTCCCTCGCTGCTGAGCTTCTTCGAAGGCGGCCAGAAGGGCTCCTGGGTGGCCTGGGGTATCGATGAGCCCAAGCGTGGCCCGTTCCAGACCCACCTGGCGGTGGATGCCGAGCGCTACCCCACCCTGACCGCCGCGCGCGTACCGCTGAGCAAGCAGGAAGTGGACATCTTCTACAAGCGCTTCTCCAAGGAAGCGTTCTGGCCGATGCTGCATGTGTTCTGGGAGCGCGCGAAGTTCCGCGAGGAAGACTGGCAGGTGTTCCTGAAGGTCAACCGCAAGTTCGCCGAGGCCACCGCCGCCGAAGCCGCGCATGGCGCGACCGTGTGGATCCACGACTACAACCTGTGGATGGTGCCGGCCACGCTGCGCGAGCTGCGCCCGGACCTGAAGATCGCCTTCTTCCACCACACCTACTTCCCCTCGGCCGATGTGTTCAACGTGGTGCCGTGGCGCCGCGAGATCATCGGCAGCCTGCTCAGCTGCGATTACATCGGCTTCCACATTCCGCGCCAGGTGGAGAACTTCGTGGACGTGGTGCGCGGTGCCATGCCGGCCGAGCGCCTGGCCTGGGAAAGCTGCGCGCCGCGCTTCCTCACCTACGGGTGTGCGGTCGGGCTGGACACGATGACCACGCGCCTGCGCGTGGGCGATCGCGAAGTGGCGCTCGGTGCACATCCGGTCGGGACCGATCTGCGCCGCATCCACAACGTGCTCGCACGCAGCGATGTGCGCAACGACATCTTCAAGCTGCGCCGCGAGATCGGCGCACGCAAGCTGGTGCTCTCGGTGGAGCGCCTGGATTACACCAAGGGCACGCTGGCCAAGCTGGAGGCGTTCGAACGCCTGCTGGAGCAGCATCCGGACCGCCAGGGCAACGTCACCCTGCTGATGATCTGCGTGCCCGCCGCGCGTGAGATGACGATCTACCGCACGTTGCAGAACCAGATCGAGCAGGCCGTCGGGCGGATCAACGGGCGCTTCTCACGGCTGGACTGGACGCCGGTGCGCTTCTTCGCCCAGGCGCTGCCGTTCGAGGAAGTGGTCGCGCATTACGCGGCCGCGCAGGTGATGTGGATCACCCCGCTGCGTGATGGCTTGAACCTGGTGTCCAAGGAGTTCGTGGCCACGCAGGGCATCGAGGGCAGCAACGGCGTACTGGTGCTCAGTGAATTCGCCGGTGCGGCGGCCGAGTTGAAGGGGGCGGTGCTGACCAATCCGCATGACCCGGCCGACCTCACCGCTGGCCTGCTGCAGGCGTTGTCGATGCCTGACGACGAAGCGACCGGGCGCATGCGCCAATTGTTCGGCAGCGTGGAGTATTACGACGTGGATCGCTGGGGCCGGGACTTCCTGGACGCGGTGCGCAACAGTCACGCCGAAGGCTGACGTCAAACGTGTTGTGCCGGCCATTGGCCGGCACCTTCACGACGGTGCACCGCCGGCCAGTGGTCGGTGCCTGTCGGGCTGCATGGCCTACCCGCCCCGCTGCATGATGCCCTCGGCGATCACGGCCACCTGCCGCAGCACGTCGTTGCGGCCGGCATCGTCCACCGTGGCGCCCTGCAGATAGCTGGTCAGCACCCACGGTGCACCGCCGGCAAGCGGCCACAGGATCGCGATGTCGTTGGTGGTGTCCTCGCCATTGCTGCCGGTCTTGTCACCCACCCGCCACGCCTTGGACAACCCGGCGCGCAGCCGCGCATCGCCGGTCTCGTTGTCGATCAACCAATCGGCCAACTGCTGTTTTGACGCGGGCTTGAGTACATCGCCGAGCACGAAGCGCTGCAGGCTCGCCGCCATCGCGGCGGGGCTGGTGGTATCGCGCGGGTCACCGGGGGCGAAGCGGTTCATCTCCGGCTCCAGGCGATCGTTGCGGGTCACCGCATCGCCATTGGCGCGCAGGAAGGCGGTCACGCCGGCCGGCCCGCCCACCCTGCCCAGCAGCAGGTTCGCAGCGGGGTTGTCGCTGGTGATCATGGTCGCCCGGCACAGGTCGCGCACGGTCATGTCCTTGCCGATGTGCCGCGTGGTCACCGGCGCATGCGAGAGCATGTCCTGCTGGCGCACGGGCACGCGCTGGTCCAGCGGGAGCCTGCCCTGGTCGGCCAGATGCAGCACCGCAGCGGACAACACGAACTTGAACGTGCTGCACATCGGGAAGCGTTCGTCCTGCCGGTTGCCGGTGCGCCAGCCAGTGCCGGTGTTGAGCAGGGTCACGCCGAGGCGGCCCCCGCTCGCCGCTTCCAGCGCCGCGAAGTCCTTCGCTGCGACGGCGGGTTTCGGCGAGGGCAGCGCGGTCTTGGCGAAGGCGGTGGCGGCCAGCGCCGAGGCGGCGGCCGCGCCGGTCCATTGCAGGAACTGTCGTCGAGCGATCATGCGGTTCTCCTTGGCGAAGGCCTGAGTATTGGCAGGTTGCAGCGCCTCCACCAGCGAGGATTTTCAGCAGAAGGCATTACTTGATCTCATGCCTTCCGCCCGAGCCCTGCCGAATCGCGCGCCCGAAACGATGGCACCGCTGGGCGGTGTTCGCCGCAGCAGCGCCCACAATGCGAAGATGCATCACTCCTGCTCACGGCTCGCCCCATGCTCCGCCCCCAGCTGCCACTCAATGCCCTGCGCGCCTTCGAGGCCGCCGCCCGGCACCAGAACTTCACCCGCGCCGCCTTGGAACTGTGCGTCAGCCAGGCCGCGCTGAGCCATCAGATCCGGGCACTGGAGGATCGGCTGGGCGTGTCGCTGTTCACCCGGTTGCCGCGCGGGGTCGCCCTGACCGATGAAGGGGCCCGTCTGTACCCGGTGCTCAACGAGGCCTTTGACCGTATCGCGGTGAGCCTGGACCGGTTCGTCGGTGGGCATTTCCGCGAGGTGCTCAGCGTCGGCGTGGTCGGCACCTTCGCCACGGGCTGGCTGCTGCCGCGCCTGGGGGATTTCAATGCGCGCCATCCGGATATCGAGCTGCGCCTGCAGACCCACAACAACCGCATCGATCTGGCCGGTGAAGGGCTGGATCTGGCGATCCGGTTCGGTGACGGCGATTGGCAGGGGCAGGTCAGCGACGCCGTGCTGGATGCTCCTTTCGCGCCGCTATGCGCGCCGGCGCTGGCACGGACGCTGCGGCAGCCGCGCGATCTGGCCAATGTGCCGCTGCTGCGCTCCTATCGCAGCGATGAGTGGCCACGCTGGTTGCAGGCGGCAGGCGCGCCGGAGCTGGAAGCACGTGGCCCGGTGTTTGATTCCTCACTGACGCTGGCCAGTGCGGCTGCCGCGGGGGCAGGCGTGGCGTTGTTGCCGTTGAAGATGTTCGAGCAGGATCTGGCCCACGGCCGCTTGATCCAGCCCTTCGCGCAGACGCTGGCGCTGGGCAGATATTGGCTGACGCGGCTACGCTCGCGCGCCGAGAGCGACGCGGCGCGGCGGTTCCGGGAATGGCTGGAGGCGCAGGACGATGTGCCGACCAACGGTCGGCACCTACCCGTTGCCTGAGGGTGCCAGGGAGATGCCGACCGTTGGTCGGCATGCCGTTTACGCGTCCAGCAATTCCATCCACGTCTGCTCGGCCTTGCTGAGCAGGGTTGCGGTGGCTTCACGATCACGGCCCAGCACGGCCATGCGGGTCGGATCGGCGTAGTTGGACGGGTCGGCCAGCTGGCGGTCCAGATCGGCCAACAGCGCTTCCAGCTCGCCCACCTTGGCTTCGGCAGCGGCCAGCTTGTGCGGGTTGGCCGGCTTGCGCGCGGGCAGCGGCGGGGTCGGCGGCGCCGGCTCCGGAGCGGCCGCGGCGAGCTTGTGCTTGGTGCCCTGCGCGGCGGGACGCGAACGCAGCCACGCCGCGTAGGCATCCAGATCGCCGTCGAACGGTTCGACCACGCCATCGGCCACGCGCCAGAAGGTATCGCAGACCAGGCCGATCAAATGGCGGTCATGGGAGACCATCACGATCGCGCCTTCGAAGTCGGCCAGTGCTTCAGCCAGCGCGTCGCGCATTTCCAGGTCCAGGTGGTTGGTCGGTTCGTCGAGCAGCAGCACGTTCGGCTGCTGATAGGCGATCAGTGCCAACGCCAGACGCGCGCGCTCGCCACCGGAGAAGCCATCCACCGGTTCGAAGGCGCGGTCGCCGGCGAAGTTCCACTTGCCAAGGAAATCGCGGAAAGACTGGTTCGGCGCGTCCGGGGCCAGATCGCGGAAGTGCTCCATCGGCGACTGCCCTTCGTGCAGCGACTCCACGGTGTGCTGGGCGAAGTAACCGATGCGCAGGTCCGGATGCGCGGCACGCTCGCCACTGATCGGGTCCAGTTCGCCCACCAGGGTCTTCACCAAGGTGGTCTTACCGGCACCGTTCGGGCCAAGCAGGCCGATGCGCTGGCCGGCTTCCAGGCCGAAGCCCACGTTGTGCAGGATCACCGAATCGGCGCCGTAACCTGCCTCGACGTGGTTCAGGCGGATCAGCGAGAACGGCAGCTTGGCCGGCGGTGCGAATTCGATGCGGAACTCGCGCTCGGCGCGTACTGCTTCGGTGCCGGCCAGCTTGGCCAGCCGCTTCATGCGGCTCTGCGCCTGCGCGGCCTTGCTGGCCTGCGCCTTGAAGCGGTCGATGAAGCTCTGCAGATGCGCGCGCTCGGCCTGTTCCTTCTCATGGGCGAGCTGCTGCTGGCGCAGCTGTTCGGCGCGCTGGCGCTCGAAATCGGTGTAGCCGCCAACGTACAGCTTGGCGCCGCCACCGTGCAGATGCAGGGTGTGGGTCGCCACGTTGTCCAGGAACTCGCGGTCATGCGAGATCAGCAGCAGGGTGCCCGGGTACTTGAGCAGCCACTGTTCCAGCCAGAACACGGCGTCCAGATCCAGATGGTTGGTCGGTTCGTCGAGCAGCAGCAGGTCGCTGGGCATCATCAGCGCGCGGGCCAGGTTCAGGCGCACGCGCCAGCCGCCGGAGAACGAGGAGACCGCACGGGAATGCGTCTCGGCCGGGAAGCCCAGGCCGTGCAGCAGCTTGCCTGCGCGCGCTTCGGCGTCATAGGCGCCGATCTCGGCCATGCGCTGGTGGGCGGTGGCAACCGCTTCCCAGTCTTCACGCGCCGCCGCCTCGGCCTCTTCGCGCATGACGGCGGCCACCTCGGTGTCGCCCTCCAGCACGAACTGCAGCGCGGGGTCGGGCAGCGAGGGGGTTTCCTGGGCCACGCTGGCGATGCGGATCTTGCCGGGCAGATCGACGTCGCCCTTGTCCGCTTCCAGCTCGCCCTTCACGGCCGCGAACAGGCTGGACTTGCCGGCCCCGTTGCGGCCGACCACGCCGACGCGGTACCCCGCGTGCAGGGTCAGGTCGACGTTGGACAACAGCAGCCGCTCGCCACGGCGCAAGGCGAAGTTACGAAGGGAAATCATCTTGGGGGTCCATATAACGGAATGGAATGTGCTCGTGAGCACCTTTCCTGCGACGTAATTCTAGCGTTAACGAATACTTGACGGGCCCCGGGATGCGCGGCAGGCCTCGTTTCTCTCTCCCACGACCCTGCCCGCGCTTCCCCGGGACCCTCCTGTCGAATCCCCCGCCTCACGTAAATGGTTGCTGCTGCAACGTTTTTTGCGAAAAAGGCGAATATTTGACAAGCGATGAATATCCCGTTAATCCGTCTATTGCGCACCGCAACAACCGCCTTCGCAGACCCGATCCTCGATGTCGTGATGTCGCTTTGGTGCAGCACCGCCCCTACCGGAGCCACATCCTGATGAACCGCAAGACCAGTACGCTCGCCGCCGCCGTAGCTGTCGCGCTCGGTATGTCCAGCTTCGTCGCTACCGCCCAGGATGCCCCCGCCCGCACGGCGGCCAACACCCTGGACACCATCATCGTCACCGGCACCCGCGTGGCCGACCGCACCGTGGCCGAGTCACAGTCGCCGATCGACATCATCACCCCCGAGGCGCTGCAATCCACTGGCACCACCGAGCTTGCCACCGCGCTGGCTCGTGCCCTGCCCTCGCTGAACTTCCCGCGCCCGGCGCTGACCGACGGCACCAGCGGCATCCGCCCGGCGCAGCTGCGCGGCCTCTCTCCGGACCAGGTGCTGGTGCTGGTCAACGGCAAGCGCCGCCATACCTCCGCGCAGATCAATGTCAACGGCAGCATCGGCCGCGGCTCCTCGGCGGTGGACATCAACGCGATCCCGATCGCCTCGATCGAGCGCGTGGAAGTACTGCGCGACGGCGCGTCGGCGCAGTACGGCTCGGACGCCATCGCCGGCGTGATCAACATCGTGCTCAAGGGCTCGTCCTCCGGCGGCAGCCTGGCGCTGGATGCCGGCCAGTACTCGGCCGGTGACGGCACCAAGTACCAGCTCTCCGGCGATACCGGCATCGGTTTCGCCGACGGCCGCGGCAGCGTGCACGTGGCCGGCCAGATCGTGCAGCAGGACGAGAGCAACCGCGCCGGCCCGTACCAGGGCACCACGCCGAACACGAGCAACTTCCCGAACATCGGCCAGACCACCTTCGTGGTCGGCGACCCGCGCGTGGATGCGACCGCCGCCTCGGCCAACGCCAGCTTCCAGTTCAGCGACCACGTCTCGGCGTATGCCACGGCGATGGCGAGCAACCGCGACATCACCTCGTTCGCGTTCTACCGCTCGCGCAACAACCTCAACCAGGGCGCGCTGCTGGCGCAGACCTACCCGGACGGCTTCGTGCCGGAGATCAACCAGTACTCCAAGGACCGCTCGCTGGTCGCCGGCGTCAAGGGCGATACGGACAGCGGCTGGAACTGGGATGTCAGCTACAACTACGGCGCCAACAAGATCGATTTCCATACCCGCAACAGCATCAACTACGCGCTCGGCGTGAACAGCCCGCGCTCGTTCTACGACGGCGCGCTGGAGTACACCCAGAACATCGTCAACGCCGATGTGACCAAGACCCTGGACTGGGGCCTGGCCTACCCGGTCACGCTGTCCTTCGGCGGTGAATACCGCAAGGAGAAGTGGGAACAGTCGGCCGGCGAACTGAACTCCTACACCGGCAGTGGTGCGCAGGGCTTCGGCGGCTTCACCCCGCTCAACGCGGTGGACGCCGGCCGCGACAACTACGCCGTCTACGCCGGCCTGGAAGCCGACCTGAGCGACAAGTTCTCCGCCGGTGTCACCGGCCGTTACGAGGATTATTCGGACTTCGGCGACAAGTTCTCCGGCAAGCTCTCCGCACGCTACGCGTTCACCGACAAGGTCGCCCTGCGCGCCACCGCCTCCAGCGGCTTCCGCGCGCCGTCGCTGGCCCAGCAGAGCTACCAGGCAGTGACCAGCACGATCGTCAACGGTGTGTTCCTCGAACGCGGCACCTTCCCGACCACCAGCCCCGCCGCGCAGGCGCTGGGTGCCAGCCCGTTGAAGGCCGAGAGCTCGACCTCCTACAGCCTGGGCCTGGTGCTGCAGCCGGTGGACCGGCTGTACCTGACCGTGGATGCGTACCAGATCGACATCGATGACCGCATCGTGCTCTCCACCAACATCACCACCAATGACGCGGCCAATGCGCTGCTGGCCAACCTGGGTCTGCCGGGCGTCACCGCGTTCTCCTACTTCACCAACGGCGTGGACACCCGCACCCGCGGCGTGGATGCGGTCTCCAGCTACACCATTCCTTTCGCTGCCAGCTCGCTGGAACTGACCGCGGCCTACAGCTACAACGAGACCGAGGTGAAGAAGTTCATCGCCTCGCCGCCGGTGTTCGGCACGCTGGGCATCACCCAGTCGCTGATCGGCCGCGATGAGATCGGCCGCATCGAAGACAGCTACCCGCGCGACAAGACCATCCTCAGCGGCACCTGGCGTTCGGACCGCTGGGACCTCAACCTGGCCGCCACGCGCTACGGCTCGTTCACCGTGCGCAACTCGGCCACCGCCCTGCGTGACCAGACCTACGATGCCTCGTGGGTGCTCGATGCCTCGGCCAGCTACAAGCCCAGCGAGAACTGGACCCTGACCTTGGGCGCGGACAACATCCTGGACGAATACCCGGACCGCACCGTGGACCTGCAGAACTCCACCTGGGGCATGCTGCCGTACAGCAACTACTCGCCGTACGGGTTCAATGGCGCGTACGTCTATGGCCGGATCTCGTACAAGTGGTAACGATGTGCAGGGCCGGCCGCTGGCCCGCAACCCGATGACAGCCACATGCCCCGGTCCGCCGGGGCATGTGCGTTTGGGCCGCCGAAATGCCGGGATCTGCGCATTCATCGCTTCAACCGCCCTCTGTCCGGGACAGCACATCACCTGACCGTGGGGCCATAGCAGCAATGCACTGCGCCAGGTTTGCCCGATCTGCCCGCATCGGTGAAAATCGGGGTACCCCCCCTAGTTGCGAGCCCCGATGCACCATGACACCGACCTGATCAACATCGTTGCCGTTGGCCTTGGGCTCGCCTTCATCTTCGGCGCGCTGGCCAACAAGCTGCGTTTGTCTCCCCTGGTCGGTTATCTGATTGCAGGCATCTGCGTAGGTCCGTTCACCCCCGGCTTCGTTGCCGACCAGGCACTGGCCAACCAGCTGGCCGAGATCGGCGTGATGCTGCTGATGTTCGGGGTCGGCCTGCACTTCTCGCTGAAAGACCTGATGGAGGTCAAAGCGATCGCCATCCCGGGTGCGATCGGCCAGATCCTGGTCGCCACCCTGCTCGGCTGGGGCCTGGCCGCGTTGATGGGCTGGCCGGTGATCTACGGCGTGGTGTTCGGTTTCTCGCTGGCCACGGCCAGTACCGTGGTGCTGCTGCGCGCGATGGAAGAACGGCGCCTGCTGGAAACCACGCGCGGCAAGATCGCGATCGGCTGGCTGATCGTGGAAGACCTGGCCTGCGTCCTGGCCCTGGTGATGATGCCGGTCCTGGCCGGCGTGTTCGGGCCTGATGCGGCCAATGAAACCCATACCGTCGGCAGCGTGCTGGCCAGCATCGGCTGGACCTTCGTGCAGCTGGGCCTGTTCGTGGCGGTGATGCTGGTAGTCGGGCGCCGGGTCATCCCCTGGATCCTGGAGCGCATCGCCGGCACCGGCTCGCGCGAGCTGTTCACCCTGGCGGTGCTGGCCATCGCACTGGGCGTGGCGTTCGGCTCGGCGATGCTGTTCGGCGTGTCGTTCGCACTCGGCGCGTTCTTCGCGGGCATGCTGCTCAACGAATCCGAGCTGAGCCACAAGGCCGCCAATGATTCACTGCCGCTGCGCGATGCGTTCGCGGTGCTGTTCTTCGTCTCGGTCGGCATGCTGTTCAACCCAGCCATCCTGATCGAGCACCCGTGGCAGGTGCTGGCCACCGCGGCGATCATCATGTTCGGCAAGTCCGCTGCTGCGTTCGTGATCGTGCGGGCCTTCGGCCACCCGACCGGTACCGCGCTGACCATTTCGGCCAGCCTGGCGCAGATCGGCGAATTTGCCTTCATCATCGCCGGCCTCGGCGTGACCCTGGGGATCCTGCCGCCGACCGGCCAGGCGCTGGTGCTGGCCGGCGCGCTGATCTCGATCATGCTCAACCCGCTGGTGTTCGGCCTGCTCGACCGCTGGCTGCTGAAGCACCAGGAAACCGCCCCCACCACGGTGGAGACCGAGTTGCCGCCGGGCCCGTCGCTGGACCTGCACGACCATGCCATCGTGATCGGCTACGGCCGCGTCGGCAGTGCGCTGGCGCAGGTGCTGCGCGACCGTGGCGTGCCGGTGATGATCATCGACGACAACAAGGAACACGTCGCCGAAGCGCACGCGGCCGGCCTGCCCGGCATCCGCGGCAGCGCCGCCTCCGACCGCGTGCTGGCCGAAGCACATCCCGAGCGCGCCAAGATTGCCGTGCTGGCGATCCCGCAGCCGCTGGAAGCCGGTGAAACGCTGGCGAAGCTGCGCGCGCTCAATCCTGGCCTGACCCTGCTGGCGCGCGCGCACAGCGACGCCGAGGTGAAGCACCTGCTCGCCCACGGCGCGGACGGCACGGTGATGGCCGAGCGCGAACTGGCCTACTCGCTGGCCGAGATGGTGATGTCCACCCCGCCGTACCGCACGATGGGGCAGCAGCACAGCATTCCGGTGGTGTAAGGGCCGCTACGCTACCGGCACGCAGATATCGGCGCGCAGGATGGCCTCGGGTACCTCTTCCGGGTCATCCAGGTAGTGGTAATACAGCTCCGCATCGCGGAGCGCATGGCCGCTGTCGGGCAGCCAGTCGCGCAGCAGCGCGTCCGTGACCGCTTCCAGCCCTGCATAGCTGCCCACATGGCGCACCACCGCGTACGCGCCTCCGCCGAACCTCAGCGTACGCAGCGGGGCGGGCAGCGCCGGCGGCGGACGACCAAAGCCCATGCCGCAATCGAACACGCACTCAGGCGCCGGCACATCGCGGTGATCGTTGCGGGCGATACCCACCAGGTGCTGCAGCTGCTCGGCCCAGCCCTGCGCCGCCGCCCAGGCGAAGACCTGGCCGAATGCCTGATCCAGATCATCGAAGGCCCCTTTCGTGCGCAGCGCCACCACATCGAAAGGTTCCAGCGTGGTCACCGTGACCTGCAACGGCACCGTCCCGTCGGCGTGATCGCCGGCCGGCATCGCCAGCCGCTGCTGCCAGCGGCTGCGCAGCCCGGCATCCTCGCGCAGGCTGCTCGGCGTGGCATCCAGCGCCTGGCGACAGGCGCGGGCCAGCGCCTGTGGGCTTTCATAGCCGACGCTCAAGGCGACCTCGGTCACCCGGCTCTCGGCCTGGCCGAGCAGCTGCAGCGCGTGCAGCAAGCGCAGGCGCGCCACGGTGCGCCCGGGTGTTTCGCCGGTCAGCGCGCGGTACAGGCGATGGAAATGGAACGGTGACTGGTGCGCGATCGCGGCCAGCGCTTCCAGATCCGGCAAGGCGTCTCCAGCACGCAGGCATGCCTGCAGATGGGCGATGACGCGGTCGATACCGTGGCGCTGGCGGACCTGGGCAATGTGGCTCATGGCGGGCTCCCTCTGTAGGTGACGCTCAGCGTGCGTCGTTCCACAGGCGGCCGCGTGGCTGATCTTGCGCAGTTGCCGGAACGTCAGCGCGATACTACCCCCGCGCGTAACGCCACGCCCCACTACCCCACGGCGGCCGGCCCGCACCGGCCGCCGTGGGTCCTGCCACTACGCGCTGGCCAACGCCTGCTCCAGATCCGCCAGCAGGTCGTCGATGTGTTCGATGCCGACCGACAGCCGCACCGTGTCTTCGCTGACGCCGGCCTTCTCCAGTTCGGCGGCGTCCAGCTGCCGGTGCGTGGTCGAGGCCGGATGCGTGGCCAGTGATTTGGCGTCGCCCAGGTTCACCAACCGGGTGAACAGCTGCAGCGCATCCAGGAAGCGTGCACCGGCCGCGCGGCCACCGGGCAGGCCGAAGGTCAGCACGCCCGAGCCCTGGCCGCGCAGGTACTTCTGCACCAGGGCATGCTCGGGGTGATCGGGCAGCGCGGCGTAGTTGACCCAGGCCACCTTGGGGTGGCCCTGCAGGTGTCTGGCCACCGCCAGCGTGTTGGCGTTGATCCGGTCCAGCCGCAGCGCCAGGGTTTCGATGCCCTGCAGGATCAGGAAGGAATTGAACGGTGAGATCGCCGCGCCGGTGTTGCGCAGCGGAACTACGCGCGCGCGGCCGATATAGGCGGCCGGCCCCAGGGCTTCGGTGTAGACCACGCCGTGATAGCTCACGTCCGGCTCATTCAAGCGGCGAAAGCGCTGCTTGTGCTCGGCCCACGGAAACCGCCCGGAATCCACGATCGCCCCACCCAGGCTGGTGCCATGCCCGCCGAGGTACTTGGTCAGCGAATGGACCACGATGTCCGCGCCGAAGTCGAACGAGCGCTGCAGATAAGGCGTGGCGACGGTGTTGTCCACGATCAGCGGCACGCCGTGCGCATGCGCGATGTTCGCCACGGCCTGGATATCGGTGATGTTGCCGCGCGGGTTGCCGATGGATTCGACGAACACCGCCTTGGTGCGCTCATCGATCAGCGCGCCGAACGCCTGCGGATCGCGGTAGTCGGCAAAGCGCGTTTCGATCCCGAACTGCGGCAGCGTGTGCGCGAACAGGTTGTAGGTGCCGCCGTACAGCGCACTGGCCGAAACGATGTTGTCGCCGGCCTCGGCGATGGTCTGGATCGCGTAGGTGATCGCTGCCTGGCCCGAGGCCAGCGCCAGCGCACCGATGCCGCCCTCGAGCGCGGCGATGCGCTGCTCCAGCACGTCGGTGGTCGGGTTCATGATGCGGGTGTAGATGTTGCCCGGCACTTTCAGGTCGAACAGGTCCGCGCCATGCTGGGTGTCATCGAAGGCGTAGGCCACGGTCTGGTAGATCGGCACCGCCACCGCGCGGGTGGTGGGGTCAGGCCGGTAGCCGCCATGCACCGCGATGGTCTCCGCGCGCCACTGTGATTCGGGACTGCCGTGTTCGGACATATCGCATCGCCTCCAGGTGAATGCCGACGATACCGAACAAAAAACCCCCGCCGAAGCGGGGGTTGATGCCAAACCGGCATGGCGTGAGGCCCAACGGTTATCAGGCCGCCGGCGCGCGGGCGGCTCAGCCCTTCACGAACACCAGCTTGCCTGCGGCCGCATCGACCTGGATCACATCGCCATTGAGGAACTCGCCGGACAGGATCTTCTGCGCCAGCGGATTTTCCAGCTGCGACTGGATCGCACGCTTGAGCGGCCGGGCGCCGTACACCGGATCGAACCCGACATTGCCCAGCAGTTCGAACGCGGCATCGCTGACCTCGATGCGCAGGCCACGCTCGGCCAGGCGCTTTTCCAGGCCCTGCATCTGGATGCGGGCGATCTGCTTGATCTGCACCTTGTCCAGCGGATGGAACACGACGATGTCGTCCAGGCGGTTGATGAACTCCGGACGGAAGTGCGCCTGCACCACGCCCATCACCGCGGCCTTCATCTGCGTGTAGGCCTCCGGACTGTCATCGCTGCTCATGTCCTGGATCTGGTGCGAGCCCAGGTTGGAGGTCATCACGATGACGGTATTGCGGAAGTCCACCGTGCGGCCCTGGCCATCGGTGAGACGACCATCATCCAGCACCTGCAGCAGGATGTTGAACACATCCGGATGCGCCTTCTCCACCTCGTCCAGCAGGATCAGCGAGTACGGGCGGCGACGCACCGCCTCGGTCAGGTAGCCGCCTTCTTCGTAGCCCACGTAGCCCGGGGGCGCACCGATCAGGCGCGCGACGCTGTGCTTCTCCATGAACTCGCTCATGTCGATGCGGATCATCGCGTCGCTGCTGTCGAACAGGAACTCGGCCAGCGATTTGCACAGCTCGGTCTTGCCCACACCGGTCGGGCCCAGGAACAGGAACGAGCCGCTCGGGCGATCCGGATCGGACAGGCCCGCACGCGAGCGCCGCACCGCATCGGAGACCACCTTGATCGCCTCTTCCTGGCCGACCACGCGGTTGTGCAGCACGTCTTCCATGCGCAGCAGCTTGTCACGCTCGCCTTCGAGCATGCGGTTGACCGGGATGCCGGTCCACCGCGAGACCACTTCGGCGATCTCCTCAGCGGTCACCCGGTCCTGGACCAGCTTGAACTCACTGGTTTCCACTTCCTGTGCGGCAGCAAGCTGCTTTTCAAGCTGCGGCAACTGCCCATACTGGATCTCGCTCATGCGACCGAAATCCTGGCGGCGCTGCGCCGATTCCAGTTCCAGTTTGGCCTGTTCGATCTGTTCCTTGATCCGGGTCGCGCCCTGCAGCGTGGCCTTCTCCGACTTCCAGATCTCGTTGAGATCGGAGAACTCGCGCTCCAGCGCGTCGATATCGGTTTCCAGATCGGCCAGGCGCTGACGCGAGGCGTCGTCCTTTTCCTTCTTGAGCATTTCGCGCTGGATCTTGAGCTGGATCACACGGCGCTCCAACCGATCCAGTTCTTCGGGCTTGGAGTCGATCTCCATCCGGATGCGCGAGGCGGCCTCGTCCATCAGGTCGATGGCCTTGTCCGGCAGCTGGCGGTCGGCGATGTAGCGGTGCGACAGGGTGGCCGCCGCGACGATCGCCGGGTCGGTGATTTCCACGCCATGGTGCACGGCGTACTTTTCCTTCAGCCCGCGCAGGATCGCGATGGTGTCTTCCACGCTCGGCTCGCCCACCAGTACCTTCTGGAAACGGCGCTCCAGCGCGGCGTCCTTCTCGATGTACTTGCGGTACTCGTCCAGCGTGGTCGCACCAACGCAGTGCAGCTCACCGCGCGCCAGCGCCGGCTTGAGCATGTTGCCCGCGTCCATCGCGCCATCGGCCTTGCCTGCACCGACCATGGTGTGCAGTTCGTCGATGAACAGGATCACCTGCCCTTCGCTCTTGGCCAGGTCGTTGAGCACGCCCTTCAGGCGCTCTTCGAACTCACCGCGGAATTTGGCGCCGGCGATCAGCGCGCCCATGTCCAGCGAGAGCACGCGCTTGCCGCGCAGGCCCTCGGGCACTTCGTCGTTGATGATGCGCTGGGCCAGGCCCTCCACGATCGCGGTCTTGCCCACGCCGGGCTCGCCGATCAGCACCGGGTTGTTCTTGGTGCGGCGCTGCAGCACCTGGATGGTGCGACGGATTTCCTCATCGCGGCCGATCACCGGGTCCAGCTTGCCGCTCTCGGCCCGCGCGGTCAGGTCGATGGTGTACTTCTCCAGCGCTTGGCGCTGGTCTTCGGCGTTTTCCGACTGCACGGTCTCGCCACCACGCACCTTGTCGATGGCGGTTTCGATCTTCTTCCTGTCGGCACCGGCGGCGCGCAGTGCCATGCCCAGGGTGCCACCATCGTCGACCGCGGCCAGCACGAACCACTCACTGGCGATGAAGGCATCGCCGTGCTGCTGGGCCAGCTTGTCGGTGTTGTTGAGCAGCCGGTTCAGATCGTTGCCGATCGACAGGTTGCCTTCCTGTCCGGAGACCTTGGGCAGGGCCTCCAGGGTTTCATTCAAGCGTTCGCGCAGTACCGGCACGTTGACGCCGGCCTGGGCCAGCAGCGGGCGCGTGCTGCCACCCTGCTGGTCCAGCAGCGCGCTGAACACATGTACCGGTTCGATGATGTTGTGGTCGCGGCCCACGGCCAACGACTGCGCGTCGGCCAGCGCCTGCTGGAAACGCGAGGTGAGCTTGTCCATCCGCATGTTCTTGTCCTCGATGTAAACGGGGCTGGCCGTGCCAGCACTGTCCCTGAGATGCGGTTACGGGGGCGTGTTTCAAGGGTGGATGAGATGCCGATTCAGGGTTGGTCAGGCGCTCGGCGGGCGGCCGAGCAGCGGCGGTTCCGGCGGCCGCGGGACCAGGCAGCCGAGGCCGCCGGGCAGGTCCAGCGCCACATCGTAGCCCCCGGTGACGCCATAGCCGATCCGCCACGACGAGGGAAACAGATCCGGTGGCTGGAACGCGATATCCACCGGAATGCTGGTGAGCGTATCGGTGATCTGCATCGGCGTGCTGGCCGGCGCGTACTCGATATCCTCGGCCCCGCGCGTGGTGATCACGTTCCTGCGCTGGATCGCCGCGGCCGGCACCGATGTGCGCGGCGCGCCGCGCATCTGGAAGGCGCCGTGGAAACCGGTATCGATCAGCATCAGGTGGTGCTCGCGGCCCCGGATGGGGTAGCGGGCCTGCTGGAACGGCCCCCATAGCGACGAGGTAATGACCGTCCGCCGGGTGCATAGCGCCGGCGTCTGCGTGCCCAGCAGGGTCAGCGTTTCACGGGAGAGGCGGAACCGGCCCAGCGCGCGCAGCACATCCAGGCCGATCAGGTTGAGCTCGCGCGTGGGTTCGCTGTTGAACGACACATCGCGCACCCGCTGGCCGCCCAGTTCGATATCGATCGGCGCTGCCAGGCCGGCCTGCTGGATGTCGCCCTCGACGATGCGCGACACCACGAAGCCTTCCGTCACCGCCAGCCCGAGTGATGCGGCCAACGCGCGGCTGATGTGCGAGCGCGGTGCACCGGTATCGATGATGAAGGCGGCCTCGTGGGCGACGGGCGCACCATCGCGCGTGCCGTGCAGCGTGAGTGTCACCGAGGGCAGCTCGTTGCTGAACTGGATCGGCACCGCCACGTCCTGCACCCGCTCGGCCACGGGCAGCGCGCTGCGCGGCCAGGTGGTGAAGGCCGCGAACGTCGGCCGGGTGACATCGGGCACTTCATCGCCAGCCCTGAGCATTGGCACGATGGTGCGCTGGTAGTCCTCGCGCACGCGCAGCATCAGGCTCGCCCAGGCTGCGATGTCGCCCTCGATCAGCGCATTGCCCGCGAGCGTGGATTCGCACAGGAACGACAGCCCCTGCAGCGCGGGCGGTGCCTCCCGGGTTTCATCCAGGCACTGGCGTGCTGCACGGTTGGAGGCGGCCAGCTCGCCACGAACGCGGTGATACCCCGCTGCCCCCAGGTGACGGCGCGGACCGGACGCGCCACTCATCTCGCGCAGCGTGGTCAGCTCCGCACGCAGCACCGCATCGCTGTAGCCAAACCCATCGTGCAGCGCCACCGGATCGGCCGCTACCGTGGCCGGCAGCATCGCCACGCACAGGCCCAGTCCCCACATCCGCATCCCTTACTCCCGTCACCATCGCCACTGGACCCTAGCACGGGAACCACACCGCGCTCACGCCTGCTTTCGGCCGCGCGCGCGATGCTGGGCGCCGGTTCCGCACGGAGTGGCTGCATGCATTACGAACTGTATTACTGGACCGGCATCCAGGGCCGCGGCGAGTTCGTGCGGCTTGCGCTGGAGGATGCCGGGGCGGGCTACACGGATATGGCGCGTGTGCACGGCGATGCCGTGATGCAGCCGTATCTGGACGGCAAGGTGGAGGGCCTACAGCCGTTTGCCCCGCCGTTTCTGCGGACTGGTCGGCAGGTGATCGCCCAGGTCGGCGCGATCCTGGATCATCTCGGACCGGAACTCGGTCTGGTCCCGGATGCCAGCTCACGGCGGCAACAGGCGTTGCAGCTGCAGCTGACCATCGCCGATCTGGTGGCCGAAGTGCATGACACCCATCACCCGATCGCAGCGTCGAAGTACTACGACGACCAGAAGCGCGAAGCCAAGGCGCGCGCCGCCTCGATGCGGGGCGAGCGCATGCCGAAGTTCCTCGGGTATTTCGAGAACGTGCTCAAGCACAACGGCGGCCGGCATCCGCTGCGGGAGCATTCCTACGTGGATCTTTCCCTGTTCCAGCTGCTGAGCGGGCTGGAGTACATGTTCCCGCGCCGCATGCAGGCGCTGTGGCCGACGCTGCCGCAGCTGCGCGCCCTCAAGGACCGGGTGGAAACCCGGCCCAACATCGCTGCCTATCTCGCCTCGGAACGACGCCTGGCCTTCAACACCAACGGCATCTTCCGGCATTACCCGGAGCTGGATGGCGAGGAATGATCCCCCGCCGGCCAGCGGTCGGCACTGCCCGTTGCTCTACGTGCCGCCGCCGGTGCGTCAGGTGCGCTCTGAAGGCTGCTTCTGCAGCGACAACAGCGCCAGCAACCCGGCCAGCGCCACATACGCGCCCGTGAACTGCCAGCTGATGATCTTCGGCAGGCCCTCCAGCTGCCACGGCAGGTAGATCCCACCGCGCGGGTCCACCGAATGGATCAGACCGAACAGCGTCAGCACCGCGGCCACCAGCAGGAAACCAGAGGCGCGCAGCAGCTTCCCGTCGATCATCGCCACCACCGCCGCGATCCACAGCATCGAGGTGATGATGAAGCCGTTGCCCAGGGTGAAGATCACCGCCAGCTCGGGCAGGCCATGCCCATCCAGGGTGGAGGTCATCACCGCCAGCTGTTCCGGCGCGATCCAGCCGGGCGCCTTGATCGCCAGCAGGTACGCCACCGAGGGCAGGAAGCCGAGCACCATCGCGCCGGCATGTTCGCGCGGCGTGGCCTGGAACGCCTGGGTGGTGATATCGATCGCCACGTACACGATGATCGGCGCCAGCACCGCCAGCGGCAGCCACTGCACCAACCCGGAGATCACGCCCAGCATGCCGCCGATGCCAACGAACAGGCCGGTCAGCAGCGTGTACCCGCTGCGTGCGCCCATGTGCTTGTAGGCCGGCTGGCCGATGTACGGCGTGGTCTGCGCCACACCGCCGCAGAGGCCAGCCACCAGCGTGGCGACAGCTTCCACCAGCAGGATGTCGCGGGTGCGGTAATCGTCACCGGCAGCGCGGGCACTCTCGGAGACGTTGATGCCACCCACCACCATCAGCAGGCCGAACGGCAGCAGCAGGGGCAGGTAGGTGATCGCGGTCGGCAGGCCGTCGATGAAGCCCAGGGTCGGCCACGGCAGCACCACCTGCGGCGGCACCCACTCGGGCACCTTGAAGCCCGGTGCGCCCAGCCCGGCAAGCCCGAGGCCGTAGTACAGGATCGTGCCGAACACGAACGCGACCAGCACGCCGGGCGCGCGGATCGGCAGCTTCCGCTTGGCGATCAGCACATACAGCAGCAGGCCCAGGGTGACGAAGCCGACGACCGGCGAGCGCAGCGTTTCCAGCAGCGGCAGGAAGCCCATCAGTACGATCGCGATACCGGCGATCGAGCCGAGCAGCGAGGCCCGCGGCAGCGCGCGGGTGACCGCTTCGCCGAAGAAGGACAGGATCACCTTCAGCACGCCCATGATCACCAGCGAAGCCATGCCCAGCTGCCAGGTGGCGATGGCCGCATCGTGCGGGGCCAGCCCTTGGCCCTTGAAGGCAAGGAAGGCCGGGCCGAGCACCAGCAGCGCCATGCCGATGCTGGTCGGCGCATCCAGGCCGAGCGGCATCGCGGTGACATCATCGCGGCCGGTGCGCGCGGCCAGGCGCCGGGCCATCCAGGTGTAGAGCACATTGCCGACCAGCACGCCGAAGGCGGTGCCCGGGAACATGCGGCCGAACACTACATCGGCGGGGAACTGGAAGATGCCGACCAGCGCCATCGCGATGAAGCCGAGGATCGACAGATTGTCGACCACCAGACCGAAGAAACCGTTGAGATCGCCGGCAACGAACCAGCGGGGGCGTCCAGTGGGGACGGGAGCAGTGGCGGACATGCGGGGACGGCCGTGGGGAGGGGGTAGCCGATGGTAGGGCCTCACCGCCGCCAGTAACAGGCGCATGGATGGAACGGCGGGAGGCGGCCACCGATCCGGGTGCAGCATGCCAATCAATGGCAGGTACTCCCCCCCGCAGCTATCGAACTGCACCGTAGATCGAGTTGGGGTGGTGCTGCAGCCAATCGACCTCCGATTCCCGTAGGTTAGGAATCACCTCTTCGCAGAAGTAAACCGGGTAGCACCACTCATAATCGCGCTGGGGAAGGGAAACATCTACACCGAAGGGCAGTGCCAGCAGTCCGTTCAAGGTGGCGTCGTCAAAGTTGTTGAACTGCAGGTGTAGCTGCTTGATCGACCCCAGCGTTCCGGAATGTTTCAGCAGGTACTGGCCTGTCGCGTCATCCAGCCCAGTGCCGTAGCAGAAATATACAGTCTCCAAACCGGGGGCCAGATCCGACTCCACCACCGCCTTCACCAGTTCTCCCTGCCTGTCGCTGTTGACAAATCCCAGTGTGGTCAACGCAGGGAACCGATCGCGGGACATCAATGGCTGCAATGCCTCCACCGGCTGGGCGTACACGTAGATAATCAAGGTTTCAAGATGGGGCAGATTGGCATGCGCCAGCCGCTCCAGAGTACCCTCTGGCAAATCGCTCGAAATGATCTCCAGATGCCTCAAACCGGAATGACGCAGGATTCCCAGGTTCAGGGTCCCTGTGCCCTTGAGCACCAATGCTCTCAGATTCGGCAGTGCATCCAGCAAGCCGGCATAATCCCCGAGCACTTCAGCCTCCGAACCACATAGGTCATTGAACCGACCGAAGTACAGAGAGTGAATGTGCTGAAGCCTGTCAGCGTTCGCCGTGAGACCATCGATGAATGCCTGTGGTGGCTCCTCGCCCCAGAATGCGCCGAACACCAGTGAATTCAGCTGCGGAAGAGCAAGATCATCCAGCACCGTCTTGACGATGTCCTCAAGGATCAGCTCACCCTCCTCGAGCGCGCTACTGATCGCCAAGCATTCATCGACGAAAAACTCCTTTTCGGCAGGCCCATAGGAGTATGCAGGACCAGAACCCACCTGGAAATTCGACAATACCACGCTGGGCTCAGGTGCTTTTTCTGGCTCATTCAAAAGATGCTGCTTCTCTGCCAGCCCGAGCATCTTGCGGTAATTGAACAGGAGGTGCCACGCCCCCCCCTGACGATAAGCTGCCCCATACTTCCCCGCCAGCAGCAGCACGCCATTCCTGACCGATAGACGAACCGACGCAGCCAGAAAATCGTCCACGCAGTTACCCAATACGTCCGACGGCACGTCAGCCTTCACCAGCCTGTCATTCTCGACCCACCATACATTCCCTCCCGCGCCACTACCAGACAGCCACAGCCGTCCATCGAACCAGACCATGTCCTGTACGTCCAAGGTAAGGCGAGATTTGAATTTCACGGTAATCCACACCCCCTCACGTCTGTAGAAGAAATTCCCGTCGTCCCCTGTCGCCGCAATATAAACATTGCCATCGCCACCACAGCAAACTGCCTCGAGCCTGCCTGACGTCCGCTGTGGAAAGTCCACCCGCTGCCAACGATCGCCATCGTATTGCCAGACATCGTTGTTACCACCGACGACGTAGATGTCCTTCGACGAGAAGCCATCAATATCCTCGAACGCCCCCCGAAACTGCTGTCATCGTGAGCATCCATGACCGGCAGATCGGCCAAAATCCACTGCCATTGCCCGGCGCCACGCCGGACCCCTACCGTTCGTGCGCTGCCACAGGCATACAGTGCACCGTCAATCTCTTTCAATCGCTCGATTCCACCACGACAGCCGATCTTTTGTGTGTCATCAAAGGGGATATCATCCTCCCATCCCGAGCCCGCACTGCCCTGCACATGAACCGAACGGCAGAACGCTGCCAGACAAGCCCCCTCTTCCGGGGAATAAGCAAGGGTGGTGGAATCCCAAGCCGTTAGGGGCGTACTGCTCCACTGCGGCATCGCGTTGCCGTCAGCGCGGTGGCAGGCGATCAGCCGCTTGTCATGGTTATAGCGGCAACGTTGGTCGAACGCTATAAAATAAAACAAGTCAGGCGAACACACTGCACAGTCGAATACAGTAAAGTCGGCCAGATGTTTCGCAAACTCCTTTATCTCGATCATTCCAGGGTCCACTACCGCGCCACGGTCGCGCAGCACCTTCGAAGCCTGCAATAATGCCCGCAATAATGGCTCTGAGATAATGGTGATGATACGTCTAAACACCTGGCTTGCTCACTCACGATGACCTAACCCTTCAAGTGACGAACGGAAATCAAAGGAGCCTAGTGGCATGGGTGAGCCACGGCCGTGACACAGTAGAACAATTGCGATATTTCGTAGTTTTTGCAGAGTCGATAACGACACGTGGCCACCCCTCCCAGTAATCAGCACGATCCTGCGGGCCATTCGAGTAACCCGGGTTATGGCTTGTTGAGGAAGTTGTTCGCCAACAGGTCCCGCACATCGCCGACCCGCCCGCTGAGCAGGGCCTTGGCCGCGTAGAGTGCGGTGCCGGCCACCTGCTTGGCCTCCACCTGCGGCGGCATCACCAGCTCTGTCGGGCTGGTGTGCACATCCAGCAGCGCCGGGCCCGGATGGGCCAGGATGTCCTGCACGGCCTGCTCCAGGTCGTCGGAGCGGGTCACGGTGCGCCCGTAGAAACCGATCACTTCGGCCAGGCGGCCGAAATCGGGGTTCTTCAGGTCGGTGTAGTTGTCCAGCAGGCCTTCGACCTTCTGCTCCAGCTCCACGAAATTCAGCGAGCTGTTGTTGTAGACCACCACCTTGATCGGCAGGTTCTCCTGCACTGCGGTGAGCAGATCGCCGAGCAGCATCGCCAGGCCACCATCGCCGGACAGCGAAATCACCTGCCGGCCCGGGTAGGCCTTCTGCAGGCCCAGCGCCTGCGGCATGGCGTTGGCCATCGTGCCGTGCAGCAGGCTGGTCAGCGTGCGGCGGCGCCCGTTGACGCGGATATGGCGCAGGATCCACACCATCGGCGAGCCCCCGTCGGCGGTGAACAGGGCATCGTCGGCGGCGTGCCGGTCGATCAGCGCGGTCAGATGCTGCGGGTGGATCAGCTCGCCCTCGCCCGGCTGCTCTTCCTTGGCCCGCGTGGCCAGGGCCTTCTCGCGGTGCTCCAGACATTCGTCCAGGAAGCTGCGGTCATCGCGTTCGGGCAACAACGGCAGCAGCGCCTCCAGCGTGGGGCCGATATCGCCGACCACGCCCAGGTTCACGGGATGGCGGCGGCCCAGGTGGCTGCCATCGCGATCCACCTGGATCAGCGTGGCCTTGTCCGGGTAGTACTGGCCCCATGCGAAATCCGCACCGAGCAGCAGCAGCGTGTCGCAGGCCATCAGCGTGTGGTACCCGGACTCGATGCCGAAGATGCCGGTCATGCCCATGTTGTACGGGTTGTCGTACTCCACGAAATCCTTCGCGCGCGAGGTATGCGCGATCGGCGCCTTGAGCCGGGCCCCGAGGGCGACCAGCGCATCGTGTGCATGCTCGCAGCCGGCGCCGGCATAGATGCCGATCCGCTTGCCCTCACCGATCAGGGCGGCAATGCGTTGCAGTTCATGGTCCGAGGGCCGCAGCACCGGCTGGGTGTAGTGCACCGAGAACGGCACATCGTGCTTGACCTCGGCTTCGCTGATATCGGCCGGCAGGATCACCACCGCCACGCCGCGACGGCTGATCGCCGCCTGGCAGGCCAGCGTCACCACACGTCGTGCCTGCTCCGGGCTGTGCACCTGCTCGCAGAACACGCTGCAGCTGCTGTACACCGCCTTGAAATCGACTTCCTGCGGAAACTCCATGCCCAGCTCGGCGGTGACCACCTGGCTGGCGATCAGCACCATCGGCGCGCGGTTGCGGTTGCTCTCGAAGATGCCGTTGATGAAGTGCAGACCACCCGGCCCGCAGGAGCCGGCGCAGGCGGTCAGCTGCCCGCTGATCAGCGACTCGGCGCCGGCCGCGAACGCCGCGACCTCTTCGTGGCGCATGTGCACCCACTCGATGTCACTGCGATGGAGCGCATCGGTGACATGGTTGAGGGTGTCGCCGACGATGCCGTAACAGTGGCGGACGCCGGCGGCCTGGAGAGTGTCGACCACGATCTCGGCAACACGCTTGCTCATGACAGGACTTCCTCGATGCGGGAGGCCCGATCCTAGCGATGCGCGGGTGACACTGATGTGGTCGGTGCGGCGCGCGTCAACGCGTCGCACCGTGACACCGCCCGGTCAGAACGAGACTTCAACCGCCTGCTGCGCCCACAGCACCGACTGGTGCCCGGTCGCCTGCTTCCATGCCAGGCGGATCGCTTCGATGTCGGCGCGGCGCTGCGGCGTGTTCTCGTGCAGGACCACCAGCACCTTGGTGCGCAGGCGGTTCGGCTCGGGCGCGCCGCGGAATAGCCACTGGCCGTAAGCATCGAACACGGTCAGGCCGTCCGGGAAGCGCGGGGTGACTTCCTTGTCGAGGAAGGCGCGCCATTGCGCGTCGGTGATGCCCTCGGTCTGCGGGCGGTCGGCCACGCCGCTCTCTTCGCCCACGCCGAAATACAGCTCACTGCGCACCCAGCCGGCGGCAGCGTCCGGGCGCGCGGCGTCGCCCTGCAGCGTGGCCGTGGCGGCGGCCGGCGGGGTCGGCTTGGCAGCCGGGGCAGCGGTAGCACAGCCGCTGGTGGCCAGGACCAGGGCAATCAGGATGGTGCGGAACGACATGGACAACTCTCCGGAAACACAGGGGCAGGCAGGGGAAGGAGCGTGCCGGACATCCGGGTCCGGCGCAGATCGCCAACGGCTATCTGCTGATAACCACCCCGATGGGACTTGCGTCACACAGGGCGATCACGCGAAGATAATATATCGCTTCATCCGGATGGATTGGTAGTTCGGGCCGTTACCCGGCACCGCCCGTTCCTTCCTCCCCCGCCCCTCCCCCTCGTCGTTCTGCTGGAGTCCGCATGTCCCGTCCGTCCGCGTCGCGCCTTGGCCTTGCCATCGCGCTCGTCCTCTCCTCCCCCCTGCTGGCCCAGGACGTACTTGCGCAGGACGCGCCGAACACCGCCAAAACGCTGGACACCGTGATCGTCACCGGTACGCGCGCCATCGACCGGACCGTGCTGGAATCCACCTCCCCGGTGGACGTGCTTACCGCCGAGGACATCCGCAAGGCCGGCGTGGTCAATGGCGAGCTGGGCAGCGCGCTGCAGGCGCTGCTGCCCTCGTTCAATTTCCCGCGCCAGTCCAACTCCGGCGGCGCCGACCACATCCGGGCGGCCCAGCTGCGCGGCCTCTCGCCCGATCAGGTGCTGGTGCTGGTCAACGGCAAGCGCCGCCACAGCAGCGCGCTGGTCAACACCGACAGCAAGATCGGCAAGGGCACCACCCCGGTCGACTTCAACGCGATCCCGGTCAGCGCGATCAAACGCATCGAGGTACTGCGCGACGGCGCCGGTGCGCTGTACGGCTCCGATGCGGTGGCCGGCGTGATCAACGTGATCCTGGATGACGCGCCCGAAGGCGGCGCGTTCGAAGCCAGCTTCGGCGCCAACCACACCGACCTCAAGCCGATCGACCGCACCATCACCGATGGCCAGACCAGCTACGCCAGCGCCAAGGTCGGCACCGCGCTTGGCGACAAGGGCGGCTTCCTGCGGGTCGGCCTGGAACTGAAGAACCACAAGGGCACCAACCGCGCCGGCTTCGACCAGATCCCGCCGTGGGACCAGACCCCGACCAACCTGGCCCTGCAGGGCAAGCGCAACTACGAGCTTGGCGATGGCAAGACCAAGGATCTGAACGCCTGGTACAACGCACAGCTGCCGTTCGGCGAAACCTCCACGTTCTACAGCTTCGCCACCTTCAACCAGCGCGACAGCGAAGGCGCGAACTACTTCCGCTACCCGGACAGCGACGCCAACTGGGCGCAGATCTACCCGAACGGTTACCGCCCGATCTCCGAGGGCGAGAACCGCGACGTGCAGGCCGTGGCCGGTGCGAAGGGCCAGTGGGGCGAGTGGAACTACGACGCGAGCCTGGATTACGGCGTCAACACCTTCACCTACCGCCTGCGCAACTCGCTCAACGCCTCGCTGGGCCCGACCAGCCCGACCCGGTTCAAGACCGGTGATTACCGCAATGAACTGACGGTGGCGAACCTCGATCTCGGCCGCGTGTTCTCCCAGGGCGATGACATCACCCACAGCCTGGGCCTGGGCCTAGAAGCGCGCCGCGACCATTACCAGACCCGCCCGGGGGATCCGACCAGCTATGCCGCCGGCCCGTTCACGGATCGCCCGACCGGCTCGCAGGCCGGTGGTGGCCTGACCCCGCAGGACGCGACCTCGCTCTCGCGGGATGTCGCCAGCGCCTATGCCAGCCTGTCGAGCCAGTTCGGCGAGCATTTCTCCAGCGACCTGGCGGCACGTTACGAGCACAGCGATGACTTCGGTGGCGAGCTCACCGGCAAGCTGGGCCTGCGCTATGAGTTCACGCCGGCCTTCGCACTGCGCGGTGCGATCTCCAACAACTTCCGCGCGCCCTCGCTGGCGCAGATCGGCTACGAATCCACCTCCACCGGCTACAACGCCGCCGGCCAGTTGGTGCAGGGCCGGGTGCTGTCGGTCAACAATCCGATCGCGCGTGGCCTGGGCGCCACCGATCTGAAGCCGGAGAAGTCGCTCAATACCAGCCTGGGCTTCACCAGCCGCATCGGCGACCACTTCGATGTCTCGCTGGACTTCTTCCAGATCGACATCGATGACCGCATCGCGCTGTCGGAAAGCATCACCGGTGACGCGCTGACCGATTACGTGCAGCAGCAGTTCGGCGTGGCCGGCCTGCAGAGCGCCAGCTTCTTCGTCAATGCCGCCGATACGCGCACCCGCGGTGCGGAACTGGTGAGCAACTGGCGGCAGTCGCTGGGGGATGGCGAGCTGGTGCTGACCGGCACCTACGCCTACACCAAGACCACGCTGAAGAACGTGCTTGCCACCCCGCCGGGCCTGCTCGCGCTGGATCCGGACTACGTGCTGTTCGGCGTGGAAGAGACCAATACGTTGACCGATGCCACCCCGCGCACACGCGCTGCGCTCGCGGCCAGCTGGGCCAACGACCGCTGGTCGCTGAGCAGCCGTCTCAGCCGCTATGGCAGCGTCACCCGGGTGTTCAACTTCGGTGACGGCTACATTCCGCGCCAGACCTACGGCGCCGAGTGGCAGCTGGATGCCGAAGTGGAGTACAAGATCACCCCGCAGTGGAGCGTGGCGCTGGGTGGGCAGAACCTGACCGACAACTATTCGGACCTGTCCAACGACGACATCTACTACTTCGGCAACCTGCCGTATGACGTGCTGTCACCGATCGGCAGCAATGGTGCGTATTACTACGGGCGCGTGCGATATACGTTCTGACGGGGTGCAGCCGACCAACGGTCGGCTCTACCGGATGTGGTGCAGCCGACCAACGGTCGGCTCTACCGTCGGATGTGTGCAGCCGACCGATGGTCGGCTCTACCGTGGGTGAACGGGGAGGCTGTGTGGCGTGATGCCATGACCTGGCGATCACACCCACGCTGGCATGTTGGTCACCATGGCCAACGACTTCCCCCAACGTCCGCCGCCGCCGCTGCTGGACGATGCCTGTGCGCTGTTCCTGGACGTGGATGGCACCCTTATCGAATTCGCGGACGACCCCGAGTCGGTCGCGCTGCTGCCCGATGTGCGTGAAGCCATCGGGCGCATCAGCGACCGCCTGGATGGCGCGGTCGCCCTGATCAGCGGGCGCCCGCTTGCCCAGCTGGATAAACTCTTCGCTCCCCTGAGCCTGCCCGCCGCGGGCCTGCATGGCCACGAACTGCGCAACCATGAACAGCGCGCGCAGAGCAGCGATCCCTCCGCCGATACCAGTGAGTGGCTGCATGCCCTGCACCAGCAGGCGATGCGGTTCGCGCACGGCTATCCCGGCGTGCTGGTGGAAGACAAGGGCCGCAGCCTGGCCCTGCATTGGCGCGGTGCGCCGCACGCCGCCAATGATGTACGCGCCTTCGCGGAACGGCATATCCGCGGGCACGGCGGTTACCGGCTGCAGCCCGGCGACCATGTGATCGAGTTCCTGCCCGAAGGCAGCGACAAGGGCCGTGCGATGCGGCAGCTGATGCTGCAGCCGCCGTTCCGGGACCGCATGCCGGTGTTCGTCGGCGATGACCTCACCGATGAATTTGGCTTTGGCGCGGCCAACGATCTGCATGGCTGGAGCGTGCTGGTTGGTGCGCGCGAACCCAGCGATGCGGTGTTCGCGCTGCCGACGATACGCAGCGTGCACGCCTGGCTTCGCGAGAATGCCTACTGATGCCTTGATTCCAAGGCCCCCTGACGCCGCGCGCAGGTCTCCCCCACCGGTGTGCCGCCGCGGCATGACACGAGACTTCCTGCATCATGAGCGAACCCGATCTGAATCTGGGCGTGGTCGGCAATGGCAGCTTCGGCGCGCTGATCGACAAGCACGCGCGCGTCGTCTGGAGCTGCCTGCCGACCTTCGACGGCGACCCGACCTTCTGCGCCCTGCTCGGCCCCAATCAACAGGAAGGCGGTGACTTCGGCATCGAGCTGGAGGACATGGTCGACAGCGAACAGAGCTACCTGACCAACACTGCCATCCTGCGCACCGTGCTGCGCGACAAGCACGGCGGCGCGCTGGAAATCATCGATTTCGCGCCGCGCTGGCGCCAGAACGACCGCTTCTACCGGCCGGTCAGCCTGATCCGCCAGGTCCGCCCGCTGTCGGGCAACCCGCGCATCATCGTACGCGCGCGTCCACTGGCCGACTGGGGCGCGCGTGTTCCCGATTCGACCTGGGGCAGCAACCACATCCGCTGGGTGCTGCCAGATCACGTGCTGCGCCTGACCACCGATGTGCCGCTGCGCTTCGTGCGCGACGGCCTGCCGTTCGTGTTGAACCATCCGGTGCACCTCGTGCTCGGCGTGGATGAATCGCTCAACCGCTCACTGAGCGGCTATGTGCAGGACTCGCTCCAGCGCACGCGCGACTACTGGCGCGAATGGGTGCGCTATCTGTCGATCCCTCTGGAATGGCAGGACGCGGTGATCCGCAGCGCGATCACGCTCAAGCTGTGCCAGTACGAGGACAGCGGCGCGATCATCGCCGCGATGACCACCTCCATCCCGGAGGCGCCCGGCAGCATCCGCAACTGGGATTACCGTTACTGCTGGCTGCGCGATGCCGCCTTCGTGGTGCGTACGCTCAACCGCCTCGGTGCGACCCGCACGATGGAGCAGTTCCTCGGTTACATCTTCAACCTGGCCACTGCCGATGGCAGCCTGCAGCCGCTGTACGGCATCAGCTTCGAGGCCAAGCTGGAAGAAAGCGAAGTGCCTTCGCTGTCCGGCTACCGCGGCATGGGCCCGGTACGCCGTGGCAACCTGGCCTGGGTGCAGCGCCAGCACGATGTCTACGGCAGTGTGGTGCTCGCCTCCACCCAGCTGTTCTTCGATCGCCGCCTGCAGGACCCGGGCGATTCGCACACCTTCGCGCGGCTGGAGCCGCTCGGCGAGCAGGCCTTCACCCTGCACGACGTGCCCGATGCCGGGCTGTGGGAATTCCGCGGCCGCACCGAAGTCCACACCTACACCAGCGCGATGTGCTGGGCCGCCTGCGACCGCCTGTGCAAGATCGCGGTACGGTTGAAGCTGGATGACCGCGCCACCTACTGGCGCGAGCGTGCCGACATCATCCATGCGCGCATCATGCGCGACTCCTGGAGCGACGAGCTCGGGCACTTCACCGATACCTTCGGCGGGCATCGCCTGGATGCCTCGCTGTTGCTGCTGGCCGACATCGGCTTCATCGACGCCACCGACGCGCGCTTCGTCGCCACGGTCGAGGCAATCGGGCGCGATCTCAAGCATGGCAACGCGCTGTACCGCTACGTGGCGCCGGATGACTTCGGCGAGCCGGAAACCAGCTTCACCATCTGCACGTTCTGGTACATCGATGCGCTCGCGGCGATCGGGCGGCTGGACGAAGCGCGCGAGATGTTCGAGATGCTGCTGGAGCGCCGCAATCACCTGGGCCTGCTCTCCGAGGATCTCGCCTTCGACAACGGCGAGGCCTGGGGCAACTTCCCGCAGACCTATTCGCATGTCGGTCTGATCACCGCCGCCATGCGCCTGTCGCGCAGCTGGCAGGAGGCGTCATGAGCCGCCTGGTCGTCGTCTCCAACCGGGTTGCCGTGCCCGGTGAATCCCGCGCCGGCGGGCTGGCGGTCGGTCTGCTGGCGGCCCTCAAGGAACGCGGCGGCCTGTGGTTCGGCTGGAGCGGCAAATCGGTCCGCGACAACAGCGGTGCTCTGCACGAGCAGGTCGACGGTGACATCCGCTACGTCACCATGGACCTCAACAAGCGCGACGTGGACGGTTACTACAACGGCTTCGCCAACCGCACGCTGTGGCCGCTGCTGCATTTCCGGCTGGACCTGGTCGACTACGACCGCGCCACGCGCGAAACGTATCGGCGGGTCAATGCGCTGTTCGCCGAAAAGCTCGCGCCGCTGCTGCGCGAAGACGATATTGTCTGGATCCACGATTACCACCTGATCCCGCTCGCCTCGCTGCTGCGCGAGCGCGGCATCGGCTGCCGGATCGGCTTCTTCCTGCACGTGCCGATGCCCTCGGCCGACCTGCTGCAGGCGATGCCGGACCACCTGCGGCTGTTCTCCAGCCTGTACGCCTACGACCTGGTCGGCTTCCAGACCCAGCGCGATGCGGACCGTTTCCAGTCCTATGTGCGTCTGTTCGGCGGCGGGCGCGTGCTGCCGGATGGCGAGCTGGAAGCCCCCGGCGGCCGGCGTTTCCGCGCCGCGGCCTTCCCGATCGGCATCGATACCGACTTCATCGCGCGCCAGGCCAAGGCCGGGGCGAACAAGCCGGCGGTCAAGGACCTGCGCGGCAGCCTGCGCAATCGTCAGCTGGCGATCGGCGTGGACCGGCTGGACTACTCCAAGGGTCTGCCAGAGCGCTTCCAGGGCTTCGAGCGCTATCTGGAGCGCCACCCGGACCAGCACGGCTCGCTGACCTACCTGCAGATCGCCCCGGTCTCGCGCGGGGATGTCACCGAGTACCGCCAGCTGCGCAGCCAGCTGGAGCAGATCGCCGGGCACATCAACGGCGGGCATGCCGCGCCCGACTGGACCCCGCTGCGCTACGTCAACCAGAACTTCACCCATGCCACCCTCACCGGCTTCTACCGGGCGGCGGCAGTGGGCCTGGTGACCCCGTTGCGCGACGGCATGAACCTGGTCGCCAAGGAGTACGTCGCCTCACAGGACCCCGAAAACCCGGGCGTGCTGGTGCTGTCACTGCTGGCCGGTGCCGCGGATGAATTGAAGCAGGCGCTGCTGGTCAATCCGCATGACCTCGATGGCGTGGCCGATGCGATCGCCACCGCCGCGACGATGCCGCTGAAGAAGCGCGTGGAGCGCTGGCAGGCGATGATGGATCACCTGCGCACCTATGACATCAACCATTGGCGGCAGACCTATCTGCAGGCGCTGGAAGGCTGATGCGGCCGGGCGACGGGGAGCGCGTACGGTAGTGCCGGCCGCCCTGCATCGCCGCCAAGCGATAGCGGCCCCGCGTGTCGACGCGCAGCAGGAAACGCACCCAGCGGCTGCACAGCGCGCAGACGCCATCGAACACGATCACGGGGCCGGCGGCCGGTTCTCCAACCGGCCCACGAACAGTCAGGGCGCGATCCACGCCAGGGTGGCCATCCGCCCGGTGCGGCGGTCGCGCCGGTGCGAGTAGAACCGCTGCGGATCGGCCAAGGTGCAGTACTGGCCGCCGCTGATGTGGGCTGCGTCCAGCCCGGCGGCCTGCAGGCGCCGGCGGGCCAGCGCGTACAGGTCCACCTTCCAGTGCCCCGGCCGGGTCGCCACGAAGGCCGCCGCGGCGCCCGCGTCGCGCTCGACGAAGGCCTCGAACACGTCCCCGCCGATCTCATACAGCGCGGGCCCGGCCGCCGGGCCCAGCCATGCCTGCAGCTGCGCGGCCGGGGTCTGCATGGCGGCCACGGTGGCCTCCAGCATCCCGTCGGCCAGCCCACGCCAGCCCGCATGGGCAGCCCCGATCTCGCTGCCATCGCGCGCAGCGAAGACCACCGGCAGGCAGTCGGCGGTGAGGATGGCCAGCACCACGCCCGGGACCGAGGTCACGGCGGCATCGGCAGTGGGTTCGGCCTCCACGCCGATGGCCGTTGGCGGCGCAGTGAAGCGCCGCACGCCGGTGCCATGCACCTGGCGCAGCCAATGCGGCGCCGAGGGCAGGCCCAGCCCGGGCACCAGCAGGTCGCGGTTGCGCTGCACCTGCGCCGGGTCATCCCCGTCGGCGGCGTAGCGGTTGCCCATGTTGAACTGGTCGAACGGCGCCACCGAACCGCCCGCGCCGTAGCGCAGGGTGGTCAGCGCATGGACCCCGCTCGGGGCCTGCCAGTCGGCGGGCAGCACAGGCAGCACGGGCACGGTGGCATCCATCAGCGGCGGTTGCGTTCCTGCTCGGCGAAACGCTTGCTGTCTTCGCGCAGGGCGTGCAGCAGGGCCTGCATGTCGGCCGGCGGCGGCGCGCTGTTGGTGATCTTCTCGCCGGTGATCGGGTGCACGAACTCCAGCGTTTCAGCGTGCAGCGCCTGGCGCTTGAAGCCGCGCAGTTCGGCGACCAGTTCATCGCTGGCGCCCTTGGGCAGCTTCAGCGCACCGCCATACAACTGGTCGCCGATGATCGGATGACGCAGGTGTGCCATGTGCACGCGGATCTGGTGGGTACGGCCGGTTTCCAGGCGGCATTCCAGCGCGGTGTGCGCACGGAAACGCTCGCGCAGGCGGTAGTGGGTGATCGCTTCCTTGCCGTCTTCGCGCACGGCCATGCGGATGCGGTCGCGCGGGTGGCGGTCGATACCGGCGGTGGCGGTACCGCCGGAGACCAGCGCACCCACCACCACGGCCAGGTACTGGCGGTGCACTTCACGCGCGGAGAGCTGCTCGACCAGCGCGGTCTGCGCCTGGATCGTGCGGGCGATCACCATCACGCCGCTGGTGTCCTTGTCCAGGCGGTGCACGATGCCCGCGCGCGGCAGCACCGACAGCGACGGGTCGCGGAACAGCAGCGCATTGACCAGGGTGCCGGTCGGGTTGCCCGCGCCCGGGTGGACCACCAGGCCGACCGGCTTGTTGATCACGAACACGTGCTCGTCCTCGTACAGGACCTCCAGCGGGATGTCCTCCGGCTCGGCATGGGTCTGGGTGTCGAGCACGACATGCAGGCTGGCCACCTCGCCACCGCGCACCGGGTCGCGCCCGCGCACGGTGTCGCCGTCCAGCAGGACGTCGCCGGACTTGATCCACTCGGTCAGCTTGGACCGGGAGAATTCGGGGAACAGCTCGGCCAGGACCGCGTCAAAACGCCGGCCGGCGGCGGTATCGGGCACGATGGCTTGGCGGGGGGAATCGGAATCAGCAGGGGTATCGGACATGGGGGCACACCGCAATAGGGACAATTTTGGGGTCCGGGCGACCAGTTTCAGTCGCGGGACAGGCCACTAGGCTATCATCGACCCTTCGTATTCCAGCCGCGTCCCGCCCTGACCCCATGATCCGACGCTCCGTTATGCTGTCCGCGCCCGTCCGCCTCGCCGCCCTGATGCTGGTGCTGCTCTTCGTCGCCACCGGCTGTCACCGCGGTACCAAGGGCAAGAATCCGGATGAAGGCCTGCCGGTCGAAACGCTCTACGAGAAGAGCCACAAGCTCATGGAAGGGGGGAACTGGAGCGGTGCCGAAGCCAGCTTCCGCCGCCTGGTAGCCCAGTACCCGTATGGCCCGTACACCGAACAGGCCATGATCGAAAGCGCCTACGCGCAGTACAAGGCGGGCAAGCACGATGACGCGGTGTCCAGCGTGGACCGCTTCATCCGTACCTACCCGACCCACCGCAACATCGCCTACATGTACTACCTGCGCGGCCTGGCCAATGGCAATCGCGACACGGTCTTCCTGCGCCGCGTCTGGTCGCTGGACCCGAGCCGCCGCGACCTGTCGAGCCCGCGCCAGGCCTATGCCGATTTCACCATCGTCACCGAGCGCTACCCCAACAGCCGCTACGCCGCCGATGCGCGCCAGCGGATGATCGCCCTGCGCGACGTGTTCGCCCAGTACGAGCTGGACAACGCCCTGTACTACCTGCGCCGCGAGGCGTACGTCTCGGCCGCCGGCCGCGCCAACTTCCTGCTGGAGAACTACCCGCAGAGCGCGTTCCAGTACGACGCCGTGGCCGCCCTGGGCGAGGCCTACACCCACCTGGGCAACAAGACCCTGGCCGACGATGCCCGCCGCGTGCTCGAGCTGAACCAGCCCGATCACCCGTGGTTGCAGGGCAAGTGGCCGAAGTACCCGTGGATGGTCCGCAAGCTGAACCCGTTTGCCGGCGAGAAGTCCGCCAGTACCGGTGAACGCAACGCCACGATGAACCGCAAATAATAAAAAAGGCCCCGAAAGGGGCCTTTTTTATTACCCGGCGGCGACGCCGACGGAGGTGTCGCGGCAGCGACGCCGGTAGAGCCGACCGTTGGTCGGCTGCTCTCCGCACCCGGGCGCCCTTCCCCGGCCACCCTTCAACGCCCGCCCTTCGCCGCCCGCTCCACGCTCCACGCCCCCGGCGCCGACCAACGGTCGGCACCTACCGGCTGGCGTCTCAGCCCTTGTATCCATTGCTGATCGGATACCGGCGCTCACGCCCGAACGCCCGGCGCGAGACCTTCGGCCCCGGGGCGGCCTGGTGGCGCTTCCACTCGCTGGTGCGCACCAGGCGCAACACACGGTCCACCACCTCGGCGGCGTACCCGGCGGCCACGATCTCCTCGCGCGACTGCTCCTGGTCCACGTAGCGGTACAGGATGCCGTCCAGCACGTCGTAGGCCGGCAGCGAGTCCTGGTCGGTC
>Ga0160437_1000157_pt1 | contig 39086 bp, 24 predicted proteins | sample HID1975I_E0MG_FD_108227 | JGI IMG/M metagenome (GOLD analysis project Ga0160437, IMG submission 108227) | Enriched soil microbial communities from UW Madison campus, WI, USA - HID1975I_E0 MG | ecosystem: Environmental > Terrestrial > Soil > Unclassified | place: USA: Madison, Wisconsin... | reverse complement strand
GAGATCGCCGCCCGCTGGGGACGGCTGGACTTCCTGCTCCACTCGGTGGCCTTCGCGCCCAAGCAGGACCTGCACGGCCGGGTCGTGGACAGCTCGGTGGAGGGCTTCACCAAGGCCATGGACGTGTCCTGCCACTCGCTGATCCGGCTTGCGCGCTTTGCCGAACCGCTCATGGCCGAAGGCGGCTCGATCCTGACGATGAGCTTCTACGGTTCGGAGAAAGTCGTGCCGGGCTACGGTCTGATGGGGCCGGTAAAGGCGGCGCTGGAGGCCAGCGTGCGCTACCTGGCCGACGAACTGGGACCGACCGGCATTCGCGTCAATGCGCTGTCGACCGGGCCTGTCCGCACCCGCGCCGCGTCCGGCCTGTCGCATCTGGACGAACTGATCCGGCTGGCGGCGGAAAAAGCGCCGCTGCACCAGTTGGTGACGATCGAGCAGATCGGCCACATGGCGGCCTTTCTGCTCGGCCCGAAGGCCCGTTTCGTGACGGGCCAGACGATCTACGTCGACAGCGGCTACAACAGCGTAAGCGGTTAGGCGGCCTTTCGAGGATGCCGCCGCGGAACCGCAGCGATGAAATTCGCGCGTCGTGAAATATCGCCAGGGTTCCGAATGCGCCGCGATCGCGGGGCATTCGGTAGAAACGCCTATGTATCTGTTGACGTTTTGAACAGACGGGCGCAGCTTCCTGTCTGACGGGTTCAAGGTTCGGATAAGTCGCCGATTTCATTCTCTTGGGCCCGGTATTTAAGATCTTCGCAGTCATTTCTACAGAGCAGTTGTCCCCGCGCGTCGCGAGGAATTGGTCGGGAGAACGTCATGGGCTGGATTATCGCATTGATCGTTGGCGGCATCGCCGGCTGGCTTGCCAGCCTGGTCATGAACCGCGATGCCTCGATGGGCATCTTCTGGAATATCGTTGTGGGCTGCGTGGGCTCGGTGATCGGCAACCTCATCGCCAACCAGTTCGGCATTGGCGGATCGGTGAAGGAATTCTCGATCGTGGGCCTCCTGGTCGCTTTCCTGGGGGCGGTGGTCCTTCTGGCAATAGTGAACCTGGTCCAGCGCGGCCGCGTGCGCTGATCGAATGCCGACCTGCTCCGGGCCGCGGCGCGGAGCAGGTCGGCACCGGTCCGGGCGGCGCGAACTCATCTGCTACAGGGATTTCGATGCGACTATTGAAGGTGCCGGTGCTTTGCGCATCGGCGGTCTGGTGGATGGCCCTGGCGGCGGCACCCGCTCATGCGCAGGGCGCGAAAGCGACGTCCCCGCCTGAATTCGCGCGGCGCATGGAGCACCTCAAACCCGGCGAATGGGTCTGGGCGCCGGACGTTTCGCCGACCGGGCCGATCATGGTCTATGTGGACCTCTCAAGGCAGATCGGCATCGTCTACCGCAACGGCGTGCGGATCGCCGCGACCACGGTCTCCAGCGGCAAGGCGGGCCATGCCACGCCCACCGGCGTGTTCACGATCCTCCAGAAGGACGCGAAGCACCGGTCCAGCACTTACAACAACGCACCGATGCCCTATCAGCAGCGCCTGACCTGGGACGGTGTGGCGCTCCATGCCGGGGGACTTCCGGGCTATCCGGAAAGCCATGGCTGCGTGCACATGCCCTATGGCTTCGCGAAGGAGCTTTTCGCCATCACCAGGCTGGGCGTGACGGTCGTGGTGGAAGGCGATGCCGAGAAGCACGTCCGCACCAGCGACAATAGCCTGCTCGTCCCCTTCGACGACAAGGGCCGGCCGGTCGATCGCACTCCGCTGTCCGGCGGGGAGCAATATCGCTGGCGCCCGCAACTCGCGCCCAGCGGGCCGCTGTCGATCATCGTCTCCAAACTGGACCAACGGGTGGTCGTGCTGCGCAACGGCATCGAGATCGGCCGCAGCGTGGCCGAAGTGAACGACGACGATCCGGGCTCCCACGTCATCACGATGATCCTGCGGGACGGCAAGCCGCGCTGGGTCTATGTCGGCCTGCCCGGACACGGTGACGACGAAGGGCGCGAAGTGGACGAGGCGATCGTCAATCGCCTGCGCCTGCCGCGCCCCTTTTACGAGAAGGTCAAGGCGCAGCTCGCGCCCGGCACGACGATCCTGGTCACCGATTCGCGCGTGGCCGAAGGACCGCCCGAGCGCCTGACGGTGATCGACGCGGTCATGCCCAAACCCTGAACCTTACTGGTCTCGCTTCACGCCTCGGGATGGGGTGTGCATGCACCGGGCTGACCGGAGCGGCGCGGTCTGCCGAACCCGGCTCTTCCGGTTGTGCGGACCGATTGCAGTGGTAATCTGAAAATTGTCCTGATGACAGGAGGACTTCCTTGAAAGTTGCGGTCTTCAGCACGCGTCCCTACGATCGCGAATTCCTTGACAAGGCCAATGACGAGGCCGGTGCCGGTCACACGTTGTTCTATCTGGAGCCGCGCCTGAATTCGCACACCGCCCATCTGGCGCGCGGCCATGACTGTATCTGCGCTTTCGTGAACGACCAGCTTGGGCGCGAGGAACTGGAAATCCTGGTCGCCGGCGGAACGCGCATGATCGCGCTGCGCAGCGCCGGGTTCAACAATGTCGATCTCGACGCCGCCCGCGACCTGGGCCTGCGCATAGGCCGCGTTCCCGCCTATTCGCCCGACGCCATCGCCGAGCACGCCGCAGCGCTGATCCTTTCGCTCAACCGCAAGATCCACAAGGCCTATGCCCGCGTGCGCGAGGGCAACTTCGCGCTCGAAGGCCTGCTCGGTTTCGATCTCAGGGGCAAAGTGGCCGGCGTGATCGGCACCGGCAAGATCGGCATCAACCTGGCCCGCATCCTCAAGGGCTTCGGCTGCGAGGTGCTGGCCAGCGATCCTTTCGAAACCCCGGAACTCACGGCCATCGGCGGCCGCTATGTTCCGCTGGACGAACTGCTGGCCCGCTGCGACGTGATCAGCCTCCATTGCCCGCTGACGCCGGACACCCATCACCTGATCGGCCGGGAGGCGATCGGCCGGATGAAGCGCGGGGTCATGCTCATCAACACCAGCCGCGGCGCGGTGATGGATGCCCGCGCGGTGATCGCCGGGCTGAAGAGCGGGCAGGTCGGCTATGTCGGGCTGGACGTCTACGAGGAAGAGGAGGACCTGTTCTTCGAGAACTTGTCCGACCAGGTGATCCGCGACGACGTGTTCGTGCGGCTGATGACGTTTCCCAACGTGCTCATCACCGGCCATCAGGGCTTCTTCACGCGCGAGGCGATGACCGCCATCGCCGGCACCACGATCGACAATATCAGCACGTTCGAGCGCAGCGGCGCGCCGCGCCATCCCGTGCCGCCCGAGCCGGACCTCGTGCCGCAGGAGCCGCTGGCCGCCGGGCAGGGGGACTAGCCCCGCCGATGGCCGCGCTGGCGCTCGTTCCGATCCTGGCGCTCGTGTTCCTGATGACGGGGCTGCGCTGGTCGGCGGCGGCGGCCGGTACGGCCTCGGCCGTGATCGCGGCGATCGTCTCGGTCGCGGCCTTCCAGTTCGGAGACACGCCCGCCGATCTGGCCGGGCCCGTGCTGGAGGCCGGCTTCACGGCAGCGACAATCCTGTGGATCGTGTTTCCCGCGCTCTCCATCCACGAATACCAGATGCGGACCGGCGCCACCGGGGTGATCGGGGAGTGGTTGTCGTCGATCTCGTCCGATCCGGCGGCCACGGCACTGCTGGTGGGCTATTTCTTCGCGATGTTCCTGGAAGGCGCCTCGGGCTTCGGCACGCCGGTGGCCATCGTCGCGCCGATGCTGGTCGCGCTGGGCGTGGCGCCGGAGCGGGCGCTGCTGGTCGCCCTGATCGGCCATGTCGTGGGCGTTTCCTTCGGGGCGGTGGGCGCGCCGATGGTGCCGCTGGTGGAGGCCGGGCCGGTCGACGAGCGGCGGCTATCGCTGGCCATCCTGCTGCTCCATGCCTGCATCGGCTGGAGCCTGGCGCTCATCGTCGTGAGGCTCGGCAGTGTGACGCTGCGGCACGGCGGCGCCGCTTCGTGGCAGGTGGCGGCAATGGCGGCGGCCTGCTTCTTCCCGGCGGCCGCCTTGATCGCGGGGCTGGCCGGGCCCGAACTGCCGACGCTGGGCGGTGCGCTGCTGGGCGGGGCCCTGTTCATCGTCTGGCTGCGCCGCGGAGCGCCGCCGACAGCGCGGGCGCAAGGGCCGGAGACGAAAGCCCTGCTGCGCGCCGGATTGCCCTATCTTCTGCTGGTGGCGCTCATCCTTGCCAGCCGCCTGATCGATCCGCTGCGCACGGCCCTGCGGTCCTATCATGTCGAGTGGACCTACCGGCAGGGCTTCGGCGACCAGATGCTGCCGTTCTACCACCCCGGCACGATGCTCTTGCTGGCCTTCCTGCTGACGGCGCTGATCAACGGCTTTCGCCCGCGCCTCGTCGCCGGGTCGATGCTCGCCGCGCTCCGCCGCCTGCCGCAAGTGGCGATTGCGCTCGTCTCCGTGCTGACCCTGGCGCGTTTCATGGTTCACGGCGGGCTGATCGATGCGCTGGCCGTTGGGGCGACCGGCCTGTTCGGTCAGGCCTGGCCGCTCGCCGTACCCCTGGTGGGGGCGCTGGGGTCGTTCGTGACAGGATCGGGAACGGCCTCCAACATCATCTTCGCGAACTTCCAGGTGGCCGCGGCCGATGCCGTGACCCTGCCGCACTGGCTCGCGCTAGCGGGGCAGAGCCTCGGTTCGGCTATCGGCAACATCATGGCGCCGCACAACATCGTGGCGGGCACGGCGACGGTCGGATTGGTCGGGCACGAGGGGAGGGCACTCGCCCGCACGGTGCCGATCTGCCTTGCCTATGCGCTGGCGGGCGGGGTGATCGTGCTGATCGTGCGCTGGGCCTTGGGCCTGCTCACCTAGAATTGTTCGGGGAATTTCAGTCATGTTGCAGTGATATCTTGGTATGCTGCAGTCATGTCATTTGCTGATGTCTTGGTTAATTCAGTAATTCTTCACTGATATCGCCTGAGACGATGTTGAGTATTATGTCTTGCGGGTGTAATAATCCCGGCTGATAGCGAGCGCGACATGATCACGAACCTCTCTTCCTCCGGCATTGCCACGCGGGCTTCCCGCCGCAGCAGGGCGGCAGGCCGGGGTTGGGAGCAGCGACGTGATCGTCCCAGAGATGCGGGAGGGCCGCGGCCTTCCCCCCAGGCGTGCAACGGCGGGTCCTGACCTGTCTTTGCCACTTCCGCCTCCTGTCCACATGTCCACCGAGAGCGACAGGAGGCGGAAAAACGCCCGGCCCGGCATCTCGTTCGATCGGTGCCGCGAACTTCGCGGGTCACGATCTTTCGAGCGAACTCTCATCACTTTCCCCCCGATCGATGATCGGAATTTTGCGTGAGCCGGCAGGCGTGCGGCGCTTGATCGTGGCTGCATATCTGGCAAGCTGCAGGCGGTGCCGAAGGGCGCCGGGAGAGTGGCCTTGCCGGGTCTCAGGCCCGGTTGGAGACGACAAGGGTATTCAGGATCGGTCTGGAGCGGGCGCGCCCGTGGCCAGTCGATAGCGCGCCGGATGGTGCGGCGCGGACAGTTCCAAACCGTTCGATGACAGGACGGAATCGACAGACCCGACCGGAAGGAGAATGACATGGACGCGAAGACCAGCGGCTGCCCGATGCACGGCGAGCCGGTAAGATCGCTGCTTGGCCGCACCAACCGTGACTGGTGGCCCAACCAGCTTTCCCTCGACATCCTCAGCACCAGCGGCGCCAGCGCCAATCCGCTCGGCGACGACTTCGACTATGCCGCCGCCTTCAAGTCGCTCGACTATGCGGCGCTCAAGGCAGACCTCACCGCGCTGATGACCGACAGCCAGCCCTGGTGGCCGGCGGATTACGGGCACTACGGACCCTTCTTCATCCGCATGGCCTGGCACAGCGCGGGCACTTATCGCACCGGCGACGGGCGCGGCGGCGCCTCTTCCGGCAACCAGCGCTTCGCCCCGCTCAATTCCTGGCCGGACAATGCCAATCTCGACAAGGCGCGGCGTTTGCTCTGGCCGATCAAGCAGAAGTACGGGGCCAAGCTGTCCTGGGCGGACCTGCTGATCCTCACCGGGAATGTCGCCATCGAATCGATGGGCGGCCCGACTTTCGGCTTCGGCGGCGGGCGAGAGGACATCTTCGAGCCTGAAAAGGACGTCTACTGGGGCACCGAGGAAGAATGGGTGGGCCAGGGCGCCGAGACCCGCATCCAGCCCGAAAAGGAGATGGCGCTCGAAAACCCGTTGGCCGCGATCCAGATGGGCCTCATCTACGTCAATCCCGAAGGTCCCGGCGGCGATCCCGACCCGGTCGGCTCGGCTCGCGACATCCGGGAGACGTTCGCGCGCATGGGCATGAACGACGAGGAAACCGCCGCGCTCACGGCGGGCGGCCATACTTTCGGCAAGTGCCATGGCGCCGGCGATGCGGCGAAAGTGGGCGCCGAACCGGAAGGCGCGGACATCGCGCAGCAGGGTCTCGGCTGGCAGAGCGGACACGAAAGCGGCTTCGGCGATCACACGATCACGTCGGGTCTCGAAGGCTCGTGGACGCCTACGCCGATCCAGTGGGACATGAGCTTCCTGCACATGCTGCTGGACTACGAATACGAACTCGTGCGCAGCCCTGCCGGCGCGCAGCAATGGCAGCCTGTCGCCCAGAAGCCCGAGGACATGGCGCCCGGCGCACATAGCCCCGAACGCCGCGTGCCGACGATGATGACCACGGCCGACATGGCCTTCAAGGTCGACCCCGAATATCGCAGGATCCTGGAAGGCTTCCGTGCCGACCCGAACCACTTCGCGGATGCTTTTGCGCGCGCCTGGTTCAAGCTCTGCCACCGCGACATGGGCCCCAAGGCGCGTTACCTCGGGCCGGAAGTTCCGGCGGAAGACCTGCTCTGGCAGGATCCGATCCCTGCCGCCGACCATGCCGCGATCGAGACGGGGGACGTGGCCGCGCTCAAGCAGAAGATCCTCGCTTCGGGCCTGACCGTGGGCGAACTGGTCTCCACCGCCTGGGCTTCGGCATCGACATATCGCGGGTCGGACCACCGCGGCGGCGCCAATGGCGGCCGTATCCGCCTTGCCCCGCAGAAGGATTGGGAGGTCAACGAACCCGAGAAGCTCGCGAAAGTCCTCAAGGTCTACGAAGGCATCAAGGCTGAATTCGACGGTTCGGCCGGAGGCAGGAAAGTCAGCGTGGCCGACCTCGTCGTGCTGGGCGGCAACGCCGCGATCGAGAAGGCCGCGGCCGATGCGGGAACGCCCGTGGAAGTGCCGTTCCTGCCCGGTCGCACAGATGCCACGCAGGAGCAGACCGATGTGGAAGGCTTCGCGGTGCTGGAACCCCGCGTCGACGGCTTCCGCAATTACCTGCAGGTGGCCTTCACCGTTCCGACCGAGGAACTGCTGATCGACCGGGCGCAGCTCCTTGGCCTCAGCGCGCCGGAAATGACGGTTCTGGTCGGCGGCCTGCGGGTGCTGGGCGCCAACCACGGCAGCTCGAAGGACGGGGTCTTCACCGATCGCGAAGGGCGGCTCACCAACGACTTCTTCGTCGGCCTGCTGGATATGGGCACGGCGTGGAAGCAGGTGGACGACCAGGCCGACGAGACGTTCGTGGGTACCGACCGCGCCAGCAACACGCAGAAGTGGACGGCAACGCGGACGGACCTGGTGTTCGGCTCCAACTCCCAGCTCCGCGCGCTCAGCGAAGTCTATGCCTGCGCCGATGCAGGGCCGAAGTTCCTCAAGGACTTCGTCTCGGCCTGGACCAAGGTGATGAACGCGGATCGGTTCGATCTGGCCGGAAAGGCGTAAGATAGCGGAGCCCTCGCGAAGGCGGGGGCTCCCCTGCCTTCTGCGAGCGAATTTGCCCCCTCGGGCGGATTTGGCGAACAGGCGGGAAGCCATATAAAGATATCTTTATATTTGCGTCGCGAAAGCTGACGAGGTAGGGACCATGCATTCGAGACGCCGGGCTTTGCCGTTCGGCGTCTCCACGCAACGTCCAACGTACCAGGAGCTTCCCGTGGCCACTGCCCAGATCGCCCACGACTACGCCATTACCGATATCTCGCTTGCCGATTTCGGCCGCACCGAGATCAACATCGCCGAAACCGAAATGCCGGGCCTGATGGCGCTGCGCGAGGAATTCGGCGCTTCGCAGCCGCTCAAGGGCGCGCGCATCACCGGCTCGCTGCACATGACGATCCAGACCGCCGTGCTGATCGAGACGCTGGTCGCTCTTGGTGCCGACGTGCGCTGGGCCACCTGCAACATCTTCTCGACCCAGGACCACGCTGCCGCCGCCATCGCCGCTGCCGGCATTCCGGTCTACGCGATCAAGGGTGAATCGCTGGCCGATTACTGGGACTACGTCGGCAAGATCTTCGACTGGTCGACCGAAGAGAACCCTGACCTCACTGCCAACCTCATCCTCGACGATGGCGGCGATGCCACCATGTTCGCGCTCTGGGGCGCCCGCGTCGAAGCCGGTGAGCCGCTGTTCGAGCCCACCAACGCCGAAGAAATCGAATTCGTCCGCGCGCTGAACGCCTTCCTCAAGGCGAAGCCGGGCTACCTGACCGCCTCGGTCAAGGCCATCAAGGGCGTTTCGGAAGAAACCACCACCGGCGTTCACCGCCTTTACCACCTCGCCAAGGACGGCAAGCTGCCGTTCCCCGCGATCAACGTGAACGATTCGGTCACCAAGTCGAAGTTCGACAACCTCTATGGCTGCAAGGAATCGCTGGTCGACGCGATCCGCCGCGCCACCGACGTGATGCTGGCCGGCAAGGTCGCTTGCGTCGCCGGCTTCGGCGACGTCGGCAAGGGTTCGGCTGCCTCGCTCCGCAACGGCGGCGCCCGCGTGATGGTCACCGAAATCGACCCGATCTGCGCCCTTCAGGCCGCCATGGAAGGCTATGAAGTCGTCACCATGGAAGACGCCGTGAAGCGCTGCGACATCTTTGTCACCGCCACCGGCAACGAAGCCGTCATCACCGGCGAGCACATGGAAGCGATGCGCGACAAGGCGATCGTCTGCAACATCGGCCACTTCGACAGCGAGATCCAGATCTCGGCGCTCGACAACTACGACTGGAAGGAAGTCAAGCCGGGCACCGACCTGGTCACCTTCCCGGACGGCAAGCAGATCATCGTGCTCGCCAAGGGCCGCCTGGTGAACCTGGGCTGCGCCACCGGCCACCCCAGCTTCGTCATGTCGTCGAGCTTCACCAACCAGACGCTCGCGCAGATCGAACTCTTCGTCAAAAACGACGAGTACAAGAACGAAGTCTATGTGCTGCCCAAGCACCTCGACGAGAAGGTCGCCGCGCTGCACCTCGAAAAGCTGGGTGTGAAGCTCACCAAGCTGTCGAAGAAGCAGGCCGACTACATCGGCGTGCCGGAAGCCGGTCCGTTCAAGCCGGACCACTACCGTTATTGATGCTTTCGGTAGGGAATGCCCATTTGGGCATTCCCTATGCGGCACCGGCCCACGCCCCCACCCGACCTCCCATCAGGATACGCTAGTGGGAGGTCGGGTGGGGGCGTGGGCCGGTGCCGCAAGCCTTCGACGGATGTCGAAGGCGTACTAAACACAGACGTTCTCCCCATTGTCTTTGCGAGCCGGGACAAGCATAGCCGTTGGTGAATGGACCAGGATCGCCTCGTACCCCTCCTGATCGGTCTCCTGCTCGCTGCCTGGATGCTGGCGGCGGCCTGGGCCGTGCTCACGGCGCGCAGTCGACAGAAGCGGGCTGAAAACCAGCTTCGCTCCGCGCGGCGGCTTGGCCGCATGGTCGAGGAATCGCCCGCATCGCCGCTGCTCGTCCGCTCCGACGGGCGAATCGAAGCCAGTCCGCGCCTGGCGCAGTGGCTGGGGCTGGACGAAGTGCCGCAGTTCCTGTCCGAACTCGACACGGGCGAGCGGGGCTTGCCGGCAGAGAAGCTGGAAGAGCTGACCGAGGCCGTACGCCGCACCCAGAAGACCGCGACGCCCTTTCGCATGGTGCTGACCCCGCGCGGGTCCACCCGGTCGCTGGCGCTGCGGGGACATCTGGCCGACCCGCAAGTCTCGCCCGGCGGCGCCGCGCTGGTCTGGGTCTTCGACTTTTCCGACAGCGAGACCGAACTCACCCGCCTGCGCGACGAAGCTTCGCGGGCGAGGGGGGATTTCACCGCGCTGGTCTCGCTGATCGAGGCGGCGCCGATGCCGATGTGGTTCCGCCGTCCGGACGGCGAACTGCAACTGGTCAATTCGGCTTATGTCGCCGCGGTCGGCGGCGACAGCGCGCAAGGGGTCGTGGCCAGTGGGACCGAACTGGTCGAGAACGTCGACGGCCTCACCCCGGCGCAAGTCGCGCGCGTCGCGGCCGACAAGGGCTCGCCGATCCAGCGCATCGTCTCGACCACGATCAACGGCCAGCGCCGCGCGATGCGCGTCAGCGACCTGCCCCTGGGCGAGGACGGGGTCGCGGGATACGCGGTCGATATCGAGGATCTTGAGGAAATGTCGCGCTCGTTCCGCGCTTTCCGCGAGGCGCAGCGCGGGTTGCTCGATCAGCTTTCGGCAGGCGTGGCCCAGTTCGACGCCAAGAAACGCCTGACGTTCGCCAACCAGCCGTTCCAACGCCTGTTCAAGCTCTCGGCGCAGGCCATGCAGGATCTTCCTGCCTTCGAGCGCCTGCTCGATGCTGCGCGCGATGCCGGGCGCGTGCCCGAAGCGCGCGATTTCCCCGCCTGGCGCCGTGAGAAGGCGGCCTGGTTCGCCAGTGGCGAGGCCAGCGAGGAAGCCTGGACCCTGGCGGACGGCACGCATCTGCGCATCGTCGCCCAGCCGGTGCCCGATGGCGGGCTGATGCTGATCGCCGAGGACCGTACCGAGCAGCTGCGCCTGTCGGCCGTGCGCGATACCCTGCTGCGCACCCGCACCGCCACGTTCGACAGTCTGTTCGAATCGATTGCGGTCTTCGCGCCGGACGGGCGCATGCAGATCTGGAACCGCCGTTTCGCCGCCGACTGGGGGCTCGACAGCGACTTTCTCGACACCCATCCGCATATGCAGGACCTGCTCAAGAAGATCGCGCCGCGCCTCAAGCGGCCGGCCGAAGCGGAGACGGTGGGCAGCGTCATGCGCACCGCCACGCTGGACCGGGCGCAGAAGGGCGGCCGCATCGCGCTGGCCGACGGGCGCATGCTGGAGTTCGCGGGCGTGCCGCTGCCAGATGGCAACGGGCTGCTGGCCGTGCTCGACATTACCGATTCGCAGAAGGCCGAGGCCGCGCTGCGCGAGAGCAATGCGGCGCTGATCGAGGCGGATACGATCAAGACCCGGTTCCTTGCCAAGATGAGCTACGAACTGCGCACGCCGCTCACCTCGATCGGCGGTTTCGCCGAACTGCTGGAGGCGGGCGTCGGCGGCGAGCTTTCGGACAGCGGGCGCGAATATATCGAGGCGATCCTTACTTCCGTGGAAGCGCTGGGCGATCATATCGACAGCCTGCTGGACCTTTCGCAGGGCGAAGCGGGGCTGCTGCCGCTGAAGAAGGAAGAGATCGACCCGATGCCCTTCATCCGCTCCGTGGTGGAGGAGCGCGCGTCGCGGCTCCAGAAGGCGGGGCTGGTGCTGGATCTTCAGGCGAGCGGCCTGCTGCGGCCGATTTCCGGTGATCGCAAGCGGCTTGCGCGGGCCGTCGGCCATCTCGTCGACAATGCCATTGCCGCTTCCCGGCAGGGCCAGCGCATCCTGGTGCAGCTCGGCCGCCGCAAGTCGGGTGACGGGGAATGGCTCCAGATCCTGGTTCAGGACCAGGGAGCGGGGATGGACAGCCGCAGCGTGGCCCTGGCGCTTGACGGTATGAAGGCCAGCGCCGACGGCAAGTCGGTGGAGCGCAGCCAGGGCCTGGGCCTGCCGCTCGCGCGCCAACTGGTCGAGGCGCATGGCGGCGCACTGCGCCTCGCTTCGGAGCCCGGGCAAGGTACCAGCGCGCTGGTGGAGCTTCCGTGAAGATTGCATTGCCCGACCTTGCCGCGATGGAACGCTTCGGCCGCGCCATTGCCGACCGGCTGCGCCCCGATGACGTCGTCGCCCTCACCGGCGGTCTCGGCGCGGGCAAGACAACGCTCGCCCGCGCCATTATCGCCGCCCTCGGGCACGAAGGCGAAGTGCCGTCGCCGAGCTTCGCCATCATCGAGGTCTACGATCCGCCGCAGGGCGACGTGTCTCCTGCAGGCCAGCCCGATTCCGGCCGTCCGGGCGTGCGCCTGCCGCTGGTCCATGCCGACTTCTACCGGCTCCAGGATCCGTCCGAGGCCGATGAGATCGGGTTGGACGACTATCGGCAAGGCGCCGTGCTGCTCGCTGAGTGGCCCGATCACGCGGGCGGCTTCGCCCATGAGCCGGCCTGTCTCTCGATCACGCTGGAAGTTGCGGGCGACGGGCGGACCGCCATTGTCGAGCCGGGGCCCGATTGGCGGGATCGCCTTGGGTTCTGATTTTATCGGAACAGCGATCACCGTTGTTTGTTTGTCGCATTTTCCGAGTCGTCAGGTGTTTCCACCCGACTTGAAAATGCTCTAGGGCGAATCCCGAAATGAGCACGAACCCAGCGAACCTTCCCGAGGACCTCGAACCCTTCCTGGCCGACGCCGGATGGGCAGGCGCCGCCGTCGAACCGCTTGCCGGGGACGCTTCGTTCCGGCGCTATTTCCGCGTTACCCGCGCAGATGGCGAAACGGCGATGCTGATGGATGCGCCGCCGCCCAACGAGGATCCCACGCCGTTCCTGCGCGCCGCGCGCTGGCTCGATGCCAATGGGCTGCGCGCGCCGCGCATCCTGGCGGACTGGGCGGAACGCGGGCTCGTGCTGATCGAGGACTTCGGCCACGCACGGATGCGCGACTATCTCGACCAGTGGCAGGACGACGAAGTGGCCGTCTACCGGGGCGCCGTGGACGTGCTGGCGCAGCTCCGCCAGCTGCCGCCGGGGCCTTTCCTCGACTATTCGATGAGCGAGTATCAGCGCGAGGTGCGCCTGTTCATCGACTGGTATTGCACGGCGCAGAACCTCTACGTCGATTCCGCGGGCTTCACCGCCGCCTGGGAAGCGGTGATGGGCGAACTGCTGCCTCGCCAGCGCCCGGGCGTGACCGTGCTGCGCGATTACCACGCCGAAAACATCATGCTGCTCGGCGCGCTGGAAAAGCAGGGCTTGCTCGATTTCCAGGACGCGTTGATCGGCCATCCCGCCTACGATCTGGTCTCGCTGCTGCAGGACGCGCGGCGCGATGTCTCGCCCGAACTGGAGGCCGAGATGTTCGATCACTACATCCAGGCCACCGATGCCGATCCCGAGACGTTCCTGGCGGACTATGCCCGCCTCGGTGCGCAGCGGAACACCAAGATCATCGGCATTTTCGTGCGTCTCTGGCGGCGTGACGGCAAGTCGCGTTATCTGGAACTGATCCCCCGCGTCTGGGCGATGCTCGAACGCGACCTGGCGCATCCGGCACTGGAGCCGGTCGCGCGCTGGTTCGATGCCAATATCCCCGCCCATTTGCGCGACGCCAATGGCGGGAGCTACGCGGCATGAACGAAGTGAAGCTGGCCAGCGATACGGCCATGGTGCTCTCCGCCGGCCTCGGCAAGCGGATGCGGCCGCTGACCGCCACCCAGCCCAAGCCGCTGGTGCGCGTCGCCGGCAAGTCGCTGATCGACCATGCGCTCGACAAACTCGATGCGGCCGGGGTCGAGAAGGCGGTGGTCAATGTCCATTACCTTGCCGACGCGCTGGAAGGTCACTTCAAGGCGCGCCACAAGGGGCCGCAGGTCACCGTGTCGGACGAGCGCGAACGCCTGCTGGAAACCGGCGGCGGCATGGTCAAGGCTGCGCCGCTGCTGCCCGAGACGTTCTTCTGCCTCAACAGCGACAATATCTGGCTCGACGGACCGGAAGACGTGTTCCACGAGCTTTCGCGGGCCTGGAACCCGGAAATCATGGATGCACTGCTCTTGCTGGTTTCGCATCCGCGCGCGGTGAATTATCGGGGCGAGGGCGACTTTCACCTCGATCCCGCAGGGCGCATCGCCCGCCGCAAGCAGGGCCGCATCGCGCCCTTCATCTATTCGGGCATCCAGATCGTATCGAAGCGCCTCCTGCGCGATGCGCCGGAAGGACCGTTCTCGACCAACGTGTTGTGGAACCGCGCCATCGAGGAAGGGCGCCTCTATGGCATTTCCCATACCGGGCTTTGGTTCGAAGTGGGCGAACCGACCGCGATCAAGCCCACCGAGGAATGGCTGACCCGTGCCTGACAGGGCGGGGCCCGACAAGAGAGGGCCGCGCGTATTCTCGATTGCCGCTCACCGCGGCTTCGCAGATGCCCTGGTGGCGGGATTGGTGCCGCGTTACTCCGAAGGTGAACTCGGCCTGGCGCGGCTGACGCTGCTGCTGCCAAGCCGCCGCACGGTCCGCACGGTGACCGAGGCTTTCGTGCGCTTTTCCGGCACGACCGACAAGCCGGGCCTGCTGCTGCCGCGCATGGTGGTGGTGGGCGATCTCGATCTGGACGAGACGCTGGGGCCCTTGCTCGATCCGCTGGGTGCCTCGGACATCCCGCCCGCGGCCGATCCGACCCGGCGCTGGCTCCGCATCGCTCACTTCCTGCGCGAGGTAGAGGGCGCCGAGGCCGGAAAGGGCGCCGCCCTGCTGCGCCGCGCCTGGGAACTGGGCCGCACGATGGACCGCCTGCTGGTGGAAGGCATCGCCCCGATCGACCTGATGAGCGAGCGGGTGATCGGCATCGTCGGCGATCTGGCCGGGCACTGGACCGACAATACGCGCACATTCCTGAAAGTGCAGCAGCACTGGATCGCGGAACTGGCCGAGCGCGGCGAGATCGACGCGCCGGAGCGCCGCAACCTCCTGTTCGAGCACGCTGCCCGCGAATGGCAGGCCTCGCCGCCGGCCTATCCCATCGTTGCGGCCGGTGTGACCAGTGCCTCGCCTTCGCTGGCAAGATTGCTGCGCGTGGTCAGCGAATTGCCCGGCGGCAGCGTGGTCCTGCCCGATTTTGATCTTTCCCTGCCGCCGGAAGTCTGGGACGAACTCGGCACGGCGGGGCGTCCCGACAGTCCGGACGATCCGCCGTTCGGCCGGGGCGATGCCGTCACCCATCCGCAATATCACCTCAAGCTGCTGCTCAATCGCATGGGCATTTCGCGCGAGGAAGTAGCGCATTGGCACCGTTCGGGGCTGGGCGCCTCGCCGGCCGAGCGCAGCACCGTGATTTCCAACTTGTTCCTGCCGCCCCGCGCATCGGCGGCCTGGGTCGCGCTTGGTCCCGAAAAGCGACGGCTGGCCGGGGTGCGGCTGATGGAAAGCACTCATCCCGAGCAGGAAGCCCAGGCCATCGCGGTGCTGGTGCGTCAGGCGCTGGAAGTCCCGGAACGCCGCGTGGCGCTGATTACGCCCGACCGCGGGCTTGCGGGGCGGGTCGTCGCCCATCTCACCCGCTGGGGCATCGAGGCGGACGACACCGCAGGACGCCCGCTCGCGCAGACCGCCTCTGGCCGCCTGCTGCTGCTGCTGGCCGAAGTGATGGCGGAGCAGGCCGCGCCCGTGCCGCTGATCGCCTTGCTGGTCCATCCGCTGGCAGGGGGCGGCGAAGGCCGTGCCCGCTGGCTGGAGAATGCCCGCCGACTGGACCTGGCACTGCGCGGGCCGCGCCCCGGGGCCGGTCTTGCCGCCCTGGCCGAACTGGCGGTGCAGGAAAAGCTGGAAGGCTGGTGGGGCGAGGTCGAGGCGATGCTCGCGCCGCTCTTCGCGCTGAGCGAAGGCGATCCGCTGGACTTCATGCTGGGAAGGCTTGCCGACGCGGCCGAGGCGATGTGCGGCGAAGCGATCTGGGGCGGTCCCGACGGCCGGGCACTGAGCGCCCTGGTCGAGGAACTGCGCGCGGCGGCCGGTTCTGCGGGAACGCTGTTCGATCCGCGCGAACTTCACGCCATGCTGCGCGATGCGATGGACCGCGTCTCGGTGCGCCCGCCCTGGGGCGGCCATCCGCGCGTGGCGATCTACGGCCTGCTGGAAGCGCGGATGAGCCGCGCCGACCTGGTCATTTGCGGGGGGCTGGTGGAAGGCGTCTGGCCGGCTTCCCCCTCGCAGGACGCCCTGTTGCCGCCTGCCGTGCTGCGCGCGCTCGGCGTGCCGGGGGCCGATTTCCGCATCGGCCTTGCCGCACACGATCTGGCCGCCGCGCTGGGAGCGCCGGACGTGGTGCTGAGCTGGGCCCTGCGCGATGCCGGGGGGCCGGTGATCCCCTCGCGCTTCGTGCTGCGGGTCAAGGCGCTGCTCGGCGAGCAGGGCGAGCGTCATATCGAAGCCGAGGCGCTGCGCCTGGCGCGCATGCTGGACGATGCCGCACCGGTGCCGCCGCACCCACGGCCGCAGCCCATGCCGGCGCCCGAGCAGCGCCGCGTCGACCTGGCGGTCACCGGGCTGGACCGCCTGCGGGGCGATCCCTACGAGTTTTACGCCAATGCGATCCTGCGCCTCCGCAAGCTCGACGCACTCGATGCCGAGCCGAGCGCGGCGTGGAAGGGCGAAGTGGCGCACAAGATCCTGGAGGACTGGCACAAGGCGGGCGAGCCGGTCGACGGGCTGCACACGATTGCCCAGTCCGTGCTGACCGAGAAGAACGCGCATCCGCTGATGCGCGCGCTGTGGTGGCCGCGTCTCTCGGCCGCGCTCGACACCTTTCGCGACCTCGTGCTGCGGCACAAGACCGAGGGGCGGCGCGTGGTGGCGAGCGAGGCCTGGGGCGACATGCGCCACCGCGACATCCGTATCCACGGCCGCGCCGACCGCATCGACCGCCAGGCCGACGGGACGCTGGCCGTGGTCGACTACAAGACCGGCTCGCCCCCCACTCCGCGGCGAGTGGAGGAAGGTTTCGCGCTCCAGCTTGGCCTGATCGCGCTGATCGCCGAAGCCGGCGGCTTCAAGGACATGCAGGGCCGCGAGATCGAAGGCGAGGCGGGGGGCTTCGAATACTGGTCGATGGCCAAGGACAAGAACCAGTTCGGCTACGCCGCCACCCCGCTCAAGGTCGGCAAGCGCCGCTCCGGGATCGAGCCGGACGATTTCCTGCCGGAAACCGAGCGCTACCTGAACGACGCACTGGACCGCTGGATCCTCGGCAGCGAGCCTTTCACCGCGCGTCTCAACCCCGAACTCGGGTCCTATGCCGATTACGACCAGCTGATGCGTCTCGATGAATGGATCACCTCGCTCGGCAGCCGTGAACGCGTGCAGGGCAGTGCCACGGAGGAGGAAGCATGAGCGGTCCTGCGGCCGTCCATCCGCTGCACGGCAACCAGATGCTGGCGGTCAATCCGCGCGATACCGTCTGGCTTTCGGCCTCGGCGGGCACGGGCAAGACGCAAGTGCTGTCTTCCCGCGTGCTGCGCCTCCTGCTGCAGGAGGGGGTGGAGCCGTCCCAGGTATTGTGCCTTACGTTCACCAAAGCCGGCGCCACCGAAATGGCCGCGCGCATCAACGGCACCCTGGCCGAATGGGTGCGGCTGGAAGATACCCAGCTGTTCCAGCGGCTCGGCGCGATCGGCGCGCCGACCGATCCGGACACGCGCGCCCGTGCGCGCACGCTGTTCACCGCGGTGCTCGACAGTCCGGGCGGGGGGCTTCGGATCGACACCATCCACGCCTTCTCGCAGTGGCTGCTGGCGACGTTCCCGCTGGAGGCGGAGCTGGTGCCGGGCGCCCGGCCGATGGAGGACCGCGAGCGCGCCCTGCTGGCACGGCAGGTCCTGGCGGATCTGCTGGTCGCGGCGGAGAACGATCCTTTCGACGGTGCGCCGCTGCTGGAAGCTATCGCCCAGCTCTCGCTGCGGCACGGGCCGGATTCGGTCGTCGAGTTCCTGCTGCGCTGCGCCGGTGCGCGCGAGGCCTGGTTCGGCCCGGGATCGTGGCAGGCGGGCGACATCCGCAGCCATGTCGTGCGCCTGCTCGGCCTGCCCGCCGACGCCGGGGACGACCTGCTCGCGGACATGTGCGCGGACGATGGCTTCGATGTGCGCTCGCTGCGCCGGTGCTGCGAAGTCCTGGCCGATTGGAACACCGCCACCGCGCACAAGGCAACCGACGTGCTGGTGCCCTGGCTCACCCAGTCTCCGGCGCGCCGGGCGGAGGGTATCGACGATGTCCATGCCGCGCTGTTCACCAAGGACGATTCGGTTCGCAGCCTCAACCACTTGTCCAAGCGCGATCCCGACTACGAGGGTTATGCCTTGCGCGTCGGCGAGGGCCTTTCCCGCATTCGCGAGGTCAAGGCGCTGCTCGGCCTGGCCGAGCGGCTCGTGCCGGCATTGCGGCTCGGCCGGGCTTTCGCGCTTGCCTGGGACGAGGCCAAGCAGCGCGAAGGCCTGATCGACTTCGACGACCAGATCCGCCGCGCCGCCGATCTTCTGCGCGGTCAGGCTTCGGCGGACTGGATCCGTTACAAGCTGGATCGCCGTTTCGATCACATCCTGGTGGATGAGGCGCAGGACACCAATGCCGCGCAGTGGGACATCGTCTTCGCCATGGCGGAGGAGTTCTGGGCCGGGCTGGGCCAGCACGAGCGTCAACATGCCGTGGAACGCGGGGAACGTCACGGGCAGCCCCCCTTGCTGCGCACCCTGTTCGTCGTGGGCGATTACAAGCAGGCGATCTTCCGGTTCCAGGGCACCAGCCCCGAGAACTTCCGCCGCGCGGCAGACCGCGTGCGGGGCAAGATGCGCGAAGCGGCTGAAAATGCCGATATGCTGCGCAGCAACCTGTCCGCGCGGCCGCTGGTGGAACTCGGGCTGGACCGCAGCTTCCGCACGGCGCAGCGCGTGCTCGACTTCGTGGACGAGGCCATTGCCGGCATCGGCCATGCCAGCTTCGGCCTCGATCGTCCGGCCGAGCCCCATGTCGGGCAGGAGCGGCCGGGCTATGTCGCCTTGTGGCAGCCTGTCTCGGAGCAGATCGGCGAAGACGACGACGCGCCGCTGGCAGATCACGAGGGCGCGGAGGAGCACGACGGGCAGCAGCCCAACTGGCTCTCCCGCCCGGACCGGCAGATGGCGGAACGCATCGCGCAGCAGGTCCGTGAATGGCTCGATCCCTCGGGGCCGGGCTTCACGCTGAACAAGGGCAAGCCGCGCCGTGCGGGTGCGGGCGACGTGATGGTGCTGGTGCGCCAGCGCAAGGAACTTGCGGGGCTGATCGTTGCCCGGCTTCACGCGGCCGGCGTGCCGGTGGCCGGCGTCGACCGTCTGCGCCTGGGTGCGCCGCTGGCCGTGAAGGACCTGATCGCGGCGCTGCGTTTCGCGGTGCAGCCGCTCGACGATCTCAACCTCGCCGCGCTGCTGGTATCCCCGCTCGTCGGTTGGAGCCAGGAGCAATTGCTGCGCCACGCCTATCGCGACCGGCACAGGCATCTCTGGGAACACTTGCGTGCCGGTTCCGGTCCCGAGATCGCGGCGGTGCTGCAGCAACTCGGCGATCTGCTGGCCCTGGCCGACTTCGCGCCGCCGCAGGCGATGCTGCACTGGCTGCTCGTCGGGCCGTGGCAGGGGCGGCGCAAGCTGGTCGCCCGGCTCGGCAGCGAGGCCAACGATCCCATCGACGAACTCGTCAATGCCGCCCAGGCCTATGTCGCCACCGATACGCCCAGCCTCGCCGGGTTCCTGGCCTGGTTCGATGCCGGCGACGGAGAACTGAAGCGCGAGGCCGATGCCGCCTCGGGCCTGGTGCGCGTGATGACCGTCCACGGCTCGAAGGGCCTGCAGGCGCCCATCGTCATCCTGGCCGACGCGACCGGCAACCCCGAAGCTGCGCGCGAACGCGGTTTCGACCTGGCCGATCCGCGCGACGAGCGGCGCAAGGTGCCGCTGCCGCCCCTGTCGAAGGACGAGAAGGTCGGCCGTATCGCCGCCCGGATCGCGGAGAACCGCGAGGGCGACGAGCAGGAGCATTGGCGCCTGCTCTACGTCGCCATGACCCGCGCCGAGGAGGCGTTGTTCATCGGCGGCGCGCTGGGGCGGCGCGACAAGGACGGCCCGGCCGACAAGAGCTGGTACGCCCGGCTGCGCGCCCTGTTCCCCGCCGAGGCGGACGTCGAGGACGCGATCTGGGGCACGCGGTGCGAGAACGGGCAGCCGCCGGCGCCGCTCCCGGCCGAAGTTCGCGCGGTCGAACTGCCCTTGCGCGAACCTCTGCCGCGCTGGCTGGAGCGCGCGCCACCTGCGGAGCCGCGCCCGCCCCGTCCGCTGGCACCGTCTTCGCTGGGCGAGGACGACGCACCCGATCCGCCGTTCCCGCCGGGGGCCGGGCGCGATGCCTTGCGGCGTGGCACTCTGGTGCACAAGCTGCTCGAACGCCTGCCGCAAGTCGCTGCCGACTTACGCGAGGAAGCGGGCTGGCAATGGCTCGCGCGCAACGCTGCCGATTTGCCCGAAGACGCCCGCGAGGCCATGTTGGCCAGCGCCATGGCGGTGCTTGGCAATGCCGAGTGGGCCGAGATATTCGGCCCGGCCAGTCTTGCGGAAGTCCCGGTGGCCGCCGTGGTCGGCGGGCAGGTGGTGGCGGGCACGATCGATCGTCTGGTTGTCGAGCCAGACCGCGTCCGGCTGGTCGACTACAAGACCGCGCGCCGCCCGCCCGAAAGTCTGGAACAGGTGCCGCGCGGCGTGCTGCGCCAGATGGGCGCTTATGCCGCCGCGCTGGAAGTGGCCTTCCCGGGAAAACGCGTGGAAGTGGCCTTGCTCTACACCGCCGTGCCGCGCCTGATCGCGGTTCCGGCGGACGTTCTGGCCGCTCACAAGCCGGACTTTCCCCCGCCGCAGTAAACCTATGGCCGTGCAAGCGTTGCCTCATGGCAATTCGTCCCTAGATTGCGTTCAACCGAGATACCCGAGGAGTTTCAATTCATGGCGACCATCGCTGTTACCGACGCCAGCTTCGAACAAGACGTTCTCAAGTCCGACAAGCCGGTGCTCGTCGATTTCTGGGCGGACTGGTGCGGCCCGTGCAAGATGATCGGCCCCGCTCTGGAAGAGATCAGCGAAGAGCTTTCCGAGCAGGTGACCATCGCCAAGATGGACATCATGGCCAACACCGGCATCCCTGCCGAGATCGGCGTGAAGTCGATCCCGCTGATGGTGCTGTTCAAGGACGGCAAGCCCGTCGCCCAGAAGCTCGGCGCCGCTCCCAAGAGCGCGCTGAAGGGCTGGATCGAAGGCGAACTCTAAGCGTTCGCTGCGGCTTCGGCCGGTTCCAAGACGGATAGAAAAACCCCTTCCGCCGCGAGGCGGGAGGGGTTTTCCTTTGGGCGGGACACGTCGATGGCGCGCCAGTCCCAAGCTATTGTGTTCTAGAGATTATCGGCCATGATCGGCGTCTTCATGCGCGTCGGAAACCGGCGGGACCTGTCCCGGTGGCGACACTGGAGATGCCGAATGGGCCAGCGAACGAAATGGGCGATATTCGCCTTTGCCCTGAGCGCGGTGTCTTGGGCGGACCTGGCGCAAGGCGGTGACGATCCGGGCGATATCGTCGTGGAAGGCGCCCGCGAAAAGACGGTCTTGGCGGGCGGGGAATGGGCGGTCTCGCTGACTCGCACGTATCGCTTCGGCAAAAGTCTCGATAAGGATACGTCCTTCGGCGCGGGCAAGGATCGGGAATGGCACTTCTGTCTTGCCGATACCCAGGTGGAATCGTTCGTTCGGCTGCTGGTGGGGCAGGGCCGTTCGCAAGCTGCGGGGACCACGATCTGTCGGCCCTTGCAGATGCGTCTTGGCGGGGGCCGCTTGCGGGCGCGGCAAACATGTCAGGGCGGATCGGTGCCCATCAAGGACGCGATCACTGGCCGTGTGAGCACGCAGCAGACACGGCTGACCATGTATGTCACGGGTGAATATGGCGCTTCCGAACTGACATTGGACTTCGAGAATCAGCGCGAACTTCTCGCCGGCCCGTCGCCTGGAGCGGCGCCGGACCTCATGCGCTGGTCGGTCCGCGGCGCGCGCATCGGCGATTGCTCGCCGGACCAGAAGCGGTGACGGCGAGAGTCCCTCAATCTTCCAGTGCGGACAAGCGGTTGGCGAGCGCTTCGAACAAGGCGGGCGAGGCGGCGCCGATCAGGCCTTTGCGGTCGAACTGGTCTACGCGGTAGGGGGTGCCGTCCGGGCGGGCGCATTTGCCGCCGGCTTCGTTGAGGAAGAGGGCGCCCGCCGCGTGGTCCCAGGGCAGGGTGCGTTCGAACACCGCCACATCGTTCTGGCCGAGAGCGAGGCGGGGGTATTGTTCGGCGGCGCAGCGGGGGATGTCGACCATGCGGTAGTGGGGGGCGACTTCGGTGCGCAGGCGGTCGCGGCGCGATTCCTCGGTGAAGATCAGCGAGATCGCGGCGACGGGCGGCTGCTCCCCGGTGGCGCGGGCGGTGAGGCGTTCCTCGTTGACCCAGGCGCCGCCGTTCAGCGAGGCGCGGCAGAAGCGGCCGGTGAGACAATCGAGGATCCAGCCGCCCAGCGTCTCGCCCCGATCGGCCAGCGCGATCAGCATGCCGAAGGGGGCCTTGCCGGAGGCGAAGTTGTTGGTGCCGTCGAGCGGATCGACGATCCAGCAGAGCCGGTCCTTCAGCTTCAGCAGTTCGCTCTCGTCCGCGAAAGTCGCTTCCTCGCCCACCACCGAGGCGTCGGGGAGCAGGGCGGTGAGGCGCTCGGTGAGGATCGCCTCGCTCTCCTGGTCGGCCACGGTGACGACGTCGTTCACCGCCTTGCTGACGATCTGCGCGGCCGTGAGCGACTGGTAGTGCGGCAGGATCACGTCGCGCGAGACCTCGCGCATGATCGTTTCGACGGCGGCGTTGAGCGTGGGCGTGATCATGCGGGAGGCCTTTGCGGGAGGGTCAGGTGAGCGGAATCATGACCTGCTGGGCATAACCCTTGCGCTCACGGATGCGGGCGTACCATTCGGTCAGGGCCGGAAACTCGGGCCGGTCCAGCCCGAACTGGTCGAGCGGCAGGCTGAACCAGGTATAGGCGTAGACGCCCATGGGAATGTCGCCCACGCCGAACTGTCCGCCGGAGAGCCAGGGCTTTTCGCTCAGGGCACGCTCCAGCACGGCAAGGTGGGCGATGCAGGCCTGCACGTCGCGCGCGATGGCGGGCATGTCCCACTGTTCGCGCGGGGTGCGGGCCATGGCCAGGAAGGGTACGCGCTGGGCGTCTGCATACGTGATCTGCCAATCCATCCAGCGGTCGGCCAGGGCGCGGTCGATGGGATCGCGCGGAAACCAGCGCTCGCCGCCGTATTCGGCCGCCATGTAGCGCAGGATCGCGTTCGATTCCCAAAGCGAGAGCTTGCCGTCCTCGATCATCGGCACCAGCCGGTTCGGGTTCTTGGCGAGGTACTCCTCGGTATAGCCGAACTGGCCGCCGATATCGTGGCGCACGTAGTTCAGGCCCAGTTCCTCGGCGAACCAGGCGACTTTCTTGACGTTGTGGGAGTTGAGGCGACCCCAGATCGTGAACTGCGGAGCGGCCATCGTCAGCTCCTGTAGTCGGCGTTGATCGAGATGTAGCCGTGCGTCAGGTCGCAGGTCCACACGGTGGCGGCGCCTTCGCCAAGGCCGAGATCGACCTCGATGGTGACGTCCTGCCCCTTGAGGTGGGCGGCGACGGGGGCTTCGTCGTAGTCGGCCAGCGGCAGGCCCTCGCGCGCGGCCCAGGTGCCGCCGAAACCGATGGAGAGCTTGTCGCGGTCGGCCGGTTCGCCGGCCTTGCCCACGGCCATGACGACGCGGCCCCAGTTGGCGTCCTCACCGGCGATGGCGGTCTTCACCAGCGGCGAGTTGGCGATGGCCATGCCGACCTTCCTCGCGCTTTCGTCCGAGACGGCGCCGGAGACGGCCACTTCGATGAACTTCTGCGCGCCTTCGCCGTCACGCACGACAAGGTGCGCAAGCTGGCGGCAGACGTCATGGATCGCGGCGGCAAAGGCATGGGCGCCGGGGGAGGCGATGGTCGAGAGCGGCGCATTCCCGGCCTTGCCGGTGGCGAAGGCGAGCACGGTGTCGCTGGTGGACGTATCCGAATCGACCGTGATGCACGAGAAGGTGCGGAAGTTCGCGGCGGAGAGGCATTCCTGGAGGAAGGCGGGCTCCACGGCGGCGTCGGTGAAGACATAGCCCAGCATCGTCGCCATGTCCGGCGCGATCATGCCCGAACCCTTGATGACGGCGGCGAGCGTGACTTTGGTCTCGCCGATCATCGCCGTGGCCGTCGCGCCCTTGGCGAACGTGTCGGTGGTGGAGATCGTGTTGGCGACGTCCTCCCACGAGCAGGGCCCGGCGGTGAGGGCCTTCTCCACGCCTTCGCGCGCCTTGTCCTTGGGCAGCGGCACGCCGATCACGCCGGTGGAGGAGACGAAGACCTGTTCGCGCGGGCAGCCGATATGGGCGGCGACCTGGTCCATGATCTGCTCGACGGCCTCGCGCCCGCGATAGCCGGTGAAGGCGTTGGAATTGCCCGCGTTGACGACAAGCGCGCGGGCCTGGCCCTGCTTCACGTTGTCACGGCCGAGTTCGACTTCGCTGGAGCAGCAGAGGTTCTTCGTGAACACCCCGGCGACGGCCGTGCCTTCGTCCAGCTCCACATAAGTCAGGTCGCATCGGCCCCAGTCCTTGTACCCGGCGCGCACGACGTGCGGCGTGACGCCGGCGATCGGCGGCATGGCGGGGAAGGGCGAGGCGAGCGGGGAGGTGGGATAGGCCATGGCGGGTGCGTAGCGCGTGGGTGTGACAGGTCAAGAGTCGCTGCATCAGGGAAGTAACGGAGAAGTCTTGCGGCGATCTTCCGTGCGTAATTTGGGGCGCGGCGCTCTCTTGTGTGGACACGGGGACAAGCGGCCCCTATCTGGTCCGCCATGGCAAATCGCCTGCTCTTGACCCTGCTGGCCCTGTTAACGGGTTTTGCCGCGCAGATCGGCCCTGCCGAAGCGCGCGCTTCGCAGGTGGCGAGCTTGCAGGTCGTGCTGACCGAAGCCGCCGTCGCCGCCAAGGCGCCGCGTGCCCCGGTCGCCCTTGCCCAGCTTCCCGAACCCGGATTGCGCAATACCCGCCGTCACGCGCCGCCTCTGGTGGCCGCGCCGGTTTCGCGCATGATTCCTGCGGTTCTGACCGGGATAGACCGCGCGCGCGAATAAGCGCGCTGCCCATTCGCTCTTTTGCGAAACCTTTCCCGTGCCTGCGCGCTACGCAGGCGCGCTCATCCGACATACGCATTCACGAAAAACAGGGATCTCCGCCATGTTCGGCGCCATCGCCAAGTCCATTTTCGGTTCGTCCAACGAACGCTACGTCAAGTCGCTCGACAAGATCGTCGCCCAGATCAATGCTTTCGAACCCGCTTTCGAGGCCATGAGCGACGAGGAACTGGCCGGGCAGACCGGCAAGTTCCGCGAAATGCTGGCCAGCGGAAGCACGCTCGACCAGATCATGCCCGAAGCTTTCGCTACCGTGCGCGAAGCGTCGAAGCGCGTGTTCGGCATGCGCCATTTCGATGTGCAGATGATCGGCGGCATGGTGCTCCATCGCGGCGAAATCGCGGAAATGCGCACGGGTGAGGGCAAGACCCTGGTGGCCACCACCGCCACTTACCTCAACGCGCTTGAGGGCAAGGGCGTTCACATCGTCACCGTCAACGACTATCTGGCCCGCCGCGACGCCGAGCAGATGGGCAAGCTGCACAATTTCCTCGGCCTCACCATCGGCGTGATCGTGCCGAACCTCAACGAGTACGAACGCCGCGAAGCCTATGGCGCCGACATCACTTACGGCACCAACAACGAATTCGGCTTCGATTACCTGCGCGACAACATGAAGCACGAGCGCAGCCAGATGGTGCAGCGCCCCTTCAACTTCGCGATCGTCGACGAAGTGGACTCCATCCTCATCGACGAGGCGCGTACCCCGCTCATCATCTCGGGTCCGACCGACGACAAGTCGGAACTCTACATGCAGGTCGACGCGGTCGTTAAGCAGTTCGTCCCCGAAGACTACGAGATGGACGAGAAGACCAAGAACATCAATCTGACCGAGGACGGCGTCGAAAAGGCCGAGCGCATGCTCGAAGCCGCCGGTCTGCTGGTGGGATCGAACCTCTACGACGTCGAGAACACCCAGGTGGTCCACCACCTCGACCAGAGCCTCAAGGGCGTGGTCATGTTCAAGCGCGACATCGACTACATCGTCAAGGACGGCAAAGTCGTCATCATCGACGAGTTCACCGGGCGCATGATGGACGGCCGCCGCTGGTCGAACGGCCTGCACCAGGCCGTGGAAGCCAAGGAAGGCGTCCGCATCGAGCCCGAAAACCAGACGCTCGCCTCGATCACTTTCCAGAACTACTTCCGCATGTATCCCAAGCTCTCGGGCATGACCGGCACGGCCGCCACCGAGGCGCCGGAATTCTACGACATCTACAAGATGAACGTCGTCACCATCCCGACCAACGTGCCGGTGCAGCGCGTCGACGAGGAAGACGAGTTCTACAAGAACACCCACGACAAGTTCGGCGCCATCGCCAAGCTGATCCGCGAGCGCTACGAAACCGGCCAGCCGGTGCTCGTCGGCACCGTGTCGATCGAGAAGTCGGAACTGCTGTCGGACTTCCTCAACAAGGAAGGCGTCAAGCACTCGGTGCTGAACGCGCGTTTCCACGAGATGGAAGCGCATATCGTCGCACAGGCGGGTTCGCTGGGGGCCGTGACGATCGCCACCAACATGGCGGGCCGCGGCACGGATATCCAGCTGGGCGGCAACGTCGAGTTCCGCGTCGAGGACGAACTGCGCGACATGCCCGAGGGGCCGGAGCGCAACGAGGCCATCGCGCGCATCAAGCTGGAAGTGGCCGAGCAGAAGCGCCTGGTGCTGGAAGCCGGCGGCCTTTGCGTGATCGGCACCGAGCGCCACGAAAGCCGCCGCATCGACAACCAGCTACGCGGCCGTTCGGGACGCCAGGGCGATCCGGGTCTTTCGAAATTCTACCTCTGCCTGGAGGACGACCTCCTGCGCATCTTCGGCCCGGACACGCTCTTCGCCAAGATGATGAACAGCAACCTGGCCGATGGCGAGGCGATCGGTTCGAAGTGGCTGTCCAAGGCCATCGAGACCGCGCAGAAGAAGGTCGAGGCGCGCAACTACGAAGTCCGCAAGCAGGTCGTCGAATACGATGACGTGATGAACGACCAGCGCAAGGTCATCTACGAGCAGCGCGCCGATATCATGGATTCGGAAACGGTCGATGAAGTCGTGGTCGACATGCGCAACGACACCGTCAACGCCATCGTCGCCGACACCTGCCCGGCCGGCTCCTATCCCGAGCACTGGAACCTGCCGGAACTCAAGGCGCGGGCGCTGGACATCCTGGCGGTGGACGTGCCGATCGAGGATTGGATCGAGGAAAACGGCATCGATCCCGAAGTGGTCGAAGAGCGCATCGCCGCCATGGCCAACGAGCACATGGCCGCGAAGATGTCGCAGGACGATCCCGCGATCTGGCGCCAGGTCGAGAAGTCGATCCTGCTCGACCGGCTCGATCACTACTGGAAGGAGCACCTTTCCACCCTCGACGCGCTGCGCCAGGTGGTGTTCCTGCGCGCCTATGCGCAGAAGACCCCGATCAACGAGTACAAGACCGAGGCCTTCAGCCTGTTCGAACGCCTGCTCGACCAGATCCGCGAAGACGTGACGCGCATTCTCTCGGTGAGCGAACTGCGCATTCCGGAACCTGCCGGGCTGCCGGAACTCCCGGACTTCCTGACCGGCCACATCGATCCGCTGACCGGCCTCGACAATTCGAACGATGGCGATGGCTCGGCCTTCATGCCGGAACTGTTCGGCTCGCTGGCAGGCAGCCCGCAGGCCAATGTCGGTGCGGGTGCCGTGGGAGAAAACCCCTATGCGGACCTGCCGATCAGCCGCAACGCGCCGTGCCCTTGCGGCTCGGGCCAGAAGTACAAGCACTGCCACGGCGCCTTGGCGTAACGGGTAGAGTTAAAGGAAACCGTCGTCCCGGACTTGATCCGGGACCGCGGGCAAAGCCACGCGCGCTTTCAGAAAGGCTGAAAGCGCGCGTTTTGCTGTGCAGGTTGATCTAGCGGCTTCGGTTTAGCGCGATGGGTCTGTCATCCTCGCCGTTGCAACAGCCGCTCGCGGTTATCCAAACCGCTCGCGGTTATCCAAACCCCTTTCGCAATTATCCCCCCTCGTCATTGCGAGCGTAGCGAAGCAATCCAGAGTCGCTCAGAGCCGCTCTGGATTGCTTCGCTACGCTCGCAATGACGAAAGTAGGGGAAGGCGGCTAACGAACGAGAGGGGGCGGAATGCCGAACTCGCCCCCCGCGCCCCCGTCAGTCCTTCGGCTTCTCGCCGCCGACCCGCGCCAGCTTGGCGAACATCGCCACCGACATCGGCTGGGCGCGCAGGAAGCCCTGGTAATAGGCGCAGCCCTCGCGCGCGGCGACGACGCGCTGTTCTTCTTCCTCGATGCCCTCGGCAATGACTTCCAGGTCCAGCGCCCGCGCCATGGCGACTATCGCGCGCAGCACCGCCACGTCGCGGCGGTCGGTGGCGACGCCTTCGATCATCGTGCGGTCCAGCTTGAGATAGTGGATCGGCAGGACCTTGAGATAGCGGAAGTTGCAGAACCCCGCGCCGAAGTCGTCCAGGGCGATGCGAATGCCCTGCGAGGAGAATTCCGCCATCATCTGCGCGGTCTGGGTAATGTCACTGATGAGCGATTGCTCGGTGATCTCCAGCGTCAGCCGGCGCGGCGGAAAACCGCTCTCGCGCACGAGGTCCAGCATCTGGCGCACATACGTGCCGAAGGCGAGGTCGGCCGGGGTGACGTTGATCGAAAGGCGCAAGTCGCCCGGCCACTGCCCCGCCGCCGCCATCGCCTTGGCGGCGATGTGGCGCGAGAGCGGGCCGATGTGGTCGGCGCGCTCGGCAATCGCGAAGAGGGCGCCCGCGCCGATGCGGCCGAGGACGGGGTGATTCCAGCGGGCGAGGGCCTCGGCGCCGGTGAGCGATTCGTCCACCAGGCTGAACTGCGGCTGGAACAGGATCTCGATCTCGTCACCGTCGATGGCGCCCAGGAGGTCCGCTTCGAGCTGCGCGGCCGAGCGGCCCGGCACGGTGACTTCGCCGTCCGCCCAGCCCAGCCGCGTGGCGGACTGGTCCTGCAGGCCTGTCAGCGCATGGCCGAGCCGGTCCAGCATCGAATCGACGCTTTCCCCGGTGAGGGCGCGAATCAGGGCGATGCGCGGCGAAAGGCGCAGCACGCCGGTGGGCAGAGCGATCGGGCGGGCAATCGCGTCGGCCAGCTGGTCGGCCACGAGGTGCCAGCGCTCGCGACTGCAGGCCTCGTTGGCGACGAGCACGAAGGAGCCGCCCCCGGCACGGGCCACCAGCCAGGGTCCGTCGAGTTCCTCGCCCGCGAAATGGGCGATGCGGCCGGCGACTTCCTCAAGGGCGCCGTCGCCCGCTTCGGCGCCGTAGGCCATGTTGATCGTGTCGAGCCGCCGCAGCGCCACCAGCATGGCATGGACATGGGCATGCTGCGGCGCGCTTTCGGCATCGCTGCGCCACCCGGCGATGCGTTCGCGCACGGCTTCGAGGCCGGGAATCCCGGTCAGTCTGTCTTCAAGCCGGCGGGCATGGCCTCGCGGCAGCCCCTTGCGTCGTTCGCCCATCGCGAGTGCTATAGCCAAAGGCCTTGCCAAACGATGCAAAATTCGAAAGGTCCGCGGCATGAAAAGGGCTTCAAAATGAGACGGGCGCCGATGCATTCTTCGGAACGGGCCTCCCTTTCGGTGGGAGCGCCGCTTTACGCCGGGGATTTCAATGGCTGACGTACCCACGCTGGGACTGATCGTATCGGACAGCGCCAAGGCCCAATATGGCGCGGCGGAGCTTCGGCGCGCGCACGCCTGGGTCGATCCGGCGGAGGCCGAGGTGCTGGTGGTGGTGGGCGGCGATGGCTTCCTGCTGCATGTCCTGCACGAAATGCTCGACCGCGATGTGATAAAGCCCGTCTACGGCATGAACCTCGGGACGGTGGGCTTCCTGATGAACGGCCCGCACGACGGGGTGCCGATCGCCGATCGCATTGCCGAGGCGCATGCCGTGCCGGTGCGGCCGCTGCAGATGCATGCCACCAGCCACGATGGCCGCAGCTTCGTCTATTACGCGATCAACGAGGTCTCGCTGCTGCGCGAGACGCGCCAGACGGCCAAGCTGGAAGTGACGATCAACGGCAAAGTGCGGATGGAGGAGCTTGTCGGCGACGGCGTGCTCGTGGCCACGCCGGTCGGGTCCACGGCCTACAACCTGTCGGCCAATGGGCCGATCCTGCCGCTGGGTTCGCGGATGCTGGCGTTGACCCCGCTCAGCCCCTTCCGCCCCCGCCGCTGGAAAGGCGCGATCCTTCCCGAGAGCGCCGAAGTGGAATTCCGTATCCGCGAGCCCGGCAAGCGGCCCGTCGCCGCCGTGGCCGACCAGAAGGAAGTGCGCGACGTGAAGACCGTGCGCATCGTTGCCAATGCGGAGAAGGAGCTGACCCTGCTGTTCGACCCGGGCTTCACGCTGGAAGAACGCATCTTCGCGGAGCAGTTCCAGGTCTGACCGCGGGTATCGGCCTGTGGAAAAGTTTTCTCGACATTTTCATTACAGAGTGCTTGCCAACCCCGAATACCCCTTTTATAGGCGCACTCCTGCCCGGCGGTGGTAACACTGACAGGCTGCTCCCCGATAGCTCAGCGGTAGAGCATTCGACTGTTAATCGAATGGCCGTAGGTTCGAATCCTACTCGGGGAGCCACTTCTTTCTTCCCTCCGGACCGGAGGAAGAAAGCAAGTCGCTCTGCACCTTACATGCATTTGAGCAAGCGTTTGCGGCAAGGCCGCAAGTGTCAAAACGTTTCCCAACTCCACTTCGCATTGACGAACGGCGCATCCGGTGAGAGCGCTGGTTATGGGCGCCCCCGCTAGATCGCGAATGACAATCGGGCATCCTGCGAGAGGAAACGTGGTCCGAATCAGCATCCCGCGCCTGGCGGTCCTAGCTGCCGTCGTCTTTCTGGGGCTTGGCATCGTCCAGCTGATCGGCAGCCTGCTGTTCTACCAGGCGATCGACCGGCAGACTCTGCGCGCCGACCATGCGCGGCGAATTGCGGAACTCATCGTCGTCAGCGACCGTATTCATTCGCTCGAACCGAATCTGGCGGCGCCGATCATGACGACCGGGCATCTCAAGGCGGAGTTCTCGCCCGAACCGGCGGTTCGCGCGATGATGGATTCGGATACGCTGCACAAGATCGCCGGGCAGGTGATCGAATGGGAACCCTCGCTCGCCTCGCGTCCGCTCAATCTCGCCACGGCCGATGCCAGCGGCGGCAAGAGCGACCTGATCGGGTCGATCCGCCTCGACGACGGCAAGTGGCTGAATTTCCGCTCGCGCGACATCACTTCGATGTGGCCCATAGCGCTGCGGGCCAGCGCGCTGATGTTCTGCACGGCGCTGGCCTGCATCGCCATCGGCCTGATCGCACTCAGGCTCCTGACCAATCCGCTGCGCCGCCTGACGCAGGCCGCCGACGCCATCGGCCACGGCCAGCGGGTGGAGATCCGCGAGAGCGGGCCGGAGGACCTTCGCAATCTCGCCCATTCGATGAATGTCATGCAGGAGCGGATCGCCCGCCTGCTCGAAGACCAGGCGCGGTCGTTCGAAGCGATCAGCCACGACTTGCGCACACCGCTCTCACGCCAGCAGATCGCCACCGATCTCATCGACGATCCCGAGATCTCCGAGATCATGCAGGCCAGTATCGACGAGATGGAAGGCCTTCTGGCCTCGCTCCAGGGCTACCTGAGGGCGCAGCACATGTCCGCCGAGGCGGAACCGGTCGATCTGGGCGAACTGGTACGGGCGGTGATCGCGCCTTATGAAGATCGTGCGCGACTGTCCGGCGCGGACAAAGTCGTGGTCGAGAGCTTCCCCCAGCCGCTGGCCCTGGCGACAGGCGCGCTGGTCGAGAACGCGATCCACTTCGGGGGCCGGGCGGAGGTCGCGATCCGCCGCGAAGGCGCGGACTGGCTCATCGAAGTGGAGGACACCGGCCCCGGCATTCCGCCCGGTCATTTCCAGGACGTGCTGACGCCGTTCTTCCGGCTCGACGAGGCGCGTACCCGCGATACGCCGGGCTTTGGGCTTGGCATCCCCACCGCGCACCGGCTGATGATGCGTTTCGGGGGAGACCTGTCCTTCGCTACGTCGCCCTGCGGCGGGCTGATCGCGCGGATCAGGGTGCCGTTGATGTAGTTCGGCGCGTCAGCGGCCTCGGCTTGTCCGGGGGATCCGCGCGCATCCGTCATCCCGAACTGGTTTCAGGATGACGGGCGTGGAGGCGCGGTGTCCTTGTCGGTTCAGCCCTTGCGGGCGACCGAGGCCAGGCCCTTGGTCAGTTGCAGCAGGCCGTTCAGGCGGCTCTTGGGATCGCCCCAGGCGCGTTGCAGGACCAGCTTGTTGTCCGGACGGAGCTTGACGGTGCCCTGAAGGCGCTCGGCATAGGCGATGAGGCCAGCCGGGTTCGGGAAGCTGTCGTTGTGGAAGCTGACGAGAGTGCCGCGCGGGCCGACGTCGATCTTGGCGATATGCGCCTCGATCGCCTGACGCTTGATCTGGATGAGCTTGATGAGGTTCGAGGTTGCCGAGGGCAGGGGGCCGAAACGGTCGATCATCTCGGCCGAGAGCGATTCGATCTCGTCTTTGCTGTCGGCATCGTTGAGGCGGCGATAGAGCGCCATGCGGACGGCCAGATCCGGGACGTATTCCTCGGGGATCATGATCGGCGCTTCCACCGTGATCTGCGGGGACAGGCCGGAGGTATCCTTCTCCAGGCCCACCCCGCCTGCGCGGGCGGCCAGGATCGCGTCTTCCAGCATCGACTGGTAGAGTTCGAAGCCCACCTCGCGGATATGGCCCGACTGCTCGTCGCCCAGCAGGTTGCCGGCGCCGCGAATGTCCAGGTCGTGGCTGGCCAGCTGGAAGCCGGCGCCCAGGGAATCGAGGTCGCTCAGGACCTTGAGCCGTTTTTCGGCCACTTCGGAAAGGGCATTGCCGGCAGGGGTCGTCAGGTAGGCATAAGCGCGGAGCTTGGAGCGTCCGACGCGGCCGCGCAGCTGGTAGAGCTGGGCCAGGCCGAAGCGGTCGGCGCGGTGGATGATGATCGTATTGGCGCGCGGAATGTCGATGCCGCTCTCGACGATGGTGGTCGAGAGCAGGACCTCGTACTTGCCTTCGTAGAAGGCGCTCATGCGTTCTTCCACTTCACCCGCGCTCATCTGGCCGTGGGCGGAGATGACCTTCACCTCGGGCACGTTCTTGGCCAGCCATTCCTCGACTTCGGCCATGTCGGTGATGCGGGGCACGACGATGAAGCTCTGGCCGCCGCGATGGTGTTCGCGCAGCAGGGCCTCGCGCATCACCATCTCGTCCCATTCCATCACGTAAGTGCGCACCGCCAGGCGGTCGACCGGCGGGGTCTGGATGGTCGAGAGTTCGCGCAGGCCGCTCATCGCCATCTGCAAGGTGCGCGGGATCGGCGTGGCGGTGAGCGTCAGGACGTGAACGTCGGTGCGAAGCTGCTTCAGCCGCTCCTTGTGGTTCACGCCGAAGCGCTGTTCCTCGTCGACGATGACGAGGCCAAGGCGCTTGAAATTGACCGTTTTCGACAGGATCGCATGCGTGCCGCAGACGACGTCCATGGTGCCGGCGGAGAGCCCGTCGCGCGTGGCCTTGGCTTCCTTTTCAGGAACGAGGCGCGAAAGGCGGCCCACTTCCAGCGGGAAGCCGTTGAAGCGCTCGGCAAAGCTCGAATAGTGCTGGCGCGCGAGCAGGGTGGTCGGCGCGACCACCGCGACCTGCTGGCCGGCCATGGCCGCGACGAAAGCGGCGCGCAGGGCCACTTCGGTCTTGCCGAAGCCCACGTCGCCGCAGACCAGGCGGTCCATCGGCTTGCCTTCGGCAAGGTCGCCCAGCACGTCGTCGATGGCGTGTTCCTGGTCCTCGGTTTCCTGCCAGGGGAACCGGTCCACGAACTGGTCGTAGGAGGACTTTTCGGGCAGCAGCGCGGGCGCGACGCGAAGGGCGCGCTCGGCGGCGGTCTTCATCAGTTCGCCCGCGATCTCGCGGATGCGTTCCTTCAGCTTGGCGCGGCGTTTCTGCCATGCCTCGCCGCCCAGCTTGTCCAGCGCGACGCCTTCCGCCTCGCTGCCGTAGCGCGAGAGAACGTCGAGGTTCTCTACCGGAATGTAGAGCTTGTCGCCGCCTGCGTAAGTCAGCATCACGCAGTCGTGGGGCGACTGGCCGACCGGGATCGACTGGAGCCCTTCGTAGCGGCCGATGCCATGGTCCATGTGGACGATCAGGTCGCCCGGCGTCAGTGCCGCCAGTTCGGCGAGGAAGGCGTCCGAATCCTTCTTCTTTTTCTTCCGGCGGACCAGGCGGTCGCCGAGAATGTCCTGTTCGGTGACGACTTCGACGGTATCGTTGGAAAAGCCGGTTTCCAGCGGCAGCACCAGCGCGGCGCTGCGCCCTTGAACCGCCAGGCCGAGCGCTTCCTGCCAGGTATCGGCGAGCCGCGGTTCCGGACCCTGCGCTTCGCCCAGGATCGAGACGAGGCGGGCGCGGCTGCCGGTGGAATAGGCGGCGAGGATCGCTTTGCGGCCGGTCTTGGCGACGGCGTGCAAGTGCTTGGCGGCGGCTTCGTAGGCATTGTCGCCGCGCGCCCGTTCGGGCGTGAAGTCGCGGGCATTGCCGAAGCCGAAGTCGATGACCGTCTTCGATTCGGGCTGCGCGAAAGGATCGGCGCGGTGGACCGGGAAGGCGGCGACGGCCTGCTCGAATTCCTCGCGCGCTAGATAGAGCGCGTCGGTCGCCAGCGGGCGGTAGGATCCCGCCTTCTGCCCCGAGGTTTCGAGGCGGGCCTTGTGATAGTCCGCGATGTCGTTGAAGCGCTCGTCCGTGGCGCCCAGGGCGGAGCTGTCGATCACCAGCAGGTCATCGTCCGCAAGGTGATCGAACACCGTGACCAGGCGATCCTCGAACAGCGGCAGCCAGTGCTCCATGCCGGCAAGGCGGCGGCCGTCGCTGACGGCCTGGTAGAGCGGGTCGGCCGTGGCATTGGCGCCGAACATCTCGCGGTAGCGGGCGCGGAAGCGCTTGACGCTGTCGTCGTCAATCAGCGCCTCGCTCGCGGGGAGAAGGAGATGTTCCTGCACCGATCCGGTCGTGCGCTGAGTGCCGGTGTCGAACAGGCGCAGCGTTTCCAGCTCGTCACCGAAGAAGTCGAGGCGCAGGCCGCCATCCAGACCCGAAGGGACGATGTCGAAGATCGAGCCACGCACGGCGAATTCGCCGGCGTCGATGGCAGTATCGCTGCGCTGGTAGCCCTGGCGGCGCAGCAACGCGATCAGGCTCTCATGGCCGATGTCGAGATTGGGCTTGAGCAGGCGCACCGATTCGCGGATGCGGAACGGCGTGAGCACCCGCTGCAGCACGGCATTGGCGGTCGTGACGAGAAGCTGCGGGCCGGAGCGCTTCTGCTGAAGCCGGTGCAACGCGGCCAGGCGGCGCGCGCTGACCGAGAGCGCGGGGCTGGCGCGGTCGTAGGGCAGGCAGTCCCAGGCCGGGAATTCGACGACGTCCAGTTCCGGCGCGAAGAACTGCGCGGCATCGGCCACGGCGCGCATGGCGCTTTCGTTGTCGGCGATGAAGACCGCGCGGCCGTTTCCGGCCTTGCTTGCCGCGGCGCGGGCAAGATCCGCCATGACCAGCGGCTGTGCCCCCCCCGTCACCGAGGCGAGGGTCAGGGGCGAAGTCGCCGCGAGAATACGTTGGAAGTCGGTCATCTGGTCGTTGTTGGGCCTTCGACAAGCTCAGGCTGAGCGGGTCCGAGAGTTTGCGTCATTCTCTGCTCATGCCGCGTTCCGAGCGTGCCGAGGGGGCACGGCATCAACGCGGAATGTCGACGTAATCGAGCTTCATCATGCGGTCCATCAGCGGGCCGCGATATTCTTCGGGAATCGACAGGGTGCCGAGCGCCCAGGCCATGATGTCCACGTCCTCTTCCTCGATCATCTTCTCGAAGAGGTCGAGATCGCTGCCGGACCATTCGGCGTGAAACCGGTCGAAGTAGCAGCCGATCATGTAGTCGGCCTCGCGCGTGCCGCGATGCCAGGCGCGAAACTTCAGTTTGGCGAGACGCGCTGCGGCTTGAGGCGAAAGTTCGGTCATATCCGCGCCGTTACCGCGCCGCGCCGGTTGGGGCAAGGTTCTGCGGGGCAACCCTGGCCTTGAGGACGAACGAGCGGCGCCCGCCGGGATCTCTCGCGATCTTCCCGGCAGGCGCCGTCGGGTCTGCCGGCGCGCTTAGCGCTGGAACACCTTGATGATCTCTTCGCTCGGGCGGCCGGTCATCGTCTTGGGCACTTCGGTCAGCAGGGCGCCCTTCAGTTCCTTGTGATAATGTCGCCGCATCTCGCCCAGCGAGCGGGGATCGGCGACGATCACCAGTTGATCGATCTCCCGGTCCAGCACCTGCTGGTTGAGCCAGCCGGCGACGGCGGCGGCGTGGGCGCTTTCGTCCAGGGCGTCGTTGCTGCCGTCGCCGGTACGCGCCTGATGGCGCTTCTGGGCATCATGGCGGCGAAACCCCGCGCTGAAGTTGGTCGGTTCGAGGTCCGGGGTCTCCAGCGAAGTGAGCCTGGGTGCGGCTTCGCGCCCCGAGTTGCGATAAAGTTCGAAGTTTTCACCGTCGACGATCGCGAACACGGTTCCGTGCGGAAGAAGCATGCATTTCTCCTATGCTGGTGGGGGGGACATCGAAAGCAACGTGGCTGTCCGCAAATCCGTTCCCCATCGGTCTGGCGAACGGAGCCGTTCTCGCGCTAAGAGGCTGACCATGCGGCCCGAAGCACTGAATTGCCTGTTCACCGAGACCGATGCCCTCGACGGCGTGGGACCCAAGCTCAAGCGTCCGCTCGAAAAGCTCGGGCTCACGCGTATTCGCGACCTGATCTACCATCTGCCCGACCGTTTCGTGGAGCGGCGCGCGGTCACCAATCTCGACGACGCGAGCGTGGGCGAGAACGTGATCGTCCAGCTGACGGTGCGCGAGCATCGCTCCCCCGCCGGACGCGGGCCGTTCCGGGTCCTGGCCGAGGATGCCGCGGGAAATGTCTGCACCATCACTTATTTCGGCCGCGCGTCCTTCACCGCCCGCAAGCAATTGCCGGTGGGCGAGACGCGCTGGGTGGCCGGCCGGCTCGACCAGTATGGCCAGATGCTCCAGATGGTGCATCCCGAACATGTCTCGGAAGACAGTGCCGCGCCGGTGGGCCAGCTTTGCGAGGCGGTCTATCCGCTGTCGGAAGGGCTGACCCAGGGGCGCGTCGCCGGTCTTGTCCAGCAGGCGCTCAAGGTCTTGCCCGAACTGCCCGAGTGGATCGAGACCAGCCTCTACGACAAGATGAAGTGGCCGGCCTGGCACGACGCCGCGCGCGAAGTGCACCGCGGGGTCCATGCCTCGGCCCGCGATCGCCTGGCCTATGACGAACTGCTGGCCAATGCGCTGGCGCTGATGCTGGTGCGCGAGAGCAATCGGAAGCAATCCGGCACGCCGCTGAAGGGCGACGGCTCGCTGCGCGCCAGGCTGAAGTTGCCCTTTGCGCTGACGGGCGCGCAAAAGCGCTCGATCGACGAGATCGAGGGCGATATCGCCCAGAACGCCCCGATGCTGCGCCTGCTTCAGGGGGACGTTGGCGCGGGCAAGACGGTGGTGGCGCTTAACGCCATGCTGATCGCGGTGGAAGCGGGCGCGCAGGCGGCCCTGCTGGCGCCGACCGAGATTCTAGCGCGGCAGCATTACGAGACCCTGGCGCGGATGCTCCAGGGCACCGGCGTCGAGATCGCGCTGCTCACCGGGCGCGACAAGGGCAAGGCGCGCGAGGCGATTCTCATGGGCCTGGTCGGCGGCTCCATCGACATCATCGTCGGCACTCATGCGATCTTCCAGGACACGGTGTCCTACCGCAATCTCGCCCTGGTGGTGATCGACGAACAGCACCGCTTCGGGGTCGGCCAGCGGCTCATGCTCGCGCGCAAGGGCCGCCGCACGCCGCATACGCTGGCGATGACGGCCACGCCGATCCCCCGCACGCTGACCCTGGCGCAATATGGCGAGATGGAAGTCTCCAAGCTCGACGAACTGCCGCCCGGGCGCCAGGCCATCGATACCCGGGTCGTCTCCGTAGAACGGATGGACGACGTGGCCGGGGCCATCGCCCGTCATATCGAAACCGGGCAGCAGGCCTACTGGGTCTGTCCCATGGTCAGCGAGAGCGAGAACGACGACCTGGCCGCAGCCGAGGCCCGCTACGCCGTGCTCAAGGAGCGCTTCGGCGAACAGGTGGTACTGGTCCACGGCCAGCTCAAGCCCGATGTGAAGGACGCGGGCATGGAACGCTTCGCCAGCGGCGCGGCATCGGTGCTGGTGGCGACAACCGTGATCGAGGTGGGCGTCGACGTGCCGAATGCGACGCTCATGGTGATCGAGCAGGCCGAGCGCTTCGGTCTTGCCCAGCTGCACCAGCTGCGCGGACGGGTAGGGCGCGGCAGCGAGAAATCGACCTGCCTGCTGCTGCGGGGGCAGCAACTCAGCGAAACCGCGCGCCAGCGCCTGGCGCTGATGCGCGAGACGCAGGACGGCTTCCGGCTGGCGGAGGAAGACCTCGAGCTGCGCGGCGGCGGCGAACTGCTCGGCACGCGGCAGTCGGGCGACACTCCGTTCCGCATCGCCAGTCTGGAGCAGATCACCAAGCTGCTGCCGCTGGCGCATGACGACGCGCGCCTGCTGATCGAGCGGGATGGCGGGCTGGCCGGGCCGCGCGGGGAG
>Ga0160437_1000155_pt1 | contig 39230 bp, 34 predicted proteins | sample HID1975I_E0MG_FD_108227 | JGI IMG/M metagenome (GOLD analysis project Ga0160437, IMG submission 108227) | Enriched soil microbial communities from UW Madison campus, WI, USA - HID1975I_E0 MG | ecosystem: Environmental > Terrestrial > Soil > Unclassified | place: USA: Madison, Wisconsin... | reverse complement strand
GAGTGCGGGCGCCCTGGCTCCTACACGTGCTTCAAGGCACCCCGGCTTGTCGGCGTCCCGCACTCCGCTCTCACCCTGCACGCTAAGGCAAAGCCAAGACACAAGCGGCTTCAGCCGCGAGCTGTGCCTGTTCCCATTCGGTGGGAAAAAGCTCGCGGCTGAAGCCGCTCCTGCACGAAGCCGGAAGGACTACGGCAACTCGTTGACCGAATGCGGGTCGATCGCATACGGGAACATCTCGTCCAGGAACCGCGGCTGCGCGCGCACGCGTTCGATCCAGTCGCGCAGGTGCGCGTGCGGCTGCAGCGACAACCCGTCGGCCTCGTCGGCGCGGCTGGCGTAGGCGAACAGCGCGATGTCGGCGACGGTATAGCCGCCGCCGGCGATGAAGGCGCGCTGCGCGAACTGCGCATCGAGGATCTCCAGCGCACGCCGCGCGCCGTTGCGCTTCGCCTCCACCAGCGCCGGTGCGCGTCGCGCCAGCTTGCCGGTGAGGGTCCAGTGGCGCAGCGCGCCGACCTGGCTCTCGATCCGTTCCTGTTCGAACGACAGCCACTGCCACACCTTCGCCCGCCCGAACGCGTCGCCGGGCAGCCAGGGCGTGCCGTCGGCCAGGTAGCACAGGATCGCGTTCGACTCGGCCAGCGCGCGGCCGTCGTCGAGTTCGAGCGCCGGCACCGTTCCGGTCGGGCTGACGCGCAGGAACGCCTCGCGCCGGCCTTCGCCTTCGAAAATGCCCACGTGCCGCACGCGGTGCGGCCGCTGCAGGTGGTGCAGCAACTGGCGCACCTTCCAGGCGTTCTGCGAAGGCAGGTAGTCGTACAGGGTCAACATGCGCGGTCTCCGGGAAAGGACGCAAGTATCACGCCGTCGCGGCCGGCGCGCGCTCCGGTTCTTGCGCCGGTATCCGCGTAAAATCGGTCCATGGCTGCCCACGACCTCCCGCTGGGCCGCGCGGTCGACTATCCGCGCGGCTACGATCCGTCGCTGCTGTTCCCGATCCCGCGCGCGCACGGCCGTGCCGAACTCGGCATCGCCGACGGCGACGCCCTGCCCTTCGAGGGGATGGACCGCTGGCACGCCTATGAACTGGGCTGGCTGGACGCGCGCGGCAAGCCCGCCGTCGCCACCGCCACGATCACCGTGCCGGCCGCTTCGCCGCAGCTGGTCGAATCCAAGTCGCTCAAGCTCTACCTCAACTCGCTCAACGCCGAGCGCTTCGACGATGCCGAAGCGGTGCGCGCGCGCATCGCCGGCGACCTGTCGCAGGCCGCGGGCACGCCGGTCGAGGTCGCGTTCGGCCTGCCACCGATGACGGCGCATGACGACGCCACCCCGATCGACGCGATCGACATCGACTGCGACACGTACGACGCGCCGCGCCCGGAGTTCCTCGAAGCCGACGCCGGCGACATCGCCAACGAAGTCCTGCGCTCGGATCTGCTCAAGTCCAACTGCCCGGTCACCGGCCAGCCGGACTGGGCCAGCGTGCGCATCGCCTACCGCGGCCCGCGCATCGACCGCGCCGGGCTGCTGCGCTACCTGGTGTCGTTCCGCGAGCACGCCGGCTTCCACGAGCAGTGCGTCGAGCGCATCTTCGTCGACCTGCTCGCGCGCTGCCGGCCCGCAGCGCTGGCCGTGGAAGCGCGCTACACGCGCCGCGGCGGGCTCGACATCAACCCCTGGCGGGTGCTGCCCGGCACCCCGGCCCCGGCCGCCAGGCGCGATCCCCGACAATGAATGCGGCCTTCACGGAATTGCCCGGCGCGATATTTTCTTAACAGGCGCCGTGGGACGCTGCCGTTCGCAAACGCGGCACAGGAGGCCCCGATGAGCAATCCGAACAATCCCAACGATCCCGATTCGCTGTCGCTCGCACCCAGCGGCGGCCAGGGCGACAAGAAAGCCGACTTCTCCAACGTCAAGGGTGGCTCCAGCAGCACCGAAGAGCCCGCCACCAAGCCCAAGGCTGATTTCAGCAACGTGCAGGGCGGCTCCAGCAGCACCGAGGAGACCATCGGCGAGCAGACCTACACCGTGCAGAAGGGCGACACGCTGTCGCACATCGCCAAGCAGTTCTACGGCAATGCCGGCAACTGGAACCGGATCTTCGAAGCCAACCGCGACCAGCTCGACAACCCGGACCTGATCAAGCCCGGCCAGACGCTGAAGATCCCGCAGGGCGGCTGATCGCGGCGCACTGCCCGGCTTTTCGCCATTCCCCTTTCCTCACGGAGACATCCACATGACAAGCAAGACGCTCAATCTCGCGATCGCCGCGGCCCTGTTCGGTTCGCTGGCGCTGGTCGGCTGCAAGAAGAACCAGGACGAAGCGGCGATCACGCCGCCGCCGGCCACCACCGAGCCGGCACCGACCACCACCCCCGAACCGGCGCCGGCACCCGCCGCCGAGGCGACGGTCACCTCGGTCGACCTGGGCAACGCCGTCGGCGCCGACATGAAGATCGACGCGCCGTCGACCACGTTCGCGCCCACCGACACGATCTATGCCTCGGTGGCCACCGCCACCAGCGACCCTGCCGCGACCGTGCCCAGCAAGCTCACCGCGAAGTGGTCGTTCGAAGACGGCCAGGTCGTCAACGAGGAGAGCAGGGACGTGAACCTCAGCGGCGACGGTTCCACCGAGTTCCACATCGAAAAGCCCGATGGCTTCCCGGCCGGCCAGTACAAGGTCGAGATCTCGCTGGACGGCAACGTGGTGCAGAGCAAGGACTTCACGGTCGAGTAACAGCACCGGCGCGCGTGGCGCGAACGGTCGAGGGCGCGGCGCAGGCCGCGCCCTTTTTTGTTCTTCGCCCCGAGGGCGAAGGCTGCATCGGCGTGAAGGCCGGGCGCGGACGCGGTGGCCGCCGCGCAGGACGAAGGCAACTCCCACGCAAGCCTGGGTTCCGGTGCCCCGCTGCGACCGGCGGGCCCGTCAGATCGCGGCGCGAATTGCGATCGGGAAATCAGCCGGCAACCTGTCCCCGGAACAGAAGAAGAACCTGTATCCGCGCAAACGCCCCCTCCGGGTTTTCCCTAGCTGCGGTCCGCCCCAGCTGCCGCTGCGATCACCGGGCTGCCACCCTGCAGCGCAGAGTCCGCGCAGGAGAGGTCCATGCTGTCGATTTCCGGTTCCGGCAATGCCGCCCCCATCCACCCGATCGACCTGCCGTCGCAGGGGCCGCAGCCGCTGGACAACCCCGCGGCCCGCGCGCCGGTCGCCGACGGCGTCGCCCGCATGCTGCATGCCGTGCCCTCCGGCGGCAGCCCGTCGCCACTGCCCACGGGCGAACGCGAGCTGGTCGCCTCCGAGGACAGCGTCACCGCCGGCGGCGTGCGCGATGCCTACGACATGCAGCTGTACCGCGAGGCCGACGGCAGCTACACGCTCGAACTGGACATGAAGATCGAATTCGACTTCACCCGCGGGCCGGATGGCCAGACCTGGACGGCGGACGAAAAGGAACAGTTCATGGCCGATTACCGCCAGGCGATCGAGGCCGCGTGGGACGGCCACACCATCACCACCGACGACGGCCAGGAGGTCACCCTGGACGTCAACCTGGACCTTGCCGAGGAAGCCGGCGACAACGGCGAGAACTGGAACATCGAGGTGGTGAAGATCGACAAGGGCGGCTTCAACCAGAGCTACGTGGTGCCCAGCCAGAACACCGGCCGCTTCGACAGCGAGGACGTGAACCCGGTCGCCAAGGGCGCTTCCGACCCGCAGGTGGGCGCGGCGCACGAGTTCGGCCACATGATCGGCCTGCCCGACGAATACAACGGCAGCGCCGGCCCGGACGCGGCGAAGGACACCGACAGCATCATGCACACCGGCATGGACGTGCGCGAGCGGCATCTGGATATCATGGAGTCCTGGATCGAGGGCCACCTCTGAGCAGGTATCGATGAAGAAGCTGTCGCTGCTGGCCTGTACCCTGTTGCTCGTCGCCTGCAGCGGCAGGCTCAAAGGTGAAGGCATGGGCGCACACCAGGATTTCGATGCCGCGTGGCAGGCGGTGCAGGCGGCCGGGACCGCGGAGGACCAGCGCCGCGAGATCGACGCGTTCCTGTCGATGAACCAGCAGGCCGGCGCGCCGCCGCTGCAGGTCAACGTGCGCAGGCGCGACAGCGGCGAGGCCGCGCCGATCGACCAGGCCCTGTGGGACCACCCTGGCGAGTACGAGGTGGTGCTGCGCTACGGCGACCGGAAGTATCCCTTCGTGCCGAAGTCGCGATCGAGCCTGGAACCGCTGTTCCGCGAATAGCCGCGCGCCTCGCGCAGCCGGCATGCAACACCGCTTCCCGCACGCGGCACGCCCGCGCGCTTGGCCCTGCCGTGCCCTGCGGGCGACAATGGGGGGTCATCCCGCGGCCGCGCCGTGGCCACCGCGTGCCGGTGGCCGGCCCCCGCGCCTCCTTTTGCAGCGCAAGGCGAGCCCTCCATGCCCAAGACCCCCACGATCCTCTACACCCTCACCGACGAAGCCCCGTGGCTGGCCACCCAGTCGCTGCTGCCGGTCGTGCAGGCCTATGCCGCCACCGCCGGCGTCGACGTCGGCACCCGCGACATCTCGCTGGCCGCGCGCATCCTGGCGCAGTTCCCCGAGGCGCTGCGCGAAGAGCAGCGCGTGGCCGACGACCTGGCCGAACTCGGTGAGCTGGCGAAGACGCCCGAAGCCAACATCATCAAGCTACCCAACATCAGCGCCTCGGTGCCGCAGCTCAAGGCCGCGATTGCCGAACTGCAGGCGCAGGGCTTCGCGCTGCCGGCCTACCCCGACGAGCCGCGCGACGAGTCCGAGCGCGAGACCAAGTCCCGCTACGACAAGGTCAAGGGCAGCGCGGTCAACCCGGTGCTGCGCGAGGGCAACTCCGACCGCCGCGCGCCGGCCTCGGTGAAGGCGTATGCGCGCAAGCATCCGCACCGCATGGGCAAGTGGGACAAGGATTCGAAGTCGCACGTCGCACACATGGACGACGGCGACTTCTACGGCAGCGAACAGTCGGTGGAAGTCGCCCAGGCGGGCAGCGTGCGCATCGAGCTGGAAGGCCGCGACGGCCGCCGCCACATGCTCAGGACCGGCATCGCGGTGCAGGCTGGCGAGCTGATCGACGCCGCGGTGATGGACGCCGCCGCGCTGTCGCGCTTCGTCGGCGAGCAGATCGACGACGCCCGCGCGCAGGGCGTGCTGTTCTCGCTGCACCTGAAGGCGACCATGATGAAGGTCTCCGACCCGATCATGTTCGGCATCGCGGTCGAGGCGTTCTACAAGCCGGTGCTGGACAAGCACCGCGCCGCGCTGGAAGACGCCGGCTTCGACCCCAACAACGGCATCGGCGACCTGTATGCGCGCCTGTCGTCGCTGCCGGACGACGTGGCGGCGCAGATCAGGGCCGACATCGACGCGCTGTACGCGCAGCGCCCGGGGCTGGCGATGGTCAACTCCGACAAGGGCATCACCAACCTGCACGTGCCGTCGGACGTGATCGTCGACGCCTCGATGCCGGCGATGATCCGCGACTCGGGGCGGATGTGGAACGCCGAGGGCAAGCTGCAGGACACCAAGGCGCTGATCCCCGACCGCAGCTACGCCGGCATCTACCAGGCCGTGATCGCCGACTGCAAGGCCAACGGCGCATTCGACCCGGCCACGATGGGCAGCGTGCCCAACGTCGGCCTGATGGCGCAGAAGGCCGAGGAGTACGGCAGCCACGACAAGACCTTCCGCATCCCCGCCGACGGCACCGTGCGCGTGCTCGACGAGGCCGGCAACGCGCTGATGACCCACGAGGTGCACGCCGGCGACATCTGGCGCATGTGCCAGACCAGGGATGCGCCGATCCAGGACTGGGTGAAGCTGGCGGTCAACCGCGCGCGCCTGAGCGGCACGCCGGCGGTGTTCTGGCTCGATCCGCAGCGCGCGCACGACGCCAACGTGGCGCGCAAGGTCGAGCGCTACCTGGCCGACCACGACACCGCGGGCCTGGACATCCGCATCCTGCCGCCGGTGGACGCCATGAAGCTCTCGCTCGAGCGCATCCGCCGCGGCGAGGACACCATCGGCGTCACCGGCAACGTGCTGCGCGACTACCTCACCGACCTGTTCCCGATCATGGAGCTGGGCACCAGCGCCAAGATGCTGTCGATCGTGCCGCTGATGGCCGGCGGCGGCCTGTTCGAGACCGGCGCCGGCGGCTCGGCGCCCAAGCACGTGCAGCAGTTCACCGCCGAGGACTACCTGCGCTGGGATTCGCTGGGCGAATTCCTGGCGCTGGCCGCCTCGCTCGAACACCTGTCGCAGGCCACCGGCAACGCGCGCGCCAAGGTGCTGGCCGACGCGCTGGACGCGGCCAACGCGCAGTTCCTCGACAACGACAAGTCGCCGACCCGCAAGCTCGGCGGCATCGACAACCGCGGCAGCCACTTCTATCTCGCCATGTACTGGGCGCAGGCGCTGGCGGCGCAGGACGACGACGCGGACCTGAAGGCCACGTTCGCACCGCTGGCCAGGACGCTGGCGGAGAACGAAGAGAAGATCGTCGGCGAGCTGGTGGCCGTGCAGGGCAAGCCGGTCGACATCGGCGGCTATTACCGCCCCGATGTGGCCAGGGCCGAGGCGGCGATGCGGCCGAGCCCGACCTTCAACGCGGCGCTGGAAACGCTGGCCGCGAGGTAGTCGGGACGGCGCTGGTCCACGGTACGGCCCCGCCGCGTGCGCGGGCCGGCGCACACGACGGCGCGTTTTCGGCCCGTAGCGGGCCTGCGCACGTCAGCGGAACAGCGACAGCGCCACCGAGCAGACCGAGACGATCCCACCGCGGCGCACCGGCCCGGCCGCGCAACCGTCACGGAACGTCGGCGCCCGGGCCGCCGCAGACGGTGCGGCGGGTTGCCGGCGGTCGGCGCCATCGACCAGGGAGCGCGCCAGCTTCGGATCGGCGATATGGCCGCCGAGGAACAACAATCCGCTGTAGATGTTCATGCCTGGCTCCGGTTTCACTTGAGGTGCAAGCAAGATAGGCGCATTGTTTGGCGCGAAAAAGCGACATTTCTGCAAGGTCGACTTGAATGCTTTTCAAATCACACCAGCCCCCGGTCCCATCGTGAGCCGCCCGCCGCTGCACGCTCTGCAGGGCTTCGTCGCCGCCGCGCGGCTGGGCAACCTGTCGCGTGCGGCCGAATCGCTCAACCTCACCGTCAGCGCACTCAGCCACCAGATGCGCGGGCTGGAGGCGCGGCTGGGCCAGCAACTGCTGGTGCGCAAGTCGCGCGGCGTGGGTCTGACGCCCGACGGGCAGCGGCTGCTGGAGCGGATCGGCCCGCATCTGGACGCCATCAGCCAGGCGCTGCAGCCGTTCGCCGCGCGCCACGACGACCGGCTGGCGATCAGCGCCACCCCGTCGATGGCCTCGGCCTGGCTGGTACCGCGGCTGGGCGACTTCCTGGCCGCGCATCCGCAGGTGGAGATCAGCCTGCAGTCCACCGAGGCAGTGGTCGACTTCAGCCGCGACACGCAGGTCGTCGCCGCGCTGCGCGTCGGCCTGGGGCAGTGGCCGGGCGTGCTGTCCGAACACCTGTTCGACGAGTGGCTGGTCCCCATGGCCAGTCCGGCGCTGGTCGAGCGCATGGGCGGGCTGGATGCGCGGCCGCTGGGGGAATGGCCGCTGCTCGGCGATCCGGACGGCCAGTGGGAACGCTGGTTCGACACCTTCGGCGTGCAGCCACCAGCGCGCTACGTGGCCGTGTTCGACGATTCCGAATCACACCATCGCGCCGCGCTCGACGGCGTCGGCGTCGCCCTGGGCCGGGTCACCCGCGCGCGCCTGCTGCTCGACTCCGGACAGCTGGTGATGCTGACCCCGCGGCGCCTGAAGGCGCGCTACGCGCACTGGCTGGTCTATCCGCCGGAGGCCGCCACGCACCGCGGGCTGCTGGCCTTCCGCGACTGGCTGCACCGGCAGGCCCGCGAACACGTCCTGCACACGGATGCGGCCGCAGACGCGACGCCCGACGCGCCGGCGCGCTGACCGGCACGGCGCACCGCGCGATTGACCCGCCATCGCAACCGGGCCAGACTGCGCGCCGCGCCGCGCCGCGGCCCGCCCCGTCGAGTCCGGCCACGGCATCTCCCCGGAACCCTTCCCCATGTCCAGCGACAGTCACAGTCGATCGCGCCTGCCGTCCCCGGCCGTCGTGGACTGACCTTTCCGGTCGGGCCCACCGCGCTGCCGGGGACGGCAGCTGCCAGCAGGTGGTCCCATGAATACAACGCCCCGCAACACGCCAGCCGCCGCCGACGCGGCACGCCTGGCCGCGCCGTTCGCCGACCTCAACATCGCCGACGGCATCGAGCGCCTCAACGCCCTCGACCCGGCGCAGGCCGCCGCCACGGTGCAGGCGCTGCCGTGGCCGCGCGTGGTCGACATGTTCGACCGCTCCGAACTGCAGCACGCCAGCGCGATCGCGGCCCTGCTGCCCGGCGACGTCGCCGGGCGGCTGCTCGACGACATGGCCGACGACCGCGCGGCCGACGTCTTCCTGGAACTGGACGAGGACACCCGCGCCAACCTGGTCGGGCACCTGGGCGCGGGCACGCTGGCCTCGATCCGCACGCTCATGCGCTACCCGGCGGGAACCGCGGGCAGCCTGATGACCACCGAGTTCGTCAGCGTGCCGGCGCACTGGACGGTCGCGCAGACCCTCGCGCACATCCGCCAGGTCGAGCGCTCGCGCGAAACCGTGTACGCGATCTACGTGCTCGACGCACGGACCCGCGCGCTGCTGCGCATGGTCAGCCTGCGCCGGCTGATCAGCGGCGACCCGGACGCCTCGATCCTCGACGTCGCCCAGGAAACCCCGCCGGTGACGGTGGCGCCGCTGCTCGACCAGGAGGACATCGCGCGCCTGATCCGCCGCCACGACCTGCTCGCGATCCCGGTGGTCGACGACGCCGGCCACGTGCTGGGCATCGTCACCGTCGACGACATCATCGACACGATGATCGACGAGACCACCGAGGACGTGCAGAAGTTCGGCGGCATGGCGGCGCTGGAAAAGCCCTACATGCAGATCGGCTTCGGCCGCATGATCCACAAGCGCGCCGGCTGGCTGTGCGTGCTGTTCCTGGGCGAGATGCTCACCGCCAGCGCGATGCAGCACTACGAGGTGGAGCTGGCCCAGGCGGTGGTGCTCACGCTGTTCATCCCGCTGATCATGAGCTCGGGCGGCAACTCCGGCTCGCAGGCGACCTCGCTGCTGATCCGCGGCCTGGCGCTGCACGAGGTGCGCCTGCGCGACTGGTGGCGGGTGGCGCTGCGCGAACTGCCCACCGGGCTGCTGCTGGGCGCGATGCTGGGCACGATCGCGATCGCGCGCATCTCGCTGTGGCAGCTTGCCGGCTTCTACGACTACGGCCCGCACTGGATGCTGCTCGCGGCCACGGTCGCCGCGGCGCTGGTGGGCATCGTCACCTTCGGTTCGCTGTCGGGCTCGATGCTGCCGTTCCTGATGCAGCGGCTGGGCTTCGACCCGGCCAGCGCGTCGGCGCCGTTCGTGGCCACGCTGGTGGACGTGACCGGGCTGGTGATCTATTTCAGCATCGCCTCAATGATCCTGGGCGGGACCCTGCTGTAGGCGCACGCGCCGCGGTTCGCGCCCGGCGCCGATGTGGCACGCTGTCCATCCCCGCCACGGAGAACCCCCCATGCGACAAGTCCTGATTGCCTGCGCGCTGGCCGCGGGCCTGAGTGTTTCCATGGCCGCGACGGCCGCCGGACAGGAAGCCGCCGCGCCGGCGCAGGCCGAAGTCGACGCTGCCCTGCAGCAAGCCGTCGCCGGCGACTGGCGCGACCCGGCCAATGTCGCCCGCGACCGGTACCGCCACCCGGCCGAAACGCTGGCGTTCTTCGGCGTGAAGCCCGGCCAGACCGTCATCGAGATCACCCCCGGCGGCGGCTGGTACGCCGAGATCCTGGCGCCGCTGCTGCGCGGGGACGGACATTACGTCGCCGCGGTGGTCGACCCGATGGCGGTGAAGGAGGGCAGCGGCCGCGACTACCAGCAGAAATCGAAGTCGGGCCTGGAGGCGAAGTTCGCCGCCGCGCCGGCGCAGTTCGATGGGGCCGGGCTGGTCGCCTACGACCCCAACGCACCGGTGTTCGGCGCACCCGGTTCGGCCGACGTGGTGCTGACCTTCCGCAACGTCCACAACTGGCGCATGGCCGGGCAGGCCGAGGGCATGTTCCGCGGCTTCTTCGACGTGCTCAAATCCGGCGGCACGCTCGGCGTGGTCGAACACCGCGCCGCCGCCGATGTCGGCGACGACGACAAGTCCGGCTACGTCGGCGTACGGCAGATGATCGCCATGGCCGAGGCGGCGGGTTTCAAGCTCGATGCGCAGAGCGAGATCAATGCCAACCCGAAGGACACCAAGGACTATCCGGGCGGCGTGTGGACGCTGCCGCCCACCAACAACCACGACGACGCCGATGACGCGAAGTACCAGGCGATCGGGGAGAGCGACCGCATGACGCTGCGGTTCGTGAAGCCCGCCCAGCCGTAACCGGACGCCAGGCAGAAGTGGATGCCGCGCGCGCGGCTTGCGCACGGCAAGCCGTTGCACGGACCCGACGCAGGATGTTGATCGCCTTCAACAAACCCTTCCACGTCCTGTGCCAGTTCACCGACCGCAGCGTGCCGCCGCGGCGGACGTTGGCAGGATTCGGCCTGCCGCCCGGCGTGTATCCGGCCGGGCGCCTGGACCACGACAGCGAGGGCCTGCTGCTGCTCACCGACGACGGCGCGCTCGCGCACCGGATCACCGATCCGCGCCACAAGCTGCGCAAGACCTACCTGGTGCAGGTCGAGGGCACGCCGACCGATGCGCAGCTGCAGGCATTGCGCAACGGGGTCGGGCTCAAGGACGGCCGCACCCGGCCAGCGCGCGCACGCGCGCTGGAAACACCGCCGCCGCTGTGGCCGCGCGATCCGCCGGTGCGTTTCCGCAAGACCGTGCCCGACGCCTGGCTGGAACTGGGCATCACCGAGGGCCGCAACCGGCAGGTGCGGCGGATGACCGCGGCGGTCGACCTGCCGACGCTGCGGCTGGTGCGCGTGGCGATCGGCGACTGCCGGCTGCAGGCGCTGCAGCCGGGCGAATGGCGGGACGTGTCCGGCGCGCTTTCCTGAACACGTTCAGCCCTTCGCCTCTTTTTTGCAGTGTCGCCGCAGCCGATCCGCTGTCGCGCCGATCGATTCTGGTAACGTGACGGCGCGCAGATCGCATTCAGTTTCATGGGCACCGAACGACTCCTGCATGACGACCACGACGCCTTCCGCCTCCGGCAGCATCCTCGTCGTCGACGACCAGGCGGCCAACCTGCGGGTGGTCAGCACCCTGCTCTCGCGCCACGGCTACGAGGTCATCACCGCCGACAGCGGCGAGGAAGCACTGGCGATCGCCTTCGAGCAGGCGCCGGACCTGATGTTGCTCGACATGATCATGCCCGGCATGGACGGCTTCGCGCTGCTGGAGCGGATCAAGCAGCGGCCCGAACTGCTGCGCCTGCCGGTGGTGTTCCTGACCGCCGCGCACGACCGCGAACTGCTGCTACGCGCATTCGACGCCGGTGCGGTGGACTACGTCACCAAGCCGTTCATGCCCGAGGAATTGCTGGCGCGGGTCAATGCGCACGTCGGCCTGAAGCAGACCCGCGACCGCCTCGAACGCGTCGCCCACGAGCGCCAGGAACTGGTGAACCTGGTCGCGCACGACCTGAAGAACCCGCTGACCAGCGTGCTGTTCGCCAGCGACATCCTGATCCACAACGGCACCCGGCCCGAACGCATCCCGCGCTACCTGGAGATGATCCACGACAGCGCCAACGACGCGCTCGGCTACATCCGCCGCTACCTGGAGGCGCAGGCCGACAGCGTCCACTCGCGGCAGCACGCCAAGTCCGACAGCACCGCCGCGCTGCCGGAGGTGCTCGACTGGCTCGCGCGCCGCTACGGCCTGCAGCTGGAAAGCCGCGGCCTGCGCCTGCACGTGCGCGCGCCGGCGCGCTGCGCGCCGGTGGCGATCGACGACCTGGTGCTGCGCCAGGTGGCCGAGAACCTGGTCAGCAACGCGATGAAGTACGCCCCCGACAGCGACATCGAGATCTCGGTGCGCGGCAGCGCGCCGGGCTACTGGCAGCTGCTGGTCGAAGACCACGGCCCGGGCATCCCGGCGGCGCGGCAGCGCGAACTGTTCAAGCCGTTCTCGCGGCTGAGCGAGGAAGACCCGGCCAACGGCCTGTCGAGCGGCCTGGGCCTGTCGCTGGCGCGGCAGATCGTCACCAACCTCGGCGGCCAGCTCTGGTACGAGGACCGTGACGGCGGCGGCGCGCGCTTCGTGATCGAACTGCCGGAGGCGGTCGCCGCGCCGTAGGACGGGCTGCGCGTAGCGCACACCCACCGGATCGCCGGGAACAGGTCTTCGGGTATTCGAATCGCAGGGTCGGAAACAGGTGTCGGGCCGGAAAGCGGATGGGTATCGCCCCTGGCTCAACCCTTCTGCGATCTCCCTGCGTCATTCCGCCTGCATCATTCCGCGGCAGTCTTGCGCGTGCGCCTGGCGGGGGCGCGCTTGCGGGCGGGGGCCTTCTTCGCCTCGATGCGGGTCGCCTTGCCTTCGATCGGCGCGCTTTCCTGCAGCTTGCGCTGGTGGCGGCGCACGGCATACAGCAGCACGCCGGCACCGACGGCGCTGGCGATCGCGACGGCCGGGTTGCGGCGCACGAACCTGGTCGCCGCGCGGCTGCCGGCCTTGACCGCGCCGAGCGCGGCGCCGGTTTCGATCCACTTCATCGCCCGGTCGGGCACGTTGGTGCGCAGGGTGTCGCCGACGCTGCCGGCCAGCTCCAGCGCGCGGCCGGAGATCGATTCGAACTTGCTCATGGGAAATGCCTGGGGAGGTTCGCCGGCGGCCAGTTTCGCCACAGCCGCGTTGAGCCGGCGTGAGCGCGGGCGTTGGCGCTGGCGGCCGGTTCACCTGCCGGTTCACCTGTAGGGCGGCTTCAGCCGCGGGCTTTTGCGGCCAGGAGCTCGCGGAAGCCGCTCGTGCAGCAAGCGATGGCGCCCGATGGCGCGGCCGGTCACGTCCCGCGCGGCTTGGCGCGGTGGGTGGCGGCCGCGTTCCAGGGATCTTCCGGCCACGGATGCCGGGGGTAGCGGCCCTTCATTTCGCGCCGCACCTCCGGGTAGGTGTTCTGCCAGAAGCTGCGCAGGTCGCCGGTCACCTGCAGCGGGCGGCCCGCGGGCGAGAGCAGGTGCACGGTCAGCGGCATGCGGCCGTCGGCAATGTGCGGGGTGTCGGCCAGGCCGAACAGTTCCTGCAGCTTCACCGCCAGCACCGGCGGCGCGGCATGGCCGTCGTCGCCGATCGCGTAGTCGATGCGGCGGCGCTGCCCGGACGGCACCTCGACGTGGGTCGGCGCGAGCCGCTCGATGCGCTGGCGCAGCGGCCAGTCGAGCGGCGCCTTCAGCGCTTCGGCCAGCGTGTCCGGCGACAGCGCGTCGAGCCGCGACTTGCCGGCGAACGCGGGGCGCAGCCAGTCGTCAAGCGTGGCCAGCAGCGCGGCGTCGCCGAGGTCGGGCAGGTCCAGCTCCGGCATCCATTCGCGCAAGCCTTGCACCCGAGCGCGCCACTGGCGCAGGCCGTCGCTCCACGGCAGCGCGTCGAGGCCGAGTTCGCGCACCGCGTCGGTCAGCGCCTGCGCGGCCTGCGCGGGATCGACGCGTCCGGCCGGGCGCGCGTCGAGCACGATGCCGTCGAAGCGCTGCACGCGCTCGGCGACCAGCGCACGGCGCTCGCCGTCCCAGCGGGTTTCATCATGGTCGGAGAAGTGCGCGGCAAAGTCGGCGCGCAAGGCGCGTTCGTCGACCGGCGCGGCGCGCAGCAGCAGCGCGTCGCGCGCCTCGAAGCGCAGCTCGCTGGCGACCAGCCACGGCTCGCCGACCAGGGCACTGTCGTCGAACAGCCGCGCCATGCGGCCGTTGGCGAGCTGGTAGCGGCGCATGTCACTGGCGTGGCGATGGGCGATGCGGTCGGGAAAGGCGTGCGCGAGCAGGTCACCGAGGCGGTGTGCCTCGACCTCGCGCGGCGGCGCGGCGTCGACGCGCAGGCGCCGCCGCCACTGTTTCGCGGCGGCATCGATGGCGGCGAGCGCGGCGCGGTTGGCGTCGTGCGGCACGTGGCCGCCGCGGAACGCGGCCAGCGCGCGCCAGCGTCCAGCCAGCGCGTCGGAGCGGCTGCGCAGCGGATCGCGCGCTTCGACCAGCGCGGCCAGGTCACAGGCCAGCGCGCGGTCATCGGCGCCGCGCGCGGCCAGCAGCATCGCCGCCAGTCGCGGATGGGTGCCGAGCGCGAGCATGCGCCGGCCGGCCGGCGTGATCGCATGCGCGGCGTCGAGCGCACCGAGCCGCTGCAGCAGGTCGCGCGCGGCGGCCAGCGCGCCGGGCGGCGGCGGGTCGACAAAGCGCAGCGCGTCGCTGCCCCAGGCCGCCAGCTCCAGCGCCAGCGATGCCAATTCGACCTGCATGATTTCCGCGCGCCGCTGCGGTTCCAGCCGCTGCGACTGCGGCCACAGCCGGTAGGCCCGGCCCGCGGCGACGCGGCCGGCGCGACCGGCGCGCTGGTCGGCGGAAGCCTGGGCGATGTGCACCACGTCCAGTCGCGCGAACCCGCTGTTGGGATCGAAGCGCGGCTCGCGCGCCAGGCCGCTGTCAATCACCACGCGCACGCCGGGCAGGGTGACGCTGGATTCGGCGACGTTGGTGGCGAGGATGACGCGGCGACGCTCGTGGGGGTCGGGTTGCAGGACGCGGGATTGCTGGTCGACGGGGAGGTCGCCGTGGAGCTGGAGGATCGCGACGCCCTGCTCCTCTCCCTGCGGCGGCGGGAGCAGGGCAGCTTCCAGCGCCGCCTGCACCCGCGCGATCTCCCGCCGCCCCGGCAGGAACACCAGCACGTCGCCCTCGTGCGCGGCCAGCGCGTGTTCGACCGCGCGCCGCGCCTGCGCCTCGAGCGATTCCTCTCGGCGCGCGGGGAAGTGCGCGACCTCGACCGGGTAGCTGCGCCCCGCGCTCGACAGCCGCGGCGCATCGAGGAACCGTGCCAGCCGCTCGCCGTCGAGCGTGGCCGACATCACCACGATGCGCATGTCCTCGCGCAGCCCGGCCTGCACGTCGAGCGCGAGTGCAAGACCAAGGTCGCCGGCCAGGTGGCGCTCGTGGAATTCGTCGAACAGCAGCGCACCGATGCCATCGAGCATCGGGTCGTCCTGCAGCATGCGGGTGAGGATGCCCTCGGTGACGACTTCGATCCGCGTGCGCGCCGACACCCGGCTCTCGAAGCGGATGCGGTAGCCGACGGTGTCGCCGGTCGCCTCGCCCAGCTGCCTGGCCATGAACCCCGCGGCCGCGCGCGCGGCGACGCGGCGTGGTTCGAGCATCACGATCTTCCGGCCTGCCAGCCACGGCGCGTCGAGCAGCGCCAGCGGTACCTGCGTGGTCTTGCCGGCGCCGGGTGGTGCTTCGAGCACCAACCGCGGATGCGCGGCGAGCGAGGCGCGGATCTCCGGCAGCAATGGCGAGATGGGGAATGCGGATTTGTCCACGCGCGCAAGGATACGGGTGCGGCCGGCCCTGGTGGGGACATGTGCTCCTACAGGAATCCTCGGGCCTCGCGCTATGCTTTTGCCAATCACCAATCACCAATCACCAATGCACCTGATCGACATTGGCGCCAACCTCACCCACGACAGCTTCGACCACGACCGCGACGCCGTGCTGCAGCGCGCACGTGATGCCGGCGTGGTGCAGATGGTGGTGACCGGGGCCAGCCGCGAACATTCGCCGCAGGCGCTGGCACTGGCGCAGGCACATCCGGGTGAGCTGTTCGCCACCGCCGGCGTGCATCCGCACCACGCCACCGAATACACCGCCGAATGCGACGCCGAGATGCGCGAACTGCATGCGCATCCGGAAGTCGTCGCGGTGGGCGAATGCGGGCTGGATTATTTCCGCGACTTCTCACCGCGTCCGGCGCAGCGCAAGGCGTTCGAACGCCAGCTGCAGATCGCGGCGGAGACCGGCAAGCCGCTGTTCCTCCACCAGCGCGACGCGCATGTCGACTTCATGGCGATCATGCGCGAGTTCGACGGCCGCCTCGGCCGGGCAGTCGTGCACTGCTTCACCGGCACCCGCAATGAACTGTTCGACTACCTCGACTGCGATTGGCATATCGGCATCACCGGATGGTTGTGCGACGAGCGCCGCGGCGGGCACCTGCGCGAGCTGGTCAAGTCGATCCCGGCCAACCGGCTGATGATCGAAACCGACGCGCCGTACCTGCTGCCGCGCACCGTGCGCCCGCAGCCCTCGCACCGGCGCAACGAACCGATGTACCTGGCGCACATCGTCGAGGAGCTGGCGCGCGACCGCGGCGAGGACACGGCCGTCGCCGCGGCCAACGCCACGGCGACGACACGCGCGTTCTTTGGCCTCCCCGGCGCGCCGGTCACGGCTTCCGGCGACGGGACCTGACATACACGTCGCCCGGGTCGGCGGGCGTCAGCTTGCGGCCGAAGTACAGCCGGGTGCCGTCGGCCGACAGCGCGGCGCGCGTTTCCGAACCCGGCGTGTTCACGTGGCGGTTGGCGATCCGCACCGGCCTGCCCCACTTCGCGCGCACGCTGCGGCGGGTGGCGAAGTCGATGTCCTGGTCGAACGGATCGGCGCTGGCGGCTGGAACTGAAGACGATCTCCAGACCGTCCCTGCGCACGTTCGGCACGGGGTCGTCGAACACCATGCCCGGCCGGGCCACATGCCACCGTCGCCGCGGCGTGCCGGGGCTCCGAGCTGGGAACGTAATCGTCATTTCCTTCAATTACTGAACTTGCCAGTACAATAGCGACTCCGCTGCCGGCCGGTGGCGGTCCCTCCCCCCGGGAACCCCGCATGCACGCAAGCTTTCGCGCCGCCGCCGCCGCCGCCTGCCTGGCCGCCCTGCTGGCCGGCTGCGGCGGGTCCGATCCCGCCGGATCCGACGCCCCCGCCTCCACCCTCGCCGTCACCCTGGTGCGCGCGCAGATGCAGCCGATCCAGCGCACGGTGGTGGTGTCGGGGCCGGTCGCGGCGTTCGAGGAGATGCAGTTGGGGGTGGAGATCAGCGGCGCGCGGGTGACCGCGCTCAACGTCGATGTCGGCCAGCAGGTGCGCAAGGGCGACGTGCTGCTGGAACTCGACCATCGCAGCCTCGACAGCGAGCTGCAGCAGGCCAATGCCGCACTGTCCGAAGCCGAGGCTGGCGTCGCGCTGGCACGATCCAACCTCGCCCGCGGCGAGCAGCTGGCCGGCGACCGCTTCATCAGCGCCTCCCAGCTCGACGAACTGCGCGCCGCGCGCACCCAGGCCGAGGCCCGGCGCAACACCGCGCGTGCCGCGCGCGACGCCGCGCAGCTGCGGCGCGACTTCGCCGAGCTGCGCGCGCCCGCGGACGGCATCATCTCCAAGCGGCTGGTGCAGCCCGGGCAGGTGGTCGCCGCGGGCACCGAGCTGCTGCGCCTCATCCGCGACGGCCGCCTGGAGTGGCGCGCCGAACTGGCGGAAGAGGACCTCGCCCGCGTCGAGCCCGGCGCCACCGTGCAGTTGCCCTCCAGCGCGGGCATCGTCAACGGCCGCATCCGCGCGGTCAGCCCCGGCGTCGACAGCCAGACCCGCACCGGCACCCTCTACGCCGACCTGCCCGAGCCCGGCCCGCTGCAGCCGGGCACCTACGTCGAAGGCCGCATCGTCACCGGCCGCGGCAACGCGCTCACGGTGCCCGCCGCTTCGGTGGTGCAGCGCGACGGCCACGCCTACGTGTTCACCCTCGATGACACGCACGTCGCGCACCGCGTGCGCGTGGCCACCGGCGCACGGGTCGACGGCCAGGTCGAGATCGTGGAGGGCCTGGAGGCCGGCGACGCGGTGGTCGAACAGGGCGCCGGCTTCCTCGGCGACGGCGACACCGTGCGCGTGGTCGAGGGCAAGCCCGCGGCGCCCGCCAAGGCCGCGCCGGCGAAGACCGCACCGTGAGCATCAACTTCTCCGCCTGGGCGATCGGCCGCCCGCTGCCGGCGCTGATGCTGTTCTTCGCGCTGTGCGTGGCCGGGCTGTGGGGCTTCCACGAACTGCCGGTGGCGCGCTTCCCGGACATCGCCTTCCCGATGACCACGGTGACGATCACCCAGCCCGGCGCCTCGCCGTCGCAGCTGGAGGCCGAGGTCACGCGCCGGGTCGAAGACTCGGTGGCGACGATCCCCAACATCAAGCGGGTGATGTCGACGGTCAGCGAGGGCGTGAGCGTCACCGCGATCGAGTTCCACCTGGAAACCGACCTGGCCACCGCGCTCGACGACACCCGCGACGCGGTCACCCGCATCCGCACCGACCTGCCGCAGGACATCCAGGAGCCGGTGATCTCCAAGGTCGACATCGGCGGCTCGCTGATGACCTACGCGGTGGTGGCGCCGAAGATGGCGCCCGACGAGCTGAGCTGGTTCGTCGACCGCGACGTGGCGCGCGCGATGTACGGCGTGCCCGGCGTGGCCCAGGTCACGCGCGTGGGCGGCGTCGACCGCCAGGTGCGCGTGGACCTCGACCCCGACGCGCTGCAGGCGCTGGGCGTCACCGCCGGCGACGTCTCGCAGCAGCTGGCGCGGATCCAGGTCGAGCGCGCCGGGGGCAAGGCCGAGCTCGACGGCGAACAGCAGGTGATCCGCACCGTCGGCACCATCGACAGCGCCAACGCCCTGCGCGACTACTCGATCAGCCTGCCCGACGGCCGCGCGGTGCGGCTGTCGGCGGTGGCGCGGATCACCGACGCGGCGGCCGATCCCACCGAGGCCGCGCTGCTCGACGGCAAGCCGGTGGTGGCGTTCTCGATGTCGCGCACGCGCGGGTCGAGCGAGCTCGAGGTGGCCGACGGCGTCGAACAGGCGCTGGACCAGCTCAAGGCCGACCATCCCGGCGTCGACTTCCAGCTGGTCACCACGGTGATCGACGAGACCGTGCGCTCGTACGAGTCGTCGATGACCATGCTGTGGGAAGGCGCGCTGCTGGCGCTGCTGGTGGTGTGGCTGTTCCTGCGCGACTGGCGCGCGACCTGGGTGTCGGCGGTGGCGCTGCCGCTGTCGATCATCCCGACCTTCGCGGTGATGCACTGGTTCGGCTTCAGCCTCAACCTGATCACGCTGCTGGCGCTGGCGGTGGTGGTCGGCATCCTGGTCGACGACGCGATCGTGGAGATCGAGAACATCGTGCGCCACCTGCGCATGGGCAAGAAACCGATCGACGCCGCGCGCGACGCCGCCGCCGAGATCGGCACCGCGGTGATCGCGACGTCGCTGACGCTGGCTGCGGTGTTCGTGCCGGTGGCGTTCATGCCCGGCATTGCCGGCAAGTTCTTCCGCGAGTTCGGCTGGACCGCGGCGACCGCAGTGATGTTCTCGCTGCTGGTCGCGCGCCTGCTGACGCCGATGATGGCCGCCTACCTGCTCAAGCCGCACGGCGAGGAGAAAGGCGAGTCACGCCTGATGCGCTGGTACCTGGGCCTGGTGGACGCCGCGCTGCGCCACCGCGCGCGCACGCTGTGGATCGCGACCGGCCTGTTCGTCGCCTCGCTGGCGATCGTGCCGTTCATCCCGACGACCTTCATCCCCACCTCCGACCTCGGCCGCAGCAACCTCAGCCTGGAGCTGCCGCCGGGCACCACGCTGCAGGAAACCGTCGCGGTGTCCGAGCGCGCCCGCGCGCTGCTGTCGGACATCCCCGAACTCAAGCAGGTCTACACCGCAGTCGGCAGCGTGCTCGACCTGGGCGACCCCTCGCGCACCGGCGTGGCCGAGCCGCGCAAGTCCACGCTGATCCTCGACTGGGGCAGCGCCGACGACCGCGACCGCGACCAGAAGGCACTCGAACGCCTCGTCCGTACGCGCCTGGCCGACCTGCCGGGCGTGCGCGTGAGCTACGTCAGCACCGAGCCGGGCGAAATGATGCAGCTGGTCCTGGCCGGCGACGACCCGCAGCGGCTGCAGTCGGCCGCCACCACGCTCGAACGCGACCTGCGTGGCATCGAGGGCCTCGGCAGCATCACCTCGTCGGCCTCGCTGCTGCGCCCGGAAATCGTGATCACGCCCGACCCCGCGCGCGCCGCCGACCTGGGCGTGGCCACCGCCGACATCGCCGAGGCCGCGCGCATCGCCACCGCCGGCGACTACGAGCAGCGCCTGGCCAAGCTCAACCTGCCCGAACGCCAGGTGCCGATCCGGGTCGGCTTCGCCGAGGCCACGCTCGCCAATCCCGCGCTGGTCGGCCAGCTGCGCGTGCGCGGCAAGAACGGCCCCGTGCCGCTGTCGGCGGTCGCCGACATCCGCGCCGCCAGCGGTCCGTCGCAGATCTCGCGCTACCAGCGCCAGCGCAACGTCACCCTGACCGCCGAGCTCAACGGCCGCCCGCTGGGCGAGGTCATGAACGAAGTCCAGGCGCTGCCGGGCGTGCAGCAGCTGCCCGACGGGGTCAGCTTCCTCAACACCGGCGACGCCGAGGTGTTCATCGAATTGTTCGTGGGCTTTGCGATCGCGATGGTCGCCGGCATCGTCTGCATCTACATGGTGCTGCTGCTGCTGTTCAACCACGCGCTGATGCCGCTGACCATCCTCACCGCGGTGCCGCTGTGCGCGGGCGGTGCGTTCGGCGCGCTGCTGCTCACGCAGAACCTGCTGTCGCTGCCGGCGCTGATCGGCCTGCTGATGCTGATCGGCATCGCCAGCAAGAATTCGATCCTGCTGGTCGACTACGCGGTGATGGCCGAGGACGAACACGGCCTGAGCCAGCACGACGCGCTGATCGACGCCTGCCGCAAGCGCGCGCAGCCCGTGATCATGACCACGCTGGCGATGGGCGCGGGCATGATGCCGATCGCGCTGGGCTTCGCCGGCGATTCGAGCTTCCGCGCGCCGATGGCGATCGCGGTGATCGGCGGCCTGATCACTTCGACGCTGCTGAGCCTGATCGTGATCCCGGCGGCGTTCACCGTGATCGACGACGTCGGCGAGTGGATGACGCGCAAGTTCCACCGCCGGCCCCGGCATCCCGCGCAAACCGAGGGCTGAGCCGCGCTCCAAAGCTCCCTGTAGGAGCGGCTTCAACCGCGAGCTTTTGCTTGCTCCCCTGCCGTCGCAGGAGAAGGAGCGAAGGCAGAAGCTCGCGTCTGAAGCCGCTCCTGCAACAGCCCCGGTTGTCAGCGCGCGGAAGGACCCGCACGCCCCGCTTCGTACGCCTGCAAGTGCACCCACGCCGTCGCCAGCAGCGGCGCGTCGATGCCGTGGGCGCGGGCGCGATGCAGCATGTCGCCGACGATGTGCTCGCCCTCGACCGCATGCCCGGCCTGCAGGTCGCGCAGCATCGAGGCCTGCAGCGGCGAACCCGCCTGGGTGAGCGTGTCGCGCGCGGTCGCCGCGGCGGCGTCCGGCACCGGTTCGCCTTCGGCCGCGGCGACGGCCAGGCATTCGTCATGCAGTGCGGCCATGAATGCACCGCCGCCCTCGCCGGCGACGATGTCGCCGACACCGGCGCGCATCAGGCAGGTGCCGGCGGCGAGCGCGGCGAGGAAGCTGTACTTGCTCCACAGCTCGCGCGCGATGCGCGGGCTGCGCAGGTGATCGATGCCGGCGCGCGCGCACAGCGCCTCGAAGGCACGCGTGCGCGGGCTGTCGACGTCGCCGCCGCGTTCGCCGAAGGTGATCGACGCCGGCCGGCCGAGGTGGCGGATCGCGCCGTCGCCGTCCTTGGCCACGCTGATGAAACACAGCCCGCCGACCACGCGGTCGGCGCCGAAGCGCGCGTCGAGCGCGGCATAGTGGCGCAGGCCGTTGAGGATGGGCAGCACCGCCGCGCCGGCCTCCACCGCGGGCGCGATCGCGTCGATCGCGCTGTCGAGGTCGTAGGCCTTGCAGCTGAGCAGCGCCAGGTCGAACGGCGCCCGCTTGACCCGCGCGGGCAATGCCTCCGCGGTGACATGCGCGACGTCGAGGTCGGCATCGCCCAGCGGGCTGCGGATACGCAGGCCGCCCTGCGCAAGCTGCGCCGCGCGCGCAGGCCGCAACAGGAACGTCACGTCGGCACCGGACTGCGCCAGCCGGCCACCGAAGTAGCCGCCGGTCCCGCCCGCGCCGAGTACCAGCACGCGCATCAGCTCCGCAGCCCCGTGCCGCGGCGCAGCAACCACAGCGCCAGCGTCGCCAGCACGGCGACGAACCCGAACATCAGCGCGAACGCCACCCACAGCGGCACGTCGCTGGTGCCGAGCAGGCCGTAGCGGAAGGCGTTGACCATGTAGAAGATCGGGTTGGCGTGGGTCAGCGCCTGCGCCCATTCGGGCAGCAGCTTGATCGAATAGAACACGCCGCCCAGGTAGGTCAGCGGGGTGAGGATGAAGATCGGCACGATCGCCACGTCGTCGAACTTCTTCGCGTACACCGCGTTGACGAAGCCCGCCAGCGAGAAGATCGTCGCGCCCAGCAGCACCGTCGACAGGGTGACCAGCGGATGCGGGATGCGCACGGTGGTGAACAGCATCGCGATGCACAGCACGATGACGCCCACCATCAGCCCGCGCAGCACGGCGCCGGCGACGTAGCCGCCGAGGATCACCCAGCTGGGCATCGGGCTGACCAGCAGCTCCTCGACGTGGCGGCCGAACTTGGCGCCGAAGAAGCTCGAGGAGATGTTGCCGTAGCTGTTCTGGATCACGCTCATCATCACCAGCCCGGGGACGATGAAGTCCATGTAGCGGATGCCGTCCATCTCGCCCACGCGCGAGCCGATCAGGCCGCCGAAGATCAGGAAGTACAGGGTCATGGTGATCGCCGGCGGCACCAGGGTCTGGCCCCAGATGCGCAGGATGCGCACCACCTCGCGGCGGGCGACGGTGTACAGCGCGGTCCAGTTGCGGCGCGCGTCGCTGGTCGCTGCGGTAGCGGTGGCGGTGGAGGTCTGGATCCGGGTGCTCATGGAGTGGTGCTGGTCCTGTGGGTCGGCGGTGATGTCGCGCTCACGCCGCCCTGTCCGCCGGCTGCGCGGCATTGCTGCCGGTCATGCGCACGAACAGCTCTTCCAGCCGGTTGGACTTGGTGCGCATCGATCGCACGCGGATGCCGGCATCGCTGAGCACGGTGAACACGCGGTTGAGGTCCATTGCCCGCGGCATGTCGAGGTCGAGCGTGTGCGGGTCGAGCGCCACCAGCGTCGCGCCGTCGATGGCCGGCAGCGCGTCCGGCAGCACGCCGTCGACGTCGAGCAGGAAGCCCTCCACGTCCAGCTTGGCCAGCAGTTCGCGCATCGGGCCTTGTTCGACGATGGCGCCGTGGTCGATGATCGCCAGGTGCCGGCACAGGCTCTCGGCTTCCTCGAGGTAGTGCGTGGTGAGGATGATGGTGGTGCCGGCGGCGTTGATCTCGCGCAGGGTCTTCCACATGTCGCGACGGATCTCGATGTCGACGCCCGCGGTGGGTTCGTCGAGGATCAGCAGCCGCGGCCGCGTCATCATCGCGCGGGCGATCATCAGCCTTCGTTTCATGCCGCCAGACAGCGTGCGCGCGGTCAGCTGCGCCTTGCCCCACAGCTGCGCGCGCTTGAGTTCCTCTTCCGCGCGCACCAGCGCCTCGGCGCGCGCGATGCCGTAGAAGCCGGCGTAGTTGACCAGGATGTCGAGCGGCTTCTCGAACATGTTGAAGTTCAGCTCCTGCGGCACCAGGCCGATCAGGCGCATCGCCTCGTCGCGGCGCGCGTGCAGGTCGACACCGAACACGTGCACGCTGCCCGAGGTCTTGTTGACCAGCGAGGAGACGATGCCGATCAGGGTCGACTTGCCGGCGCCGTTGGGGCCGAGCAGGGCGTGGAAGTCGCCGGGCTGCACGTCGAGCGAGATGCCCTTGAGCGCCTCGACGCCGTTGTCGTAGGTCTTGCGCAGGTCGTGCACCGACAGCGCCGGAGGCGACGCCGCCGAAGCGCCCGCGAGGGGCTGCGTGGGTGCGGTCATGGGGCTTCCTGGAGCCGCGGTGGCCGCGGCGAGCCGGTATTATAGGCGCCCTGCGGAGCACGCTCCGGCAACACAACGTCCGATTTCTTGTCCGCCATCAAGCGATTTCCCCTGAAGCTCACCGGCCGGCGCATGCTGGCGCCGACCGTGGCCCACCTGTCGTTCGTGCGCGATGACGGCCAGCCGCTGGATTTCATCCCCGGACAGTTCCTGCAGGTGCACTTCGAGTACGCCGACGGCACCGCGACCAAGCGCAGCTATTCGCTGGCCACGATCCACGACCACGCGCTGGCGCCCGGCGACGCGGTCGAGATCGCGGTCAGCTACGTCGCCGGCGGCGCGGCCACGGCGCTGTTCGAGGGCCTGGACGAAGGCGGACGGGTCGAGGCCAGCGGGCCGTTCGGCCGCTTCTGCCTGATGCCGGCCGACGCCAACGCGCGCTACCTGCTGATCGGCACCGGCACCGGCATCACCCCGTACCGGGCGATGCTGCCGCTGCTGGAACAGCAGATGGCGCAGCGCGGCGTCGAGGTGGTGCTGCTGCAGGGCGCACGCTCGGCCGCCGAGCTGCTGTACGGCGACGAGTTCCGCGCCTTCGCCGAAGCGCACCCGGGCTTCCGCTACGTGCCCTGCCTGTCGCGCGAACTGCCCGAAGCCGGCTCGCCGCATGCGCACGCCGACGTGCGCCACGGCTACGTGCAGCAGTTCCTGCCCGGATTCGCGCCCGACCCGGCGCGCGACATCGCCTACCTGTGCGGCAACCCGAACATGGTCGACGCCTGCTTTGAGGCGCTGAAGGAACACGGCCTGCCGGTGCCGCAGATCCGGCGCGAGAAATACGTTTCCTCCAAATGATGTCCTCGCAGGAGCGGCTGAAGCCGCTCCTGCAAATTTCGTGGGCGGCGGCCGGCTCCGGTCACATCCGTCCCGCCGCCACGTCGTGTCATCCTGAGCATCCCGCTTCCGCCGGTTCCACAGGTCGCCATGTCACGCAAAACCCGCTTCATCCTCGTCGCGCTGCTGCTGCTGGCCTTCTTCGGCTGGCGCCAGGTCCGCGACCGCGTCCAGGACGCGCCCGCGGACAACACCGCCGTCGCGGCGGACAAGGACGCCGCGGCGGCAAAGACGCCGTCCGCGCCGGCGCCACCGCGCATGTTCGGCAGCATCGCGTTCCATCCCTGCACGCTGGCCTCGCCGATGGGCGGGGCAGGCGTCGCGGCGCAGTGCGGCACGCTGTCGGTGGCCGAGGATCCGGCCAAGCCGCAAGGACGCCGGATCGCGCTCAACCTCGCCTGGATCCCGGCCGGGGAAGGCGCCGACGACCCGCGCAATCCGGTGTTCATGCTCGCCGGCGGCCCCGGCCAGGCCGCCGTGGCCACCTATCCGACCGTCGCGCCGGCGTTCCGCGAGGTCGCCAAGCACCGCGACGTGGTGCTGGTGGACCAGCGCGGCACCGGCGACTCGAACCTGCTGCAGTGCGCGGACATGCTCGAAGCGCTGGGCGGCGGTGATGACGCGGACGAAGCGGGCGACGAGGCCGCGTCGCGCGCGGCCATGCGCGAGGCCACCGCGCACTGCCGCGACACGCTGTCCAGGCACGCCGACCTGCGCTTCTACACCACCACCGACGCGGTGCGCGACCTCGACACGGTGCGCCAGGCCCTTGGCGTGGAACAGGTCAACCTGCTCGGCATCTCCTACGGCACCCGCGTCGCGCAGCGCTACGCGGGCACCTATCCGCAGCACGTACGCGCGCTGGTACTCGATTCGCCGGCACCCAACGAGCTGGTGCTGGGCAACGACTTCGCGCGCAACCTGGAGGACGCGCTGGCGCTGCAGTTCGGACGCTGCGCGAAGATCCCGGACTGCGCCAATGCACTGGGCGACCCGCGCGCGCAGCTCGACTCGCTGATGGCGCGGCTGCGGGACGATCCGCCGCTGGTCACCTACCGCGACGCCAACAGCGGCCGCCAGCAGCAGGAGCGCCTGCAGCCCGCGCGCATCGTCGGACTGGCACGGATGTACGCCTACTCGCCGATGGCCGCGTCGATCCTGCCGCTGCTGATCCACGAAGGTGCGCAGGGCCGTTACGACGGACTGATGGCGCTGTCGAAGATGCTTGCCGATTCGCTTCCCGAGCAGATGGCCTACGGCATGCAGCTGTCGGTGATCTGCAGCGAGGATGCCGACGGCCTGCGCGCGGACCCGGACATGGCCGCCTCGCTGCTGGGCAACGAGCTGGTCGATGGCCTGCTCACGCAGTGCGAGGCGTGGCCGAAGGGCGCGCGGCCGGACGACTTCCACAAGCCGCTGGCCAGCGACGTGCCGACGCTGCTGCTGTCGGGTGAACTCGACCCGGTCACCCCGCCCGCCTACGCCGAACAGATCGCCAGGACCCTGCCCAACAGCCGCGTGCTGGTGCTGCGCGGCCAGGGCCACAACGTCATCGGCACCGGCTGCATGCCGCGGCTGTTCGCGCAGTTCCTCGACACCGCCGACGCCAGGGGCCTGGACGCGAAGTGCCTGGACAAGCTGGCGTACACGCCGCCGTTCACGAGTTTCAACGGCTGGGGACCCTGACATGATCACTGCCGAACACCTCCGCAAGACCTTCCCCGGCAAGGGCAAGGACAAGGCCCGCGTGGTCGCGGTCGACGACGTCGGCTTCGTCGCGCACGACGGCCAGATCACCGGCCTGCTCGGGCCCAACGGCGCCGGCAAGACCACGACGCTGCGCATGCTGTATTCGCTGATGGCGCCGGAAAGCGGGCGGGTGCTGGTCGACGGCCGCGACGTGGCCGAGGACCCGGTCGCCGCGCGCCGCGCACTGGGCGTGCTGCCCGACGCGCGCGGTGTGTACAAGCGCCTGACCGCGCGCGAGAACATCCACTACTTCGGCCAGCTGCACGGCATGTCGCAGGCGCAGGTCGAACAGCGCATCCATGCGCTGGCCGCGGCGCTGCAGATGGAGGATTTCCTCGATCGCCAGACCGAGGGCTTCAGCCAGGGCCAGCGCACCAAGACCGCGATCGCGCGCGCGCTGGTGCACGACCCGCGCAACGTGATCCTCGACGAGCCGACCAACGGCCTGGACGTGATGACCACGCGCGGGCTGCGCGGCTTCCTCGGCGAACTGCGCGCGGAAGGACGCTGCGTGATCTTCTCCAGCCACATCATGCAGGAGGTCGCCGCGCTGTGTGACCGCATCGTGGTGATCGCGCACGGCCGCGTGGCCGCGCAGGGCACGCCGGACGAACTGCGCGCGCAGGCCGGGCACGACAACCTCGAGGACGCATTCGTGACGCTGATCGGAACCGACGAAGGGCTGCTGGCATGAAGGCGCTGTGGATCGTCTGCCTGAAGGAACTGCGCGAACTCTCCCGCGACCGCCGCACGCTGTTCCTGGCGCTGGTGATGGGCCCGCTGCTGGTGCCGGCGCTGATGATCGGCATGCTGACGCTGGCGCAGAAGCGCGCCCAGAGCCAGACCGAGAAGCCGCTGGAGATCGTCATCGTCGGCGCTGATCGCGCGCCGGAGCTGGTGAAGTGGCTCGCCGGCGAAGGCATCTCGCGCAAGACCATTCCCGGCGACCCGGACGCGGCGATCCGCGACCAGGACGAGGACGCCTACCTGCGCATCGGCGACGACTACGCCACGCAGTGGACGTCGGGCACGCCGGCGCTGGTGGAGATCGTGCATGACTCCACGCGCCAGGATTCGAGCATCCCGGTGCGACGCATCGAGACCGCGCTGCAGCGCTACGGCCAGCAGGTCGGCGCGCTGCGGCTGCTGGCGCGCGGGATCAACCCGGCCGTGGCCGCGCCGCTGCTGCCCACGCGCAAGGACCTGTCGACGCCGGAGGCGCGCAACAAGGGCTTCGCGATGGCGTTCCTGCCCTACCTGCTGATCCTCAGCTCGTTCCTCGGCGGTGCGCACCTGATCGTCGACACCACCGCCGGCGAACGCGAGCGGCAGTCGCTGGAACCGCTGCTGGCCACGCCGGCGCCACGCGGGGCGCTGGTCAGCGGCAAGGTGGTGGCCGCCTCGGTGGTCGGCCTGCTGGCGCTGCTGCTGACCCTGCTGGCACTCAAGATCGGCGCGATGCTGGTGCCGGACATGGCCAGCCTGATGGACGTGAGCGTGCTTGCGATCGGCAAGATGCTGCTGATCCTGGTGCCGATGCTGCTGATCGGCACCGCGCTGCTGACGTACATCGCCGCGGGCGCCAAGTCGGTGAAGGAAGCGCAGAGCTACATGCCGGTGCTGATGCTGCTGCCGATCGTGCCGTCGATCCTGCTGATGGTCAGCCCGGTGCGGACCCAGCTGTGGCAATACGCGGTGCCGTTCCTGGCGCAGAACCAGATGCTGCTCAACGTGATCCGCGGCGAGGCGGTCGCGCCGCTGGCGTGGCTGGTGTATTTCGGCGCGGGCCTGGGGCTGGCCGCGCTGCTGTGGTTCGCCGCCACGCGCCGCTACCACCAGGAGCAGCTGGCGATCTCCGCCTGAGCGTGCGCACTGCGCAAACGTCCGCGTCCCCCGCATTGGCGGACGCGGCAAAGAAAAACCCGGCCGAGGCCGGGTTTTTCTTGTCGCCATCCCGGTTACTGCCCCGGGTTGAAGCCGATCGTGCGGCGGGTGGTGACCGTCGCGCCCGGCGGCTCGAAGCGCCAGCGCTTGACCGCCGCCACCGCCTCGCGGTCGAAGACCCGCGGTGGATCGGCGCGCACCACGCGCGCATTGGTCACCGAGCCGTCCGGCGCCACGGTGAACTCGACCTGCACCTCGCCCGAACGGCCCGCGCGCAGGGCGTTGACCGGATAGCGCGGGGCGGGCGTGCTGATCGGGCGCAGCTCGGCCGCGGTGACCTGCCTGGGCTCGGCCGGCTGCGCCGGCGCCTGCTGCGCCGCGCGCTGCTCGGCGGCTCGCTGCTCGGCGGCACGCTGTTCCGCGGCGCGCTGTTCGGCCGCACGCTGCTCGGCTTCGCGCTTGCTGGCGGCCTCGGCCTCGGCCTGTTGCGCGGCCAGCTGTTCGGCGGCCTGCTGCTGCTGTTGCTGCTGCTGCGCCTGGCGCTCCTTTTCCAGCTGCACGCGCCGCGCCGCTTCCTCTTCGGCGCTGAGCCGCTGCTGCTCGGCGCGCTTGGCCTCGTTCTCCTGCGCGGCGGCGATGCTGGTCTTCAGCCGCGACAGCGCCGGGTGGTCCTTGTCGGCTTTCTCGATCAGGCCGTACAGGCGCTGCGCTTCCTCGAAGTCGCCGCGGTCGCGGCTCTGTTCGGTGGCGATCACCGTCATCGGCAGCAGGTCGGTCAACGCGCTGGACACGCCCGGGTCGCCCGGCAGCTTGTCGCGCAGCGCGAGGTAGTACTCCATCGCGTTATCGCCGGCCGGCGCGTAGAGACGGCTTTCCTGGTAGGCCTCGGTGGCCTTCTTGCGCAGGTCGTCGGGGCTGAGCGCGGCGACCTGTGCCGAGACCGCTTCGGCCGGCGGCTTGGCCGGCTGGGTCGCGGCGGCGGGCTCGGCCGGGCCGGCGGGCGGGCCGGCTTCTTCCTTCTTGCCGCATGCGCTGACGGCGACGACCAGCAGCACCCCCAGCGCCAGGCGCAGGTGGGCCGGTCGCGCCTCCCCGGGCGCAAGCGGTGACACGGTTGATGACGGATACATTCGGTAATTCCCCCTGGATGTGCGATGGCTGCACCTGCCTAGGACGCGATAGTACAGCCGGTTTGTCAACACCCGGCCCCGCCCGGGCGCGCGTGGCGCTACTTGCCGATGCAGAAGGTCGAAAAAATGTGACCCAGTAGATCGTCCGGCGCGGTGCGGCCGGTGATCTCGCCGAGCGCGTCGTGGCCGGCGCGCAGGGCCTCGGCGGCCAGGTCCAGGGCTTCGGCGGCCAGCGCGTCGCGGGCGGCGTCCAGCTCGGCCGCGGCGCGGCGCAGGGCGTCGACGTGGCGCGCGCGCGCGGTGAACGCGCCGCCGGCGTCCTCGCCCGCATCGCCCTGCCACAGCGCGCGCAGGCGCGCGTGCAGGGCGTCCAGACCGGCGCCGGTGCGGGCCGAGACCGGCAGCGCGCCGGCCATGCCGGGCGGCGGCGCCGGTGGCGTGGTGAGCAGGTCGGACTTGTTGAGCAGCCACAGCCGGGTCGGCACGCCGGCCACCGCGGCGTCGACGTCGGCGCGCCCTGCCCCGGGGTCGCGCGCGTCGAGCACGACCAGGGCAATGTCGGCGCGGCCGAGTTCGTCGCGCGCGCGGCGCATGCCCTCGCGTTCGATCAGGTCCTGCGATTCGCGCAGCCCGGCGGTGTCGACCAGAGTCAGCTCGACGCCGTCGATGCGCACGGTTTCCTGCAGCAGGTCGCGGGTGGTGCCGGCGATGTCGGTGACGATGGCGCGGTCGTTGCCGGCCAGCGCGTTGAGCAGCGAACTCTTGCCGGCGTTGGGCGGGCCGACGATCACCGCGTGCAGGCCGTCGCGCAGCTTGCGCCCGCGCTCGGCGTCGGCCAGCAGCCCGGCGAGCGCGTCGACGGCCGCGTCCAGGCGCGCGCGCAGGGCGCCGCCGCCGAGGGTGTCGAGCGGCTCGTCGGCGAAATCGATCGCGGCCTCGGCGTGCACGCGCACGGCCAGCAGCTCGGCGGCGATGGCGGCGACGCGGCGCGAGAACTCGCCCTCCAGCGCGCGCCGCGCCGCGCGCGCGGCGCGGGCGTCGCCGGCGGCGATCAGGTCGGCGACGGCCTCGGCCTGGGCCAGGTCGAGCTTGCCGTTGAGGAAGGCGCGTTCGCTGAACTCCCCCGGCCGCGCGCCGCGCGCGCCCAGCGCCTGGCAGCGTTCGACCAGCTGCTGCAGCACCGCGCGGCTGCCGTGGGCCTGCAGCTCGACCACGTCCTCGCCGGTGTAGCTGGCCGGGGCGCGGAAGCGCAGCGCGATGCCGTCGTCGATGGTCGCGCCGTCGGCGTCGACGAAGCGCGCGTGCAGCGCGCGGCGCACCGGCAGTGCGCGGCCGCCGCACAGCGCGCGTCCGATCGCCGCCGCGCGCGGACCGGACAGGCGCACGATGCCCACCCCGCCGGCACCCGGCGCGGTGGCGATGGCAACGATGGTGTCGCGGTCGTCGTGCATGGCCGCCATGTTCGCAGACCCGGATGCGCAGGGCCCGCCTTGCGGCGGGCCCTTGCAATCAGCTCTTGGCCGGCGTCGCGCCGTGCGGCGGGTCGGCGTACTTCCTGGTGATGATCCACTGCTGCAGCAGGCCCAGGCCGCCGTTGGCCACCTGGTACAGCACCAGGCCGGCCGGCAGGAAGGCCAGCACCACGCCGAAGATCAGCGGCATGGTCTGCATCATCTTCTGCTGCATCGGGTCCATGCCGGACATCGGCGTGAGCTTCTGCGTGGACCACATGATCGCGATGTTGAGCACGGGCAGGATGAAGTACGGGTCGCGCGCGGTCAGGTCCTGGATCCACAGCGTCCACGGCGCCTGGCGCAGCTCCACCGACTCCATCAGCATCCAGTACAGCGCCATGAAGATGATCATCTGCGGCAGCACCGGCAGGCAGCCGCCGACGGGATTGATCTTCTCCTTCTTGTACAGCTCCATCATCGCGGTCTGGAACTTCTGCTTGTCGTCGCCGTAGCGCTCCTTGAGCTGCGCGATGCGCGGCTGGAAGCGGCGCATCTTGGCGGTCGACTTGTACTGCGCCGCCGACAGCGGGAACAGCACCAGCTTGAGCATGCAGACCAGCGCGATGATCGCCCAGCCCCAGTTGCCGAACAGCGCGTGCAGCTTGGCCAGTACCCAGAACAGGCCCTGGCCGAGCACGGCGAAGATCTTGAAGCGGCTGTAGTCGACCGCGCGCTCCAGGCCCTTGACGTCCTGCGCGGCCAGCTGCGAGACCAGCTTCGGGCCGACCCACAGGCGCGCGTCGCTGACCGCGGTCCCGCCCGGCGCGAGCGAGAACGACGGCCCCATCGCGTGGATGCCGTCGACCTTGCCGGCCGTGGTCAGGCCGAAGCGCGCGGCCTGGTCCTTCTGCGGGATCCAGGCGGTGAAGAAGTGGTGCTGCAGCAGCGCGATCCAGCCGCCGGTGACGGTGATGTCGAGCGGGCCGTCATCGACGAAGTCCTTGAACTTGCGGCCGTCGTAGCCGTCGGCCGCGCTGAACCACTTGGCGCCGGCGAAGCTGTACGACGCCGGGTCGGTCATGCTGCTTTTCTTTTCTGGCGGGATCCGCGCCAGCTGGCGGAACACGTAGCCCTGCCACGGCTGCCCCGACGCATTGACGACCTCGTCGTGGACCGCGATCGCGTAGCTGCCGCGGGTGAGCGTGTAGGTGCGATGGATGCGCACCGCCGCGCCGGGCGGCGAGACGAAGCTGACCTGCACGCTGTCCTGGCCGTCGGCGAGGCTGACCTGGCGCGGCTGCTCCGCGGCGGGCACCAGCTCCGGCACGGTCGCCCCGCCCTGCCCGATCCAGCCGCTGCGGGCGATGTAGTAGTTGGCCGGGTCGTCGTCGAGCAGCTTGACCGGCGGGCTGCCGGGGTCGCGGGTCTGCGGGTACTGCAGCAGCTGCGCGTCGAAGACGTTGCCGCCGTCGAGCGACAGCGTCAGCACGTCGGTGGTGACGCTCACGCGGTGGTCGCCGGCGACCGGGACCGGGGCGACGGTCGCTGCCGGCGTGCCGGACGACGCCGGGGTGGCCGAGGGCACGTCGTCGGCGCCCGCCATCGGCGCCGCGGCGGGGATCTCGGGCGCCGACGCGTCCGGCTCCATGCCCGGCAGCGCGCCGGCGCTGGGAGCGGAGGTTTCGGTCGCCGCCTGCGGCGGCGGGGTCTCCTGGTCCTTGCCCCACTGCATCCACAGCAACACCGCCACCATCAGCCAGGCGAAGATCAGGAAGGTACGGGTCTGGTTCATCAGGCAGGCAGGCTCGAGCCGTCGGCTGGGTCATCCGACGCGGGGTGGGAAGGAGGGGCAGCGGTCGCCGCGGGGGGGATTGTGCCGTCCGCGCCGGGCGGGGGCAATGCGCCGGCCCGCTGCAGCAGGCCGATGAAGCCCTCGCGCAACAGCCGGTTTTCCGTGTCCGCGGCGGCCCGGCGCGCGACCACGACGTAGTCGCCGGCGCGCAGCTGCGGGCGCAACTGGCGGAACGCGTCGCGCAGCACGCGCTTAATGCGGTTGCGGCCGACCGCGTGCGGATCGACCTTGCGCGAGACGGCAAGGCCCAGCCGCGCCGGCGGCGGGCCGGCGACGAAATGCAGGGAGAACAGGGGCGACGCGGTCCGCCGGCCCTGCTGGAAGGCGCGGTCGTATTCCGCGCGCGCGCGTACCCGCACGTGGCGCGGGAACCGGGCAGTCATGGAAGCAACGACGCAATCCCGGTCATCGGCGACGGCCGGCCGGGACGGAACGGCCTCAGGCCGACAGGACCTTGCGACCCTTGGCACGGCGACGGGCCAGGATCTTGCGGCCGTCGGCGGTCTTCATGCGGGCACGGAAGCCGTGGTCGCGCTTGCGCTTGAGGTTGCTGGGTTGATAGGTGCGCTTGGTGGCCATGGCGTGGACTCGAGCAGTGACGCGTCGGAAAGAACCGGCGATTTTACCGGCTGGCGGATTGGCCGGTCAAGCAGGCCCCCGCGCCGCCCGCGCGCCCTGCCCCGCCCGGCGCCTCGCCAGTCCTCAACCGCCGGTGGCCGCGCACGCGTGATGCGCCTGCAGGGGTGCGGTGGTAGTCTGCCTGTTCCCTCGTTTCCGCGACCGCCGCGCACCCGGACCGGATGCGCGGCGCGCCGCCGTCATCGTGCAGAATCGAACGTAATGGATGCCTGGCCCCGCTGTCTCGAACGCCTCGAAGCCGAATTCCCGGCAGAGGACGTCCATGCCTGGCTCAAGCCGCTGCAGGCCACCTGGCGCGACGACGCCACCGTGCTGTACGCGCCCAACGCCTTCGTCCGCGACGAAGTCCGCAGCCGCTACCTGGAGCGGATCCGTGAGCTGCTGGGCCACTTCGCCGGCACCCCGGAGGTGACGCTGAAGATCGGTTCGCTGCCGCGCGCGGCCGCCGAGCGGCCAATGACCCCGGCAGTGCCCACCCGCGGCCCGCACGAGACCGTGGCCTTCGCCGGCAACCTCGACAGCCACTACACCTTCGACAACTTCGTCGAGGGCCGCAGCAACCAGCTCGGCCGCGCCGCCGCCTGGCACGCGGCGCAGAACCCCGGCGACCGTGCCCACAACCCGCTGCTGCTGTACGGCGGGACCGGCCTGGGCAAGACCCACCTGATGTTCGCGGCCGGCAACGAGATGCGCCGCCACAATCCCGGCATGCGCGTGCTGTACGTGCGCAGCGAGCAGTTCTTCAGCGCAATGATGAAGGCGCTGCAGGACAAGGCGATGGACGGCTTCAAGCGCCAGTTCCAGCAGGTCGACGCGCTGCTGATCGACGACATCCAGTTTTTCGCCGGCAAGGACCGCACCCAGGAGGAGTTCTTCCACACCTTCAACGCGCTGTTCGACGGCAAGCAGCAGATCATCATGACCTGCGACCGGTTCCCGCGCGAAGTCGAGGGCCTGGAGCCGCGGCTGAAATCGCGCCTGGCCTCGGGGCTGAGCGTGCCGATCGACCCGCCCGACTTCGAGACCCGCGCCCAGATCGTGCTGTCCAAGGCGCGCGAGCGCGGCGCCAACATCCCCGAGGACGTGGCGTTCCTGATCGCCAAGAAGATGCGCAGCAACGTGCGCGACCTGGAAGGCGCGCTCAACACTCTGGCCGCGCGGGCCAACTTCACCGGGCGGGCGATCACCCAGGAATTCGCCCAGGAGACCCTGCGCGACCTGCTGCGGGCGCAGCAGCAGGCGATCAGCATCGCCAACATCCAGAAGACCGTGGCAGACTACTACGGGTTGCAGATCAAGGATTTGCTGTCGAAGCGCCGGACCCGTTCGCTGGCCCGCCCCCGCCAGGTGGCGATGGCCCTGTCGAAGGAGCTGACCGAACACAGCCTGCCCGAGATCGGCGACGCCTTCGCCGGGCGCGACCACACCACGGTGCTGCATGCCTGCCGCCAGATCCGCGGCCTGCTCGGCACCGACGGCAAGCTCCACGAGGACTGGGAGAAGCTGATCCGAAAGCTCAGCGAGTGAGGAAACCGTTCGGCAGGGACCGGGGGGCAGAAGGTGGAAAGCCTGTGGATAAAACGGGGGCGATCCCGGGGCCTGAAACTTATCCACAGAATGCCCCACCCGCGGCGGAGCGGTTATCAACGGCTTCGGCACCTCTAAAAGGCTAGTAAATTCAACAAGTTACTGGCGTTACAACCAGATTTCAGCGACTCCAGCACCACCAGCTTTTGTATTTATCCCATTCTTTGAAGCAAGGGCATTGAGGAACGAACCGGCATGCGTTTCAGTCTGCAGCGCGAAGTTTTCCTGAAGCCGCTGGGCCAGGTGGTCAACGTCGTCGAACGACGCCAGACCCTGCCCGTGCTGGCCAACCTGCTGGTCCAGGTCAAGGACGGCCAGCTGTCCCTGACCGGCACCGACCTGGAAGTGGAGATGATCGCCCGCTCGGCGGTCGACGACGCCCAGGACGGCGAGACCACGATCCCGGCACGCAAGCTGTTCGACATCGTTCGTGCCCTGCCCGACGGCAGCAAGATCTCGATCTCGCAGACCGGCGACAAGGTCACCGTGCAGGCCGGACGCAGCCGTTTCACCCTGGCCAGCCTGTCGGCCAACGACTTCCCGTCGGTGGACGAAGTCGAAGCCACCGAGCGCGTCAGCGTGCCGGAAGCGGCACTCAAGGAGCTGATCGAACGCACCGCCTTCGCCATGGCCCAGCAGGACGTGCGCTACTACCTCAACGGCCTGCTGTTCGACCTGGGCGACCGCCGGCTGCGCTGCGTGGCCACCGACGGCCACCGCCTGGCCCTGTGCGAGACCGCGCTGGAGGCCGAGGGCCAGACCAAGCGTCAGATCATCGTCCCGCGCAAGGGCGTGCAGGAGCTGCAGCGCCTGCTCGAGGGCGGCGACCGCACGCTGGAGCTGGAAATGGGCCGCAACCACATCCGGGTCAAGCGCGACGATGTCACCTTCACCAGCAAGCTGATCGACGGCCGCTTCCCCGACTACGAGGCGGTGATCCCGATCGGTGCCGACCGCGAGGTCCGCATCGACCGCGAGGTCCTGCGCGCGGCCCTGCAGCGCGCGGCGATCCTGTCGAACGAGAAGTACCGCGGCGTCCGCCTGGAGGTCTCCCCCGGGCAGCTGAAGATCAACGCCCACAACCCCGAGCAGGAAGAAGCGCAGGAGGAAGTCGAGGCCGATACCAAGGTCGACGACCTGGCCGTGGGCTTCAACGTCAACTACCTGCTCGACGCGCTGGGCGCCCTGCGCGACGAGAACGTGGTGATCGCGCTGCGCGACGCCAACTCCTCGGCGCTGGTGCGCGAGGCCTCCAACGAGCGCTGCCGCCACGTCGTGATGCCGCTGCGGCTGTGATGCCGGGCGGTTTCACGTGGAACATCGACGCCCGGCCCGCTCCGGGCGTTTTGTTGTGCGCCGGCTGAGCCGATGCGCCTGTCCCGTCTCGAGGTCCGCCACCTGCGTCGCCTGTCCGGCGTGGCCATCGCGCCCGCTCCCGGCCTGAACCTGTTCGTCGGCGACAACGGTGCCGGCAAGACCAGCCTGCTGGAGGCCGTGCACCTGCTCGCCTATGGCCGCAGCTTCCGCGGCCGCGTGCGCGATGGACTGGTGGCCACCGACGCCGCGGCGCTGGAGGTGTACGCCGAATGGCAGGAGGAAGCCGCGCAGCGGACGCGCAAGGCGGGGCTGCGCCACGGCGGACAGGCCTGGGAAGGCCGCCTGGACGGCCAGCCGGTGGCGTCGCTGGGGGAACTGTGCGCGGCGCTGGCGGCGGTGAGCTTCGAGCCGGGCAGCCACGCGCTGGTCGGTGGCGGCGGCGAACCGCGGCGGCGCTACGTCGATTGGGGGTTGTTCCACGTGGAACCTGCCTTCCTGTCCCTGTGGCGCCGCTACGCGCGGGCGCTGAAGCAGCGCAACAGCCTGCTCAAGCAGCGCGTCGGCACCGGACAGCTCGATGCCTGGGACCACGAGCTGGCCGAGGCTGGCGAACCGATGACCGCCCTGCGCGAGGCTTATCTGCAGCAACTGCAGGCGCCGTTGGGCGCGATTTCGACGGAGCTGGCGCCCGTGCTGGGCACGGCAACGGTTGAATTCCAGCCCGGCTGGCGCCGCGACGAGCTGTCGCTGGCCGACGCCCTGCTGCTGGCGCGCGACCGCGACCTGCAGGCCGGCTTCACTTCGGTCGGCCCGCATCGCGCAGACTGGCGCATCCGCCACGGGGCCCTGCCGCAGGGCGAGACGCTGTCGCGCGGGCAGGCCAAGCTCACCGCCCTGACCTGCGTGCTGGCGCAGGCCGAGCACTACGTTGCCCAGCGCGGCGAATGGCCGGTGGTGTTGCTCGACGACCTGGCCTCGGAGCTTGATCGCGGCCACCAGCACCGCGTGCTGGCGCGGCTGGCGGCCGGGCAGGCGCAGGTTTTCGTCACCGGCACCGAGCTGCCGGCCGCCGATGCACTGGCAGGGCGGGACCACGTGGTGTTCCACGTGGAACAAGGCGGGATCTGCCCCGCCTGAACCGGGTCGCGGCGCGGCCTGCGACGATGGCGTGGCCCGTGAATTGCTATATGAGTTGCTATAATGGCAGGCATCCATAGCTAATGTGTCTGGGCGCCGGCCTCCCGTCGCCCCGGGAGTGCTGAGCCGAATGACCGAACCTACCCTTGGCGCCGAGCAGGGCCAGAGCAACGCCTACGATTCCAGCCGGATCACCGTGCTGCGCGGCCTGGAGGCCGTGCGCAAGCGCCCCGGCATGTACATCGGCGACGTCCATGACGGCACCGGCCTGCATCACATGGTGTTCGAGGTGGTCGACAACTCGATCGACGAGGCCCTGGCCGGGCACGCGGACGATGTGACCGTGACCATCCACGAGGATGGCTCGGTGTCTGTGTCCGACAACGGGCGCGGCATCCCGGTCGACATCCACAAGGAAGAGGGCGTCTCGGCGGCGCAGGTCATCATGACCCAGCTGCACGCCGGCGGTAAGTTCGACGACAACAGCTACAAGGTCTCCGGCGGCCTGCACGGGGTCGGTGTCTCGGTGGTCAACGCGCTGTCGCAGAAGCTCACGCTCGACATCTGGCGCAACGGCTACCACCACCACCAGGAATACGCCATGGGCGAGCCGGTGGCGCCGCTGGAGCGGCTGGAGCCCTCCGACAAGCGCGGCACGCTGGTGCGGTTCTGGCCGGCGCACGAGACCTTCAGCGACGTCGAATTCCACTACGACATCCTCGCCCGGCGCCTGCGCGAGCTGTCCTTCCTCAATTCCGGGGTCAAGGTCGTGCTGGTCGACGAGCGCGGGGAAGGGCGCCGCGACGTGTTCCAGTACGAAGGCGGCATCGCCTCGTTCGTCGAGCACCTGGCCCAGGTCAAGACGCCGCTGCACCCGAACGTCATCTCGGTCAGCGGCGAAGAGGCCGGCATCACCGTCGACGTGGCGCTGCAGTGGACCGACTCCTACCAGGAGACGATGTTCTGCTTCACCAACAACATCCCGCAGAAGGACGGCGGCACCCACCTGATCGGCTTCCGCGCCGCGCTCACGCGCACGCTGACCAACTACATCGAGCAGAGCGGGATCGCCAAGCAGGCCAAGGTCAACCTGTCCGGCGACGACATGCGCGAGGGCATGATCGCCGTGCTCAGCGTCAAGGTGCCGGATCCGAGCTTCTCCTCGCAGACCAAGGAAAAGCTCGTCTCATCTGACGTGAGACCAGTCGTTGAGCACACGTTCGGCGCACGTTTGGAGGAGTTCCTGCAGGAACACCCCAACGAGGCCAAGGCCATCGCCGGCAAGATCGTCGACGCCGCCCGCGCCCGCGAGGCCGCGCGCAAGGCCCGCGACCTGACCCGGCGCAAGGGTGCGCTGGACATCGCCGGCCTGCCGGGCAAGCTCGCCGACTGCCAGGAGAAGGATCCGGCGCTGTCGGAGCTGTTCATCGTCGAGGGCGACTCGGCCGGTGGCTC